>Ga0335079_10005462_pt1 | contig 14539 bp, 13 predicted proteins | sample Lox_Sample_33_FD_206719 | JGI IMG/M metagenome (GOLD analysis project Ga0335079, IMG submission 206719) | Soil microbial communities from Loxahatchee National Wildlife Refuge, Florida, United States - Lox_Sample_3.3 | ecosystem: Environmental > Terrestrial > Soil > Wetlands | place: USA...
GTCGTTCTATCTTCTGTTGAGTAGCGCGACATTCAGAGAAAACCGGGGTCATCCGCGGGATTAGCGAATGCTCGATCGGCAAACCTCGAAGCGATCGCCAAGGGGCTGCGCAGGCGGCACAGCTGCAGCAGCAGATCTGGGCGCGGGCCGTCGCCGCCAGCCGCAACGATCCCACGCAGAATTCCCCCCGGCCCCTGCTTCCCGCGCTGAATGAAATGATCGACATCACCACATCGCGGACCATCGCGATCGACACGCACCTGCCGTTGCTGGTCTTTTCCCTGCTTGTTTCGGTCGCATTGTCGAGTGCCATCGTGGCGGGATACGCGATGGCGAGCGAAAGAAGCGCAGCTGGCTACACATGTCCCTTTACGCAGCCTGTATCGCGATCACGGTTTATACCGTCACTGACCTGGACTATCCCAGGTCGGGATTGGGCCGGCTCACTTCCGCAGACAAGGCTCTCGAACAGCTGCGGGATTCTATCCATTAGACAGTCTTCCGCTAGTGCCCTGCATAATAATAGTGCTCAAGGTAATACAAGGCTCCAAAGGCGAGAACCAAAGCAACGGCCGGAACCGTCAGCGGGCGAGAACTCCGCAGAGGCTTCTTCCAGTCCGCCGTTGCCAAGAAAAGCAAGATCATCGGCACCAGCGCCACGATGGATAGCTGAAAGATGTGTGCCGCCGTGCCTTCATCCGGGTGCGGCGCTTGAAAGTACCCGCTCACGACCGTCAACAGGGCGACAACTGATAGAACCAGTACGATCTTGCCGCTGACGCGGTTGAGTTGCTCCCCACGCATGATGTCACTTCCTTTCCGGCTCAATGCCATTACTCGCACGCCCCCGATGGCCCAGAACAACGCGGCCCAGTCGCTTTCGATAAGATCCATTTCGCGCAACATTGCCAGGCACCACTCGCGAATTTCTGGCTGTGCGCGTCGCACAACGGCGTCCAGTATGCGCAAAGCCAGGCTCCGAATCAGCGTCAATTCTTCACCCCGCCAAAAGCAGGCCGCGCTGCAACGAGTTTCGTTGTTGACGGCACTCGCTCACGCGCATAAACCAGCCCGTCCGCCGTCAGCCGATACATGTGCCGCGGTGGTTTGCCCGGTTCAGCCTCCTCCCACCGCGTTTCCAACAGCGCGGATGCCGCCAAACGCATCAAGATCGGATACAAGGTGCCAGATTTCAAACCCGTGTTCCGGCTGATGTCATATCCATATTTCCAATCTTTCGCGCGGGGAAGAAACTCAGCCAGGACAAGGATGGTCTGTGGGGACATTCGTAGTTTCACAGGCTAAGTCTACATATGTAGACATACGCCGTCAAGAAGAACTTGTCCCGCCACCAGTTACTCGCAAGTCTCGCTCCCGTTGATGGTGGGGTAGCAGATCCTGTGCGTTACAACTCCCCGTGGACGCGGTTGGCGCAATCCGGTCAGCAGCGCAAGCGCCGCCACCAATGCGACCGCCAGTGTTCTCCTGGTTGGTTTCAACATAGATCCTCCTGTAGTCGCGTTGTCGTTCTATCTTCTGTTGAGTAGCGCGACATTCAGAGAAAACCGGGGTCATCCGCGGGATTAGCGAATGCTCGATCGGCAAACCTCGAAGCGATCGCCAAGGACGATTCAAGAGTTGAAGCGGCCCTCATGCGACTGGAAAAGAGGACTCGCTCGCAATAGGGCAAGGCACGCGAGGAAGAGCCTCTTCCCGGCGTCTGCATTGACTTGTCGCTCCATCCCGCCTATGATGACCCGATTCGTGACCGCCCGTAACGACGGTCCAAGGGGACCAGTTCGACCCTGTCGCAAGCAACGCCAATGTGATCATGATCAGCGGTCGCGCCCCAGATGCCTTGCGCCCGGGTGAGAACTGAAGGCCAAAAACCGAGAAGCCGGACGCCTCTCATAGCCGAAAGGAGCCACATGCTTACTCTTCAGGCCAGAAACATGGATCCCGACATTGTAGTTATGGACTTAACCGGAAGGATCACGATGGGCCGGGAGTCGAAGGAATTGGAGTGGGCGACCGACAATCTGGTTCGCGAAAACAAGAAGAAGGTCGTTTTTGACCTCGGCGGCGTGACCCACATTGACAGTACGGGGATCGGGATCATCGTCATGTGCGCCGGCAAACTGAAACAGGCTGGAGGAAAGCTCCTCCTATGCGCACAAGGACATGTGGAAGAGGTTCTGAAGCTCACCAGCGTGGATAAAGTTGTCGGCCTCCATTCCACCGTTGCCTCTGCCGCCGGCGGTTTTTGACGGGAAATCGATAGCCCATTCGTTGCGGGATTTTTCTTCGCGAGAGCGTTGCATCGTGCGCCGTCCGGCGCTAGAGTGGTTTCTGCTCCGGCGATCTCCTACCTCCTTATTGCTCACCAGACACTTACGCTGAATTGCTGCACTGCCTGTGCAACTAAAGGCGGTGGTCACATGCGTACCCCTATATATGGTGTTTTACTACTTGACCCATGTCTCATTCGCCGTTAGAGTTGGACCAACAGAGGATGCCGGTCCGGTTTGCCCGGTCGGCACTCCAGTATGCGATCCCGGAGAGGAACCTCCGCCGTTAACATCTCCGTTAACCCGCGAGACCTCCGCATCGGACTTGCATTCGGACCAGCCAGAGCGTAGGCGGGAATAATTTTCCGCCTGAGATACGCATGCCAGCAGAAATGTCGGCACCGAGCATTTAAGCGGAACCTGAAGGAGTGACTTTGCTCAAACTCAAGAAGCTGCAAATTCTGGGATTCAAATCGTTCTGTGATCGCACCGAGCTGAAGTTCCACGGCGAAGGCATTGCCGCCATCATCGGCCCCAACGGCTGCGGCAAATCGAATATCGCGGACGCAATCTCATGGGTGTTGGGGGAGCAGTCGGCGAAAACGCTGCGCGGCTCGCGCATGGAAGATGTGATCTTCGCCGGCACGCGGGACCGCAACCCGACGGGCATGGCAGAGGTCACCTTGACGCTGATCGACCCCGAAGTTTACAGCGGACCCGATTCCAGCGCGCCCACCGAGATCGAGATCCAAGACGATCTGGTGGAAGAAAACTGGGATGAAGCGGAATTGCGTGCCAAGGCTTCGTCGGAGACCGAGCAAGCGATCGAAGAGGCTCAGCCTGGGAAAACAGAGGAAGTCAGGTCTGTGGGAGGGAGTTCGGACGCCGCGGCAGCGGAGGAAGCAACGGTCGCCGCTCGTGCGAATGAACAGGATGGGTCCGTCGCAGAGAATGAAGCGCTCTCCGATCCTTTGGCAGGAGCCGCGCCCGGCGAGCCTCCCGCTCCGGCAACCGGCCCGCAGCTTGTATCGGCACAGATTCCGCAAGTTGTGTTGAAAATTCGACGCCGCAAGTTCAACCAGCAACCCGCTCATGCGGGGGAGATCGCGGTAACGCGCCGCCTGTTCCGCAGCGGCGACAGCGAATACCTGCTGAACGGGAAGCTTTGCCGCCTGCGCGATATTCAGGAATTGTTCATGGGGACAGGCTTAGGTCCGGAGTCCTACGCGCTGATCGAGCAAGGCCGCATCGGCCAGATTTTGAGCAGCCGCCCCACCGACCGCCGCGCCATCATTGAAGAAGCTGCCGGCATTACGAAGTTCAAAACCAAGAAACGGCTGGCCGAGGCGCGGCTGGAAGAAGCCAAACAGAATCTGAACCGCGTCAATGACATTTTCGAAGAAGTCACGCGCCAGATGAATTCCCTGAAACGGCAGGCGAGCAAGGCGGAGCGCTACGGCCGGCTGCGGGACGAAATGCGCGCTAAACTTCGCGTCGTTCTCGCCAGCGAGTTCACTCAGATGGGCGCGGAGCGCGTGTTGCTCGATTCCCGTCTTCAGCTACTGGGCGACCAGATCCATCAACTTACCCAAACAGTCCAGCAATCCGAGGCAGAACATTCCGAGCGCACGCAGCGCGGTTATGCGATCGAAACCGAAACGCGGGAAAACCGCGACCGTCTGAGCCAGATCCTGATGGAAACTGACCGCGGCAAAGCCAGGATCAAGACGAACGAGGAGCGGTCGGGGGAACTGAGTCTCCGCAGGGCTTCGTCGGAAGCGGAACTTACGCAGGTGAACCAGCGGCTGCAGGCGCTGGAGGAAGAACTGGGAGAGCACCGTCGCTTGCTCGACTCCGCGGCCGCCGAGCTGGGAGCTGCGCAGCAGGAGCTTGCGCTCAGCCAGCAGGAAGCCGCCAGCGCGGCCGCCGATTTGTCCGCGCTCGAACAAGGCCAGGAGTCGTGCCGGGCCTCCATTCTCGACGCTGTTGGGCAGGCTTCGCATCTCCGCAATCAGCTCACGCAATCCCAGGAGCGGCTTGCCGGCCTGGATCGTGAGGAACAACGTCTGCGCTCTGAAATCGGGGCTGCCGGGACGCAATCCGATGCCTTTGGCGGCCAGCGCGGCCAACTCGCCCTGGAGTTCGAAACAGTTTCGCAGCGAGTGAACGCGCTGACCGGCGAAATCAGTTCGCTGCGCAAGGCCCTGGATACCAAACGCCTTGAGGAAAGAGACACCAGGAAGCAGCTCGATTCCATCCGCTCCGAATACGCGACCGCGCTCGGAAAGAAAGGCTCGCTCGAGGCGGTCATCGCCGAACATGGCTATTCCACCGAGTCGGTACGTCGCCTGTTTCAATCAGGAGCGCTGCAGGGCGGACACGCGCCTGCGGGAGTGCTCGCTGATTTTCTCGAAGTCGATCCACGGTACGAGCGCGTAGTCGAGGATTTCCTGCGCGATGAGCTGAATTATGTCGTGGTAAAGAGCTGGGACGCTGCCGACGAGGGTTTGCGACTGTTGCGATCCGATGTGAACGGCCGCGCGACTTTCCTCGTTCACCCCGAAGACTCCCAGGCCAGGTTCTCATTCGTCGCCGACGAGCATTCTCACTACGCTCCCGCGGACGATTCCGTGCTGCCGCTGAAGAAATCAATTCGCGTGCTCAACGGCTTCGGCAAATCGCTGGAAGTAATCTTGCCCAAGCTTGGCAACGGCTACATCGTCGCGGATGCGGTCATCGGCCGCGAGCTCGCCCTCTCCAGCCCCGATGCGTTTTTCCTGTCGCAATCAGGCGAGTGCTTCCACAATGTGACGGTCACGGGCGGCAAGCAGCGCAGCGAAGGGCCGCTCTCCATGAAGCGCGAACTACGCGACGTTTTGCACTTGCTGGACGAATTGGAGCGGGCCCTGCGAGAGAAGGAGGTCCAGGCGATCACGCTGGGCCGTGAAATTCACGAATTCGATGCCCTCCTCGATCGGCTCGAGAACGACCAGCGCGAATCCGAGAAGCAAGTTATAACGTCCGGACATCTGCTGCAACAGTTGGACGGCGAAATGTCGCGCGTGCGCGAGCGCATCGAGACCATCGGCCAGGAATTACAGCGGCTGGCCGTTGAACGCCACGAACAGAACGCATTCATGGAAGCGCGCCAATCCGAACTGGGCGCCGCCGAGCAATCGCGGGCAAGCCTCGAAGCGCAGCTTGCGGGCGGACACGATCAACTCGCCGCTCTCCGCGCCCGCCGCGACCAAGCCGCCGGCACTGTGTCTCAGCACGGCGCGCGCGTCGCGGCACTCGAAGAACGCGATCGTTCCGCGAGCGCGATGCTCGAGCGCGTGCAAAATCTATTCTCCGAAGTACGCGATCGCGCCGGCGTGTTGCAAATTCAAATTCAGTCTGCAACGGAGGAAATCGCGCGACGCAACGAAGAAAACGCTTGCCTGGCAGAACAACTCGTGCAGTGCGAAACGGAGCGCAATGCAGGCGAAGCACGAAATGGCCTGCTGCAGTGCGAGTCGGAGCAGGTGCGTTCGCGCCTGGCGGAGATAGAACAACAGTTGCGGGAGGCGCGCCAGCAGCTCGATTCGGCTCGCGACAGCCGTGGCGAACTTGCCGCCCAGGCCGCCAAACTTGAATCCGACCTGCAACACCTGGCGGAGACCTGCCTCAACGAGCTTGGCATCGAGCGCTCTGCGCTAATGGCCGATACCACAATCGTTCCGCTGGCAGGTGAAGAGTTGGCCACCGAGAATCAGAATCATCGCGACATGCGTGCCCGGCTCGAGGCCATGGGGCCGGTCAACATGATGGCGCTGGAAGAATACAAGGAAGCGGCGGAACGTCACGAATTCCTTTCCACGCAGCGCAAAGATCTGCTGGACGCCATTGAGAACACTACCGCCACGATCAAGGAGATCGACCAGGTTTCCCGCCAGAAATTCGAAGAGGCCTTCCACCAGATCAACGAAAACTTCCAGAACATGTTCCGGAAGCTGTTTGGAGGGGGCAACGCCTTTATGCGCCTCACAGATATTGAAAACAGCGCGGAAAGCGGCATCGACGTCGTCGCCTCGCCCCCGGGGAAGAAACTGCAAAACGTGCTGCTGCTCTCCGGCGGCGAGAAGGCGCTCACTGCCCTGTCGCTTCTGGTGGGCATATTTCAGTACACGCCGAGCCCGTTCTGCATTCTCGACGAAGTCGACGCGCCGCTCGACGAAGCCAATATCGGCCGCTTCACCGAGATGGTGCGCGAGATGAGCCTGCAAACGCAGTTCATCCTGATCACGCATAGCAAGAAGACCATGAGCATCGCCCCCGTACTCTACGGCGTAACCATGCAGGAGCCAGGCATCTCGAAGCTGGTATCGGTGCGATTCGGGGCCGCATAGCGACGCCGGGGAAAACGTCTGCCAGGCAAACCGGCGCGTCGAGCCGGATACGCGGGAGCATTTGGGCGCGCAGGATCATTTGACGCACAGGAAAAAAGCAGCGCGCTCTTGACGCACGCCGCACTTTCCTGTTAGTCCAATCGAGAAAAAGCCTGTCTTTTTTTCCAACGCCTTCCTCAGTTTTTCCACATCCGGAAGCCGCGAAATGTCGCAATTGGCGCGGCTTCTGACGTACACTCGAACTGTCAACCCTTTTCTGTTTGATGGTATGCAGCGGAACCGTCCGCGTGTGATCGAAGACGTTGACAAATTCTGCGCGGTGGCTAGAATACGCGTCAGTTTTCTCCCGGTAAAATTGAACTCATGAGCCCCGATCTGCTCGATCACGTTTTATTGGAAACCGGCTACGCGGACCTTAACCTGCACGCCAGCGGGAAGGTGCGCGACGTCTACAATCTCGACAGCAAGCACCTGCTTTTCGTGGCTACGGATCGGATATCCGCATTCGATTACATCCTGGCCACGGGCATCCCGCACAAGGGCCGCGTCCTCACTCAAATTTCATTGTTTTGGTTCGATTTCCTGAAGGACGTCGTTCCGAACCATTTCGTCACCGCCGATGTAGATCGTTACCCGGAGGTGGCCCGTAAATACGCCGCCGAACTCCGCGGCCGGTCGATGGTCGTGCGGCGCGCCGAAATGTTTCCCGTCGAATGCGTGGCCCGCGGCTATCTTTCCGGTTCCGGTTGGAAGGAATATAAAGCCAGCGGGACCGTCTGCGGTATTCAGCTTCCCACGGGCCTCAAGGAGTCCGACAGACTGCCGGAACCCATCTTCACGCCCGCCACCAAGGCAACCACCGGGCATGACATCAACATTTCGTTTGAAGAGATGTGCAAGCTGGTCGATCCGAACTTGAGCCACCAGCTTCGCGATCTCACGCTGCGCATTTACAACAAAGCTGCAGAGCATGCAAGGCAGCGCGGCATTTTGATTGCTGATACCAAGTTTGAGTTTGGCATGACGGACCAGGGAATCACACTGGCCGATGAAGTGCTAACACCGGACTCCTCTCGCTTCTGGCCGGCCGACAAGTACCAGCCGGGCAAAGCGCAGAGTTCGTATGACAAACAGTATGTAAGGGATTACCTCGAAGAAATCCGCTGGAATAAACAACCGCCCGCGCCCGCCCTCCCCCAAGAGGTTGCGCTGCGGACCAGCGAAAAGTATCTCGAGGCGTATCGTCAGTTAACGGGACGCGAGTTGGTAATCTAGGCCGCCGCACTCGCTTCACGGTCATCCTATGGGCGTCGCGGACTGGATCATTCTGGCGTTTCTGGCGTTTTCCGTGGTCGGGGCAGCCATGGAGGGCTTTTTTCACGAGGCCTTTCATTTGGCTGGCCTGGTCCTCGGATACCTGCTGGCTGCCTGGCAGTATCACCGCCTGGCGGAGTGGTTTGCGCCGCATTTAAAGTCACCGTGGATTGGCGAGATTGCTGGTTTCCTGATCATTTTTTTCGCGGTTCTGATTTTGGCAGGCTTTGCCGGTCGAATCGCTCGCTGGGCGATGAAGAAAGCCGGCCTGAGCGCGATTGACCGGATTCTGGGAGCTGTTCTGGGCTTGTTGCGCGGCGCCCTGGTGGTCGCCATTGTGTTGACCGCCATGACCGCCTTCGCTCCCGCCGCACGATGGCTGGATCAATCTCAACTGGCTCCCTACTTCCTGGTAGGCGGAAGGGCTGCAATCTGGCTCGCACCGTCGGAGTTGCGCCAACGCTTCTACCAGGGGCTCGATTACATGCGGCGTGCGCCCGCAGAGATGGAAAAAGTCCATCCGCCGGCGGCTGCCCCGTCAAGGTAGTTCGGGCTGACCAGTTTTCATCGGGAAGGTGCGGAAACGAGGCGGCGGTGAAAGATCAATTGGAAGCCCTTATTCTCCAGATGTACCACAGCAATATTCTTTATTCCGAAGCGGTCCGCGAATTCAAGAAACGCTTTATCGTCACCGTGCTGGAGGAAAACCGCGGCAATCAGTGTAAGGCGGCGCGCGAACTGGGCATGCACCGTAACACGCTCAGCCGCACCATGCAGGAACTCAAGATAGACGTCCGGCCCTTGCGCAACGGCGCCAAGCGTCCTCCCCGCAGCGCGCGTCCGGTCACGCTCGATAGAAAACAGATCCGGTAGGATTCAGGGAGAGATTGGCCATAAACAAAGGCGGTTCCAATTGGAACCGCCTTTTGAATTGACGCGATGCTTTCGTCTATTGCGCGGGCTTCTTGTGGGTGGGCGGCGTTGTCTTTTTCGGCGGGGCTTTCACCAGCAGTGCACCATCCGTCATCGTCATGACAAAGGGCTTGGCAACATAGGAGGCTGGCGTGCCTTCAAACTGAAAGTCTGTATCTTCTTTGGGCATCTGTGCCTTTGGAATCGCAGCCCCAAAGCTCAGATCGATATCGGCACGTTTTGCGTCAATGTCGTCCGAGCTTCCAGCCAATGACATTTTTGTGGTTTTGCCGGTGGCATCAATGGAAATGATATGCGCCACCATCTGCAGCGGCTTCCCCTTCAGCGTCGTCCATACCTTGTCGGCATCTTCGGGAGCGCCTTCGGAAAGGACGAGTTGCCATTCCGCGAAGCTCATTTCCTCAATTTTCTTGGACGCCATCAGGTCGTGAGCCTGCTGCGCTGGAGTGGGCGGCACATATTGCGTAATGGTGATGCCGGTCGGATCGGTCGCGGTAGCGGCCTTCGCCATCAGATCGTTCCAGCCGTCTTCGCTTCCGTGATATTTGACGTACTTGCTTTTCCCGTACTTGGCGATCTGGTCTTTCCCAGTCCCCTGGGCCAGGTTCGCGGACCGCGCAATATAGAAAAGCCCGTCTACGTCCTTTTCGGTTGGACCCGGTTCCAGATAGGCCCGTGCGAGCGTATAGATGTCAACCAGGTTCTTGGGATCGGCATCGGCGGCGGCCCGCAGTCTTTGCTGCGCCTTCGCATAATCCTTGGCCTGGTACGCGGCTACGCCGCTGGCCCCATTGAAGATGACGGCGGTCTGCGCCTTGAGCTTCTGAAAATCGGCGTCGCTGGTGCCATCGGGCTTGGTAACGGTCTGCTCGCACTCCAGGCCCTTGTCTCCGTACTGGCCAGCGTCGGTCAGGTTCTGTGCCGCGCCGGCGCCGCCTTGCTGCGCCATGGTCTGCTTCGTGTAACTGAGCAGCGCCAGGGCGCGCAGGTTGCAGGGGTTCGCTTGTAGAACCTTCTGCGCGGTCTCCAGCGTCTTTGGGGAATTGCCAGTCTGCTGGTAAGCACCCATCAGAAGTTCCAGCGCATCTTCCTTCATCACGCTGTTCGGATACTGCGCCAGAAACGCTTCCAGGCCGCTGACTTTGGCGGCCGCATCCTGCTGCCCCAAGGCTCCCATATAAGCGTTATATTCTGCGGGATCCTTGATCTCTTTCTTTTGGGGGGCCGGGGTTGCGGCGGGGGCGGTGGCTTGCTGGGGCGCCGCTGGCGTTTGGGCGACGGCGGTAACTGCGGCTACCAGCAACATCGCAACAACGATTCTCTTCATTCCGATGGCTCCTTCACCTATTTAGGGAAACTGGATTCACGTACTTCCCGGCAATCGGTCGTTCCGCCGGGTTTCGCCATGAACGGCTGCGCGTCATGCGAATACTCCCGTAAATCCTTCGCCGCATGGGACATCAAGGCGGCTTAGAGATTAGTCCGGTGAGCGGATTATAAGGATGTAGTCTCGCGAAGGCAAGCCAGTTTGCCACACACCCACGTGACGGAATACCCGCCGACGAGGTCCGATTCCGTCGCGGCGTCCGGGTTTGCCCTGGGCAGGATTCCTGCGGCGAGCGTGCGTTGAATCTACGCGTTGGCCTTGATCATCTGCTCGGCGTGCTTCCGCGAAGTCTCCGTGAGTTTCGCTCCGGAGAGCATTCTTGCGACTTCCTCGGTGCGCTCGTCGCCGTGGACTTGCCGAACCGAGGTCCTGGTTCGCCCTGTCGCCGTCCGCTTCTCTATGAGGTAGTGCTGATCCGCAAACGTAGCGATTTGCGGAAGGTGGGTCACGCACAGAACCTGGTTCGTTTTGGCAAGCGCCTTCAGCCTTCGGCCCACGGCCTCCGCCGCGCGTCCCCCGATGCCCGTATCAATCTCATCGAACACCAGCGTGCGCTGCGCCGCCGCATTCCTCTTCTTTCCTGCCGGATCCGCGCCCGCTTCTACGGAGGCTTTGAGGGCCAGCATCACGCGCGACAGTTCTCCGCCCGAGGCAATCTGCTCGAGCGGCCGCATGGCCTCGCCCGCGTTCGTCGCAATCCTGTAGAGCACCTGGTTCATGCCCGTTGCGGTCCAGTGCTGCTCCTCCTCGTTCTCTCCGACCGAGATGGCAAATGAGGCCCGCATCGCCAAATCGTTAATCTCGGTTTCGACCAGCTTCTCCAGTTTCCGCGCCGCCTCCGATCGCTTGCGCGAGACGTTGTGCGCGGCTTTGCGATAACGTTCCCGGGCCAGGGCGAGTTTCGCCCGCAGTTCGGCCAGCACCTGGTCCTTGTTTTCCATCTCGGAGAGCTTGCGCTTTGTTTCTTCCCCGTACGCGATAACCTGCTCAAGCGCAGGCCCATATTTACGTTTCAAGCGGTCCAGCAGGGCCAGCCGCTCCTCGAGTTCCGCCAATCGCTCTGGAGAAGCCTGAATCCCACCCGCGTAATCGCGGAGCGTCGCGCCCACATCCTCCACGCTGATGCGCGCCGATTCGAGCGCCAAGGCCGCCTCCAGGAATTTCGGCTCGTATCGCGAGAGCTCCTCCAGATGTTTCTGGGCTACTCGCAGGCTTGAAGAAGTCGAGGCATTGCCTTCATAGAGCAGATCAAAGGCGTTCATTGCGGCGCCATAAATCTTCTCAGCGTTCGCCAGCACGCGTTTTTCCGCTTCCAGCCGCTCATCCTCGCACGTCGCCAGGCGAGCTTCGCCGATTTCCTGCGCCTGAAACTTCCACAGATCGAGCAATCGCATCCGGTCCTGCTCGTCCTGCTCCAGTTCAGCAATGCGGGCACCAATGTGCTTCCAGCCGCCGAAGGCGGCGGACACTTCTTCCAACTCGGTCCCTGCATAAGCGTCGAGCAGCTCCTGCCGCGCCGTAGCATCGAAGTTCACGATCGATTCATTCTGCGCATGGATCGCCCCGAGATGAGGCGCCAGTTGCTTCAAGACCGCGACTGTCGCCGGCTGATTGTTGACGAAAACCCGGCCCTTACCGCCCGGCGCAATCTCGCGCCGCAGGATCAGCGACCCATCCGCCATGTCCAGGCCGTTGCTCTCCAGAACTTCCTCAACGGATTCAGCGGCAGCCCCCTCACTCTCGAACACTCCGACTACCACGGCCCGATCCGTGCCCGTGCGTATCACTTCCGCCGACGACTTTCCCCCCAGCAGCAATCCCAGCGCATCAATGAGAATGGATTTTCCCGCCCCGGTTTCGCCCGTCAGAAGGTTCAGGCCGGGAGCGAACTCGATCACCACGTTGTCAATTACCGCGTAGTTTTCAAGCCGCAGTTCGGCGAGCACAGGCGTCTCGGAATTCGTGAATTAAAGCGCCGCTTGAAATACCGCGCCTTTAGCCTTTGCAAAATCGGCGGGGCCGGGCAGCGAGGCTGGGCGCAGGATAGCACACCTCATGGCCGCCGTTCCCCGAACTTGGTCCTCTCATAGTGGCTAGATTTGGACCGGAGTACCGCGCTGTGCCGCAGTGACCGCCATCACAGGTTGCTGGTGGCGAATGCCCTTCTGATTTTGTGCCGGGTGGGTGGTTTCCGCGAACATATGCGTATGAAAACCTCCCCCAGATTCGCAATCGTACTGCTCCTTGGGTCCCTCGCCTTGGCACAGGTGAAAATCACAACCCAGTCTCCTTTGCCGGATGGACTCGTGAAGACACCGTATTCGGCTACCGTCCAGACCCGCGGTGGAACCGTGCCCTTCAAATGGTCTACGGTGGGCTTGCCATCCGGACTCAAGCTGACGCCATCGGCAGATACCCGGACCGCCACTTTGACCGGCACTCCGACGAAGGCGTCCACCCATAATTTCTCGATCACCGTCGAAGGCCATGGCAAACACTCGTCGACCGCTTCTTTTTCCCTGACGATCGATCAGGAGTCCAACCACTCGGCGGCGCTGACCTGGCAGGCGGGTGCCAAGAAGATCATGGGCTACAACGTTTATCGCTCGACTACCTCCGGGGGGCCCTACAGCCAAATTAACGCTTCCATGCTCTCCACAAATAAGTACACCGACACGAGTGTGGAAGGCGGTACCACCTACTACTACGTTGCCACCGAGATCAACAATCAGGGCGATGAAAGCACCTACTCGGCCCAGGCAACAGCTGTAATCCCGTAGAACCTGTCGCTGTGCCGGCTGCAGCCGTTGCCCGCGGACACGTCTCCGGCGCGACGCTAGCCGGCATTGTTCTTTTTCCGCCGTCCGCCCTCCCGCATCGTAAGGACGCATTGACCGATGCGGTACCCCAAGCCGGGCCTCGCTGCCTTCGGTCTATAATTTCAGGCAGGGGTCCTGCCAAGTCGAATGCACTTGTTTTCCGTTTTCTTGTCCTTTGTCGGCGGCGAAATCGTCGAACTCGTCCTGCAGACTGGTACGGTCGCCAAGGCCGTCCTGCTCTTCTTGCTGGCGTTCAGCGTGCTCTCGTGGGCCGTCATTCTCTCCAAGTGGATTCTGATCAAGTCGGCGCGGCGGCAAAGCGTTCGTTTTCTGCGCGCCTTTCGCAAAGCGAATCGCATCCAGGAAGTCGCCTCCATGGCCGACCAGTTTCGTCCCAGCCCCCTGGTCGGGGTTTTCGACGGAGCTGTTGCCGAATTCAAGCGCCAGATGGGCACCACGGGCGCGGTTCACAATCCCACGGCCGTTCAGCGCGCCATGCAAATAGCCTCATCGGAAGAAATCGGACGCTTCGAGAGCAATGTTCCGTGGCTTGCCATCACGGGCGCTGTCACTCCGTTTATCGGACTATTCGGCACCGTATGGGGAATTATCGATGCCTTCCACGGTCTGGGCACGGCAGGCGCTGCCACCCTGCGCGCCGTGGCTCCTGGCATTTCCGAGGCGCTCATCACCACTGCGGCCGGCCTGGCCGCCGCCATTCCTGCCGTCATCGCATACAACCTGATCATCGGATCGATTCGCGAACTGGCCTCGAGGAACGATGATTTCACGCTGGAAATGCTCAACCTGGTCGAACGCCAGCAACCGCAGCCCCTGAGCGAGGTCCAGCGCTGATGGCATTCACCACCGCCAACGGCCGTACGCAGACCGCTCTCGCCGATATTAACGTCACTCCTCTGGTTGACGTCGTGCTGGTCCTGCTCATCATCTTTATGGTGACGGCGCCGGTTCTCCAGTCCGGCATTGAAGTGAATGTGCCGCATACGCGTACCGTCAAAGAGATTACCGAAGAACGCCTGGTCATCAGCATCGACAAATCGCAAAGAGTTTTTCTCGGAAACGATCCCATCAACATCAATCAGATCGGATCGACGCTGAAGCAGAGAATTCGCGATCCCCGGCATCAATCGATTTACTTGCGCTCGGACGAAGACGTCCCCTTTGGCGCTTTTGCGACGGTAATGGACGCCATCAAGCAATCCGGCATCAGTAATGTCAGCATCGTGACGCAGCCCATTGATTCCCATGGCAGCAACCGCTAATGATCTCGCCAGTGGCGGCCTTGGAAGGCCCCTCGCCTGGTCGGCGGGTCTGCACGTGGCATTTACGCTGTTCGTGGTTCTTTATGCCACGTTCATTCACGGCTTCCGCGGGCAAGGGTGGGGCGGC
>Ga0335079_10005464_pt1 | contig 14537 bp, 13 predicted proteins | sample Lox_Sample_33_FD_206719 | JGI IMG/M metagenome (GOLD analysis project Ga0335079, IMG submission 206719) | Soil microbial communities from Loxahatchee National Wildlife Refuge, Florida, United States - Lox_Sample_3.3 | ecosystem: Environmental > Terrestrial > Soil > Wetlands | place: USA...
ATGCCGTAGTGAGCGAGGAACTGGGATTAATCGGCGCGGTGTTTGTGCTTGCCGGTTTTCTGGTGATTTTGTGGCGCGGGCTTCGCGCGACGGTGCGCATGCCCGACGATTTCGGCCGGTATCTGGCGTTGGGCATCACCACCATGCTGGTTGTGCAAGCCTTCATGAATATCAGCGTAGTGCTTGGCATGATGCCCACCAAGGGTATTCCGTTGCCGCTAATCAGCTCGGGCGGCAGTTCTCTGGTGAGCACGCTCGCCTGTCTTGGCATCCTTATGAATGTGTCGGAGCATGCCGGCTAAGGTCTTTCTCATGGCGGGCGGAGGAACTGGCGGACACGTGATTCCGGCACTCGCAGTCGCGCGGGAGTTGAAGCGGCGCGGCCATGACGTGTTCTTTGTGGGGACGGAGCGCGGCGTCGAAGCGCGCCTGGCGCCCGCTGCAGGCTTCCCTTTGGAAACGATTCGCATTGGAGGATTGAAACGCGTGAGCGCAATCCAGAGGCTGGTCACGCTGGCTCAGTTGCCGTGGGGCACGCTGCGGATTTTGGGTCTGATGCGGCGGCGGCATACATCCGCGGTGTTCAGCATGGGCGGGTACGTCGCCGGACCTCCCGTGGCCGCGGCGCTCCTGGCTCGACTACCGCTGGTCGTCATGGAACCGAATGCCGTCCCGGGCTTCACCAACCGGCAGATCGGACGCTTTGTCACGCGGGCGCTGGTGAGCTTTCCGGAAACGTCACGCCACTTTCCGCGGGGACGAACCGAAGTGACGGGCTTGCCCGTGCGCGAGGAATTTTTCAAATTACCGCCGAAACCGCGTGAGGTCCTGTTCACGGTTTTGGTGACAGGCGGCAGTCAAGGGTCGCGCACCTTGAATCGCGCGGCGCGCGAGAGCTGGCCGCTGTTTCGTCGGGCTGCGTTTGCTGTTCGATTTATTTTGCAGGGGGGCAAACCCGAGTGTGAAGCGCTGCAGGCCGAATTCGCGCAGACCGGACTCGATGGAGGGGTACGGCCCTTCATCGACGACATGCCCGCCGCGTTTGCCCAGGCCGACCTGATCGTCTGCCGTTCGGGCGCAGGTGCGGTGGCGGAATTGGCGGCGGCGGGCAAGCCCGCGGTGCTGGTGCCATTTCCTTTCGCTACCGACGATCACCAGTTGCGCAACGCGGAGGCTTTCGAGCGCGCCGGCGCCGCGAGGCTGGTGCTGGATCGCGATTTTTCCGGCGCCAAGCTTTTCGATCTGGCGCAAACGCTCGCCGCAAACCGCGATGTGCTCGACAAAATGGGGGAGTCCGCCCGGCACTTCGCGCATCCCGAGGCGGCGCGGCGAGCGGCCGAGGTTCTCGAGGAAGTGGCGCGATGAGGAAAACGACGCGCGACTCTCGAAATAAATTGACTCTCGCTCTGGAAGCCGAAACAATACACTAATAAAATGTTCTTTGGAGTTCAACACCTGCACTTCACCGGGATCGGGGGAATCGGCATGAGCGGCATCGCCGAAGTGCTGCTCAATCTGGGTTACACCATTTCAGGCTCCGATCTGAAACTGACGCCCGTGACCGACCGGCTGGCCAAGCTGGGCGCCACCATTCACGAAGGTCACAACGCAGCCAATGTGGCGGGCGCGAAGGCTCTGGTCGTCAGCTCCGCCGTGGACGAACAAAATCCCGAGGTTCAGGAAGCGCGGCGGCTGCAGATTCCCGTGATCCCCCGCGGCGAACTGCTGGCCGAGCTCATGCGCCTGAAGTACGGCATTGCGGTGGCCGGCAGCCATGGAAAGACGACGACCACCTCGATGGTGGCGACGATACTAAACCATGCCGGCCTGGACCCGACGGTGGTGGTGGGTGGCAAAGCCGCGGCCATGGGCGGCTCCAACGCGAAGGTGGGCACGAGCGATTTCCTGGTGGTGGAGTCGGATGAGAGCGATCGTTCCTTCCTGAAGCTCGCTCCCATTCTTGCGGTAGTAACCAATATAGATCGCGAGCATCTGGACTGCTATTCGTCGCTCGATGACATCCGCAGCGCGTTCGTTGAGTTTGTGAACAAAGTTCCGTTTTACGGCGCAGTTATTTTGTGCGTGGCCGATGAGAACGTGCAGAGCATCCTGCCTTCGGTCCGGCGCCGCATGGTGACCTATGGCCGCAGCGCGCAGGCCCAGCTCGAAGCTGTGGATGTGCGCCTGAGCGGCGACGGCAGCGATTTTCGAGTCCGCTGGCAGGAAGCCGACTTGGGCGAGTTTCACTTGGCGGTGGCCGGCGAGCACAACGTGCTGAACGCGCTGGCGGCCATCGGTGTAGCGCTCGAGCTGAAGGTCGCGCCCGATGTGATTCGCGCCGGCCTCGCCCTCTTCAACGGCGTCGAACGGCGAATGCAAGTCCGCGGCCGCGAACGCGAAATCACGGTACTGGACGACTACGGCCATCATCCCACCGAAGTCCGCGCCACTCTCGCGGCAGCGCGGCTCCACGGATATCGCCGGCTACATGTCATCTTTCAGCCCCACCGCTATACGCGCACCTATCATTTGATGGATGAATTCGCGCGCTCGTTCATGCAAGCTGACCGTCTGTATGTACTCGACATTTACGCCGCCTCGGAAAAACCCATCGAAGGTGTGACGGCCCAGGCGCTGGTGGAACGGATCCGCCAATTCGGTCACCGCTCCGCCGAATATGCCGGGACCATCGACCGCGCCGTGGACGCGGTGATGGCCTCGGTCGCGCCCGGCGATGCAGTGCTGACCTTGGGCGCAGGCAACGTTTGGCAAGCGGGGGACTTGGTCCTGGGGCGGTTGCGCAAAGCTACGAATGAGGCGGCGAAAAAGGGAGACAGCAAGAAGTAACATGGCGCGCAATCAGGAGAGCAAAACGATTCGCTGGCGATTGTGGCTGAGCGTGTTGTCAGCGTGCGCGGTGCTCGCTGTCGTAATCTACACGGGACGCAAGGTTCGGCAGTTCGTCATCAATGATCCACGGTTCACGCTGGCCTCCCCCGATGCGCACGGCGCCGGGCTCTCCATGGACGGCCTGGTGCACACCTCACGTTCGCGCGTGCTGGCTACTTTTGCCGAGGATTTCGGGCGTAGCGTCTACCTTGTTCCCGTTGCCGAGCGCCGGCGCCGGCTGCTGGCGGTGGACTGGGTGGAAGACGCATCCATTGCGCGCATCTGGCCCAATCGCGTGGCGGTGCGGATCAAAGAGCGCGCGCCGGTGGCCTTCGTGAACCTTTCGATTCCCAGCGGCAGGGGCTCGCGCGTGCTGCTGATCGACGCGGACGGCGTGCTGCTCGAGCCACCCGCGCAATCGCACTTCACATTTCCGGTGCTGAGCGGCGTCACCGAAGAACAGACTGAAGTCGAGCGCCGCCAACGGGTGCAAGCCATGCTGCGGCTGCTGGATGATCTTGGTCCGCTGGGGAAAGACATTTCGGAAGTGAACGCGGGGACGCCGGAGAACCTTATCCTGGTGACGCAGGTCGAAGGCCGGGCGATCCAACTGATCATGGGCAATCAAAACTTTTTGACGCGAATGCAAACTTTCCTCGATCATTACCCGGAGATTCAGCGGCAATCGCCGAATGTGAGGGCATTTGACCTCCGGCTGGACGATCGCATCACCGCGGGGGCGCACGGGCAATGAGCATTTTCCCCGCAGTGGGTCTCGATTTGGGCAGCAGCCGGACGCGGTGCGCCGTCTGCTTGGTGGAAGACGAGCGCCTGCGTTTCCTTGGTTATGGCGAGTGCGAATCGCACGGTTGGGTGAAAAGCCGGGTGGCGGACCAGAACGCGGTGACGGAGTGCGTTGTGGAAGCGTTGCGCCAGGCCGAGGCGCGTGCGCAGATTTCGGTGGATGCGGCTACCGTCGGGTTCGGTGGAACCACGGTTCGCGGCGCCAACAGCCGCAGCCGCATCGAGCTCGGCCGTCCGCGGGAAATCGAGCAGCGCGATGTGAACCGGGCGTTGGACCGTGCTGTAAAAGTTCAGTTACGCGACGACCGCGCGGTGCTGCAGTTGCTCCCGCAGGATTTCATCGTGGAAGACCAGGCGGGCCACCGCGATCCGCGCAGCATGTTGGCGCAGCGGCTGGAAGCCAATGCGCACCTGATTACCGGCTCCGTTCAAGAGCATAACTGCCTCGTCGGCGCAGTGAACCAGGCGCACATTGCGGTGGAGGAGACGGTTTACGAGCCGTTGGCCGCGCACTTCGCGTGCATTCTGCCTGAAGATCGCCGCGAAGGCACGGCCCTCGTCGATATAGGAGCGCAATCCACGGACCTGGTGGTGTACTACGACGAGAGTCTGCAGCTTGCCTCCAGCCTGCCGATTTGCGGCGATCACTTCACGCGCGATGTGGCGTTGGCCTTCCGCATCAGCCTGGAGGAGGCGATGCTTGCCAAGGAAGAATACGGCAGCGCGACATCCGAGTACACAGCCGAAAATAGCTTGATTGAGGTGACGTCTGCCGGTGATCCCACGTGCCGCGAGCTGCCACGCCGGCTCTTGAACGAAATCATTGAAGCGCGGGCCGGCGAGTTGTTTGACCATGTGCGGCGCGAACTGGCGCGCGTGGGGATGGACCGGTCGATGCTGGGCGGCGTGGTGCTGGCCGGCGGGGGCGCGCGGTTGCCGGGGATGTGCGACGTGGCCGAAGCTACCCTGCGTTGCCAGGCGCGAAACGGATTGCCCGTTGGAATTCAGGATTGGCCCGCGGAACTCGACCACCCTTCATGGACCACGGCCGCCGGTCTTGCGATGTACTCGGCGAAATTGAAGGTGCAGGGAGAATTGGAGCGCCAGTCGGTGGGGCTGCTGGCGCGGATTTTAAGGTAGGACTGAGCCGCGACCGTGAGGGAGCGGTCAACAAAACAAGGAGCACGCAACGATGGCATTGCTCGACGCAAGTTTTGACCGGCTGAAATACGAGCTGCAGGACGAAACCCGGAAGGGCGCACGGATCAAGGTTGTGGGCGTGGGTGGCGGCGGATCGAATGCCGTCGCGCGCATGATTCACGAAGGACTCGAGGGTGTGGAGTTCCACATCATGAACACCGACGTGCAAGCGCTGGAGGCGTCGATCGTTCCCAATAAGCTGCAGATCGGCGTGAAGATCACTGGCGGACTGGGCGCGGGCTCGGATCCGGCGGTGGGCAGGCAGGCGGCGCTCGAGGATACCGAACGCATCATCGAACTGCTGCAAGGCGCCGACATGGTATTCGTCACGGCCGGTTTGGGCGGAGGCACGGGTGCGGGCGCCGCGCCGGTTGTGGCGACGCTCGCGAAGGAACTCGATGCGCTGACGGTTGCTGTGGTGACGAAGCCGTTCATGTTCGAAGGCGCGCGCCGCATGCGGCAGGCCGACAAGAGCCTCGGGGAACTGGCGGGCACTGTGGACACGGTCATCGCCATTCCCAACGACCGGCTGCTGGCACTGGTGCCGCGCGGCACCAGCTTCTTCGAAGCGTTTCGACTGGCCGACGATATTCTGATGCAGGCAGTGCAGGGCATCAGCGATATCATCACCACGCCCGGCATGATCAACCGCGATTTCTCCGATATTCGCGCCACCATGCTAGGCATGGGTTACGCCATGATGGGGACGGCGGTGGGAAACGGTGCGAACGCCGCGGTCGAAGCCGCTCGCAAGGCCATCAGTTGCCCGCTGCTCGAAGACTCGCGCATCACCGGCTCTCGTGGCATTCTCATCAACATCACGGGGTCGAGCCAGCTCGGCTTGCACGAGGTCAACGAAGCTTGTTCGATTATTCGCGAAGCGGCCGACTGCGACGATGTGCAAATCAATTTCGGCGTGATTCTCAATGAATCGCTGGCGGACGCGGTGAAGATTACGGTGATTGCCACCGGATTCCAGCCTGAGAATGCCCCGGTGGCCGAACGGCCGTCCGCCAAGGAGCCGCGCATCGTGGTTCCCATGGCGGCCGCCGAGCCCGCGCGTCCGGTCCCGGTTGAGGTGGTTTACGAAGCGCCGCCCGAGCCGGAACCGATGGTCGAAGAGCCGCTCGCGCCACTCGAGCCGGCAGCAGCTGCGGCCGCGGCGGGTGCCGGAGCCATGGCCTACGATCCCGACGATCTCGACACTCCCGCATATCTGCGCCGCGGCAAGCTCGTCAATTAGGTTTGCTGAGCCGCAACCAAAGAGCATGGTTGTATGGTTTACGCGAATGCTTTCCTTAGTTAGTAACTTCACCTTCTCTTCGGGAAATGCACTTACATAATTCGTCCTGATCTATTGAACTCCTTGCTGGCCCGGCGTTAAATAGAGAAAGCCAACTCACCGAGCCGTTGGCAGAGGCTATATCTAGGTCAGAATGCAAACCCAAGGCAAGTTCGTCGACTACTACGATCTGTTGCAGATCAGCCCGAAGGCTGAACTGGAAACGATTAAGCGTGTGTACAAGATGCTGGTGGCGCGACTGCACCCGGATAATGCGGAAACCGGCAACGCCGAACAGTTCATCGTTCTCCAGCGCGCGTTTGAAGTCCTCTCCGATCCCGAGCGCAGAGCGGGATATGACGCCGAATACACCGCGCATGTGAGGCAGCCTCTTCCGTCGGTCGAACCCGCCGAATTTGCATCAGGCGTGGACGCAGAACTCAGCCGCCGCGTGGGCATCCTCTGTGTTCTGTTCAAACAGCGGCAGACGAATCCGGCACGCCAGGGGCTGTCGTTGCTCGAGTTGGAGCAGATCACCAAGTGTCCGTCCGATTTCGTGTCTTTCACGCTTTGGTATTTACAGAACAAGAACTGCGTCGCGAGCGCGGATAACAGCGACTTCGTAATTACGCCCGCGGGCATCGATTACCTGGAAGCCAATCTGCCTGCCAACGCCCTCGCTTCCGGACGTCTTGAATCGGCCATGCCGTGGGAACGAGAGACGGGCCGCCAGCCGGTCCACTAGCAGCCAGTCCTCCGCTGGGCTACGCTGCCCCGTTCGGCCCCGTGCCCCAATACGGCTCGCCTGGCGCAAGATATTTCTTGAGGAAATCCGGGTTCAGGTCTGCGCCGAGCCCGGGTTCCATCGGCACCGGCAAGCGGCTCTTTCGCACCAGCGGTGGATTGCTTGCAGCCATTTCTTCCACGTAGCGGGTGGGCCGCCCCAGCGCACTCTCGGAACGGTAGAAGTTCTGAATCGAAGATCCAAAGTGCGCGTTGGCATAGGTCAACACCAGGCTGCCGACGTTGTGCAGCGCCACGGGATTTCGGCTCAACGCCGCGAAGTCCGCAATTTTCCGCGTTCCCGTGATTCCGCCCGCGAAGGCCAGATCGGGATGCACGATGTCCACCGCCTGGTTGTCCAGGAACGGCCGGAATCCGCGAACCAGCTCGAGCTTCTCTCCGGTGAGGATAGGGACGCGCGTTGCCCGCTTCAGCGCCACCCATCCTTCCGAGTACGGAACGTTGAGCGCGTCCTCGAGGAACAGGGGATCCATCGGCTCCACGGCCTTGGCCACGGCGATGGCGCTGGGCGTATCGAATTCGTTGTGGCAGTGCACAGCGATTTCGATTTCATCACCAACCGCCTCACGTACGTTCGCGTACGCTCGCGCGATCTTGCGCAGTTGGGCATGATCGAGCGTCGCGGTGTACCGGGCGGGCGGCACTCCGATGACCGGATCGATATTGTTTTTGAACGCGTCGAAGCCCTCGGGCATCTGCTTCACTCGCTGCGCCCACGCCCGGCACGATCCCGTGTCGAGCATGTCCAGATCGAGACCGTGCGAGTACATCCGGATGGAATCCGTGAAGGGGCCGCCCAAAAGTACGCACACCGGCAAGCCAGTGATTTTCCCGGCCAGGTCCCAAAGCGCCATGTCGATGCCGCTGATGGTGGGAATGTGCGCCATGTAGGTGTGCATCAGCGAGGTCATGTTCTGAAAATGCTTCTCGATGGCGAGCGGATCTTTGCCAACGAGCAGCGGCTTCATGGTCTCAATGCGTGCTCGCGCCATCGGCCCGGTCGATCCGGCTTCACCGTATCCGACCACTCCCTCGTCCGTAATGATGCGGATCAGACAATTGCCGGTCTGCGTGCGCAGAGCCATCGCCTGAATGTCGCTGATTTTTAATTTGGTCCGATACGGCGCGGCAAGAGCTTCGTACCGGCTCAGATATGCGCCGGCGCCGAGTTTCAACAAATCGCGGCGGGTCCACTTGGGAGTCATCGTCGATTCCTCCGGTGGTGCCAGCTTATCGCGTTTTCGTGCAGTTTATCCGGCAGCGCGAAGAGTGCGCGGCCCGGCAACTTCCGCGTCCAGGATATTACGCACGCATCGGAGCAGCAGGTCCGGCGAGAATGGCTTGGCGAGAAAATCAGCGCCGTAATCCAGGAGACCGTCTCCCAGCAGGTGATCCTGCGGGTAACCGGATATGAACAATACCCGTACGTGGGGGCACAGCACCCCCAGCTGAGTGGCCACGGCCGACGGGGCTCGGTCACCCACGCAAACGTCGGCAATTACCAAGTCTATGTGTGATCTGGCCTTATCGGCGGCTTCTTGGAGGCTGCCGGCTTCGAGTACGTTCCATTCACCCGACCCCCGAAGAATCATGGCGGTGATCTGCAGGACGGCGGGCTCGTCGTCAAGCAGCAATATAGTTTTCATTTGTGGCGCGTGCATTGGTTAATCTATACCACGGTTGGGTTCCTATTCATAGGAAAATTCCTGAATAAATAGGATTTATCCGACATAATTCCTATTACTCTAGCTATGTCCCAGCACCGGGTGTGGGCGGTAGGGCTCGGAGAGCGCTTTCAGTTCGGCTCCATCCAGCTTCAGGGTCAAGGCGGCCATGGCGTCGTCGAGGTGCTTCATCTTGCTCGCTCCGACGATGGGTGCCGTGATTCCGGGCTGCTGGAGCACCCAAGCCAGCGCGATTTGCGCATTGGGGACGCCCCGCTTCTTTGCAATTTCACTCACGCGATCGACTACAGCGAAGTCTGACTGTTGGTAATACATATTGTGAGCGTAGTCATCGGTCTTGGCTCGGATCGTTTCTCCAAAACCCTGCTGGCTGCGGTTCCCGGCAAGAAAGCCGCGCGCGAGCGGGCTCCACGGCACAACCCCGATGCGCTCTTCCCTGCATAGCGGAATGACCTCGCGTTCTTCTTCGCGATAGATCAGGTTGTAGTGATTCTGCATGGAAACGAACCGCGTCAGGTGGAACTGATCGGCCACGTACAGCATTTTGGCGAATTGCCAGGCATACATGGAGGAGGCGCCAATGTACAGGGCCTTGCCCATCCGCACCACGTCATGGAGGGCGGTCAACGTTTCTTCGATGGGAGTTTGATAGTCGAAGCGGTGAATCTGGTAGAGATCGACGTATTCGGTGCCGAGCCGCCGCAGGCTGTCGTCGATGGCGTGGAAAATATGTTTGCGCGAGAGGCCTCGCTGGTTGGGATCATCGCCCATCGGGTTGAAGACCTTGGTGGCGATCACGACCCGGTCGCGGGACGGGCCGAAATCCTTCAGCGCGCGGCCCAGAATCTGTTCGCTCACGCCGTCTGAATACATGTCGGCGGTGTCGAAGAAGTTGATTCCAAGCTCGAGCGCACGGCGGATGAACGGGCGGCTCTCTTCTTCTTCGAGCACCCATTCCCGCCATCGCTTGGCGCCGTAGGTCATGGTGCCCAGGCAGATCCGTGAAACTTTCAAACCACTGGAACCGAGATTGACATAATCCATATCTCTTCTTCGATACCACGAGGATCTGTCGGGTCGCCAGAAAAGGGGATACAATTGGGGCCATGGCTCGGCGAGCTAATCCGAGGCCGATGGCCACTCGCCTCTTGTTGGTCACAGCGCTGCTGGCCGTGGTTGCCTACGCGGCTCCCGCAGTTCGCCGGCGTTGGCTCATCCCCGCGCAAACCGACGACCTGGCGAAAGAACTGGCGGCCGGAAAGCTGCTGGTAGCGCGCCGCAGCCTGCAAGATCCCAACTTTGCCGAGACCGTGATCCTCCTGGTGGAGCACAGTGACGACGAGGGAACAGTGGGGTTGATCCTCAACCGGCAAACCAAGATTCCTGTCTCCCGACTTTCCAAGGAGATCGAGGGCGCCAAGGGCCGGTCGGAACCGCTGTATCTGGGTGGTCCGGTGCAGACTGAAGGCGTCATGGCGCTGGTTCGAAGCCGCGCCAAGCTTGAAGAGGCCAAGCACGTGCTTGCCGACATCTACATGATTTCGAGCAAGAGCAGTTTGGAAAAGACCATTTCGTCGAACTCAGCTTCAAGCTCGCTCCGCCTGTACCTTGGTTACGCGGGCTGGGACGCCGGCCAGCTGGAATGGGAGATGGGAATGGACGCCTGGGACGTTCTGCCGGCAAACGCCGCCGTGGTGTTCGATGCGCATCCGGAAACGCTTTGGACGCGCCTCGTCGAGCAGCAAGAACTGCAGATGGCGCGGTCCAGCCGAAGCCGGCCCGTGATTCTGGCGAGCCTGGTGTACCGCTAATTGTTCCCCAGATACGTTACGTGAATGTAAGTGCCGAGCCTCACGTTGTAAGCCAGGTACCAGCCATCGTGGTCCGGGTCCTCATAGATCACGATCTGGTCTTGATCCCACAACCAGTCATTGCAGAAGTTGTAGTCGTATGGGGCAACGCTGAAGTAGAAACCTCCAAACCAGAAACGCTCCCGGTTTCCTCCAGCCAGGTGGAAGACATGGCCGCGGCCGAAGCCGCCAGTAAAGCGCCCGTGTTCCCACGGATGATCGAGGTGGTAGTGGGGATCATTACGGCCGGTATCGTGTCCAATCCATTTGTCGTTCGTGTGAACGTGGGGAGCTTCCGGATGTCCCTTTTTGTCCGCAAAGTGGCGGTTTTCTTGAGCGGCAGGCTGCGGGGCCCGGGACGGCTTTTGAGCTTTTGCGGGAGCAGGACCATGAGAGGGAATGTGTCCGCCGCCCACACCATGACTGCCACCCCCATGTTGCTCGCCACCCCGGCCTTGCGCGGAAGCGGGGACCGAGAACATCAACACGAGCGAAAGCCCAAGAGCGCCAGTCAAGAACAGGTTTGTTTTGGTCATGAGTTTCTCCCCAAGTTACATCTTAAACTGAGGTGGCCGCCTTGCGTTGCTCTCCCGGGTCTTCCTGGGTTATGAATAATACACCAGAGGCAAAACCATGACGACAAAACTATTGACGATTTTTGTGCTGACTCTCCCTGCGTTCGCTCAAACCACAATCAAAGACGCTCTGGTGAAACATTGGAAGACGTCCGGCGAATTCACCACGGCGGTAGCGAATGCGATGCCCGCCGAGAGCTACAACTTCCGCCCGAATCCGGAGGAGATGAGTTTCGGCCAGTTAATGGCGCACATTGCCGGCGTCAATCTGAACGCCTGCGCCAACGCGAGCGGGATGACGAAGCCGGGGCTGCCGCCCAAAATTGCCGAGTGGGCCAAGGACACCAAGAAAGTGGAAGTCGACAAGGAGACGGCGCTGCAGTTTCTCCACGATTCCTTTGACTTTTGCAACCAGGCCGTCGCCGGTATGACCCCGGAGCGCATGGACACGGTGGTTGGCCCGCCGGCTCGCAATCTGACGGGTTTCGAATGGCTCTGGGCTTATTTCACTCATACTGCACATCACCGGGGACAAGCAGAAGTTTATCTGCGCGTGAAGGGAATCAAGCCGCCGGATTACAAATTCTAGAGGATCGTTGAATCCGGCATGCGCGACCGCTCCCTTTGGTCGCGGCTCGGTTTCGAGCTATGTTTTAGCCAGGAGTTAAATCTGTGCGCGTATTTTTGGTAGTGGCAGTGCTGTGGTTGGGCGCGGCTCCATCGTTCGCCGCGATGCTACGGGCGGGAACCGCGAAAGCGGATATTACGCCGTCTGGCGGAGTGCCGTTGTGGGGCTTTGAAGACCGGCTGAAACCGGCGACCGGCACGCTCGATCCGCTCATGGCGCGAGTGCTCGTGCTGGAAGCGGGTGACAAGCGGCTAGCTCTGGTCACGCTCGATCTCGGCCGCTGCTTCGGGCCTCCGGCGGTCGATCAGATTCGCCAGGCCGTGAAGAAATCGAGCGGGATTTCCTACCTGCTGGTGGCCGCGTCGCACACCCACGGCGCGCCTGTGATTCAGGACCAGTATAAGGATGGCCCACCGGCCTGGGAACGCACGGCACTGGAAAAGATCGAGCGCGCCATTCAGGAGGCAACGAACGGCCTGGCGGAGGCGCGGATCGGCACGGGAATGGGGGAAACGTATATCGGTCACAACCGGCTGAGGGTGAACGCCGACGGTTCGGTGAGCTGGTTCGAGCGCAATCTGACGCGCGTTCCGACTGCGCCCGTCGACCCGAAGGTCTCCGTGATCCGCATCGACAGAGCCGATGGCTCGGCCATGGCGATCCTCACGCACTACTCGTGTCACCCCGTTGTTTTCGGCTCCGATAACCTCCAATACACCGCCGATTTCCCGGGTGTGATGAACCGCGTGGTGGAAGACAAGTTTGGAAGCCGCGCTGTCAGTTTCTTTCTGCAAGGCGCCCCCGGCGACATCAACCCCTACTACGCGGTCACTCCGATTCAGGAAGATGCAGTCAAGGCGCGCGACTGGACAGGCGAAAGGCTGGGCGTCGAAGCCGCGCGAGTGGCCGCGGAGATTCACTCAAAGCCGGCGGCGGATCCCAGCATCCAATTCAGCGAAGAGATGATGCCGGTTAGGCTGCGTTGGAACGAAGATAAGTTCCGTCAAGCGCTGGTGAAATTTCTCGGGCCCAACGTGACGGAAGAATACGGACCCATCAAATCCGAGTTTCAGGTGCCGGCGGCCACGGTGCTCATCAATCATCAAATTGCCATCATGACCGTGCCGGGCGAACCATTCGTCGATTTTCAGCGGAACTGGAGCGACCGTTGCCCTTTGCCCGTTGCGTTGCTGCTCGGCTACACCAACGGTTACTACGGATACTTTCCGACGATTCGCGCGGCAGCCGGCGGCGGCTATGGAGCGGCGAGCGCGGCCACGTGGGTGGAGCCCGGGGCGGGCGAGCGAATGGTGGATCGCGCGGTCGTGAAGACGCTCGAAATGCTCGGCCGGCTGACGGATATGCCGGACGATTTGAAGGGCGACGTTTACAAGTGAGCCGGTGGCGCATTGCAACCCGATTCTGTTGACGCGGTGATAGTCGGCGCCGGTGCAAGCGGCGGGATTGTCGCGAAGGAACTGGCGGCGGCAGGCTGGAGGGTCGTGCTGCTGGAGCGCGGTCCATGGCTCGAAACGTTTGGCCATCTGGAAACGCGCGACGCCTGGGTTACGGGTATCGATCGTGTTCCGTTCGGTCCGGATCGCAGCGACGTGCGAACGGTGCGCGCGAGCGACCGCGACACGGCGCGAGTTGTGGAGCCGCGCAGCGCGCTCTACGGAACGCTGCCGGCGATGGTGGGCGGCGGCTCGGTGTACTACGGGGCCATGGCCTGGCGTTTTCACCCGGAGACGTTCCGGCTGCGGTCGCTGCTTGGTTCTGTTTCCGGAGCGAACCTGGCGGACTGGCCCATCACGTACGACGAGCTGGAGCCGTTTTACGAGAAGGCGGAATACGAACTCGGGGTGAGCGGCGACAGGAATCCATACGGACCGCCACGCCGCAAGCCGCTGCCGCTGCCTCCGGTGCCTGAGAATCGCGAAGCGGCGGTTTTGTTTCCAGCCGCGCGGCGGTTAGGGTGGCAGGCGTTCCACACGCCGCTGGCGATATTGTCCGAACCTTATCGCGGCCGTGGGGCCTGCACGCGCTGCGCTTTTTGCAACGGCTTTGGCTGCGAGGTAGGCGCCAAGTCCTCCACGTTGGTCACGGTCATCCCCGAGGCCATTAAGACCGGCCGATGCCGCGTCATTGCGAATGCGTTCTCGAGCGAGATCACGGTGAATCAGCGCGGCACGCCGGACGGGGTGCTTGTCCACCGCGACGGCTCGCGGGCCGCGGAGAAGATTTCGGCTCGCGTCGTTGTGGTTTGCGCGTCGGCCACCGAGGCACCGCGTTTGTTGTTGAATTCGAAGTCGAGGCATTTCCCCGCCGGTATCGGCAATGAGCACGACCAGGTGGGCCGCAACATCGAAAATGACGGCGGCATGTTCGCGTATGGGTTGTTTGATCGCGTGGTCACCGATCAACTGGGCCCCGGAGTTTGTTTCGGGGTGGACGATTTTCAATTCCGCGCCGCGGGTCCTGGACGCCTGGGCGGCATTGTCAGCAACTACCACACACGTCCGCCGCTCGGTTTCATTCATCGCGTGGAAGTTCCCGCTGACGTGAAGCCTTATGGCAGGGACCGAAAGAATTTCTATCGCCAGTACTTCCCGCGGTCTATTTGGATCTATGCGACCTGCCACACGTTGCCGCGCGAGGAGAACCGTGTCGATGTCGATCCCACCGTCCGCGATGCGCGAGGCGTGCCGGTGAGCCGCATTACCTATCGCCAGCATGCGGGGAACGCCGATCAAGAGCAGTTTATGGCCGATCGGTGCGCCGATCTGCTGCGCGAAGCGGGAGCAAAATCCGTGGTCCCGC
>Ga0335079_10005466_pt1 | contig 14536 bp, 14 predicted proteins | sample Lox_Sample_33_FD_206719 | JGI IMG/M metagenome (GOLD analysis project Ga0335079, IMG submission 206719) | Soil microbial communities from Loxahatchee National Wildlife Refuge, Florida, United States - Lox_Sample_3.3 | ecosystem: Environmental > Terrestrial > Soil > Wetlands | place: USA...
TGATAGCAATCGCGGATATGGTAACGGAGATGCGCTCCTTAAAACACCCTTACGAGAGTGGCATCGCGGCAAGAAAAGGGATTGATTTTTAAAAGTAAAATTGACTTTGCCCGTTCGCCGTGATAGCATAGTTGTATAGCCTATGAAGCTTCAGCAGCATATGAAAAAATCACTGGTCACGGTGACCATAGAAAACGATCTGACCTTGCCCAGCCTCTTCGGAGACTTGGACAAGAACCTCAGGCTCATTGAGAACAACTACGGGGTGATCCTGAACGCGAGAGGGAACAGGATACAGATCGAGGGCGAGGAAAAGTCAGTCGCTCGGGTCGAACGGTTGCTTAAACAGCTTGCCGACATGCTGGCCCAGGGCGTTATAACTCAGAAGGATGAAGTGAACACTGCTATCCAGGCATCAACAGCCGACCCTTCCGCCGTACTCAAGGACCTCTTTCAAAAAACGATCCCCGTCTCGAGCAGAAAACGTGCCGTCGCGCTGAAGAATGAAACCCAGCGTAAATATGTTGAGGCCATCCGCCAGTACGACGTCGTGTTCGCCATCGGTCCGGCCGGCACTGGCAAGACCTATCTTGCGATGGCCACGGCCGTGTCCGCGCTGCTCCGGCGCGAGGTGAGCCGGATCATCCTGGTCCGGCCTGCCGTGGAGGCAGGGGAAAAGCTCGGCTTCCTGCCGGGGGACCTGTACGAAAAGGTCAACCCCTATTTGCGCCCGCTCCACGATGCTTTGTATGATATGATCGAGACGGAAAAGGCGAACAAGCTTGTGGAGCGGGGCGACATCGAGATAGCACCCCTTGCCTTTATGCGGGGCCGCACCCTGAACGACTCCTTCATCATCCTGGACGAGGCGCAGAATACGACCACGGATCAGATGAAGATGTTCCTCACGAGACTGGGTTTTAATTCAAAGACCGTCATCACCGGAGACATCACCCAGATCGACCTTCCGAGCGGGAAGGGTTCAGGACTCGTCGAAGTCCGGAACATCCTGGAAGGGATTGAAGGCATCGAGTTCGTGTATTTCACGAACCGGGACGTGGTACGCCACAAGCTCGTGCAGAAGATCATCAAAGCCTACGAGAAGTATGAGGGGAAGCATGAAAAAGAATGATGCCCTCTTGAAGCTTTTCCCGAAGACCCAGACCCTGGACTGGGAGAAAACCGGGTTGACCTCGCGCATTCCTCGCGGGATCAAGGCGTTCAATCTGGGAGTGGGGCTCGTAACGGCCCTGCTGCTGGCCTTCGTTCTGCTCCCGCGCTTTCCGCTCCTCGCGAAGGGTGAGATCTCCAGCCGGGACATCCTCGCTCCTTATTCCCTGGATATCGAGTATGAAGGTCCCGACCGGACGATCGTATCAAGCAGGGTGGTCAAGGGGGAGGTCATCGTAGAGGCCGGGCACCGCGTCACGGAAAGGGCCGCCCGGGTGCTCGAAGAGATCGCCCGCCGGGAGGGGATCGGAGACAGGCGTTATGCCTATCTTGGCCTTACGCTGCTTATCCTGCTCCTCTTCTACCTCTTTTACCGGGACATCAAGCGCTACCGCGCTCCTCTCATCGCGGACGCGAGAAAGATGTTTCTCTTGGCGTTTCTCCTTTTCGCTACCGTGATCCTGTCCCAGTTGACCAAATCCCTGCTCACGCACATTGCCGACAAACTTCTTCTCGACCTCAGCACGATCGGGTTTGTCCTGCCCGTATCCGCGGGATCTATGCTCGTCTGCCTTCTTTTCGACTTCCATCTCGCGCTGGGATTCTCCTTTGTCGTGAGCGTCCTGATCGGCCTGCTGTTCCCGGGCGACCCGTTCATCCCGGTCTATTATTTCCTCGGCAGTATCGTGGCAGCGCTCAGCGTGATCCACTGCAAGAAAAGAACTGCTCTGCTCAGGGCGGGCGCCCTGACCGGGCTGATCAACATCGCCGCAATCACCGGCATCGACCTCTACCGGGGGGAACTGTTATCACGGGGCCTGTACGATGCGGGCGCCGGATTTCTCGGGGGGCTCATCGTCGCCATGGTCGTGTCGGTGACACTGCCGTTCTTCGAAACGCTTTTCGATATTACCACGGACATCAAACTGCTGGAACTGCTGGAGCCGAACCAGCCACTGCTGAAGGAACTGGTCTATAAGAGTCCGGGGACCTATCATCACAGCATCGTGATCGGCAATCTTGCGGAGGCCGCCGCAGAATCCATCGGTGAGAACCCGCTCCTGGCCCGGGTCGGTGCTTATTATCATGACGTGGGCAAGATACGGAAACCCGAGTACTTCATCGAGAACCAGCGCGTATCGGAGAACAAGCACGACCGGCTGATGCCTTCCATGAGCAGCCTGATCATTGCCTCACACGTGAAAGACGGCGTCGAGGTCGCACGGGAACACCGGCTGCCTTCCACGGTCGTCGATATTATTCAGCAGCATCACGGCACATCGCTCATCACCTACTTCTATCAAAAGGCAAAGGAGCTCCAGCCGCTCATTGCCGTTGCCGAGGGCGACTACCGCTACCCGGGTCCGCGACCCCGAACGAAGATTGCAGCCATCGTGATGCTGGCCGATAACGTGGAAGCGGCCTCGCGGACCCTCGATGATCCCACGCCCCCCAGGATCCAGGCACTGACGAACAGCGTGATCAACCGCATATTTCTCGACGATCAGCTCAGCTGGTGCGATCTCACGCTCAACGATCTCAGGTATATTGCGCGGAGCTTCAATCTGATTCTCACGGGGATTTTTCACCACCGGATCGATTACCCCGGCATGGAGTTCGAGGGAGAGAAAAAGCGCGGTGAACATCGGGATAAGAAACAATCAGAGGAGGCAAAGGCTGGCGCAGGCGTTTCTCGAGAAAAAGCTCGAGAAGCTGTTGAGGAGCATCGGCCTTCCTGACGCTGAAGTGAGCGTTCTCTTCATCGGTGACCGCGCCATGCGCACGCTCAACCGCCGGTACCGGGGCAAAGACAGTGCCACCGATGTTCTGTCCTTCTCGTTCCGGGAAGGGGAGCACCGGCAAATTCAGCCGCATTTCCTCGGCGATATCGTCATCTCGGTTCCCGCCGCCGCAAGGCAGGCCAGGGCAGCGGGACATGCAGTCGGCCGGGAAATCGAAATCCTTCTCGTCCATGGCCTGCTCCATCTCCTGGGCTACGACCATGAACTCGGCGAACGTGAGGCCCGCCGGATGCTGCGCCGCGAGCGGGAACTGCTGGAGAGGTTCTTCTCATGAAGCCGAAATCATTGACCGCAAAGGCCAACGTCGCGATCGACGGGATTATTTATGCCGTCAAGACCCAGCGGCACATGCAGTATCATCTGTTTGCTGCCCTTACCGCCCTCATTCTCAGCCTTGTCTTGAATATCTCCCGGCTCGAGTTCATCCTGCTCTGCATGGCGATCGTCCTCGTTCTCGTGACGGAAATGCTGAACACCGCCATCGAGGTGACCGTGGACATGATCTCAGAAGCATACCATCCCCGGGCGAAGATCGCGAAGGACATCGGTGCCGGCGTCGTGCTGATCGCATCGATCGGTGCTCTCACGCTCGCCTATCTCATACTCTACCCCGCATTGAAAGATACGATCAGCAAGGGGGCTTGGCACATCCGAAAGGCCCAGGACGACGTCGTGGCGTTCGTGGCCGTGACCGTCGTGGTGATTATCGTCGTTATCGTGAAGGCGTTCCTCGGGAAAGGGGAACCCCTCCGGGGCGGAATGCCAAGCGGACATGCCGCTGTTTCCTTTTCCGTATGGGCGGCCGCCGTCTATCTGACGCGATCCTTGCCCGTCGCCGTGTTAATCTTTCTGCTGGCCGTGATGGTCAGCTGGAGCAGATGGTCTTCGGGCATACACCGGCCCCTGGAGGTCGTGGCGGGCGCTGCACTCGGTGCGGGCGTGACCGTGCTGCTGTTCTGGATCTTTCATTGATCCCATCAGATGCTCATGGTTGTGGAGGGCTTGTTGATGAATGAGATACTGACCGATCTCCTCGCAGCCGCGCCGGGAGCGAAAGCGACGGTGTTTCTGGACAACGAAGGGGAGTCAATCGCGCACGCAGGTGATGGGAGCATCGATGTCAGACTTCTGGGAGCCTGGAAGGAAATCCATCTCGACCATATCAAGGACATCAGCAACCGGCTCGGGATGGGGAACGTGGATGCGGTACTGTTCTCACTCGATGCGGGGAATGAACTGATCGCGCCCGTGGGCGGGGAATACTGCCTGCTGCTTCTCTTGTCTCCCTATGCGGACCTTCGAGAGGCAATGATCGCCCTGAAGAAGGCGGTCGAGCGTCTGAAACAGGAAATTGCCTAGGAGGAAGCCCTCAGATCTGATCGAACGTCCCCAGGTTCCTGAACTTATCGTACCGAAGCCTGATCAGTTCATCGGATGGCAGGTTCCTGATCTCGGACAGGTTCCTGAAGATCGCCTCTTGCAGCAGTTCCGCAACCCTTCTCGGGTCCCGATGGGCTCCCCCGATCGGTTCTTCCACCATCTCGTCGATTACCTTCATCTGGAACAGGTCCTGAGCCGTGATCTTGAGGAGTTCGGCAGCCTCGCTGGCCTTGGCGCCGTTGTTCCAGAGAATGGCAGCGCACCCTTCGGGTGAAATAACGGAATAGGTGGCGTGCTCGAGCATCAGCACGCGGTCCGCAACCCCCAGGGCAAGCGCGCCGCCGCTCCCGCCCTCGCCGATGACCGTTGCCACGATCGGGATCTTGAGGCGCGACATGACGTGGAGGCTCCGCGCGATCGATTCCCCCTGTCCGCGCTCCTCGGCGCCTATCCCCGGGTAGGCGCCGGGAGTGTCGATGAAGGTGATCAGAGGCTTCCGGAATTTTTCGGCGAATTCCATCAAGCGGAGGGCTTTCCGGTAACCTTCCGGGTTGGGCATGCCGAAATTCCGAATGATTTTCTCTTTTGTCGTCCGTCCCTTCTGATGCCCGATCACGACGACCGGCATCCCGTTCAGGCGGGCCATGCCGCCGACGATAGCGGCATCATCGGCAAACCCCCGGTCGCCGTGCATCTCCGTAAAATCCGTCAGCATGGCTTCGATGTAATCAAGCGTATAGGGACGGTTCGGATGGCGGGATATCTGGGCCTTCTGCCAGGGGCTCAGGCGGGAATAGATCTCGGCGCGAAGTTGATCAGCTTTTTTATGGAGCTTGAGGATCTCTTCTTCGAGGTCAATGTTGCCGTTCGAGGTAAAGAGCGTCAGCTCCTCTATCTTCTTCTCAAGATCGGCTATGGGTTTTTCAAATTCAAGGTATTCCGGCGGCAAAGGATGCTCCTCGTTTACAGCACGGTAAATAATGGCTCCAGCTTCCGGGACCGGGGAAAAAGGATGCGAACGGGATTCAGGAAGAGCGATATTATCGGATATTGATGCCCTAATGTCAAGGGTTTGTTGGGAAGTAACGTCTAGAGATGGCTGTAAAAAGGATTGAACACCCCACCGAGGGCGTAGAAATGCATCTTTCTGGTGTCGGTTACCGGGATCTAACGCGCTTCGTTGCCCGAGTAGACCAGCCCCCTCGGGCGCTCCCCCGATGCATGGAGTGACCTTTTCCCGCATGCCTCCTGGTCCGGTCCATGTTGATAGCAACCCGAGGCAGCCAGTAGACGATTCCAGACCGTTCTATCATCTGGTGCCGCTGGCCGGGATCGAACCGGCACGACAGTCGCCCGTCGAGGGATTTTAAGTCCCTTGCGTCTGCCAATTCCGCCACAGCGGCCTTGATCGCGATTGCAGGGGAATAATATAGGAACAGGCCGTTTTGTCAAGAAAAATGTCCTGCGCCGCATGGTCTGCCGGGCGCAGGATTCAGGATTAAGGAACAAAGATAGGAAAGACGGTAAGCGTGTGTCAGGTGTTCGCGACCCTCATTCGAGGGAAATCGCCGTAACCGGGCAGCTGTCAACTGCCTGCTGGCAGTCGCAAGTGCTGCAGGCGCCGGGATTAACCACCCAGGCCTTGTCGTCTCTGAGCTCAAACACTTTCGGGCAGAGTTCCGAGCAGAGCCCGCACCCGATGCAGGTGTCGGTATCAACTTTCGGTACAGCCATAGAAAGATCACCCCTTTCCGGGAAGCGGTATTGAGTGCACTGTGGTTTCCTTTGGTCCTAGAATACTCCTAAGACATTGGGTCAGGCCATGATATACATCATATCATGACCCTGGTGATCCGCCTGTCATCTCTGTTCCAACACCTTGATGACGGCACCGAAGACATCCGCAACGGAAATGGCTTCCATGCATTCCAGATGCCGCGCATTGCTGCAGGTGCGGCTTCTGCACGGAACACAGGAAACGGTTGCAGGCTGCAGGACGATATGACCGCTGCCGACGGGGCCCGTGCGGGCCGGATCGGCAGCTCCGAAAAGGGCGACCACGCGGGTCCCGACCGCGGTCGCAAGATGCAGGGGCCCGGTATCACCGCTGACCAGGACATCGCAGCGTTCCAGGATCGCTGCCAGTTGAAGCAGATCGATCTTCCCTGCAAGCATCAGCGGCTTTGCAGCGCATCGCGAGACGATCTCTTCTGCCAGAGGGACATCCCCGCCGCCGCCGATGATCAGCACCCGGGCCGAAAGCTCCTGCTGAAGCCCGTCCGCGAGCGCGGCGAATCGTTCAGGAGGCCATCGGTTGACGTGATGGCTGGCGCCGGGGTTCAGGGCGACGACCGGGGGCTGTTGGTTGACACGTGTCCCTAGAACGGATTCGGCAAAGGCCCGGTCATCGGGTCCTGGTGTCAGCTCGAGATCCAGGTCGGAGGCTTCGATGCCAAGCGGCGCGAGGGTGTCAAGGTAATTGACAACGGCATGAACGGTTTCGGAACTCGCCTTATGGTATACTAACACCCGGCAGGGAAGAGCGGCGCTTGCCAGGAACCATGTCTTCAGGTTGCTCCTTTGAAAATTAACAACCAGGTCGTAATGTTTGGCGCGAACAGACCGCCAGAGCCCGATCAGTGAACGGAAAGAACGGTGCCTCCCTTTTCTCTCGAAAACGATCGTTTCTGCGACATGAGGGTTATTCCGGAAGAGACCGGCAGTAGCCTCAGAGCCGACCATCAGGGATATCCGGGCGGACGGGTATTTCTCCTTGAGAGCACGAACGACCGGCGTGAGCTGAACCAGATCGCCGATGGCGCCGGGCTTGATGATCAGAATATTGCTGAACTCTCGGGAACGGAACTTCATTATCTCATCATAATATAATCGGCAACTGATCGCAAGATGAAAGGGGGGCTTTCAGAAGAAATGTCTTTACAAAAGAAAGGGTTTCCCCTATTATAGGCGCTGAGAATTTGACGCTGTGATCCTATTTTATGCAATAATCAGAGCATCTTCATGCTGATGCAATCGTTACCTGCCTGGCTGTTCACGGCTTTTCTGATTTTCGTACCGTCAGCATTCGCGGAACCAGGCAAAAATCACACAACGCCTGCGCCCGTTGCCTTGCCATTTCAGGCTGGAGAAAAACTTACCTATGATATCAGCTGGTCGAACATTATCCATGCGGGTACGGCGGTCATGGAAGTGCGTGAGGAACAGAACTCAGACGGAAGGATGGTGTTCCATCTCATTTCCCGTGCCACCTCAACGGGTGTTCTTGACAGGTTCTACAAGGTATCGGACACCATAGAAAGTTACATCGACGGCGAACACCTGTACAGCCTATCTTATCACCTCGATCAAACACACGGCAAGCGACACAAAACGAGAGACATGAGGTTCGACCATGGAAAGGGTACGGTCGTTGTGTTGTCCGACGGGATTTCGCAGACCTATTCCGTCCCGGAAAATGTCCAGGACGCTCTTTCTTCCCTCTATTTCGTGCGCACGCGACGGGATTTCATCGCCGGGAAGCCGATCACGGTCAACGTGCATGAGGACGACAAGACCTGGGGGGTTGAGGTGCAGACGTTGGGAAGGGAAAGGATCAGGACGCCGGCAGGAGAATTCGATACCATCAAGATAAAGACCTATCCCCGGTATGACGGCGTCTTCCAGAACAGGGGAGAGATTTATATCTGGTTCACCGACGATGCGCGGAAAATACCCGTGCTCATGAAAAGTACGATCACCATCGGCACCATCGTCTCCACGCTCGTGGAGCTGAAAGGTGGAGAGTCACAGCATGATCCGGCAATCAGAAGCAAAACGCCTCAACGGAATCATTGACCGGTTTCCCAGAACGCGGATCCTTGTTGTCGGCGATGTCATGCTCGACCATTATGTCTGGGGCAGTGTGTCACGCATCTCGCCGGAGGCTCCCGTCCCCGTCGTGACGGTGACGAGGGAGAATTTTCTTCTCGGAGCGGCCACGAATGTCGTCAACAATATCCATGCGCTCGGCGGCAGGGTCGGCCTGTGCGGCGTGATCGGCAGGGATGACGCCGGGCGACAGCTCGTCCATATGCTCCGCGCCCAGGGCATCAATACCGACGGGCTGATCGTGGAAGAGGGAAGACCGACCACGATAAAGACCCGGGTCATTGCCCACAGCCAGCAGGTCGTCCGCTTTGACCGGGAAACCAAGAACGGGATCGAAACGGATACCCATCGCCGGATCTTCGACTTCGTCAGGCAGCAGGTGAAGGAAGGACTCGATGCCCTGGTGCTGTCGGATTACAGCAAAGGTGTGATCACGAAAGACCTCGTGCGGGACATCGTGAAGCTGGCCCGGAAGAGCGGCATCATCGTATCCGTGGACCCGAAGGTGAACCATTTCGGTATGTACAGCGGCGTTACGATCCTGACGCCAAACACGAAAGAGGCTTCGATCGGGGCGAAGATCGAGATCGAGGATGAAGCAAGTCTCATAAAAGCCGGAGCGACGCTCCTGAGGCAGCTCAAATGCGAAGCCGTGCTGGTCACGCGCGGGGAACAGGGGATGAGCCTGTTTGAGCGGAGCGGCCGGATAACCCACATTCCCACCATGGCCCAGGAAGTGTACGATGTCACTGGTGCCGGCGATACGGTCATCAGTACGCTGACCCTGGCCATGGCTGCAGGATCCGGCATGGTCGATGCCGCCAGGATGTCAAACTATGCAGCAGGCATTGTCGTTGGAATCGTCGGGACGGCTACCGTGAAGCCCGATGAGCTTAAGCAGAAGATCAGGAAAGACGTGAATTGACGGAGGGAGCGCGGGACCATGAGAAGCTTTCGGGATATCCTCACGATCACGCGGGAGAAACCATGAAAGGCATCATCCTGGCGGGCGGCAGCGGGACTCGGCTGTACCCCATCACGCGAGGCGTCTGCAAACAGCTGCTGCCCATCTACGACAAGCCGATGATCTACTATCCGCTTTCGGTGCTTATGCTGTCGGGCATCCGGGACATCCTGATCATCTCCACGCCCGTTGACCTGCCCCGGTTCCGCGATATTTTCGGCAGCGGAGAGGACCTGGGGCTGCGCTTCTCGTACCGGGAACAGGCCAGGCCGAACGGCCTGGCCGAAGCCTTCCTGATCGGGGAGGATTTCATCGGCAGCGAAAGCGTCTGCCTCGTGCTCGGAGACAATATCTTTTTTGGTCATGGCCTGACGGATATTCTGCGAAAAGCCGTCAATGAGGTAGGTTCCCTGGGAGGCGCGACGGTATTCGGCTACTACGTGAAGGATCCCGAACGGTACGGCATCGTAGAATTCGACCGGGACGGAAACGTGCTGTCCGTCGAAGAGAAGCCGAAGCAGCCGAAGTCGCGGTATGCCGTGACGGGCCTGTACTTCTATGACAACGATGTCTTAACCATTGCAAAAAACATCAAGCCCTCCCGGCGCGGGGAGCTCGAAATCACCGACGTGAACAACGCCTACCTGGCGAAGAGAAAACTCAGGGTCGAGCTCATGGGCCGAGGGTATGCCTGGCTCGATACGGGGACCCATGAAAGCCTGCTGGAGGCCGGGGACTTCATCGCCACGATCGAGCGGCGCCAGGGGCTGAAGATGGCCTGCATTGAGGAGATCGCCTTCTCGCTTGGTTACATCGACCGGGTGAAACTGCTCAAGGCCGCTGAGAGCCACAGCAAGAACTCTTACGGGGAGTATCTGCGAATGGTGGCGGAACAGGGTGTGCCCCATGCCCTTTGAATTCGCGCCACTCGCCCTGCCCGGTCTTGTTCTGGTAAAACCGCAGGTATTCGGCGACGAAAGGGGTTTTTTCCTGGAGCTTTACAAGCATGCGGACTTCATCGGGGCTGGGATCGGGGAGCATTTCGTGCAGGATAACTTTTCGCGGTCAGCACGGGGAGTGCTCCGCGGAATGCATTATCAAAAGAAACCGAAAGCCCAGGGCAAACTGGTCGCTTGCACGAGGGGAGCAATCTTCGATGTTGCCGTGGATATCCGTGTCGGTTCCGGGAGCTTCGGACAATGGACTGCCGTGGAACTCTCCGCAGAGAACCGGCATCTCCTCTATGTGCCCCCGGGGTTTGCACACGGTTTTCAAGTGCTGAGCGAGTCGGCTGAAGTGCTGTACAAGTGCACCGATGAGTATTCACCGTCGGACGACCGCGGCATCATCTGGAACGATCCTGACATGAAGATCGCCTGGCCGCTTGAGAACCCGACGCTCTCCGGCAAGGATAAGATCCATCCCCGGCTCAGGGACTGCGACAACAATTTCACCATCAGATGATGTGCTATGAAATATCTCATCACGGGGAAAAACGGTCAGCTGGCCCAGGAATTCATCGGGCGTTTTGAGAAACAGGGGATAGCCTATGCCGCCCCTGACGAGGCGCAGCTCGACATCACGGACTCTCATTGTGTCGCCGAAGCTGTCGCCTCCTGGAAACCCGGTGTCATCCTCAACTGTGCCGCCTATAACCTCGTGGACAAGGCGGAGCAGGAGGGGGAGAAGGCCTTCGCCGTCAATTCCGCGGGCCCTGAACATCTCGCCCGTGCGGCCGCGGACCATCAGGCTGTGATCGTGCATTTCGGTTCTGATTATGTTTTTGACGGATTGAAAGAACGGGGGCTCTATGCGGAAGAAGACCCGGTCAACCCGCTGAACGTATACGGTCAGAGCAAGCTTTCGGGAGAAGAACGGGTCGAGCAGGCCTGTCCCCGGCACCTGATCCTGCGCCTCAGCTGGGTGTTCGGTGCCGGCAAACAGAATTTCATCTACAAGCTCCGGACCTGGGCGGAGAGCAGCGAATATCTGAAGATCGCTTGTGATGAGTTCTCGGTGCCGACCCATACCAGGACCGTTGTGGACTGCACGCTGAAGGCAATCGCCCAGGGTTTGACCGGCCGGTATCATCTGACCAACTCCGGGTTTTGTTCCCGGTATGAGTGGGCGAAGCTTATCCTCGCTACCCTCAACAGCAGCAAATTCATACGGCCCGTGTCGATGGATTCGTTCAATTTGCCGGCGGCACGGCCAAAATTCTCGGCAATGACGAATGACGCCATCGCCAGGACCCTGGGTATCGGCATTCCATCGTGGGAGGAATCGGTCCGGTCCTTCCTGAAGGATCAGGCATAAGTCCTATGAGCATGAACAGGAAAAGCGTTCCCGGCCCTGCCGGGCTTATACCGTCCGCGTCCAGCATTCTCGTCACCGGCGGAGCGGGATTCATCGGCTCGAACTTCATTCGCTTTGTCCTCGGGAACAGCGCGTTCAGCGGCAGGATCGTCAATTATGACAAGCTGACCTATGCCGGGAACCTGATGAGCCTTGCGGAGATTGAGCGTGAATTCGGGGGCAGAAGCTATTTCTTCGAGCGCGGTGACATCTGCGACTTCGGGAGGGTGAAAGAGGTCATCACGCGATACGGGATCAGCGTGATCGTCCACTTTGCCGCTGAAAGCCATGTTGACCGGTCCATCTTCGGGCCGAAGGACTTCGTGGAAACGAATATCAACGGCACGTTCACGCTGCTCGAAGCCGTCCGGGAGCTCTGGGCGGGGAGGGGGGATGTCCGTTTCCACCACATCAGCACCGACGAAGTCTACGGTTCTCTCGGTGATAGGGGATCTTTTTTCGAGACAACGCCCTATGACCCGCGCAGTCCCTACTCGGCTTCCAAGGCGGCATCGGACCACCTGGTCAAGGCCTACTATCATACCTACGGCCTGCCGGCGACCATATCGAACTGCTCGAACAATTACGGACCCTATCACTTCCCGGAGAAACTGATTCCGCTCACGATACTGAACGCGGTCGAGGGAAAACCGCTTCCGGTGTACGGTGACGGGAAGAATGTCCGTGACTGGCTCTATGTTGAAGACCACTGCAGCGGGATATGGACGGTCTTGGAGAAGGGGATGCCGGGCGAGACCTATAACATCGGCGGCGAGTGCGAAAAAGAAAATATCGAAGTCGTCCGGAAAATATGCGACATCCTGGAGACGCTCAGGCCGGCCAGGGACAATGATTTGATCAGGAACCGGAAACACCCTGTTACTGCGTATCGCGATTTGATCACCTTTGTGAACGACCGCCCCGGCCATGACCGCCGGTATGCCATTAATTGCGATAAGATAAAGTCCGGACTCGGCTGGAAACAGAACCACGATTTTGATCACGGCCTGCAGAGCACCGTTGCCTGGTTCCTGGAGAACACTGCCTGGGTGGACAGTGTCAGGAGCGGTGCATACCAGACTTGGATAGAAAAAAACTACTCAACCAGATGATTCACGGAAAAGGAGCGTTATGAGGATATCTGTCATCGGCACGGGTTATGTTGGTCTCGTGACGGGCACCTGCCTTGCCGAAAGCGGCAATGATGTGATCTGCATGGATATCGACGGGAAAAAGATCGATATGCTGAATGCCGGACGGGTGCCGATCTATGAGCCTGGGCTCGATGAACTGATCAGGAGGAACGTGAGCCACGGCCGGCTCAGTTTCACAACGGACATGGCCCATGCTGTGCGCAGTTCGGATTTTATTTTTATCGCCGTCGGCACGCCGCCCGGCGAAGACGGTTCTGCCGATCTGAAGTGGGTCCTGGGAGCGGCGAGCGAGGTCGGCAGGCACATGAACGGCTACAAGGTAGTCATCAACAAGAGCACGGTTCCCGTGGGCACCGGCGACAAGGTGAGGTCGGCGGTTGCATCCAGGACCCGGCACAAGTTTGATGTGGTGTCCAACCCGGAGTTCCTGAAGGAGGGTGCTGCAATAGAGGACTTCATGAAGCCAGACCGGGTGGTCATCGGCTCCGAGAGCCCCAAGGCGGCCGCGCTGATGCAGGAGATGTATGCACCCTTTGTGCGGACGGGAAAACCGATCCTGGTGATGGACATCAGGAGCGCCGAAATGACCAAGTATGTTTCCAATGCAATGCTCGCCACCAAGATATCCTTCATCAACGAGATGGCAGTCATTTGCGCGGGGCTGGGCGCCGATATTGACAGTGTGCGCAAAGGCATGGGCTATGACCGCCGGATCGGCTTCGAATTCCTCTTCCCGGGTGTCGGTTACGGCGGTTCCTGTTTCCCGAAGGACGTGAAGGCGCTGGTCCAGACCGCGAAGGAATACGGAGTTGACGCGAAGGTGCTCAAGGCGGTAGAGGCTGTCAACGAAAGCCAGAAAAGCCTTCTCTCGTCACTGATCCGGCGGCACTTCGCATCGAGCGCTCCGAAACGGAAGGTCGCGAAGAAACCGCTCGCCGGGCTTACGATAGCGGTCTGGGGACTGTCGTTCAAGCCGCGAACCGACGACATGCGGGAAGCCCCGTCCGTTGTCGTTATCAACAGCCTGCTGAAAGCTGGAGCCGTGGTCAAGGCGCACGACCCCATTGCAGGGCATGAGGCGGGGAAAATATTCAAGAAGAGGATCGTCATCCTGAGCGACGGCTACGAGGCGCTCCGTGACGCCGACGCACTGGCGGTCGTGACAGAATGGAACGAGTTCCGGACCCCGGATTTCAAGAAGATGAAGAGGCTCATGAAAAAGCCGGTGATCTTCGATGGCAGGAACATTTACAACCAGGATGAACTTCGCAAGATGGGGTTCACGTACTACGGGATCGGGAGGAAATGAACCAGTAACTGCTGAGGCGGCGAGGCCCATATCGGAGAGCCTCAGACGAATATGCGGGTTCATCATGGACAACTGACCGGCAATTAATGCGGGCATCGAAGCAGCGGCCTTTTCAATCGAAGATTATCTCATCAGGGGGAGACGTGCATGAGGATACTGGTTACCGGCGGAGCCGGATTTCTGGGCTCGCATTTATGCGATCGGTTGCTTGCGGACGGGCAGGAGGTGCTCTGCCTCGACAACTTCTTCACGGGCAGGAAGAGGAACATCACCCACATGCTCGAAAACCCATCATTCGAACTGGTGCGGCATGACCTCGTGCTCCCGATCCTGCTTGAGGTGGATCGGATCTATCATCTCGCCTGCCCTGCGTCGCCGATCCATTATCAGTACAATCCTGTCAAAACCATCAAAACGAATATCCTGGGCACCCTGAACATGCTCGGAATCGCCAAGCGGACGAAGGCCAGGATACTGCTGGCGTCCACGTCCGAGGTCTATGGCGACCCGGCCG
>Ga0335079_10005468_pt1 | contig 14535 bp, 10 predicted proteins | sample Lox_Sample_33_FD_206719 | JGI IMG/M metagenome (GOLD analysis project Ga0335079, IMG submission 206719) | Soil microbial communities from Loxahatchee National Wildlife Refuge, Florida, United States - Lox_Sample_3.3 | ecosystem: Environmental > Terrestrial > Soil > Wetlands | place: USA...
GTCACGCCAGGCCCTGTCGGGTTGGACGGCAAGAAAATACCAATTTTCAGCGTTCTCGCCGTAAATGATTCGACATTAATCAATCTTAACGATTGCCCCCAGCCATAGTCTCTCGATGACCCCGGGAACATAAGGCGCCGAGCCGCGCGCGGGGTGGAGCAGATGCAATCGAACCAATCAAAATTGACCGACTCGATAAACCGCATCGCAGCAACACACGGGGACAATGCAGGCTCGTCTGGGGCGATCGAAGTTACGAGTCTATGGCCGCGCAATATCCGCGATTATTCACACGCCAAAAGCCTGGAGGACGAATCTCCAGCGTGGCAAAGCTCTTTCTCGACCCGAAATCGCCGAGATCGCCTGTGGTCGAATGCATCCTGGTCGACTACTCGGCCGGCGGCGCATGCCTGCAGCTCGCGAAATTCGTTCAGCTTCCCGCGCGCATGGAGATCATGTACGGCACGACGCGAAAACGCTGCAGGGTGGTGTGGAAACGCGGCTTGCGCTTCGGCGTGGCATTCTAGGCAGCGCCGGCTTGCCCAGCCGAAGCAGGCTTATGGAGCGCGAGCTACGGAGAGAGCCCGCCTGCGCCCTTCAGGCTTCGGCGGGGCAGCCTTCGCTCGCCCACGGCTTCCCTGGCTTCGATACCGAGAGATGAGCTGGCTCGCCCGGCCGCAACGCGCGGAATGCGAGCAAAGGCTGGTGGGCGGTGAGAGGATCGAACTCCCGACCAATGGTGTGTAAAACCAGTGCTCTACCGCTGAGCTAACCGCCCGTAAGCTGCACTCTTTAGCCCCACCGCGCCCCTTGAAGCAAGGTGGCTACCCTGGCGATCCCTGAGATCGTTCGTCGCTGTGGATCTGCATCGCGATGACTCCATCCCGGAAAAGAAGAACGGCGCCCGAAGGCGCCGTTCCAGCATTTTTCCGGTTTCGTCAGTGAGCTGTCAGTCCGCCGGCCGCTTCATCGCCGGCCTCCTGATTGACTGCGACGTCCTTGGTGTCCTCTTCCCACACGATCGGCACGGGCTTCCGCACCAATGCGCGCGAGACGACATCGTCGAGGCGCGCCACCGGAATGATATCCATGCCGCCCTTGATGGCGTCGGAGATCTCCGTGAGATCCTTGGCGTTGTCCTCGGGGATCAGGACCGTCTTGATGCCGCCACGCGCGGCCGCAAGCAGCTTCTCCTTCAGACCGCCGATCGGCAGTACCCTGCCCCGCAGAGTGATTTCGCCGGTCATGGCGACATCGTGCCGGACAGGAATGCCGGTCATAACCGAGATGATCGCGGTTGCCATCGCGACGCCCGCCGACGGACCGTCCTTCGGGGTCGCCCCTTCCGGGACGTGAACGTGGATGTCGCGCCTGTCGAACATCGGTGGCTCGATGCCGTAGGTGATCGCGCGCGAGCGGACATAGGATGCCGCTGCCGAGATCGATTCCTTCATCACGTCGCGCAGATTGCCCGTGACCGTCATCTTGCCCTTGCCGGGCATCATGACGCCCTCGATGGTGAGCAGCTCGCCGCCCACATCGGTCCAGGCAAGGCCTGTGACGATACCGACCTGGTCGTCGTTCTCGATCTCGCCGAAGCGGTATTTCGGGACGCCGAGAAACTCTTCGAGAGTCTTCTCCGTCACCTTCACCGACTTCTTCTTGGAGATCATCAGCTCCTTCACCGCCTTGCGGGCCAGTGTGGAGAGCTCACGCTCCAGATTGCGCACGCCGGCCTCGCGAGTATAACGCCGGATGACCAGGAGCAGCGCCTCGTCGTCGATCGACCATTCCTTGGCATCCAGGCCGTGCTTGGAGAGCGCATTCGGGATTAGGTGCTTGCGCGCGATCTCGACCTTTTCGTTCTCAGTGTAGCCCGCGATCCGGATGATCTCCATGCGGTCCATCAACGGGCCCGGAATATTCAGCGTATTCGCGGTCGTGATGAACATCACGTTGGAAAGATCGTAGTCGACCTCGAGATAATGGTCATTGAAGGTCGAGTTCTGCTCGGGGTCGAGAACCTCAAGCAGCGCCGACGACGGATCGCCGCGGAAATCGGCGCCCATCTTGTCGATCTCGTCCAGCAGGAACAGCGGGTTCGAGGTCTTGGCCTTCCGCATCGACTGGATGATCTTGCCCGGCATCGAGCCGATATAGGTGCGGCGGTGACCGCGGATCTCGGCCTCATCGCGCACGCCACCGAGCGAGACCCGCACGAACTCGCGTCCCGTCGCTTTCGCGATCGACTTGCCAAGCGAGGTCTTGCCGACGCCGGGAGGCCCGACCAGACACAGGATCGGTCCGGTCAGCTTGTTGGCGCGCGACTGCACCGCGAGATACTCGACGATGCGGTCCTTGACCTTCTCAAGACCGTAATGGTCGTTGTCCAGAATGGACTGCGCCTGCTCCAGATCCTTCTTGACCTTGGACTTCTTGTTCCACGGGATCGACAACAGCCAATCGAGATAGTTGCGCACGACGGTCGCTTCCGCGGACATCGGCGACATCTGGCGCAGCTTCTTCAACTCGTGCTGAGCCTTCTCGCGGGCTTCCTTGGACAGCTTGGTCTTGGAGATCTTCTCCTCGAGATCGGCGAGCTCGTCCCGCCCTTCTTCGTCGCCGAGCTCCTTCTGGATCGCCTTCATCTGCTCGTTGAGATAGTATTCGCGCTGGGTCTTCTCCATCTGCCGCTTGACGCGCGAGCGGATGCGCTTCTCGACCTGCAGCACGGAAATTTCGCTCTCCATCAGCCCGAGCACCTTCTCCAGGCGCTGGGTAACCGACAGCGTCTCCAAAATGCCCTGGCGATCCGCGATCTTGACGGCGAGATGCGAGGCCACGGTGTCGGCAAGCTTGCCGAAATCGGTGATCGCCTGGACGACGCCGACGACTTCGGCGGAGATCTTCTTGTTGAGCTTTACATAGCTCTCGAAATCGGACACGACCGAGCGCGCCAAGGCTTCGGCCTCGACGGATTTTGCGTCGGTATCGGCGAGCGCAACCGCGGTCGCCTCATAGTAGTCGGCGCGGTCTGTGTATTTTTCCACACGCGCGCGTTCAAGCCCTTCAACGAGCACCTTCACGGTGCCGTCGGGCAGCTTCAGGAGCTGCAGGACGCTTGCGAGCGTGCCGGTCTCGTAGATCGAGTCGGGCGCCGGATCATCGTCGGAAGCATTCTTCTGCGTCGCCAACATGACGAGCGCATCGTTCTTCATCACCTCTTCGAGCGCGCGGATCGATTTCTCGCGGCCGACGAACAGCGGCACGATGTTGTGCGGAAACACGACAATGTCGCGAAGCGGCAGCACCGGGTATGAGTGGCTTTCGCCGTAGACGATAGATGGCCGGGGTTTGGGGGTCGTCATGGCCTGTTCCTTTTGTTGTGCCCCCTTGCTCGCAGGCCCGCGAAATTTGCGCAACCGCCACAAGGTGCCGAGATGATCCGGACGTCGCTTGGCCCCAACATCGGAGGCTCGCCACATCCAAATCGCAACCGGCGAATCTCAAACTGCAAGCTTCGCCAACAGCATTAGGTGGCTATCGAGCGGGGGGGTGTCAAGTCCGCGAAAGGGCCCGCCAAATAGGGCTTAAACGCAAAATGAACTTGAGAAAAAACCGACCGCGGGAACGGTCCCGCAGCCCTTGATCTTGCGTTCGGCGAGCGCTGGCGTCAGGCGGAAGCGCTGCTTTCCACCGCACGATCGCTCCGATCGGCGTAGATGTAGAGCGGACGGGCGGTGCCTTCGACCACCTCGCGCGAGATCACGACCTCTTCGACGCCTTCCAGGCCCGGAAGATCGAACATGGTCTCGAGCAGGATGCTTTCGAGGATCGAGCGCAATCCCCGCGCGCCGGTCTTGCGCTCGATCGCCTTGCGCGCGACCGCACCGAGCGCCTCGTCGGCGAAAGTGAGCTCGATATTCTCCATCTCGAACAACCGCTGATATTGCTTGACCAGCGCGTTCTTCGGATCTGTCAGGATCTTCTTCAGCGAGGCCTCGTCGAGGTCTTCAAGGGTTGCGACCACCGGCAGGCGACCCACGAATTCCGGGATCAGGCCATACTTCAGCAGGTCTTCCGGCTCGACGTGACGGAAGATCTCGCCGGTGCGGCGATCTTCCGGTGCCAGCACCTGCGCGGCGAAACCGATCGAGGTCGAACGGCCGCGGGCGGAGATGATCTTCTCGAGGCCGGAAAACGCACCGCCACAGATGAACAGGATGTTTGTGGTATCGACCTGCAAGAACTCCTGCTGCGGATGCTTGCGGCCGCCTTGCGGCGGCACCGAGGCCACTGTGCCTTCCATGATCTTGAGCAGCGCCTGCTGCACGCCCTCGCCCGAGACGTCGCGGGTGATCGAGGGATTGTCCGACTTGCGGCTGATCTTGTCGATCTCGTCGATATAGACGATGCCACGCTGCGCGCGCTCGACGTTGTAGTCGGCCGCCTGCAACAGCTTCAGGATAATGTTCTCGACGTCTTCGCCGACGTAACCGGCTTCGGTCAGCGTGGTCGCGTCCGCCATAGTGAAGGGCACATCGAGGATGCGCGCAAGCGTCTGCGCAAGCAGCGTCTTGCCCGAGCCTGTCGGACCGATCAGCAGGATGTTGGACTTCGCGAGTTCGACGTCGTTGTGCTTGGTCTGGTGATTGAGCCGCTTGTAGTGGTTGTGGACGGCCACAGAGAGCACCTTCTTGGCGTGGCTCTGGCCGATGACATAGTCATCGAGGACCTTGCAGATCTCCTTCGGCGTCGGGATACCGTCGCGCGACTTCACGAGCGAGGACTTGTTTTCCTCGCGGATGATGTCCATGCAGAGCTCGACGCATTCGTCGCAGATGAAGACCGTCGGACCCGCGATCAGCTTGCGGACTTCATGCTGGCTCTTGCCGCAGAACGAGCAATACAACGTATTTTTGGAGTCGCTCGCGCCGACCTTACTCATTCCCGTCTCCGTCCGCCGTTCGACTTCTTCCGCCCGATCGCTCCATTTCGGTCACGGCCCGCCATGGAACTTAGATAGAGCAAATTCCGTACCAAAAAAGACCCTACGCCTGACATGCCGTGCGAATCACGGCTTTGTTGGAATCTCCTGCGATCTTAGCCGATCACTCGTAGCCAACCATGCTGACACCCGACTATCAAGAATTCGCTAACCGGACCGACCGTCGGCTACGTGACAATACCGTGATTTGTAGCGTTAGCACGAGGTAAAGCTGTCGAAAACGCCCAAGCGTTGCGGGATTGCCACTAACCTAGAAGCACGAAAGCGGAACCCCTGGCCAGCTCGGGGCCCAAGCCTTAACCCCCGGTAAATCCCGGATAAGCCGGGCGCCGCGGCGCCGGTCCGACGACAGGGTTTACGCGGCCTTCGCAGCCGCGGGATCCTCCGGACGCCTGTCAATCACCTTGTCGACAAGGCCGAACGCTTTGGCGTCCTCGGCGGTGAGGAATTTGTCTCGCTCCAGCGCATCCTCGATCGCCTTGTAGGTCTGGCCGGTATGCTTGACGTAGATCTCGTTGAGCCGCTTCTTGAGGTTCAGGATCTCCTGCGCGTGCAGCATGATGTCGGTTGCCTGGCCCTGAAAGCCGCCGGAGGGCTGATGCACCATGATGCGGGAATTCGGCAGCGAGAAACGCATATCCTTTTCCCCGGCGGCAAGCAGCAGCGAGCCCATCGAGGCCGCCTGACCGGTGCACAAAGTCGACACTGGCGGGCGGATGAACTGCATGGTGTCGTAGATTGCAAGGCCCGATGTCACCACGCCGCCCGGCGAGTTGATGTACATCGAGATTTCCTTCTTGGGGTTCTCGGCCTCAAGGAACAGAAGCTGCGCGACAATCAAGGTCGACATGCCGTCCTCAACCGGCCCGGTCACGAAGATGATCCGTTCCTTCAGAAGACGCGAGAAAATGTCATAGGCGCGCTCGCCGCGGTTGGTTTGTTCGACGACCATCGGAACAAGATTCATGTAGGTTTCAACGGGATCGCGCATGAGACACCCAAGGGTTGGAAGGCAGGCTGACAGATATGGGCCAGTTTCGCCTCGACAAGACCTCCCCAAAGGAGCAGGTCGAGCGCGGCGCCCGGCCAGTTGAAGCCGATTCGGACAAAGCCGCCTAGCGAGGAGACCCGGTAGTGCGGCATTAGCCGTTCATTATTAACGCGGTCTTGAAGGGATCAGGCCGCGGTCTTTTCCGCGTCGTCGTCCTTGAACAGCTCTTCGCGGCTGACCTTTTTCTCAGTCACATTGGCGAGCTCGAGAATGAAGTCGACCACCTTGTCCTCGAAGATCGGGGCACGAAGCTGGGCCAGCGCCTGCGCGTTGTTGCGATAGTAGTCCCAGACCTCCTTCTCGCGACCCGGCATCTGGCGTGCGCGCTCGATCACCGCACGGCCGACCTCATCGTCGGTTACAGTGATCTTGTTCTTCTCGCCGATCTCCGACAGCACGAGGCCGAGGCGAACCCGCCGGTCGGCGATCTTGCGGTACTCGTCTTTTGCGGCCTCTTCGGTCGTATTCTCGTCAGCAAAGCTCTTGTTGCTCGATTCCATCTCGGCCTTGATCGAGGTCCACATCAGGTTGAACTCGTCATCGATCAGGGACGACGGCGCCTCGAATTGATGGGCCTCGTCGAGACGGTCGAGCAACGCGCGCTTGACGCGCTGACGCGTTGTGGCTGAGAATTCGGCACCGAGCCGGCCGCGCACCGCTTCCTTCAGCTTGTCCAGCGATTCGAGCCCGAGCGTCTTGGCGAGGTCGTCGTTGATCTCGGAGGGCAGCGGCTTTTCGATGACTGTCGCGGTGGTCTCGAATTCCGCCGGCTGGCCGGCGAGCTTCTCGTTCAAGTAATTTTTCGGAAACGAAACCTTGAGCGTGCGGGTTTCGCCCGCGCCGATTCCGGTCAACTCCTCCTCGAAGCCCGGGATGAACTGACCTGCGCCGATGACGACCTGGATGTTCTCGCCAGTGCCACCGTCGAACGGCACGCCGTTGATGGTACCCTTGAAATTGATGGTGACACGGTCGCCACTCTCGGCTTTGGCGCCCTCGCCCTTGGGGCCATAGGAGCGGTTCTGGTTGGCGATGCGCTGGACCGCCTCGTCGACCTCGGCGTCGGTCACGTCCGCAACCGGCTTTTCGAGCGCAAAAGTCTTGAAATCGGCGAGCTTGATGCTCGGCACCACTTCGATCGAAACGGTGTAGGTGAGATCGGATTTGCCGGACAAAATCTGCTCGACCTCTTTCTCCTCGGTCGGCATGGTGATCTTCGGCTCGGTCGCAAGGCGAAAGCCGCGCTCGCTGAAGATCTGGGTGTTGGTATCGCGAATGGTCTGGTCGATAGTCTCGGCCATGACCGAGCGGCCATAGACCTTCTTCAAATGGCTGACCGGCACCTTGCCGGGGCGGAAGCCGTTGAGGCGGACTTTCGCCTTCAGATCAACCAGGCGCGCATCCGCCTTGGCATCGAGGTCGGCAGCGGGAACGCTGATCTGGAATTCGTGTTTGAGCCCTTGCGAGAGGGTTTCGGTAACCTGCATGGCGTCCAATCTTCTTCCGCTCTGGTCCAGGACCTTTCGGCCAAGACCGCTGACAATGTGCTCGGCGCGCGGCAGATGCGTTGCGCCGGTGTTGCTGTTCCGCGAACCCGATCCCCGAAACGGAGACAGGCCCTTGCGGTTCCTGGTGCAAACGCTGTTCGAAGCGCTTGGTGCGGGCGGAGGGACTCGAACCCCCACAACTTTCGTCACTGGAACCTAAATCCAGCGCGTCTACCAGTTCCGCCACGCCCGCGAGAAAGCATCAGGTCCAGCCGCGATGCCGCGGGCGGCGGCTTATAACATGTGCCGGTCCGCCCGCAGCAAAAAAATGGTCGCTTGCGGGCGCCCGCGCAACCGCCAGCTTTGGCTGGACATTGCGGGTCAAAAATGGTCCGCATCGGCCTCATGGCAAAGCGGATTTCCCTCACGAGCCGGCGCACATTGCTTGGCGGGCTATGCGCCTTCGCGGTGGTCCCCGGGCGAAGCCCCGCCGCCGAAGCGCCGAAAGCGCTATTGCTGCGCGCGACAGCGACAAAGATCGCTTTGCGGCCGGGTCGGGGGGAAACGCCGATCTGGTCGCTGAACGGCCCAACACCAGGCACGGCGCTTCGATTCAAACAGGGCGAAGAGGTCGAAATCAGTCTGCAAAATGATCTGCCCGCACCGGTAGCACTGAATTTGCGTGGATTGGATGGCAACGCGGCCGCCGAGCCGCTGACAGTGCGCCCTCCCCTTGCCCCCGCTGCCAGGACCACGTTCAGCGTGTCACTCCGCCATGCCGGCAATTTCCTCTGCGACATCAGGCTGCTCGCCGATGGGTCCACCGCCGCGAGGTCCCTGCCTCTGGTGGTCGAAGCAGCCGGTGCGGTCGCTGACCGCGACGAGATTTTCCTGGTGGAGGACTGGCGAATAAATCCCGATGGCACCCTCGTCGCGCCAGGCTTGGGCCCGGGCGACGCGGCGCCGCTCCTGACCGTCAACGGCCGGCTTATCCCAGATATTGCGGTGCGTTCAGGGGAACGGCTGAGGTTTCGCTTTATCAATGGCTGCCAACGGCAAATTATTGCGGTCAAAATTGAGAATTACGACGTCCGGGCGATAGCCATGGACGGTCAACCCGCGGAGCCTTTCCTCGCCCGCAACGGGGCACTGGTGCTGGCTCCCGGCGGCCGCGCCGATGCCCTGATCGAAGCGACGGCATCACCGGGCTCAACGTCGGCGATTCTGGTGCACGACGGCAAGGAGGCGCGTCCGGCGGCACGGCTCGTGACCTCGACCGAGCCGCCAATTCGGTCCCGGCCGCTGCCACCCGTTACGCAACTCCCCTCCAACGGCTTGCCGGCGCAACTCGACCTTCGCAACGCACTGCGGGTCGAGCTGCCGCTCACCGGCAGTGAATGGGTGGGACCGGCGACCTTCGCGACATCGGCGGCGCCGGCGTTTCATGCGAAAAAAGGCCGCGTGGTTGTGCTCGCACTAACCAACCGCGCGGCGTCGGCAACGGTCTTTCATCTCCACGGCCACCATTTCCGCTTGCTCGACCGGCTCGACGACGGCTGGAAGCCCTATTGGCTCGATACGCTTGCGGTCGAGCCGGGCCGGACCGAGCGCGTCGCCTTTGCCGCCGAATATGCAGGGCACTGGCTGATGGAAACTGCCGGCACCGATTGGGCCGCGCCAAGACTCCTGCGGTGGTACAGTGTGGGATAAGGGAGGCGCACATGGACAAAACCACACCTGCAATTCGAGGCGTCAGGGCGCGCGCTGTCGTCGTGCCGCTCGCGCGACCGGTGAAAAACGCGTTCGGCATCATCGAGGCCGCGCCGCTGGTGTTGATCGACGTCGCGACCGATCAAGCTGTGACCGGACGCGCCTACATCTTTGGCTACAGCAAGCTCACACTGAAGCCGCTGGTGACGCTGATCGAAGAGATCGGACGCGACCTCGCCGGAAAACCGATCGCGCCATACGAGCTGATGGCGGCACTCGACGCCAAGTTCCGTCTGCTCGGCTGGCAGGGCCTGGTCGGCATGGCGGTGTCAGGCCTCGACATGGCGTTCTGGGACGCACTCGGGCAACTCGCCGGGAAACCGGTGGTCGAATTGCTCGGCGGCTCGGCGCGGCCGATTCGCGCCTATGACAGTTATGGCGCCGTCGATCCCAGGGCCGATGAGAAGGATTTGCGCCGCTCGATCGAGCGTGGATTCCGCGGCATCAAGATCAAGGGCGGCGACGGCGACGCGGCCAATGACGAGCGCGTCGTCAAGGGCGTGCGCGCGCTGCTTGGTGACGATGTCGCCTTGATGATCGATTTCAACCAGTCACTCGATCCAGCCGAAGCGCTTTGCCGCATCAAGCGCCTTGCGCCCTATGATCTCACCTGGGTCGAGGAGCCCGTGCCGCAGGAAGACCTGCGGGGGCACGCGGAGGTACGAAAGGCGTCGCCCATCCCGATCCAGGCCGGCGAGAACTGGTGGTTCCCGCGCGGCTTTGCCGAGGCGATCGCAGCCGCCGCCAGCGACTTCATCATGCCCGATCTCATGAAGGTCGGCGGCATTACCGGCTGGGTGCGCGTTGCAGCGCAAGCCGAGGCTGCATCGATCCCGATGTCCAGCCACCTCTTCGCCGAAGCGAGCGCGCACGTGCTTGCGGTGACACCGACCTGTCACTGGCTCGAAGTGCTGGATTTTGCCGGCAGCATCCTGGCCGATCCAATCAGGATCGTCGAGGGCACGCTGACCGCTCGAGGCCCGGGATTGGGGCTTGAGTGGAACGAGACTGCGGTCGCAAAATACCTGATCTAATAATCGACGCCGAACTCGTCGTAGATGCGCCTGATAACGGCGGGCAGCGTCTCCGACAAATCCTCCGCGATCAGTCCGGGTCCCGCTTCGCGCGCGGCTTCGCCGTGCATCCACACGCCGATGCTCGCGGCCTCGAATGCCGCAACCCCCTGCGCCAGGAGCCCTGCGATGATCCCCGCCAGCACGTCGCCGGCACCGGCGGTCGCAAGCCATGGCGGCGCGTTGGCCGCAATCGTGGCGCGGCCATCAGGCGCGGCAACCGTCGTGTCCGGACCTTTCAACAGGACGACCGCGCCGCAGCGTTCCGCGGCGGCACGCACGCGTTCGAGCTTCGACCGGCCCGGGGTCTTGTTGCTGAGGTCGCTGAACAGCCGCGGAAACTCGCCCTCATGCGGGGTGAGAACGACCTGCGGATCGTGCGAGGCCTTGATCGATTCAAAGAGACGCTCCGGCGCTTCCGCAAAGCTCGTCAGTGCGTCGGCGTCGAGCACCACGGGCCGCTGCGCCGACAGCACGGTGTGGACGAAATCGATGGTCCGCGGGCCAACACCGGCACCAGGCCCGATCACGCAAGCGTTGAAGCGCCTATCCGACAGGGCTTCGCCGAATTCCACCGCGGTATCGAGCGCGCGCACCATCACTGCAGTCAGCGCAGCGGCATTGACGGCCAGCGCATCGCGCGGCGTTGCCAGCGTCGCAAGCCCCGCGCCGGCGCGCAGCGCAGCGCGTGCCGCAAGTCGCGCAGCGCCGGTCGAGGCGACGCCGCCGGACACGATCAGCGCATGCCCGCGGACATATTTGTGGCCGTCGATCCGCGGTACCGGGTAGGTCTTGCGCCAATGGTCCGGCGTGTTCTCGAAAACCTTCGGACGAATCTCGTCCAGGACGCGCGCGTCGATGCCGATATCGGCGACGCGCACCCGGCCGCAATGCGCCCGGCCCGGCAACAACAGATGCGCCGGTTTTTTGCGGAAAAAGGTCACGGTCTCGACCGCATGCACTGCGCTGCCCATGATGGCGGCCGAGGTGCCGTTGACGCCGCTCGGCAGGTCGACCGCAAGCACCGGAGCGCCATTGGCGTTGATTGCCTCGATCATCTCGCGCGCCTCGCCCTCGACGGGGCGGCTGAGGCCGGCGCCAAACAGCGCGTCGACAATGAGCGCTGGCTTGCCGATCGCCTGCGGCGTGAACGGCAGCACCGGATACTTCCAGCCGCGCGCCGCTGACGCCGCATCGCCCTGCAGGGCTTCGCGTTCGCACATCAGGATGACCGACACTTCCCGCCCCTGCGCGGCGAGTTCGGCGGCCGCGACAAAACCGTCGCCGCCATTGTTGCCGGGTCCGGCGACGACGAGGATCGGTCCCTCCTCCACAAGGTCGGCCGCCGCCTCCGCGACGGCCTGGCCGGCGCTTAACATCAGGGCGAAGCCGGGCCTGCCTGCGGCAATCGTCAGGCGGTCGGCACGTTCCATCTCTGCCGTCGTGAGGACTTCCATGTCTGCAACCTGATGTCCCCTATTTCAGGGGCTAACACGTCATTTGGAAACAAAGGACAACAGTCACACTACAATTTCGGTGCCGCACTGGAACCAATTGATGCGCGGACATGCGATTAAGTGCGGCAGGGTTCCGCCTCATCCTAAGGCACTCTTCGTCCAGAACGGCATGACGACTGCATACCTTTTGATCTATTTGCCTATTCCGCAGGCCCAGCTATTCTGCAAGCCTTCGTATAGCAGCAAGTGAAATGACTATTAAAACATTGATAAGACACCAGGAATCCGCATCCTTAACGAATTGGCATAGAGCCTGCTTTTAGGGAGCCGTTTCTGCTCACCGCGTTGTCCGGTCCGGCGTCAGTTTTTAAGCCGCTGCCGAACGGCCAGCCGAGGTCCCGTCTGATGATCGATATCGTATGTATCGCGCGTGGCCTGACGAGTTTTCATCTGGAAATGCCAGGGAGGCCCACGTGAAGAAGATTGAAGCCATCATCAAGCCGTTCAAGCTCGACGAGGTGAAGGAAGCGCTTCAGGAAGTCGGCCTCCAGGGCATTACTGTAACCGAGGCCAAAGGCTTTGGACGGCAGAAGGGCCATGCCGAGCTCTACCGGGGCGCCGAGTACATCGTGGATTTCCTGCCCAAGGTCAAAATCGAGATCGTGATCGGTGACGATTTGGTCGACCGGGCCATCGACGCGATCCGGCGCGCCGCCCAGACCGGGCGGATCGGCGACGGCAAGATTTTCGTCTCCAACATCGAGGAAGCCATCCGCATCAGAACTGGCGAGTCCGGACTGGATGCCATCTGACGGCCGGCTCGACTTTCGTCGCTGCCCGGCCCCAAGGCGGGACTCTGCTGAAAGTAGATGCAATTGCCGGTGTTGCCGGCATTGCAATGTTGTCTTGGACCCCACCCAACGCTATTGAGCATTTAGCCAGCGGCTCGGCCGCGGCAGGGAGACCTGTAGCCAAGAGGGGTATTCATGAAGACCGCCAAAGACGTCCTGAAATCAATCAAGGACAACGACGTCAAATACGTGGACTTGCGTTTTACCGATCCGCGCGGGAAGTGGCAGCACGTGACCTTCGACGTCGGCATGATCGATGACGACGCGTTTTCCGAAGGCCTCATGTTCGACGGCTCGTCGATCGCCGGCTGGAAGGCGATCAACGAGTCCGACATGTGCCTGATGCCCGATCCGGTCACCGCAACCATCGATCCGTTCTTCGCGGAAACCACGATGATCCTGGTTTGCGACGTGCTCGAGCCGACCACCGGCGAGCCCTACAATCGCGATCCGCGCGGCATCGCCAAGAAGGCCGAAGCGATGGTGAAGTCGTCGGGCATCGGTGACACCGTGTTCTTCGGCCCCGAAGCCGAGTTCTTCGTGTTCGACGACGTGAAATACGCGGCCGAACCCTACAACACCGGCTTTAAGCTCGACTCCTCGGAATTCCCGACCAACTCCGACACCGACTATGAGGGCGGCAATCTCGGCCACCGCATCCGCACCAAGATGGGTTACTTCCCGGTGCCGCCGCAGGATTCCGTGCAGGACATGCGCTCCGAAATGCTCGGCGCGATGGCCAAGATGGGCGTCAAGGTCGAAAAGCATCACCATGAGGTCGCCTCTGCCCAGCACGAGCTCGGCATGAAGTTCGACACCATGACGCTGATGGCCGACCAGCTGCAGATCTACAAATACTGCATCCACCAGGTCGCACACATCTACGGCAAGACCGCAACCTTCATGCCGAAGCCGGTGTTCGGCGACAACGGCTCGGGCATGCACTGCCACCAGTCGATCTGGAAGGAAGGCAAGCCGGTGTTTGCCGGCAATAAATATTCCGATCTGTCGGAGACCTGCCTGTCATACATCGCCGGCGTCATCAAGCACGCGAAAGCGATCAACGCCTTCACCAATCCGACCACCAACTCCTACAAGCGTCTGGTCCCGGGCTATGAGGCGCCGGTGCTGCTCGCCTACTCCGCGCGCAACCGCTCGGCCGCCTGCCGCATCCCCTATACCGCCAACCCGAAGGCCAAGCGCGTCGAGGTGCGTTTCCCCGATCCGCTCGCCAATCCCTATCTCGGCTTTGCCGCGATGCTGATGGCCGGCCTCGATGGCGTCAAGAACAAGCTCGATCCGGGTCCGGCGATGGACAAGGACCTCTACGATCTGCCGAAGGAAGAGTTGAAGACGATCCCGACCGTCTGCGGTTCGCTTCGCGAGGCGCTGGAAAATCTCGACAAGGACCGCGCCTTCCTGAAGAACGGCGGGGTGTTCGACGACGACTTCATCGACAGCTATATCGAGCTGAAGATGACGGAGGTCGCGCGCTTCGAGATGACGCCGCATCCGGTCGAGTTCGAGATGTATTATTCCGGCTAATCCTTTCGCGGATCGCCGCGATCAAGAATGCAAAAGGCGCCCCTCGTGGGCGCCTTTTTGCTATGCCCTCGTGCCAATGGTCCGAAGATTTAAATGCGCTGCCGGCGCCCTGTCCGGTCTATCTGCCTCTATCCGCATCTATCTGCATAAGAGGCACGACCGCGGACATACCGAATTCGCGGGTTTGTGCTTCGGGCGGAAGTAGCCATCCCTCTCCTGGTTGTGATTGGATATGGCTGGAATAGTAGGTAGTCGCGAAGATCAACGGGCAGGCAATAGGCTCGGGATCGGCC
>Ga0335079_10005470_pt1 | contig 14533 bp, 14 predicted proteins | sample Lox_Sample_33_FD_206719 | JGI IMG/M metagenome (GOLD analysis project Ga0335079, IMG submission 206719) | Soil microbial communities from Loxahatchee National Wildlife Refuge, Florida, United States - Lox_Sample_3.3 | ecosystem: Environmental > Terrestrial > Soil > Wetlands | place: USA...
GAGATACGTAGACTCCTTTCTCATGATGGTTCACTGCACTGTCATAAAGGTACTGGGCTGAAAACATCGTCTTCCCTGTTCCAGGGTTTCCTTCCACAACTACGGCGCTTCCCTTAGCGAGCTTTTCGCCTAGCAAACTGTCCGTGCCCGACAAACCATTGCGAGACCGATCATGCTTTCCCGTTCAGCATCGCCTCCTTGGCTTCTGCAACGTAATCAGCTAACCCCTTGCCCTCGTCGACCGTGAAGAACAAACCCAATTTTGCATAAAGTTTCCTTGCAATATCACGTTGAATCACTGTACTCTGAATACCAAATGTTGAATCAAGCAAGGAAGAAAATAATCTCACTTTAACCTGCGGCTTTTTCCAGGGTATTCCCAACTCAGCCAGGTGCACATGAAGGGAGTCGATGACAGACTGGCCTAACATTTCACCAATAGTCTCGTCGATAGAGCTGGTGATGTATTCTTCAATTGACTTGCCATTGCGAATAGCTGCGAGCTCACGACGAGTCAAGTGCATTATCCAGCGGTGATCTTGTTAAATGGACATAAATTATGTTCGTTTACTTGACTCGGACCTACTTATTGCTCTGAGCAGAGAAAACACTTTTTCTTTTATTGGAATTGTCCGACTTTTTCCACCAAGCCTTATTGGGCATATAAGGCCATTGGCGGCGACGCACAATGGCTATCGTACGACGGGTAATCGCAGCGACCCATGTAGCGCCGTTTTTCAGGGCTTTGCGGCGGAAAAGCGAGGTTTTGAGAGGCCCACTATGATGCCTACTAATATGCAAAAGAGTTCACACTTAGTTCAGCCAAAACTGCTCTTGGTTGATGACGACCCTTCCATAACCGAAGCGGTAACAGCAATGTTCGAAAAGGAAGGGTATGCGGTCTATGCCGTGCATTCGGGGAATGCAGCGATCGAGGAAACTAGCAAAGGATTCTATCACGTAGCACTGGTTGACATTAAACTCCCCGACATGATGGGTATCGAACTTCTTGACAAACTTCGTACGGTTAATCCACGAATGATTGTCATCATAGTTACGGGGTACCCGACACTTGACAATGCAATTCAGGCCCTGAACTTGGGAGCAGACGCCTATATCATGAAACCCTTCGACCCAAGAGGACTCGTACTTACAGTAAAGGAAAAAGTTGACGACAATCTGAAAACTGAAGAGATGACGAGTAAGAAAATTGCTGAGTTTGTAACCTCAAGGGCCCTAGAGCGCGGTTACGAGTTAGCCTGAATTTTTCGAGTTTCAGATGTAACCGATGGACTCGGTTAATAGACTAGGATGGATTCGAGACGGGGGAAACTGGATCATAGCATACGCTATCGCCCTGCACTTGTTTTGGGGAGCATTCATCCTTATCTCTGCTGCACCCCTACAAACAACACCCATTCACACCGTCGCTGAAGTTGTCCAAGCATTTAGTGGCCCTAACAGATTTGCAGTTGGCGCCGTCTTCCTAATAGCGGCAGGATTATCATATCTCGGACTTAGTTCGAAGAGGAGCCTGCCGTCATCCATTCTTCTGATGATGCCACAACAGGGTCTCCTAGTGCTAACCGCGATTGGAGGAGTCTTGGCGGCAATAAATGGACACTACGCCGATGGAGTACCACGTTCTGCCATGTTCATACTGGCAGACCAGTTTCCACCAGTACTGATCGCCGCGGCGCATACTTTTGCGATCGTTGCATTTGGTAGAGGATTCTTGCCCAACCCCGTGATCAAAAGTGTTGTCAATTGAAATTCTGATCGCGGTAGGATTCACCGCAATCATCAGTGCCACAACACTTCTCTGGATTCTTTATGATCGCAAACGTGGACCCGACAACGCCAGAATTTACTTGGGCTCGGTGTTTGAGTTTGCCCCGGACGCGATTTTACTTGTTGCCTCTGATGGCAAGATTTTGCTAGCGAATAAGCGAACTGAAGCGATGTTTGATTACGGTCCAGGCGAGCTCGTCGGCAAGTCGATAGAGATACTCATACCTGAGCAATTGCGTCGTAAGCATGAGAGTTTCCGCGCCGGATACATTTCGAGCCCTCGAGTCCGCCCCATGGGCTCTGGATTAGTATTGTATGGTAGACGAAAGGATGCCTCCGAGTTCCCAGTCGATATCATGCTAAGCCCGATTCAGGGAGGACGAAATCCTACTGTAATCGCGATCGTTCGAGATGTAACCGTGAGATTGCGTTCGGAAACTGAAAGGCTAGAAGCAATCAGCATGGTTGCTCGAAGCCTTGCACACGATCTTCGCAACCCCTTGACAGCAATTGCTTCTGCATCCTACGTACTAGGGTCCGAAATTCAAATGTCCGAAGGGGGCAGAAGGATGTTGAAACTCATAGATCGAAACATATCCGCCGCAGATAGCATCGTTATGAATCTGCTTGCAATCTCGTCGATCGTCAAACCGCGCATCGAGAACCTAAGGCTTGACCTTTTTCTCAAAGACGTCCTTGCCAAAATTGCAGTCCCTGCGAATGTCACACTCGAAATCAACGGCGAAAAAGAACTTCAAACTGCGAACGATCCGAACCTATTGAGCCGAGCTTTGACTAACCTCTGCATCAACGCCCTTGAAAGTATGCCAAACGGCGGAAAGTTGTCGGTCAGTACAAGCGCCACGAACGATCAAATTCTAATCAGAATTGCAGACACGGGAGTCGGTATGCCCGATGATGTTCTGGGAAAGCTTGGAACACTCTTCTTCACCACCAAAGCTAGAGGGATGGGAATAGGGTTTGCGATTAGCAAGAAATTCATAGAAAGTACGGGTGGGAAATTGCACGTGAATAGTGAACGTGGAGTTGGAACCACAGTCGAAGTCAGTATTGCTCGCGTTGTCAACTTGGAAGGTCAAATTAGTCCTGTAACACCTTGAGTCGGCTAACTAGCGATTCCGTGCTGTCAGACCCTACGTCTTTTCTTAGCTTCGTTGATGTAATCAAGCAACCCTGCCGATTCAACGGGTACGAACGGTAACTCTAACTTTGAAAAGAGTCGGCGCGCGATTCCCCGTTGAATGGTTAAACTACTCTCCTCAAAAGTAGTATCAAGTGCTGAACAGAGAACTTTGATCTTTTCAGCCAAGTTGTTCCGTGAAAGTCCAATTTCAAGTAGGTAAGCGTAAAACGCTTCTACGACTGGGGTGCCGAGCAAATCCTCTAGCGCTTCGTCAACTGATTCTACGATGTGTTTCTCTATCAGTCCATCTAGTTTACTTGGAGTTTGAAAGGTTTCCCGAGCCAAATGATCGTCCCTAACTTAATTTTAGCTCTCGACCTCGATGCGGTCTCTAGCCTTTCTAAGCTCCAATTTCAGCCGACTTAAGGCAGGGGAGTCGTGCATTTCTCGGATATATTGAATTGCCTCTTTGAATCGCGGGGGCAGAAAGATTGCAGTAGTCTTCGCTCCTTGAAGTGCGTACCCACTCTTCAGAGTGCTTGCGAAAATCACGATGCCGATAAGCGCTGGAATCAAACTTGCAACGATGAATAACCTGAGGTTCGACGTGGCCCAAAGTAGTATCAATCCCAGTTCATGAGTCACTATGGGCACGGAGAATGGGGTTGTGAAGACGATTACTGAGAGGAGGATACCTAGCACAAGCGCGCTCCAACTGTAACGCTTGGCGTACTCAATTGAGGCTATGCTTGAGTACGGAACCTCCAAGGTTGACCTGGAGAACCGTCCTTTTTGAATGAATATACGGTGGTTGGTTGCGACAACCCTATACGCTTGGTGAGACCAGGTCGCGGTAACTAGCTCGGGTTCGACTAAGGTTGATTTAACTTCCGTAGGAAGCTGCGAAAGGCCACTTTCTTTCTCCAGCTCGTATGTTAATGCAACATCCAACTCCTGAATAAGCTTCGTCAGAGTGAAGCTGGTTGCTCTTTCCCGGGCGCTTTGCGATAGTTTTTGCCATTTGGCTGCATTATCAACGAGCAGTTCGATCGCTTGCGCTGCGCCTTCAATATCGTCTGGCCCCTTGAGGTGTATACCATCCTTATCATCTCTCACAACCCACTTTTGTCCTCCAACCGCAGACGTGATAACTGGAACGCCTCGGAACATGAATTCAAGTTGGGTGAGGCCGAGAGCTTCCATTCTGCTCATGAGTATGTTTAGGTAGGATATCTCAATCAACTGGACTTTGTGTTTCTCACCCATGTCACCAAGGTAGGTCACGTTCGGAAGCCTAGAAGCCCACTCCCTCACGGATGTAGCATATTCTGACTGTCCCCTACCCGCAATTACGAATCGAACATCAGATCGCTCTTTCAACTTCTCAGCGACTTCGAGTATCGCTTTCGGGTTCTTCCGCTCCTCAATCGTTCCCAAGTATGCGACTATTTTCAGATCCTGATCGAGTCCTAAGGTTCGGTATACGTCACTACGAGCGGAGATTTCATACTTCATGAAGGATTGATCGTCAATGCCACCAGGGAAGAGTATGCATCGCTCCGGCGACGCTCCGAGCTTTACTTTCGCTTCTTTTTCAAACGGTGTTACCACCAGTACCAAGTTGGCTACACGTAGAATCGTCCTAAGAGCCAATCGGTTCCAAGCTGTCCTGAAGGAGCGCTCGACGAGTGAATATCGTCGTGGAGACGGTTCTTGGAAGTGCGACATGTGGCAGAAGACTATGGGGTCTTGTACTCCTCCGAGTGCTTTCACATTTCGTCTCCACTCAACGAATTTCGCGACGTCCTCCGGGCCGTTCCATAACGTGCTGTGTGTGATCAGAACGTTTAGTTTGAATTCGTTAACGATCTTCTCTAAGGTGTAGATTGAGTCTTTGAAGAGGACTCGTCGGTGCGGCCATTTTGATGTGGTGCTAGCAACCCGAATGATGGGTATGTGAAGCTCAGCGTCCTCCACGAGCAAGTAGCCATCTTCGCCAAGCGAACTTTCACTGAGAGTTTCCTGCCCATCGTGGTAGACGCTTGTGATCAAGTATGCTTCGTGCCCCAGTTTTCTGAAATACCACACCATCCTCTCCGCGACAAGCTCTTGCCCTTTTGTCGTACTAGTCTGGTAGATTACGACACCAATTCGTTTCTTCAAAGACCAACTCGACCGTACACTTGACTCATTTCGCGAAGTATGGGCACACCCCGAGTATTACTTACGTCATAATATATACCTTCCATATCGAACACTTACTGACATTTTCTCGAATCCAGCAACTCACTCAATAACACATCACGCCCTCAGAACTGCCCCCGCCTAACCTCGGGTCTTGCAACCTCAAGCACAACCTCACTAAATTTTCCATTGTTCTCTTACCTCAGCAACGTAGGCGCTCAGCCTCTTACCTACATATGCCTGAAATGGCAGGCCCATTTTCGAGTACAATTGTCTGGCGATAGCCCGTCTTACCGTAAATGATCCTGTGCCAAACGTTTTGTCAAGAATTGAACACAGCAAGTCAAGCTCATCCGGTATATCTTCCTCAGCCAATCCGCTGGCATGGAGGTTCTGGTGAAATGTATCGATTAATGCGCCATCAACAATCTCCAGACCTTCGCGCACTGATTCGATCAAGGAGGCTCGAAGCTCATCTTCCTTAGTGCTCAAAATTACAACACCTCCCAACCTATCCGAATGCTGGGGCAGAAATGATGAGGGAGACGCCCACAGCGACGACGCTCAATTCAAGTCCTGAGTTTACAAAAAGATAAACAAAGAACCCAGACACGAAGGCAACCAGATATCCGGCAACGAAATAAGTCATGCGTCGCCTGATGCGAGGGTCCACCGTCTTACCTCTCAACAGATATAGGTTCACGAGAGACCAGACAAGCACTCCGAGCGTAACTGTAAGCCAGATATCCCGCAACATAGAGTTAGCAAAATCCCCACGCCAACCGAACGAACCGAAGAACGTTGTAAATGGGTCCAGAAGATTCAGGATTCCCGTAAGTATGGGAGGGCTGACAGCGATCAACTTTTGGAACAATCTCGGAGTGCCCTGAAGATAGATTGAACTCAAAACGAAGAAACAAACTACAAGTGAAACACTGACGAACAGAAGTCGGTTGATCAAGTTCGAAGTCAAGTTTTCCCCAAGTGGTATGAAAAGATTCACAAGATCTAGAGCCTCCCAAACCAAGATGAAAAATAAACTAGTCCTGTAGAATGCTCTGCCCCTTCCTGCTGCACCAGTCGTAGGCTGCACAGTTCTTGTGAGAATCATGAGGATGGGAACGGAGGACACGAGGTAGGGCAGAGACCAGTATGGAGCGGTCATTATTCTTTGCTCCCAAAGAAGTCCTTCAGCACTGCATCGACTGTCTTGGTTAGAGTGAATGGTATCCAACGTGGTTGAACTGGCGTTGCAAGCATCCTTCGAACCATCAGGAACCTGCCAGATTCGTCAAGCTTGGTCTGAATTGTTCCATCAGCGATAAACTCGATCGTGGACTCTAACCTGGAGTCATGAGGACCTGACTCCAAGAGAAGAAGCGTCGTAACTCCTCTCATTTGCAAACTCATCTTCAACTGGCTTATGAAACTTACAACAGTATCAGCCGAATTGTTGAGCAGAAAGTCAGTGAACGAATCTATGACCAAGATCGATCCGGCAGCATTATGAAGAATGGAGAGGAGACCATCAATCGCAGAGTTTACTTCTGTAAGGTTTCTGATGTCCGGGACATTCTTAAATCCTGCTCGCCATGAATAGCAGTCGATTAGACGAATTTTTTCGACTGCACGGAAGTCCAATCCTAGCTGTTTCGTTGATTCAAGAATGATCTGATCTGGTTCTGCGGTGCTCAGCAAAATTGCTGGTTCTCGTTTGCTCACTGCAGTTAGTAGGAACTGTTTGCCAAGCGTACTTTTTCCGGTGCCAGGTAGACCAATGACCAAGACCATTGAGCCTTGCGGAACGCCACCTTGCAGGATCTGGTCGAGTAATTTCAATCCGGACGCGTGTCGACTTATGCCTGGAGCTTCCGTCTGCATTGGTGCGCTTCAACCAGCTTTACTGCAGTTCCACCTATGTTGGCTTACTCGGGAGGGAGCTCTTTGAATGCCAAGCTCAAGTCGATGCCTTCTCTTTTCCTCAAAATTCTCGAAACTTCGTATATGCCTATACCGACTATCACAAAAAATATTAGCACCACAACTGCGGCTTCAATGAGGTAACTAAAGGGCCCTGTTACGAGTTCGGCGTAGACTTGGAAACTCTCGTAAAGGAAGATTAGGGCGCCTATTGCTCCTGAAATCACGATGAGTGGCACTGCCCCAAACATCTTCTTGATTGGTAAATTCTGCCACAGTTCACGTCGTTTGTATGGAAGGAGCATTGCTGAGATCATTGGCAAGGCTCGGAGAATGTAGGTGATTCCTAGGAATGACAAGAACAAGGAAAGGTATGGAGTGTAATTCCACAAACCAAGCGCAAGGAAACCACCGATTAGGTAAAGCCATAGGCCTGTAATAGGTGTGTGAAATCTATCATTCACATCAGCGAAAAAAGTGGGAGCCACACGGTCGAAGCCCCAACTCATCACAGATCGAGAGACGATCTGAAAACGCGCAATATTGTTAATGATACCCCAAGTCGCAAATGAAAAACCAAACAAGGCCACTAAGTAAGGATTCTTGACGAGTAACAATGCCAAGCCGTCGAAACTAGGCCTTACCGGTAGGGGATATGCAGCTCGGTTATTGTAGTAAAGCCAGTTCAACGATTGATAGAAATTACTCCCCATTACGCCAAAGGTAATGTACGGAACAACAATTAAGAATAGGCCTCCCACGAGAAGAGTTAACATTATCCCAATGGGCATCGCCCTATCCACACTCTTCACTTCCCCGGCGATGTAGGACCCACGCTCGAACCCTGCATAGGCAAGGGTCGCGTAGGGAAGCGCGCTAAGAGTTGCAACCAAACTGAAGGGAGGCAGCGCGAAACCGCCTTTTTGTGCGGTATCGATTATTCCCTGATAACTGGTTGAGTTCGAAGCCACTGCTGAACTAAACGCGCTCTGAAATCCGGAAGGGGAAGCGCCCAGGTAGATTCCGACCAAGAGAAACAGGCTCAAAAAAGCGGCGGTCATCAATACAACTGTAACAAGTCTGTATGTTCTTCCACCAACGAACGTAACCAAGAAGTAGATTACAAAGCAGAGGACTCCGATCGTAAAGGCACCATCGTGTGTTCCTAGCCAGTTGGCGACTCTTATCATTCCTGAGACGCCGGATAGGCCTAGCGCGAAAAACGTCGATGCCAGCATTGTCGTTACGAAAAAACTCGCATCCGCTGCAGCGAAGACAAATTGCTGGGTAACAACTGCCCAGCTGCTTAGAAAACCGAGGCGGGGCCCTAGGACGCGGCTGACAAAAATATAATCGCCGCCCGACCGCGGCATTGCAACGGAGAGGACCACCCAATTGAGGCCTATGAACATGCTGAGGAGTAAACCAAGGAACATGAGAAGTGGGATATCAGCGCCTGGGTAGGCGTAGGGTACCCAAGTGCCAATTTGGATCAGCGACGTTCCGATGCCGAGAGTTGAGATTCCAATGAAGAAGGTGTCCAGGGTGGAGTATTTTCTCACCAGCCCCGTAGCAGGTCTCGCGAACACTGTTTTCTTTGTGGGTGCCACCCGAGAATCCTCCGCTTCCGAACATACGGACATCTACAGTATTTATCACTCCTGTACACAAGAACAACCGAGTCGTGCGCGTAGCACAATGGCTACCTGACCTCCAAACGAACATCGGCAGCTTTCACTCACTCGAACTGGTTTCTAGACATTTTCCAAAGTGACGACGAGAAGAATTATGCGGGTTAGCAGGAGGGGGCGGATGCGTGGAACCGAAAGATTTGGCCGACTGCGGGAATCGGAACCGCAAGGCAAAAACCGGGGGTTATTCTCATACGAAGCGGATACGCGTTCCAAGAAAGAAGGGTCCAGTCTCAGAGGATGAGGCTCTGGGAGCGTAGGCTCCTTGCCCAGATCAGCACTACATGCAAGAGTCCGTCACTATTTCAGCCTGAGTCAACGAACCCAGAACTCGTCAAAATTTGGCCGTCTAACCGGATGGTACTGGAAAAGGGTAAAAATCGGGATTTCGCATCCTGATTCACGCCGGAATCAAAAAAGGGCTATTTATGCTCCCGTTTTGAACTTCCTTGCGTAAATACGGCTTAACTGAACACCGGGGGGTGAATTCTGCTAGTAACGAGTGTGCTTTAGTCCCCATGTTGAAACCAGTTCTATCGGTTACGCTGCTGTTTCTTATCACTGCAATCTTTGTTCCTGCAGCGATTGGATCCGTATCCCCTGTAGTCCATGCTAGTCAGCCATCGGCGAACGGCAATCCGTTAACGGTCTGGTTCAACGGCGCATTTCAACTCACCCTCGCATATCCCCCCGCATACGAGTTCAACGTAGCCGCCAAAACAGCATCAGGCCTTTGGATAACGAGTCTGCACTGGGACTTCGGAGACGGAGCCACACGTGACGTACCCTTTTCAAGCCAGAGCCAAGTTAGCGATATCGAAGATCATCAGTATACAAGTCAGGGCAATTTCTGTGTCTCAGTCACTGCATACGACAGCGCGGGAAACGTAGCTACCGTTAGTCAACCATTACTACCAAACTCAGAATTCTCAGTAAGTGCGACGCCGGCGTCGCAAACGGTTGCGCCTGGAGCATCCACGAGCTATAATGTGGCGATTGGACAAGTACCCCTAGCGTGCGGTGGCGGAGTATCAGTCAGCCTAAGCATACCTTCCTCGCCTCCACCGGGAGTCACGTGGACATTGAATCCTTCCTCAGGAAACACGCCGTTCACTTCCACACTTCAAGTCCAAACCTCTTCCACAACCCCAACAGGAACCTACACGATCACCATCGTAGGAAACAGTGCGAACGTCTCCCATAGCACAACAGTAACCCTTGTGGTTAGCAACCCATACTTTACACTCTCAGCAAACCCAACCTCGCTCTATGTTCCACAGCAGACCAACACACAACAGGGGCAAACAAACACAACTACCGTAACAATTCAATCGTTTAACGGGTTCAACAGCCCTGTAAGCCTCAGCGTATCTGGTGTTCCTAGCGGAATGAACGCATTCTTCGTCCAGTCGACAATTACTCCTCCGCAGAACGGCCAAGTTGGAACACTGTTAACGTTCACAACACCGTGCAGTGTGGCAGCTGGATCGTACGTAATAGTTATTCAAGGAACTGGGCGTGGAATGACGAAACAAGCCAACGTCAACATTACAGTATCCGCTTGCACTTCAGAAGAAGGCTTCTCCTGGCTTTGGACTCTAATCCTGCTCGGAGTGATTGGGTTACTGATTCTCATCCCATTCCTCTTCCTCCTCCTCAGACCGCGGCCTGTACTTGCCCCGGCAGTGATCCCTGCAGCAGTAGCGGTCGCAGCACCGCCACCTCCAGTAACGCCAATAGTGCCTGTACCTCAGCCCCCGGCTGTTGTGCCGATGCCGTGCCCAGTCTGCGGTAATCCAATGAGGCCGGTGGACTTAAGGTGGTACTGTGACATTTGCCAGCGGTTCATCTGGGTGCATCCCAAAGAATAACCGAAAAAATTCAGCGCCCTAATTTTCCGTTCTTCTTTTACACGATTTCTACTCACGTAGAATAAGTGGAAAACTTAGAGACACTTCTATCTGCACACCATGGATAGGCATTGGTGAGAGGTGAGTGTTACCAAATGAAATACCCAGTCTACGGCTATCCAGCCTACCCATGGTACGGCTACCCTGCATGGGGTTACTATGCTTCGCCATGGTACGGGTATTATGGGTATTACGGGTACTACTGGTAGCACGAACTACTCGTAGAGGCCCGTAACGACCACTAAACTCTAAATTTCCCTTTTCCGTTTTTTGATGGACGTTCTATTGCCACTTTAGTCTGTTCAAGAAATCTACTACGTACTTGTTGAATTCTTCTGCATTTTCTAGGTTGCTCAAGTGAGCGGCGTTCTTGATAACGTGCATCTCCGAGTCACGAATTCTATCGTGCAACTCTTGCGACAGGGATACGGGCGTCAAAACATCCCGGTCTCCTACAAGAATCAGAGTAGGAACTTGAACGGCCAATAGTGAAACTGTAGTATCCGTTCTACTTGCGAGCGCCAGCAGGGCTCCACAAATACCCATTTGCGAATTAGAATCAATTATTTTCTGAATCGCGATCACACCTTCCGATTTAGAAGTGAGGCTTTGCGGAGTGAATGCGGAGTTCAGGAAGTTATCTGCGAAAGGTTTGATTCCGTTAGACTTGACTGCTTTTATCGACGCTGCTCGTTTCAGCTTTGCTTCATTGGAATCTGCTTTGGCCTGAGTGTCAGCAAGAATTAATCCGAAAACTCTCTCAGGGTTTCTCTCAACGGCCCTAAGCGCAATGTAGCCCCCCATTGATAGGCCGCAAAGCACCGCCTTTTTGATTTTCAGGTAATCGAGAAGAGCAATTAGGTCGTCCACAAAAAATTCTAGTGCATACTGTCCGTCACCAACGTCTGTTTGACCGTGGCCCCGAAGATCGTATTGGATTACCCAAAACTTCTCGCTCAGCACCGGAATTTGTGGGCGCCACATTTCATGGCTGAATGGAAATCCATGGATAAGAACGACTGGCAACGCGCCTGGGTTGCCTAGTTCGTCAAACCATACCTGTAACCCGTTTATTTGCGCCTGCAACAGTTCCGGCTTCCCTAGTAGTTGGACTTCAGTAGCTTACTCACTTTTCTGGTTCTCCTTCCGTGAGTGTGCGACGGTCAAAATCTCTTGGGCCAATGTTTCGAGTTCGTCGTTCGATAGTTTCTCGAGAGCAGCCGGTAAAGTCTTGGGTGGCTGCTTCTGCGGGTTCGCAGGCTTAGCTGTGGTTGGGCTGGCAGGGGAAGGCGTCGTACTAGGTGGTTCATTTTCAGGTTTCTGCGATGAAAGTTCCGTGAGTGCCTTGGATTGATTCGTTTCGATTTTAGCATTCGTCGGCGAGGCAGGTTTCTCTTTCGATTGGTTGGGTGATTGTTTTGGTGCTGCCGCCGGTTGGCTTTTTTCAGCTGGTCCTTTGGGAGTCGTCTCTTTTGGTTTGAGTTGTTCGGCGGTGGGAGCACGTGGGGTTGCAGTAGGGCTGGGGGCCCGGTTTTTCTTGAGCAATTCTTGAATCTTAAAGCCTAATCTGTTTCTTTCAGCTTCATCTTTGGCGGCCGTCCATTGCAATTTGAGGTAGAACAAGTCGTTCTCCCTCGAGGGCGGTGCCTGCTTTTTTGTTGCTTCGTCGCTTCCCATATTGCCTTGGGCTGTGGATTTTTGAGTGTTTTCGGTTTTTGCTTGTTGTGCAGTTGTCTGTGCCTTTTGCGGTGGTTGTGCGGGTGACGTTTGAGGCTTAGCTGATTGAGGCGGAGCCTTCTGTGGTGGCTGCGACAAGGATGGTTGCGTGGGTTGCTTTTGCGTGGTTTGTGCAGTTTCTTGGGATGACGATTGAGGTGTTTGTAGTTTCATTTGGGAGGTTGGCTGTGTTGGGTTCGATTGGGTCCGGGTAGGGTCGCTTTTTTCAGGACTCACATTTTCTTTGGATCCGCCTGGTATTGATGCTGCGGGTTTCTGTGATTGTTGCATAGAACCTGAAGGCTGCTTTGATTGTTCGGCTCCAGTGGCAGCGGGTGTATGTCCGCTCGCCGTTGCAGTTTTGGCTTGAGATTTGATGGCTTCATTCGGTTGAGTTGTAGCTTCCTTTGATTCGACTTTCTTAGCGGCAGTTGCAGTGGGAGTTACATTGGGGGTTGTCGGTGTCGTTTGTGGAGTTTGTGTTGGAGGAGCTGACTGCTCGGGTGTCGATTTGGGTTGTGTGCTAGGTTTGTCTTGCGCGGAAGTCGGCTGAGTTGCTGCTTTGCGTTCTACTTGACTTGAAGCGGGTTGGGGTTTGGCTGATTGTTGTGATGTCCCAGTCTGAGCTGCCTGCATTTGGGCTGCTTGTGGCGTTGGAGTTTTCGGTGGTTGAGCCTCCGTTGAGTCGATACTCGGGCTCTGCCCCTTCTCGTTTGATGAGACTGGAGTTTTCGTTGGCGAGGGAGCCACTGGTTGGGAAATAGTAGGAGGGGGTTTGCGCCCTTGAGTTGGAGATGGAATTGGCTTAGTTTGCGGTTGTGACACAGTTTGAGTTGACTGCGACGGAGTGACCTTTGGTTGTTGAGGTTGAGTCGGTTTGGGACTCGTGGTCGGTGGTGGCGTTTCACTCGGCGTTGTGGTTGCTGTTTGACTAGAGCGACGGATTGCAGGCTGGGCATGACTGGTTGCGGTGGACGGCGGTGCCGGAGGCGGAGTGGGTCGTTGGGTTGAAGACGGAGAGGTAGGTGAAGTTGGTCGGGGTCGGTCAGCTATTCCACTGATTTGTGAATCGTTACGACGCGCGACTGCTACGGCGCCGATGATTCCCATTATTGCTATGGCTATGCTGAAGGCAGAGAGCCATTGTGCTTGGCTTGCTGTCTGACTGAAAGAGGTGTTTTGTGAGCTTTGGGCGCTCATCTCGGCACTTATTTCTTGATTTATACTAGTCTGTGCTTGCGCAAGACTGGCTACCTGGGCTGTTACGTTGAGATGCGACGAACCCACAGGAACAGGGCTGTTTACTGTCGCCGTATTGTTGCCGCTAGTTGCTGCTGTTTTAGGTTGACTCTTCGTCCCATTGCCATTGGAACTAGTATTATTCGCCTCACTAGCACTCGTAGTGCTATTACTACTACTAGTACTGTTCCCCGTACTGGAGATGGTCGAATTCGACGCGAGAGGGATATTCGCGGTGGGGCTTGCATACAACAAACTCATCGTTGTAAGTTGTGCAACGATCAAGCATGAAATGGTGAGGACCATTACCGAGTAAACTAATTTGGATGCCATAGGCACACACTACGATGCACGCGGTTCAACAGCTTGGCATAATGTTACGTGGTAAAAGTGGAATTGACAAATCCGCACTTTAGCGAACAAATACTAACGAATCGCACCCGTAAGTGTGCAGAGAAGAATATGTAGTTAGGTGGAGAAGTCCACCAAGCGCTTAAGACATCCGAGCGGTCACGATTAACGAACGCTATGTTACTTCCCTCTATAGCTCTTCAAATTCCCGCCATTCCCTCTATAGGGTCAGGAGAGCTAGTAATCTTCTTGGTGTTGTTGATCATAGGGGTGATCATAATCATGGTTCTGGCGACGCTAATCCACTTCATACTTCCAATTATAGCGGCCGTAATTGTCTGGTTCGTCACGGGCAGTTTGATTTACGCCGGCGCCGCATTCCTTGTGGTCGCGATAATCCAGATGGTCGCGGCACGCTAGAATCCCATGTGTCTCCAGCCTGTACACATTGGGTGGACATTCCAGTTAATTATAGAAATGACTGGTGTGAAAGCGTTGGTGTTATGTTTGACAGGTGACATGTTTCAGTGTCCAACATGTAAGGAGGAGCATACGTCCTACTGCCAGTTCTGCGGTCGTTGCATTCG
>Ga0335079_10005471_pt1 | contig 14531 bp, 14 predicted proteins | sample Lox_Sample_33_FD_206719 | JGI IMG/M metagenome (GOLD analysis project Ga0335079, IMG submission 206719) | Soil microbial communities from Loxahatchee National Wildlife Refuge, Florida, United States - Lox_Sample_3.3 | ecosystem: Environmental > Terrestrial > Soil > Wetlands | place: USA...
GAATCGAAGGACAGAAGACGCAACCTTGGCGCGGCGCAGCCCAGTCTCTTCGTCCACGGATGAGCCAAAGCCTTTCAGGCTCATGATTGCCAGAATTCTCTCGCGGTCCGACCTCGACCTTACTGCTCCCAAGAATGCCGCCCAAACAGAGCTTGGCGAGTTCTGTTGGGCGTTGACCATGCGCTCCCTCATACACATTGCTTTCCACTTCTCAATTTCCAGTAAGAGATCGTAGGCGACGGTGAGGGCCGCATCGTCAGGAGACTCGCCAACTTTCGAAAGCAACTGAAGTAGTTCGCGCGCGCGTTGCTCGATCTGCAGCGTCCATTGCCATTCTGCCCCCGCAGATTTCTTAAAGTGATCGAGTCCATCCAGCAGGTTCATCGGATTCCCAATAATCGCACAATGAGATAGCCGAATACGCGCACGCTCAGATTCTCCCGGCGCGGCAATTACCGCGGATGTCATGGGATGTCTTGGGGGCCTTGCTTGAAACTCAGAAACTCAAAGGAATCAAAAGGATGGATGGTAGCGCTAACGGGAATCGAACCCGTATTTGAGCCTTGAGAGGGCTCCGTCCTAACCGTTAGACGATAGCGCCGTAGCGGAACAATCTCGATTTTACCAGCCCGCCGCGCCCGTTGTCAGCCTTCCTTTGCCGTGACACCTCCCTTTGCATTGCCAGCCTCCCACTCTCCCGACGCCTCATCTCAACCGGTTTCCCCACGCATTCGCCCCAGCCAATTTCTCGAAGTAGCGAAAGACGATGCGCGTCACCTCGGGGGCCGGAGTCCGCCGGTCGTCGATGAACGCCGACATCACACTGAGCACGAACGGCCGCCCTTCCAGGAACACGATGCCGGTTTCGCAGCGCGCGCCGGGCAACTCGCCTGTCTTAGAAGCGGTCTCGATATCGAGCGGCAGGCCTTCGCGGATGCCGCCCGAAACCTTCTTCATCAACTCCACGATCTCCCTGGACGCGGCCTCGTCCACCAGTTTGCCGCGGTAGATCGTCTCCACCAGGCGCGCCATTTCTTCGGGTGTGGAGATGTTGTCTTCGCCGCGCGCCGCGGCGGCCGCATCCAGCATCTTGCGGCGCAGGCGCGTGTGCGGCAGGCCGAGTTCGTCCATCATGCGGTTCACCTCGTCCATGCCCGCCATCGCGATGCACTTGTTGGTGGCGGTGTTGTCGCTCCACTCGATCATGGCGGTCATCAATTCCCGCACACTCAGAATCACCGGACCGCCCTTCAGCCGCTCGCGCAACTGCCCGCTGCCGCCGGCGGCTTCCCGCGGCTCGATCGTCACCGCGTCCTGCAGATTGAACTTGCCGGCTCGCGCCGCCTGAAACATGCGGGCCAGAACCGGTATTTTGATGACGCTGGCCTGTGGAAACACCGTGCCGCCGTTGAGCGCCAACATGTGCCCGGTCTTCAGATCGATGGCCGCCACGCCCAGCGCACCGTCGAAGCCCTCGTCGAAGCGGCGCAACTCGGCCAGCGTCTTGTTCTCGAGAAGCCCGGTTAGGGTTGGCTGCGCGCCGGCTACACCCGCGAGCGCCATCAGAAACGCGAATCGCAACATGCGCGCCATAGTATCATTGCGGGGACGCCTTCGATGGACTGCCACGTCACGCTCGATCCGCAATTCGGCCTCGCCGCTTTCGATTTCATCGTCACCTGGAACGCGGCGCCGCAATGCCGGGCGGCGGCGCTGGCGCGCACTTCCTCCGCCACGCCCGTGCGATTCGATTCGCGCCTCATCACGGGGACCCGCGTGGTGCTGAGTGGAGTGGATAGGGAGGCCGCCGCTGAAACCGTGTGCGGCCTCATCCGGCAAGCGCTGGAAAAAAGGGGCATCCGGCAGGAGCTGGAACTGATCCAGACGGACCTGCCGGATGGGGGTCAGGGAATCTTCGTGAAGGCCGCAGGATCGGGCGCCCTCGAGCGTTAGGGTTTATCCTCCGGCTCGGGCCCAGGCCCGGGCCCGCCAAACTCGCCCTTCGGCGGACTCAGCAGATTCAGCCCCGTGGCTTGGTGAATGGCGGGCATCAGGCTAGCGGCGCTTTCCAGCGCGGCGAGCTTGGTCTTCTGGTCGGCGGTCAGAATGGCCAGGGCCTGCTGCTGGAAGCTGCTGCGAATCGGCTCGGCCTGTTGCTCGAGGCTCCGCATGCTCAGCATCGCCTTGCCGATCGCGGTCGCGTCCGCGCCGCCGCTCCGCATCTGTGTGTGCATGCTTTCCCGCAGCGGCTCCATCTGCTGCAGGATCGGCTTGAGCGCGGCCCTCTCCGATTGACGCAATTGTTGCAAGCTTTGGATCTGTGCATCGGTCAGGTTCAGATAGCTCTGGACCTTATCGGTCTTTGCCGCGTGGCCCATGCCATGCGGTCCGAAGCCGTGAGGCCCTCCAGGACCGGGTCCTTGCGCGAATAGTGCCGTGGCTACTGCCAGGATGGGAAGAAAACGCCAGTTCATTGGTTCATGTTCTCCTTCCTCTTCATTATCCAGGAGCGCCGCCAAAAGCGTAGTTAAAGTTTTGATAAATAAGTGCTTACAATCTTAACGCGGACTTTACACGGGCTTTACAGAGGCGCACGCGGCGCCCTCGATTTCCGCATCTCGCCGCACTCCGGCGAGGCCGTCCGACTAACCGCGACTTCTCGTTTGCAGTCTAATGGATAGCTTGATGGAGATGAGCGATAGCGTGGCAGTCGCGCAGGCGCGCGCCGGGGATTCCGGCGCATTTCGCGTCCTGGTGGAACGCCATAGCCGCAACCTGTTCCGTCTCGCGTATCGTATGACCGGACATCAGGAAGACGCCGACGACGTAGTGCAGGAAACCTTCCTGCGCGCCTACCGGCAACTGGAAAAATTCGACGAGCGCGCCAGTTTCGGCACCTGGCTGTACCGCATTGCCGCCAACTGCTCGCTCGATCTGATCCGCGCCCGGAAGCGGCGCGGCGAGCGGCAGGAGGGCGCCGAAGAAGGCGCGCCCGATCCGATCCAGTCGCTGCCGGACGCCGCGCCGCCGCCGGACCGGCTGGCGATGAGCGGCGAAGTAGGGCGCAAAGTCGCCGGCGCGCTGAACGAGTTGAGCGACATGGAGCGGACCGCCTTCGTGCTGCGGCATTACGAAGGCATGTGCATAGAAGAGATCGGCCGCACGCTGGGCGTGCAACCCAACTCGGCCAAGCACAGCATTTTTCGCGCCGTCCAGAAATTACGCCGGGCGCTCGAGCCCTTAGTGAGTTCCGCATCATGAATCACCTGACGGAAGAAGAATTAGTTCTGTATTACTACGGAGAAGGGGATGGCGCGGCGGCTGTCCGCGAGCATCTGGACGCCTGCGAAACCTGCCGCGCCGGGTACGCCTGCCTGCAGCGCGTGCTGAATGTGGTGGACTCGGCGCCCGTGCCGGAGCGGCCTGCCCATTACGAAGCGCAAGTCTGGCGCCGGCTGCGGCCCTCGGTCGGCCGGCAAGGCGGAGCGTGGGCCCGGCTAAGCTGGCCGCTGCTGTGGCCGGCGCGGCATTGGGCCATGGCCGCCGCGGTAGCCGCATTGGTGGCGGGAGCGTTTTGGACCGGACGCTATTACTCGAATGCGCCACGGAGCCCGCAACTGGCGTCCGCTCCCGGCCAGGTGCGCGAGCGCATCCTGTTGGTGGCGGTGGGCGATCACCTGGAGCGCTCGCAGATGGTGCTGCTCGAACTGGTAAATGCGCGGCCGGGCGAACCGCTCGACGTGGCCTCCGAGCGCGAGCGCGCCGGAGACCTGGTAGCCGAAAACCGGCTGTACCGGCAGACCGCGGCGCGGACCGGCGACGCCCGCGTGGCGAGCGTGCTGGACGATCTGGAACCCGTGCTGCTCGAGATCGCGCATGGCCCCGGGCGCCTGAATCCGGAAGAAGTCGAAAAACTGCGGCGGCGCATCGAGGGCGACGGCATCCTGTTCAAGGTGCGCGTGGCCGGTTCCACCGTGCGCCATCGCGAAGAACAGGCCGCGCCCAATGCCGGCCGGAAGAGTTTATAGGAAGAAAACAAAAAATGTCAAGACTTCGTGTGTTCCTCAGCATTGCATTTGCGCTGTCGGCGGCGGGGATGGTCCGCGGGCAGATTTCCGAAGCGCAAGCCCAGGGTTTCCTGGCGCAGAAGCCCGCCGCCAGGCACGGCGACGAAGACAAGCTCTATGAGAAGGGCCAGAATGCGCTCGATGCGCGCCGCTGGGACGATGCCGCCCAATACTTCGGCGAGGCAGCCGCGGATAACGGCCCCCACGCGGATGGCGCGCTTTACTGGAAGGCATACGCCTTGAACAAGCTCGGCCGCCGCGAGGAAGCTCTCGCCACCATCAAACTCCTGCGCGATACGCACGCCGGCAGTCGCTGGCTGGACGATGCCAAGGCGCTCGAAATCGAAGTCTCCGGCCGGAAGGTAAACCCGGATGCCGAGCCGGATGAGGACCTCAAACTCATGGCCCTCAGCGGCCTGATGAACAGCGATCCCGAGCGCGCCATTCCGCTGCTCGAAAAGTTTCTGCAAGGCAATCAGCCCCCCAAGCTGAAGGAGCGTGCGCTGTTTGTGCTGGCGCAGAGCGATTCGGCGAAGGCCCACCAGATCCTGGAGCAGATAGCGCGTGGAAGCGGCAACCCCGACCTGCAAATGAAAGCCATACACTACCTCGGCGTCATGGGCTCGAAGGAGAACCGGCAGATCCTATCCGATGTATATGCCAGCTCAGGCGACAGCAACGTGAAGCGCGCCATCCTGCACGCCTTCATGGTCTCCGGCGACCGCGATCGCCTCTTGCAGGCGGCCAAAACGGAGAAGAACGCGGACCTGCGGGTGGAAGCCATTCATCAGCTCGGCATCAGCGGCGGGCAATCCGAACTGGCGCAGTTGTACCAGGCGGAAAGTTCCGTGGAAGTCAAGGAGACTATTCTGCATGCCATGTTTGTCGGAGGCAACAGCGAGAAACTCATCGAGATCCTCCGTGCGGAAAAGGAACCCCGGCTGCGCAAGGCGGCCATCCATAGCCTCGGCCTGATGGGCGGCGAGCACACAGGCGCGGCTTTGGCAGCCCTGTACGGCTCCGAATCGGACCCGTCCATCCGCGGCGAGATCGTCAACGCGCTGTTCATACAGGGCAACGCCAAGGCGCTGGTGGCGTTGGCGCGCAAGGAGACCAATCCCGAGACGAAGAAGGCGATCGTGGGCAAGCTGTCGATCATGGGTAACAAGGACGCCACCGAATACCTCATGGAGCTTCTGAACAAATGAGACCGATTCTGTTTTCTCTCGGTGGAGCAGGCCTTTTGGCCTGCCTTGGCCTGGCGCAGGGCCAGCCCCCGCTCGGCGAGCGCTTCCGCGAGCAATTGAACCAGCAGCCGCAGCCCGCCTGGGTGGGCTACACCGTGCCGGCGGTCCCCGATCACGGGCGGAACTGCGAGTATCGCGAGGGTAGCCGCGGCGCAGTCCAGGCGCCGGGACCCGTTCATCTGGAGCCGCCCGACCAGGTGCAGATCCTTTTTCGCATCGAAGAACGGCATGTCGGCAAGATCCGCGTCATCTCCGGCGATTGCCAGCTCGACGCCGACGGCGTTCCGCTGCACTGGATTCGCGACGTGCGGCCGGCGGAGAGCGTGGCTCTGCTGGCTTCGTTGGCCGCCGAGCCGGATCGCGTGCGGGATGGGGCCGTGACGGCGATCGCGCTGCATGCGGGCGCCGCCGCCGATGAGGCGCTGGAACGGTTCGCCGCCGCCGGCCAAAGCGAGTCTTTGCGCGAGAAAGCCATCTTCTGGCTGGGCGCGGCGCGCGGCCGCCGCGGTTATGAACTGTTGCGCCGCATCGTGACGCAGGATGCGAGCGACCATGTCCGCGACAAGGCCCTCTTCGCTCTCTCGGTCAGCAAAGAGCCCCAGGCGGTCGATACCATGATTTCGGTGGCGCGCAACGATGCCAGTTCGCATGTACGCGGGCAAGCGCTCTTCTGGCTGGCGCAGAAGGCGGGACACAAAGCGGCCGCCGAGATCTCCGACGCGATCGAGCGCGATCCGGACACCGAGGTCAAGAAGAAGGCCGTGTTCGCCCTGCAGCAACTTCCGGACGGCGAGGGCGTCCGATGCTGATCCAGGTGGCGCGCAACAATAAGAACCCGGCCGTGCGCAAGCAGGCCATGTTCTGGCTGGGCCAGTCCAACGATCCGCGTGCGCTGGCGTTTTTCGAAGAAGTGCTGAAGCCGTAAGGCGGCGCGAGCTTCAGCTCGCAGCGGCGAACTTCAGTTCGCGGATACGGCGGGACTGGAGTCCCGTCCGGCAACTGAAGACCTTGGTGAAAAACGTGTCCGGGGTAGCCCTCACTCACCGCCGCGGCTCTGCGGATTGTTGCGAAATCGAGGCTCCGTTTCCGAGCCGCACGCATCAGGAAGCGTTACCGCGCCTCTTCACCAGGCGGCGAACTTCAGTTCGAGGAAACCGCCGAAGCCCGCGCCGGCGCCCCGAGGCGTGCGTCCCGATCCGACCGCACGCCGCTAACCTTTGAACCACTTTACACAGCCCTGCGTATGCCCTAACATGGATAAACAGCACTCCCTGGAGGTGCCAATGGCTGGCCGAACGTTCCTGTTGGGTATCTGCGCGTCTGCTCTGGGGCTCGCCGCCTCGATCCCCCCGCAACCAACCTTCTATAAGAATGTCCTTCCGGTGCTACAGAATCGCTGCCAGGAATGCCACCGGCCGGGAGAAGCCGCGCCCATGCCGTTTCTCACTTACCAGGAAGCCCGGCCCTGGGCCAAGGCCATCCGCGAAGCCGTCGTCACCCGCAAGATGCCGCCATGGCCCGCCGATCCGCACTTCGGCAAGTTCCGCAATGACCGCTCGCTATCCCGCGAAGAGATCGATACGATTGTGGCCTGGGCCGATAGCGGCGCGCAGGAAGGCAATCCCGCCGACGCGCCCAAGCCCGCGCAGTTCGTCGACGGTTGGGGCATCCACAAGCCGGACGCCGTCTTCGAAATGCCGAACGAGTTCGCCGTGCCCGCATCCGGCACCATCGATTATCAGTACATCGTGATCCCCTCCGGCTTCACGGAGGACAAGTGGGTCGACGAATACGAGGCGCGCCCGGGCAACCGGCAAGTCGTCCACCACATCATCGCCTTCGTCCGCCCGCCTGGATCGAAGTGGCTCAAGGACGCCCAACCCGGCATCCCGTACGTGCCCGTCAAGGAAGATCGGGAGAAACGCAAGCAGCGCCGCAAGGACGAGGATAGCGGACCGCCGCCGGAGCTGCTGGTAGGCTTCGCGCCCGGCCTGCCGCCCGGCACGCTTCGTCCCGGCCAAGCCAAACTCGTCAAAGCGGGTTCGGATTTCGTCTTCCAGATGCACTACACCGCGAACGGCACGGCCGGCCTCGACCGCAGCCGCCTCGGCATGGTCTTCGCCAAGCAACCGCCCGAGGAGCGGGTCTACACCGCCTCCGCCAGCAACGACAAATTCGAGATTCCCGCGGGCGACGCCAACTACGAGGTCGAGTCCGACATCACCATCCAGGAGCAGACTCTGCTGGTCGATCTGATGCCGCACATGCACCTCCGCGGCAAGGATTTCGTCTACACGGCGTTCTATCCGACCGGCGAATCCGAGGTTCTGCTGCGCGTGCCGAAGTACGATTTCAGTTGGCAGCTCTTCTATTACCTGGCCGACCAGAAAGTGCTTCCGGCGGGCACCCGCATTCATTGCGTCGCGCACTTCGACAATTCACCGAACAATCCCGCGAACCCAGACGCCACCCAGACCGTTCGCTGGGGCGATCAAAGTTGGGAAGAGATGATGATCGGCTTTTTCGACGTGGCCATGGATCGGGACAAGGATCCGATGGATCTGTTCGTGGAGAAGAAGCACGGGAAGAGCGGCGATTGACGGGTGCCCGAACGCCTGCGCCCAGAGCATCGCGCAAGACGAAAATCAGCAAGCAAACCCGGAGATGTAACGCTGCATTGAGACCTGGCATCACTCCCACAGAAGACTCGTTCCTAACAGCCCCCAACCTGGTTAGTGAACTTTAGCACAGACACGTTTCTAGCGACCGCGAATGACCTTGGCCCTCGGACAATCGGGGACAGGCGTCGGCAGTACGTCACGTAGAACCTGGGTCGTGTAGTACGTGCGTGGCGCGTGCGGCCCACACGGCCCACGCTTTGCAAACGCCGGCCGCACGTTGCTGGATCGAGGCTCCTTTTGAATGGGTTGCGAAGAACGGCCGTAGCGCACGCAATAGACTCTTGACCAAAAGGCCTGTTACCCCAATAAAGGTACTGTAGAACCAACCTGCACTACAGGGGGAACCATGAAACAGATCAGAGCCATCGTGCGGATGGTGGAGCTCAGTCTCCAAAATGGATCCGCGAATCCTGCCGAATTGGAAGAGTCGATCCGGCTGGCACAGAACGAGGAAGTGACAACGTCGGAATATCTGGATTGCCGGCTGCTGTTGCAGGCCGGAATCGTTCCAGACGGCTGGAAAGATGAGGGAGGTGACGAACAATGCTGACCTTCGAGAACCCCGAGGAAAGCCCGCTGGGCGCGGAGCCCGAAAGGGCCGAAGACCGCCTTCTGAAGGATGTCAGCGGAGGGAACTCCAGGGTGGTCTATGTGGCCTGCTGCCTGCTTATCGTGCATATTTTGCTGGGGGTGCTGATCATCGCGCCTTAGTTAGGTACAACCACTGATGCCACAAGACCATGGGCACGGGTGTCGGGGAAGCGGCACCCAGCAGAACGCCGATTTGCAGGCGGCACGCTCCCCGCCCGGAAGCTACACTGCGGTCGCGTCCAGCACGCGCGTCGCGATCGGCACGACACTCACGATCTCGCAGTCCGAGTCGTAATCGCGGATCTCCACGCGAAAGATAGCCTGGAACTCGCGTGGAAACGTCGTGCCGCTGGCGCTCAGAAGTCCCTGAAGCTCTCGGACCTTGATTGGACTGAGAATGTATTCCGTGATGCCGAGGACCGCCCGGCCGTGATTGGCCCCGATGATCGTCACGCAATGGCGGTGGTCCAGGTTTGTACGTCGAGTGAGTAAGCCATGCTTGTGGAGGACCCTTCGCTTCAACTCGGAATCCGCCTGTATCCAATCTTCGGCGTCAGTCCCCTCCGGCCTTCCCCGGTTGTCCCAAATCTCATAGGCGCGTTTGGCGATCTCCTCGTGAGTGGGTGGCGCGGCATCCTCGTCGGCGTACCGGTGCTCTTCTCCGGGAAGTATTTCGCGGCGGATTTCAATGTCTGTGGTAGTCAGGGCGAAAGGATAACTTTCCTGCATCGTGTCAATGTGTGGATTTGTACGCACATTGCCAACGTGGATCACGTGTTGGTCCTGGAGTCCCCGAACACGCGGGTAGAGGCCGGTCGTAGCGCATTCGAGCGTGCGTATCCGGGCGTGAAATTCCCGTGCAAGCGCACGGATGCTGAGAAAATCGCCGAGTGAACCATAGCACGTGGTCGCTTGAAGTTTGTTGACAACTTCTGGTTGCAGCACCTCGCGCAGGATCGCGAGGGCGTCCGTCACGTCGCGACGCAAAACTCGAATGTAAATGTCTCCATACCGGAAAAACAATGGCTCGCCGTAGATAGCAATACCGCCCGCGCCCGGTGCAAAGTACGGGCGCCAGAAGGCTCCGACCGAATCATTGGCGGCGCGAGTCCGGAAGAACTCAAGCGCGTAGGGCCCCCTGGAGACTCTGCAACCAACCAGCAGTGTCCCATCTCCTGCCTCGGAGATTCGCTCCATCGAATGGCGCAGATCTCGCACCACACCGCGGACCGTATCTTTGTGGAATTGGCCGTCATGCCAGCAAGCCTTGCCGGTATCGATGGCAGATACCGGAGGCAACCCGCCAATCGCCCGTTCGAAGAGGAACTTTGCGGTCTTCCCCGCTTGAGTGTGTTCTCCAACTTCCGCTAGTACGACGCGCTGTAGGCCGCGGATTTCCGCTGCTGTGGGATTGAATCGTTCAGTATCGGGTTGTGACGGATCGAGCCGCGGCTCAGTCGATACACGCATACGCCACCAGCGTCAGAAACTCCGGAAACTCCCCGCTGAGCATCATCTGCTCGTACAAACTCGCCGCCCGCGCCAGTTGCTCACCGCCGATCGATCCGCGCAAGCTTTCCACCACTCCGGCGATCGCGCCCTTCACCAGCTCCGCGGTGACTACCCGCCCGTCGTTTAACCGCGCCCCGTGCTCGACCCATTGCCACACCTGCGCGCGGCAGATCTCCGCCGTGGCCGCGTCCTCCATCAGGTTGTAGATCGGGACACACCCGTTGCCGCGCATCCAAGCCTCCAAATACTGTATGCCCACGTCGATGTTCCACCGCAAGCCGGCCTCGGTGATATCGCCATCCGGAACCGCCAGCAGATCCTCGGCCGTAACCTTCACTTGGGGCCGGCGCGACAGTTGGTTGGGCCCGATCATGTGCGTGTCGAAAATCTCCTTCGCCACCGGCACCAGCCCGGGATGCGCCACCCACGTGCCATCGTGCCCGGCGCGCACTTCGCGCAGCTTGTCCTGCCGCACTTTCTCGAGCGCCTGTTCGTTGGCCGCCGGATCGTTCTTGATCGGAATCTGCGCGGCCATCCCGCCCATGGCATGCACCCCGCGGCGATGGCACGTCTCGATCAGCAGGTTCACGTACGAGCTCAGGAAATGCCGCTCCATGGTGACCTGCGCGCGATTGGGCAGCACAAAGTCCGGCCGGTTGCGGAATTTCTTGATGAAGCTGAAGATGTAGTCCCAGCGCCCGCAGTTCAACCCCGCCGAATGCTCCCGCAATTCGTAAATAATCTCGTCCATCTCGAACGCGGCCAGTATCGTCTCGATCAGCACCGTCGCCCGTATCGTCCCCCGCGGCACGCCCTGCGCCTGTTGCGCGAAATGGAAAACGTCGTTCCACAAGCGCGCTTCCAGATGGCTCTCCATTTTCGGAAGGTAGAAGTAGGGCCCCGTCCCTTTGTCCATCAGGGCTTTGGCGTTGTGAAAGAAGAAAAGCCCGAAATCGAAGAGCGCTCCGGATATGGGCCGGCCGTCCAGCAGAAAATGCTTCTCCTCCAGATGCCAGCCGCGCGGCCGCACCATCAGCACCGCGGGACGCTCTCCCAACTCGTAGCGCTTGCCTTCCGGGCTGACGTAGCCGATCGTGCCGTTCACCGCGTCGCGCAGGTTGAACTGCCCATCCAGGTTGTTTCGCCAGGTCGGCGAATTTGAATCCTCAAAATCCGCCATGAAAACGCTCGCGCCTGAATTCAAGGCGTTGATGATCATCTTGCGGTCTACCGGCCCGGTAATCTCCACGCGCCGGTCCTGTAGGTCGGCGGGTGTGGGCGCCGCCACCCACTCTGAGTTCCGTACCCAAGCCGTCGCAGGCAGGAACTGTGGCATAACACCGCTATCGATTTCCTGCTGCCGCATGCGCCGCTTCTCGAGCAGCTCCTTGCGGCGCTCCTCGAAGGTCCGGGAGAGAGCGGTGAGAAAGCTCACGGCTTCCGGAGTCAGGATCGTGCGATCCGCTTCGGTCACGGGCGCCGTGACTTGGACTGAGTCCAGTTGGGATTGGGGCATGGCATTCCTCATCATCAGGTTAACTCCGCGGCAGCGGCCGCGGGATTCCGCTGGTCCGAAGCGGACTACTCGTCCGATCCGGCCCTGCCTTGTAGCGTTTTCTCGAAATACGCGATCTACTGCAAGTGGAGGAGTCGCACTTTGATCTTGAGTGAGAACGGAAAACACGAGAACGGACACCACGACACTTTGCGCCACTGGAACACCGCCGCGCGTTGGGAAGGCATCACCCGGCTGTATGCGCCGGAGGATGTCGAGCGTCTGCGCGGATCGATTACCATTGAGTACACCCTCGCCAGGTTGGGCGCGGAACGGCTCTGGAACCTGCTCCGCACCGAGCCCTACATCCCGGCGCTAGGCGCCCTCACCGGTAACCAGGCCGTGCAGCAAGTACAGGCCGGTCTGAAGGCGATCTATGTCAGCGGCTGGCAGGTGGCCGGAGACGCGAATCTCTCCGGCCAGATGTATCCGGACCAGAGTCTCTACCCGGTCAACAGCGTGCCCGCTTTGGTGCGCTCCATCAATAACGCATTTCTGCGCGCCGATCAGATTCACCACTCCACCGGCCGCAAGGGAACTTACTGGTTCGCACCGGTCGTGGCCGATGCCGAGGCCGGCTTCGGCGGACCGCTGAACGCTTTCGAGCTGATGAAGTCCATGATCGAAGCCGGCGCCGCCGCCGTCCATTTCGAAGACCAGCTCGCTTCCGCCAAGAAGTGCGGTCACATGGGCGGTAAAGTCGTCGTCCCGACCTCCGAGTTCGTCCAAAAACTGATCGCCGCGCGCTTCGCCGCCGACGTCATGGGCGTGCCGACTCTTCTGATCGCCCGCACCGACGCCAACAGCGCGGGCCTTCTGTTGAACGACATCGACCAGCGGGACAGGCCCTTCCTGACGGGCCCCCGCACGCCGGAAGGCTACTTCGGCTACCGAGGCGGTATTGAAGCCGCTATTTCGCGCGGCCTTGCTTATGCGCCCTACGCCGACATGATCTGGTGCGAAACTTCGGAGCCTAACCTCTCCGAAGCCCGCCGCTTCGCCGAAGCCATCCACGCCAGATATCCCGGCAAGTTACTCGCCTATAACTGCTCGCCTTCCTTCCACTGGAAGAAGAAGCTGGACGACGCTACTATCGCCCGCTTCCAGCAGGAGCTCGCGGCCATGGGCTATAAGTTCCAGTTTGTGACTCTGGCCGGTTTTCACGCTCTGAATCTGAGCATGTTTCAGTTGGCCAAACACTACGCCGCATCCGGCATGGCAGCTTACTCCAACTTACAGGAACTCGAGTTTGCCAGCGCTCATGCCGACGGCTATTCCGCGATCAAGCATCAGACCTTTGTGGGTACAGGTTACTTCGACGAGGTGGCCCAGACGATCTCCGGCGGGAAATCATCCACCACGGCGCTGAAAGGCTCCACCGAGGAAGCGCAGTTCGCGTTTGTTCCTGGCGGCAAATGCGCCACGGGCGAAATGCCACCGTGCGGCATGGAAGGCCAGTGCTGATCCTACCCTAGTCCTGCGTAAGTGGGGCAGGCGTGTTTTGCCTGCCTGCCCCAGCCTGCAGCGCTCGGTCTGCGGGCGGCATCCTCCATCCAATCCCGCACAATCGCGGCCTGCCTCGCCACGCGCCCACTTGCCACGTGCCCAGATCCGCGCGGCCGGATAATTGGAGTATACTGGCTCGGACCAAATGAACAACCTTCTGAAAGCCAGCGCAGTCACGTGCCTTTGTTTCGCTCCCTTTCTTTGCGGCCAGGAGGGCAAGGCTGCCGGGATCATCGCCATCCGCGCCGCCCGGCTCATTGACGGGAAGAGCGACACGATTATAGATAACGCTCTCGTCGTCGTCGATGGCAAGAAGATCCGAACCATCGCTTCAGGGCAGGAGGTACCGAAAGATGCAACGCTCATCGATCTGGGTCACGAAACGCTGTTGCCGGGCCTGATCGACGCGCACACCCACCTGCTTTCGGAAATGGACGGAACCAAGGTGAACGAGCAGGATCTCGAGATGTTACGGATCGTCACCACCCAGAGCACCGCCGAACGCGCCCTGCTCGGCGCCCGGCTGGCCCGGGAGGAACTCGAGAGCGGCATCACAACGGTGCGCGATCTCGGCAATTCCGGCGTCAACGGCGATGTCGCCTTGCGGGATGCCATCAATCGCGGCTGGTTGCCCGGCCCGCGGATCGTAGCTGCTACAAGAGCCCTGGCCTCACCGGGAGGACAGTTCGGGCGGTTGACTCCCGAAGCGCAGAAACTGATCGAGCAGGAGTACGTCACCATCAACGGTCCACAGAGCGCGCGCCAAGCCGTGCGCCAGGCCCTCTATGACGGCGCGGATTGCATCAAGGTGATAGTGAACGGCGCCGGCCGTTCCAACGTCACGCTGGATGAGATGAAGGCCATTGTGGAGGAAGCCCATGCGGCGGGTGTAAAGGTCGCCGCGCATGCGATTGGCGATGCCGCTACCCGCACAGCGGCAGAAGCAGGCGTCGATTCGATCGAGCACGCCTATGTCGTTCCCGATGATGTGCTGAAGATGATGGCGCAGAAACAAATCTTCCTGGTGCCGACCGATGCGACTTTGCAGCAATACGAAGACATGCTCTTTGGCAGCCGCCAGCCCACGGCCGAGGAACGCAGCCGGATTGAAAAGGGATTCAAACCCATGGCGGATAGCGTCCGCGACCGTTTGCAGAGAGCCCTGAAGTTGGGCGTGCCCATCGCCGCGGGGTCCGATATGTACTTGACACTGCCAGGCAAGAGCCGCGGGCAGGCCAGCTTGATGGTTCTCGAATCCTATGCCGAAGCGGGCATGACGCCCATGCAGATCGTTCGCGCGGCCACCAGCAACGCCGCGAAATTGCTCGGCCTGCAGAACCGCTTGGGAGTGTTGGAGCCGGGCAAATTGGCG
>Ga0335079_10005472_pt1 | contig 14530 bp, 17 predicted proteins | sample Lox_Sample_33_FD_206719 | JGI IMG/M metagenome (GOLD analysis project Ga0335079, IMG submission 206719) | Soil microbial communities from Loxahatchee National Wildlife Refuge, Florida, United States - Lox_Sample_3.3 | ecosystem: Environmental > Terrestrial > Soil > Wetlands | place: USA...
GATGGTGAGGCGCTCGAGCAGCCGCTGCAGCATCGGTGCGGCGTTGCCGAATTCGCGGATGCGCCAGCCGGCATCGGGAAAGGCTTGCTTGACGCCGGCAACCCAGGCGGCGATGTCGCTGCCCGGCGCCAGCCGCAGGCGATAGCTGTAGCCGATGAGCGCGCCAGGCTGCAGCAGGCCGGTGGTCGGCAGCGCCGGCGCCGCGATCATCACCCGCGGGCCGAGCTCGAAGCCGCCGGTGGCGGCGTCGGGCTCATGCGCCAAGCTGGCGCGCAGCACGAAGCTCGCATCGCCGATGCGGATGCTGTCGCCGAGATGCAGCTTCAAGCGATCGAGCAGGCCGGGCGCTACCGCCGCGCCCCAGTGCCCATCGCTGAACGCCAGCGCCGCGGCGAGCGGCTGCGGTGGATCGAGACCGACGGCGCCATAGAGAGGATAAGCGCTGTCGACCGCTTTGAGCTCGATCAGGCTGCGCTCATTGCCGTCCTCGGTCTTCGCCATGGCGCGCATCGCGGAAACGTCTGAGAGCGTTCCGCTCTGGCGGAGATAAGCGAGCTCCTGCGGCGTCGCGGTGCGGTAGAGGAGATGCAGCTCGACATCGCCGCCGAGCATGGCGTGCGCGTCGCTCTTGAGCCCGGCGCTGATCGCTGCGCCGAGCGAGCCGACGCCGGCGATGACCGCGGTGCCGAGCGCCAGGCAGGCCAGAAAGATGCGAAACCCCGCAATCCCGCCGCGCAACTCGCGCCGCGCCCAACGCAGCGCCAGCCCCAGCTCGCGCAACACCCCTCGCCCCTCTCCCCGCAGGGGAGAGCGGGAGAGGGAGGGGCCCATAGCGGAGCTATGGGAGGGTGAGGGGTGAGGGTCGTCGCTCCCGGCCATGATCACCGCGTGCCGAGAAAGGTAACGCCGCCCGCCTCGTCGCTCTCGACGATGCGGCCATCGGCCATGTGCACGACGCGGTCGCAGCGGCGCGCCAGGTCGCGGTCATGCGTGATCAGCAGCAAGGTCGTGCCGCGCTCGGCGGAAAGGGCGAACAAGAGATCGATGACGTGCCGGCCCGTCGCGGTGTCGAGATTGCCGGTCGGCTCGTCGGCGAGCAGCAGCTTGGGCCCGGCGGCGAAGGCGCGCGCCAGCGCCACGCGCTGCTGCTCGCCGCCCGAGAGCTGGCCGGGATAATGCAGCACGCGGTGCTCGAGGCCGACCGCCGCGAGCCCGTCGCGCGCCGCGGCGAACGCATCGGCGCGGCCGGCGAGCTCGAGCGGAATGGCGACGTTCTCGAGCGCGGTCATCGCCGGGATGAGGTGGAAAGATTGGAAGACGATGCCGATGGTGGCGCGGCGAAAGCGCGCCAGCGCGTCTTCGTCGAGCGCGGCGAGATCGGTGCCGGCGACGACGACGCGGCCGCGGCTCGGCCGCTCGAGTCCGCCTGTCACCATCATCAAGGTCGATTTGCCGGAGCCGGAAGGGCCGACGAGGCTCACCCTTTCGCCCGCCGCGACACGGAGCGAGGCGCCGCGCAGCACATTGACGGCACCGGCCGCGCTCGCCAGTGTTAGGTGGACGTCGTCGAGCAGAATCATCGGAAGGTCGGTCGTGTACGGGGCCTGCATGTCACCTCATTCGGCGCGCAACCAGTCCGGCTCTCCCCTTCCGCCGCTGCGCGCCCTCCGCCGATATGGCGCAGGCGTGCCGCTTGTCAACATGGCGGCGATGGCGGTGCTCGCGCTGCTGCTGGTCGTGTCGGGCGCCGCGCCCGTCACAGCGGCGGCGCCGCGCATCCTCGTTTTCGGCGACAGCCTCACCGCGGGCTATGGCCTCGCCCCGGGCGAGGCCTTTCCCGCGCAGCTGCAGGCGCGGCTCGCCGCGGCGGGCATTCCTGCGACGATCATCAATGGCGGCGTTTCCGGCGACACCAGCGCCGACGGCCTGGCGCGGCTCGACTGGGTCATGAGCGACCATCCCGACGTCGTGCTGGTGGAACTCGGCGCCAATGACGCGCTGCGCGGCATCGACCCCAAGCTCACCTACGCCAATCTCGACGGCATCCTCGCGAAGCTGAGGGCGAGCGGCGTCAAGGTGATGCTCCTCGGCATGCTTGCGCCGCCGAATTGGGGGCGCGACTATCAGCGCGATTTCGACGGCATCTACCAACGGCTGGCGGCAAAGTACAAGGTGCCGCTCTATCCCTTCCTCCTCGACGGCGTCGCCATGGATCCTGCGCTCAATCAGGCCGACGGCCTCCATCCCAACGCCAAGGGGGCGGAGATCATCGCCGAGAAGCTGGAGCCGGCGATCGCGCGGCTGCTGCAGCAAGGGGGCGTGCAGGGATGACAGGACTGCTCGAGCGGCAATTCGCCGCGGCGCATGCCGAGGCCGATGGCTGGGCGGGAGCGGCCAAGGCCTGCGCCGATCAGCTCGGCGATTTGCCGCCCGGCGCCAATCTCGGCTTTCTCTATGCCACCGACGCACTCGCCGGTGATCTCGGCAGCATTCTCACCTTCCTGCGCGAGCGCACGCGGATCGCCGATTGGGTCGGCAGCGTCGGTCTCGGCGTCTGCGCGCCGGGATGCGAATATTTCGACAAGCCTGCTCTCGCCGTTCTCGTGGCGGCGCTGCCGCCGGACGGATTCCGCCTGTTCACGCCCGCGACGGCGAGCGCGGCGCAGCTTGCGGCATCGACCGATCCCTGGTTCCGGCGCGTCCGGCCGATGCTCGGGATCGTGCATGGCGATCCGCGCGAAGCCGATATCGGCAGCCGGATCGAAACGCTTGCCCGCGAGGCGTCGCTCTTCCTTGTCGGCGGCCTTGCCGCCTCGGCGAAGGCGCCCGTGCAAGTCGCGGGCCGCGTCGTCGAAGGCGGCCTCTCGGGCGTGCTGCTCGCGCCCGACATCCCGGTCGTCACCGGGCTCACTCAAGGCTGTTCGCCGATCGGCCCGGTGCGGCGCGTCAGCGAGGCGCGCGACAACATCCTGATGGCCATCGACGGCAGGCCGGCGCTCGAAGTCTTCAAGGAGGATATCGGCGAGCTGCTGGCGCGCGATCTGCGCCGCGTCGCCGGTCTCATCTTCGCCGGATTTCCCGTGACCGGGTCCGACACCGGCGACTATCTCGTGCGCAACCTCGTTGCCATCGACGTGCCGCGGCAATGGCTCGCGGTGGCCCATCCGGTGGCGCCGGGCGACGCCGTGCTGTTCTGCCGGCGCGATCCCGTGAGCGCCACCACCGACCTCGCCCGCATGCTGACGGATCTGAAGCGCCGCGCCGGCGCCGCGCCGCGCGCCGGCCTCTATTTCAGCTGCATCGCGCGCGGCCCCAACCTGTTCGGCCGGCCGTCGCAAGAGCTGGGCATGATTCGCGACGCGCTCGGCGAATTCCCGCTGGCGGGGTTTTTCGGCAATGGCGAGATCGCGCATGACCGGCTCTACGGCTATACCGGGGTGCTTGCGCTCTTTCTTTGAATTGCTCGGGTCGATCCCATGCTCCGGCTGTTCGTTGGCATCGCGCTCCCGCCCGAGCTGAAGCTGCGCCTGTCGCTGCTCTGCTCGGGCGTTCCCGGCGCGCGCTGGGTCGATGCCGGCAACTATCATCTGACGTTGCGCTTCATCGGCGAGGTCGATGAGGGGCTGGCGAGCGACATCGACGCGGCGCTGCTGCAGATCCGCGCGCCGCGCTTTGCCGTGACACTGGCCGGCGTCGGCCGCTTCGCCGACCGCATGCTCTGGGTCGGCGTCGAGAAGAGCCCGCCGCTCATCCATCTTCGCGACAAGGTCGAAAGCGCGCTGGTGCGGCTCGGTCTCGAAGCGGAGACGCGGCGCTACGCGCCGCATGTGAGCCTGGCGCGGCTGCGCAACGCCGGCGAAGCGAAGCTCCAGGCCTTCCTGCAGGAGCACGGGCTGTTCCGCGCCGAGCCTTTCGCCGTCGATCATTTCAGCCTGGTGGCGAGCTATCTCACCAAGAGCGGCTCGATCTACGAAGACCAGGCGGATTACCCGCTGAGCTAAGGCGGATTTCGTCACTCCCGCGAAAGCGGGAGGATGGATTCCCGCTTTCGCGGGAATGACGGAATAATTTGATTTTGCTTTAGAATTCGTCGCCCCCGCGAAAGCGGGGGTCCATTTCTGAGCCGCACGATGCCAACGCTCTTTCGCGCGAATGACGATAGGGGGCAGTGGCTGAATCGTTCCGACCCGATACGGCGCTAAGCCAAGGCGAAAAGAGTGACCGCGGCCGGAGCGGTGAGGGGAGACCGCTTCCGGCCGCGGCCTTCGCGCGCGCGGATCAATAGGGTAGGACGACCCCGGTCGACAGGATGGTGAGCTCGATGATCAGTCCGGTGAGCGACAGCAGCAGCATCATTGCGAGATCGTCGGCGGCGCCGAGGAAAGGCCGGCTGTGCACGAGCCTGAGCGAAACCTGCGACATGATCCCTTGCCCCCGCCTGCTGCTGCGACCGGTCGGCCGAGTTCCCGTCTCGATGGGGACATGATGCCGCGTCCCTGTTAAATGAAGGTAAAATGCGGCGAGACGCTATCGGGTTTATTGCTAAAACTTGAGATAAATGCGTGCGGCCACGATCGCTAAAATTTTAGACAATGTCACGGTATCGGCGCTCCGCCGCGTATTTGCCGGCAAGCGCCGGCGGCGCTCCGCCTTGCATCGGCGGGACCGGCGGCGAGAATGCGGGCCGATGACAGGCAAAGGAAATGCCCCGTGGAGCTGATCGTCGAGGTCAAGCGCCACGCCTACGAGCAGCTCACCGTTCTCGAGGATGTGTCGCTGGCGGTGCGCGCCGGCGAGATCGTCGCGGTGATCGGCCCGTCGGGCTGCGGCAAGTCGACCCTGCTCGGCATTGCCGGCGGCATCCTCGAGCCGAGCGAGGGCAGGGTGCTTCTCGCCGGCGCCGCCGCGGCCGATTGCCTCAACCCGCTCACCTACATCTTCCAGGATTTCGCCCTGCTGCCCTGGCGCAGCGTCGCGCGCAACGTCGCCTTTCCGCTCGAGCATCATCGCCTCGATGCCGCCGAGCGCGCGCGGCGCGTGGCCGATGCATTGCAGCGCACCGGCCTCGCGGAATTCGCCGACGCACTGCCAAAGCAGCTTTCGGGCGGCATGCGTCAGCGCGTCGGGATCGCCCGCGCGCTGGTCGTGCGCCCGGCCGTGCTGCTGATGGACGAGCCGCTCTCGGCGCTCGATGCGCAAACGCGCGAGCTGCTGATGGAGGATTTCCTCGACCTGCTGCTGCGCGAGCGCATCGCCGCCATCTACGTCACGCATAATTTCGCCGAGGCGCTGCGCCTCGCCGACCGCATCGTCGTGCTGTCGCGCCGGCCCGGCCGGATCAAGGAGGTGGTCGACATCGCTCTGCCGCAACGCGAGCGCCGCGGCAAGGCGGCGCAGGCGGAGCTTGCCGAGCTCGGCGAGCGGCTCTGGTCGTTGATCCGCGACGAGGCGTCGAGCGCCGATCGGGAGGTCGCCAATGTCTGAAGCGCGCATCGTCGAGACCTCGGCGGAGCCCGCGCCGCGGCGCGCGGTCGCCTTCCGCGGCGGCGGCTTCCTGCCGCGGCCGCGGCCGCTTCATTCCTGGCTCGCCTTCGCGCTGCTGCTGGCGCTGTGGCAGGCGGCAACCGGCTTCGGCTGGGTCGATGCGGTCTTTCTGCCGTCGCCGCTCGGCATCGCCCATGCGCTCTGGGACCTCGCCGTCTCGGGCGAGCTGTGGCGCAATCTCTCGATCTCGCTGGTGCGCATCGGTTCCGGCTGGCTCATCGGCAGCGCGCTGGGACTGGTTCTCGGCCTTGCCATGGGGCTTTCCTCGCTGTCCCGCGCCATCGGCATGCCGCTCGTCTCCTCGCTCTATCCCATCCCCAAGATCGCGCTGCTGCCCCTGCTCATCCTCTGGCTCGGCATCGGCGAGGCGCCGAAAGTGGCGACGATCGCCGCCGGCGTGTTCTTTCCGACGGCGATTGCGACCTTCAGCGGCGTCGATGCCGTGCCGCGCAGCCTGATCCGCATGAGCCAGAGCTTCGATCTGCCCGTACGCTCGATCATCTGGAAGGTGATCCTGCCGGCGGCGCTGCCCTCGATTCTCGCCGGCTTCCGCATTTCGATCTCGACCGCGCTGCTGCTGGTGGTGTCGGCCGAGATGATCGGCGCACAATTCGGCATCGGCGCCTTCCTGCTCGCCGCCGGCAATCTCATGCAATCGGACCAGCTCATGGCCGGCGTCGTCGTGCTGTCGCTGCTCGGCCTCGGCCTCGGCGCGTTGCTCGGCCTGGTCGAGAAGGCGTTTCTGAAATGGCGCTGAGTGCGCCGCTCAGACTTGCGGCCGGAAGCGGTCGGCGGCTTCGGTGTGCTGGACGTATTCGACGATGAGCCCGTCGGGGTGCCGGAGGCGCATCTGATAGCCGGTGGGCACGGGCGTCACCCCCTGCAGCAGCGCCGCGCCGAGCGGCACGAGCGTTTCGGCCACCATTGCTATATCCGCTACCAGCACCGTGAGCGCGGTGGCGCGGAACGGCGCCAGCGCCGCTTCGTCCCCGGCGATGATCAGAAATGAGGCGCGCGGCGACGATACCGAAGCCAGCTCGAGGCCACGCTCCGGAAACGGAAAGCGGAGCGAGCAGCGCCCGCCGGTGAGCGCCTCGTAATAAGCGACAGCCGCACCGAGCTGCCCCGGCGGCACGAAGATGCGGGTCTGCACTTCCAGGATCGTCAGCGCGGGCATGAGGGTTTTGCCGATGTCGCGTCGGGGCGCGTCGCCGCCCCACCTCACCCTCCCGCTCCGCGGGTCCCTCCCTCTCCGCGCCTGAGGGGCGGAGAGGGTTGGGGTGAGGTGGGGGGAACTGCGATGGCCTACGCGCTCACCCGCGCGGCTGCGGGACGATGCGCAGATAGGGGCGCGGCGCCTTCCAGCCCTGCGGATAGGCCTTCTTGGCGTCCTCGTCGGACACCGAGCCGGAGATCACCACGTCCTCGCCCTGCTTCCAGTTCACCGGTGTCGCCACGCGGTGCTTCGCGCTGAGCTGCATCGAATCGATGACGCGCAGCACCTCGTCGAAATTGCGCCCGGTGGTCATGGGATAGACGAGGATGAGCTTGATCTTCTTGTCCGGGCCGATGACGAAGACATTGCGGACGGTCTGGTTGTCGGCCGCGGTGCGCTTGCTGGCATCGCCGGAAGCGGCGGCAGGCAACATGTTGTAGAGCTTCGCGACTTTGAGATCGGGGTCGCCGATGATCGGATACTTCGGCGCGTGGCCTTGCGTCTCCTTGATGTCGTTGGCCCAGCGGCCATGATCGTTCACCGCATCGACGCTGAGGCCGATGATCTTGGTGTGACGCTTGTCGAATTCGGGCTGGATCCGCGCCATATAGCCGAGCTCGGTGGTGCAGACCGGCGTGAAATCCTTGGGATGCGAGAACAGCACGGCCCAGGAATCGCCGATCCAATCATGGAAGCGGATGCGGCCCTGCGTCGTCTCGGCCTCGAAATCGGGTGCGACATCGCCGATGGTGAGTGACATGCTCTCCTCCTCTGGTGTCAGTGTGGTGCAGCAGCGCTTCCGGACCGCGCCACGCGGCGTCCGCAAGCGCCGAACTCGTCCTTCGCTTCCCGCGCCAGCCAGCCCTGGCGCTCGATCCAGGCCTCGGTCCGTCGCGAGAGCGTCGCCGCGTCCGCGCCGCTCCGGCGCCAGTCCTGACGCAACGCGGCCAAATTGTCGAGACGCTCACCCCATTCTGGTCCAAAGAGGCGGCCAAGGAAACGTTTGACTTGCACGGCGAGGCCGGGGCTGGCGCCGCCGGTGGAAACGGCGATGGTGAGCGCGCCGCGGCGCAGCACCGCCGGCGCCTGCACATCGCAAAGCGCCGGCGCATCCTCGACATGAACGAGCGCACCGGCCGCGCGCGCCGTCGCGGCGAGCCCTGGCGTTGCCGCCGCGTCGCGGTCGCTGATGAAGACCAGCCGCGCCGCGGCCAGCTCCGCGCTGCTCGGCAGGCGGCGGCGAAGCCGGTTGCCGGCGCGCCGCGCCAGCGCCGGCGCCGGACACGCGGCGTAAACCGCAAGATCGCGCGCGCCGGCCTCGTCGAGAAGCTCGAGCCGCCGCAGCGCCGCCGCGCCCTCGCCGATGAGGAGAACGCGAAGCCGCGCGAGATCGACGACCAGTGGCAGCATCAGGACGCCGCCTTGAGCGGCTCGCCGAAGAGCGCGGCAAGGCGCTCCTTGCCGGCCCGATGACAGAAATCGCCGAAGCCCTCGCCCGATTGCCGTTCCTCGGCGAAGCAGCGGAACAGCACGCCGAGCTGTGCCGCGATCGCCGCTTCGGCGACGCGGTCGAGCAGCGGAAAGTTGAGCCGCGTGCCGGCGAAATCGCCGCCGACCCAAAGCTGGTAGAAACCCGGCATGCGGCCGACGATGCCGATATCGCCGGCATAGGGTCGGGCGCAGCCATTGGGGCAACCGGTGATGCGGATGCTGAGCTGCTCGCCGGCGAGGCCGGCCTGCGACAGTTCTTGTTTGATCGCGGCGATCAGTGGCTCGCGTACGCGCTCGGCCTCGGTGAGGGCGAGGCCGCAGGTCGGCAGCGCCGGGCAGGCCAGCGCCCAGCGCTCCACCGGCGCGAGCTGCTCGGCGCGCGGCACGCCGAGCCCCTCGAGCAGCGTGTCGATGGCGAGGCGGTCGCCGGGCGCGATGTTGCTCAAGATCACGTCCTGCTGCGGCGTCAGGATGGGATCGGCGCCGAAGCCGCGGCACAGGGCGCGCAGCGCCGTCTTCAACTGCGCGCCGCCGGGAACATCGAGAATGCGCCCGCTCGCCACGGGGATGCCGAGATAGAGCTTGCCGTCGCCCTGCTCGTGCCAGCCGAGATGATCCTTGACGGCAAATGCCGGCATCGGCCGCGGCGGCGCGAGCGGCTTGCCGAGGGTCGCTTCGAGCTCGGCCTTGGCCCAGGCCTCGCCGCGCTCGGCGATGAGATATTTGAGCCGCGCATGGCGGCGTTCGGAGCGGTCGCCATGGTCGCGGTGGAGCTTCACCACCGCGATGGCGGCGGCGATCAGATCCTCGGGCGCGATGAAGGCGACGGGGGTGGCAAGGCGCGGAAAGGTCTTGGGATTGTTGTGCGTCATGCCGAGCCCGCCGCCCAGCGCGATGTTGTAGCCGGCCAGAGTCTCGCCCTCGTACAGCGCGATGAAGGCGAGGTCGTTGGTCAGGACATCGACGGAATTGTCCTCGGGCTGCGCCAGGCCGATCTTGAATTTGCGCGGCAGATAGGCCGCGCCATAGAGCGCGTCTTCGTCGAGCCCTGCGACGCGCTCGCCATCGAGCCAGAGCTCGTGATAGGCGCTGGTGCGCGGCAGCAAATTCGTGGAGAGCGCGCGCGCATCGGCTTCCAGCCGGCGATGCGCGGCATCGCGGATCGGCGCCGCCACCGTCGTCACCGTGCGCACGACGTCGCCGCACGCCGCGAGCGTCGTCAGCAGCGCCTGGTTGACGGCGGCGATGGTCTCCTTGAGCTCGCGCTTGATCACGCCGTGGAATTGGATGCTCTGCCGCGTCGTGACCCGCAGCGTGCCATTGGCGTAACGGTCGGCGAGATCGTCGAGCGCAAGATATTGCCGCGCCGTCAACCTGCCGCCGGGGATGCGCACGCGCACCATGAACTGGTGCTCTTTGTCGAGCCCGTGCTGCTTGCGCTCGGTCGCGCTGTCGCGGTCGTAGCCCTGATAGATGCCGTGGAATTTGAGGAGCTGGTAGCCGTCATCGTCGAACGCCGGCGCGGCGTCGGCAAGCCCGGCGGCGAGCACGCCGCGCAAGCCTTCGCTCGACCGCTTCATCGCTTCGACCTTGGACGGCGCGCCCTTCGTCTTCATCCTTCGCCCCATCGCTGGCGGCGTCGGCGGGGCGCGGGGCACCTCGCTTTAGCCGCATTTCTAAAGCGCCCGCAAGCTGAGTTCAAATCGGCGCTGTGGTTCAATGTAGTTTGCTCACATAGACATGTCAAATATTAGTATTTAACTAGACTATATTGTTATTTCCTGCGTTCGAGATGGACCCCCGCTTTCGCGGGGGTGACGATTCTCAAGCAAAATCAACCCGTCATTCCCGCGAAAGCGGGAATCCATACGACCTCGCAGCGTCACAAGCGTCGCCGAACGGCAGCCCGCGTCTTAGGGCGCCCTCAAGACACCGTTGCGGAGTGCCCGGGATGCCGGCCGGCTCGCTGCGGCAGCACGAGGAGGCAGCCGATGATGAAGCCGCCGATGACCGCCGAGGCGATGGGGCGGCTCAAATCCAGCCCGCCATCATGGATGGGCTTGTCGAGGAAATCGCCGACCGTGGCGCCGAGCGGGCGCGTCAGGATGAAGGCCGTCCAGAACAGCAGCACATGCGACATCCGCGTCCAGAAATAAGCCACGGCGACGACGGTGAGCGCCGCGGCGAAGACGATGGCGCCGCCCTCGTAGCCGAGGCCGCGTGAATCGGCCATCCAGTCGCCGAGCGCCGTCCCCAAGGTCTGCGAGAAGGTGATGGCCGCCCAATAGAAGGCCTCGACCTTCGGCGCGTCGACGGTGTTGACCGAGATCGAGCCGAGCGACCAGTACCAGAGGCAAAGCACCGAGAGGAGGCAGAGCAGCAGCATCGCGGATCCGCCGGCATAGCCGATGCCCAAAGAGCGATCCGCGAAATCCGCCATCGTCGTGCCCGCCGTGGTCGAGGCGATGATGGTGGCCCAGTAAAGCCATGGCCGAAACTGCTTCGCCAGGATCTGGGCAGAAACCAGCACCAGAAATGCCGAGAGGAAGATCGCCGTGCCGGCGAGATAGCCGAGATTCATCGTCATCGTGACGGTATCGCCGCCAGTCTCGCCCAAGGTCGTTGCGGCGACCTTGAGGATCCAGAAAACGAGCGTGACTTCGGGGACCTTGCTCAAACGTTCTTCGGATACGCGTGTCATCCCACCTCACTCCAACCTAAACGGTCCCCCCGATCTCATCTTGGCGCCTTCCGTGCGGCGCAAAACCCCGAGCGCCATCACGCCGCAGCATCGGCCCTGCGCATGATAACGCGCGGCGCCGACGGACGGCGCCGATTTCCTTATGCCGAATTCTGCGGTAAGACGCAGCGGCGCAACCGGTGGAGAGGCGCGGATGGCCTGGGACCCGACGCTCTATCTCAAATTCGGCGATGAGCGGCTGCGGCCGGGGTTCGAGCTGCTGGCGCGCATCGGCGAGCTGCCGCCGGGGCCGCTCGTCGAGCTCGGCTGCGGCACCGGCGTCCATGCCCGCGCCATCGCCGGGCGCTGGCCCGAGCGCACGGTCACGGCGATCGACCGCTCGCGCGAGATGCTGGCGAAGGCGGCGGCCGAGCCGTCGCCGATCCGCTGGCTCGAGGCCGATATCGCGTCGTGGACGGCGCCGGAGCCGGCCGCGCTCATCTTCTCCAACGCGACCTTGCAATGGCTCGGCCGCCATGCGCAACTTTTCCCCCATCTGATGCGTCAGCTCGCGCCGGGCGGCGTGCTCGCGGTGCAGATGCCGCGCAATTTCGACCAGCCCTCGCATGTGCTGATGCGCCAGACCGCGCGCGACGGCAGCTGGGCGGCGCAGCTCGTGCCGGTGGTGGGCGGTGCCACGGTGCTGCGCGAGGATCCGGTGGCGCCGCCGGAATGGTACTACGATCTGCTGACGCCGCTCGCGCAGGACGGACTCGATCTCTGGGAGACCGACTATCTGCACGTGCTCGCGGGCGAGGATCCCGTGCTGCAATGGGTGAGCGCCACCGCGCTGCGTCCGGTGATCGAGGCGCTCGACGGCAGCGAGCGCGCCGATTTCCTCGCCGCTTACGGCGCCAAGCTGCGCCAAGCCTATCCGCGCCGCGCCGACGGCAAGACGCTGCTGCCCTTCCGCCGCCTCTTTCTCGTCGCGCGGGCTCGCTGAGGAGCCATGACATGCACCACTGGCTGCTGAAATCGGAGCCCTCGGCCTATTCCTGGGAGCAGCTCGTCAAGGACGGCCGCACCGAGTGGAGCGGCGTGCGCAACTTCCAGGCGGCGAAGAATCTGAAGGCGATGAAGGTGGGCGACCGCGCCTTCTTCTATCACTCGGGCGAAGGGCCCCAGATCGTCGGCATCGCCGAGATCGTCAAGGAGGCCTATCCCGATCCCAGCGACAAGGAAGGCCGCTTCGTCATGGTCGATGTGAAGTCGGTCGAGCCGGTGAAAACGCCGGTGAGCCTCGCCGCGATCAAGGCGGAGAAGGCGCTCGCCGATTTCGCGCTGGTGCGGCAGTCCAGACTTTCGGTCGTGCCGGTTTCGGCGGAGGAATGGCGGCTCATCTGCAAGATGGCGGGCGTGAAGCCGTGACGCGGCGGCGCCTCTGCCGCAGCGAGGAGATCCCCGAAGGCGGCGGGCGCGGTTTTCGCTTCGGCTCGGGCCCTGACCTCGCCGCATTCTTCGTCGTGAAGCGCGCCGGCGCGCTCCATGCCTATGTGAATTCCTGTCCGCATCTCGGCACGCCGCTCGACTTTCTGCCCGACCGCTTTTTCGATCGCGACGGACGCCATCTCCTGTGCAGCACGCATGGTGCGCGCTTTCGCATTGAGGACGGCTATTGCGTCGACGGGCCTTGCGCCGGCAAGAGCCTGCGGCCGGCGCCGATCCGTGTCGACGCCGGCGACATCCTGCTCGGCGACTGAGGAGAGACCGATGCTCGAGCTGCGTCCCAATTGCGAATGCTGCGACCGCGATCTGCCGCCGGACTCGGGCGAGGCGATGATCTGCTCTTTCGAATGCACCTTCTGCCGCGGCTGCGCCGAAGGCGTGCTGCACGGAAGCTGCCCCAATTGCGGCGGCGAGCTGGTGCGCCGGCCGGTCCGGCCGCAAGCGAAGCTGGCAAAATTCCCGGCCTCGACACACCGCAAGGTAAAGAAGCTGGGCTGCGCACCCTCGGCCTAGGCACCTCCCGTAAACCAATCCTTAGGCGTCCTCCCCTAAGCTCGGAACGCACCTGCTGCGTGTGACGTGGCCGGCTGCGCGGAGGACGAGAACTCATGGCCGTCAGGACAATGGTGCCGGTGGAGGACCCTTTCCTCAATCTGCGCCAGACTTTCCGTGAGGAATCGGAAGAGCGGCTCGGTCAGATGGACCGGCTGATCGAGCAGGTACTCGAGAACGCGACGCCGCTGCCGGCGGCGCTGTCACAGCTTCGCCGCGACACGCATACCTTGAAGGGCATGGGCGAAGCCTCTGGCTTTCCCCTGGTCTCGCTGGTGGCGCATCGCCTCGAGAACTACATCGACGACATGGACATGGCCCATGGTGAGACGGCGCTCGTCGATATCCGGGCGCATGTCGACGCCATGGCACAGGCGATGGAGCATCCGGGGGCGAGCGACTCGGCGATCGCCACCGCGTTGCGCGCGCTGCCCATGCCGCGCGCCTTCAATCCCGACGAGATCGAGCTGCGCAACGTCGAGGTTCTGCTGGTGACCTCTTCGCGCGTCGTCGGGCGCCTGGTCGCACGCGAACTAGCGGCCTGCGGCATCCGCGCCATCCTGACGCAATCGGCGACCGAGGCCTTCACGCTCGCCATCCGCATGAAGCCCAACCTCATCATCACCTCGGCGACGATGGCGGAGCTGCCCGGCACCGATCTCGCCCGCGCGCTCGCCGCCATGGCGACGACGCACAGCATCCCGGTGGCGATCCTCACCAGCCTCGATGAAGGCGAATTGGCAAAGCACCTGCCCGCCGGCATCCCCACCATCCACACCGGCGCCTCGCTCAGCGGCGACCTCGCCGCGGTGATCACGCGCTACGGGATTGGGTGAGGTGGCTGACATCATCATGCGCCCACGCGCGAGCTGACAAAGCTTAATACCGTCTATCTCAACTCCATCACCCCACCTCACCCCACCCCTCTCCGCCCCTGAGGGGCGGAGAGGGAGGGACCCGCGCAGCGGGAGGGTGAGGTGGGGCGTCGACGAGTTACTGCCCTGTCGCAGGCAGTCTCTGAGCCTCGCTGTACCTACGCCGCTTCCGGCCGCATCAGCGCTGTCTCGAACTGCTCGACCGCCCAGTCTACGTCGCTGCGGCTGATCACCAGCGGCGGGCTGACGCGGATGGTGTGGTCATGCGTGTCCTTGCAGAGGACGCCGCGCCGGCGCAACGCCTCGCAATAGCGGCGGGCGCCGCCTGCTTCCGGGTGAAGCTCGATCGCCATCATCAAGCCGCGGCCGCGCACTTCTTTGACGGCGGGGCTGTCGATGCGGCGGAGGCCGGCGAGGAAACGCGCGCCCATCGCGTCGGCATTCTCGATCATGCCTTCGTCGAGCAGGACCTTGAGCGCCGCGCGCGCGATGGCGCAGGCGAGCGGGTTGCCGCCGAAGGTGCTGCCATGCTCGCCCGGTTTCAGCACGCCGAGGATCTCGTCGGTCGAGAGCACCGCCGACACGGGGTAGAAGCCGCCGGACAGCGCCTTGCCGATCAAGGTGAGATCGGCCTCGATGCCCTCATGCTCTTCGGCGAGCAGCCGG
>Ga0335079_10005473_pt1 | contig 14529 bp, 11 predicted proteins | sample Lox_Sample_33_FD_206719 | JGI IMG/M metagenome (GOLD analysis project Ga0335079, IMG submission 206719) | Soil microbial communities from Loxahatchee National Wildlife Refuge, Florida, United States - Lox_Sample_3.3 | ecosystem: Environmental > Terrestrial > Soil > Wetlands | place: USA...
GGAAAGATAGGAACCTTTCACGGAAGCTACACCGGAGGGCGTATTGACATTTGCACTGCCGCCGTTCAGTATAATGAAGATGCTGCCCGCGATGAGGTTTAATTGAGTGGTTAGACTTCCATTGCTGGGCTGGTTGGAGGTGAGCGTGAAGAGGGAGGATGGAGCCACGCGGATGATGGTGCCTGTTGAAAGGTCGAGACGGGCGCGGCCATCATCGCCGGTTTGGATCGAACCGCTGGGTTGTAATTCCATCCCAACTGAAGCAGGTGAAAAATTGCTGGCGCTCGGCTGTTTAATGCTGACTGTTCCAGTGATTTCTTTTAGTGTAGCCGTAAGTGGCAAAGCCGGCGTTGGCTGTGGAGTGGCTTGCGGCTGGCAGGCAGTCAGGATGGTGACGATGAACAAGATCAACGAAACAAAAAAACGATCGGGTTTGATAAACATCTTCTCCTCTTTCAATCCTTATCAAATCAGCGTAACGGTTTTATTTTCTAAGCCAATGGTTAGTGCGCCCCTGGAGAGGCTCGAACTCTCGCTTCCGGCTCCGGAGGCCGACGCTCTATCCACTGAGCTACAGGGGCGAATGAAAAATTTTACCACGCTTAATTTCTAAAAATCAAATTTGTTCTTTCCACGCGTGCATGTTCGATCATGATTCCCAAAACATCCAAAACTTCCTCCGGGCGTCCGGTTGCGCCTTCACGCGCGGCGAGTCTCATAAGGATTTTGTTTTCGGAATTGAGTTCGAGTCTTTCGATCAACGGACGCAGATCGTAAAATTTACCGCGCCGTTCGCGCGGCAGAGATTGACTTGCAATTACATCATCAATTTTTCGTTTCAACTCTGACACGTCACTTGTTTCCGTTAAAGTGGCTTCATATTCCGCTGAAATAATCTGCGTTTGCAAAGGCGCGGCGCGCTCATCAATATTTTCCACGTTCAAGATTCCGATCCCTGACGGCATGGCGTCTTGCAGTTGTGCTGAGAGTGATATCAAATCCATGTCTTCGTTGAAACGCATGTCCATCACTTCGCATCGCGATGAGAAGCCCAGCGGTAGGGCGGAAGCGAAATTCATTTTCGGTTGAGGGTGAAATCCTTGTGTGTACGCCAGCGGAAGTCCCGCGCGCCGCGCGGCGCGTTCCCAAATCGTATTCAAATCAAGATGTCCAATGTAGCGCAAAGCACCGGTTTTGGAAAAAGTAATTCGTACCCTCATCAATCTCCAACCACCGGCAAATTGATACTGCTTACTGCCAACTGCTTAGTGCTCGACGGGCTTTTCACATCCGGACATTTCCATGCTTCGCCGGGATTTTCGCGGCGCACATTCGCAAACGTTGGCAGGATGCCGCATGCAAAACAATTCAAGCGGCAGTCCACACGGATCTTGCCTTCCAGTGATTGACGAAAATCCTGGAACAAAAAGTTTTTGCGTAATGCCGCGCTGATGTGATCCCACGGAAAGATTTCATCCGTTCGGCGCTGACGGTGTGTGTAGAACGCCGGGTCGAGTCCATGCTCGGCAAACGCGTCCAGCCACGCTTGTGTTTTGCGATGTTCATTCCATGCATCGAATTTGGTTCCGTTCTTCCACGCAGAATAAATGACTTCCGCCATGCGACGGTCGCCGCGCGAAAGCCAAGCCTCCAGCAATGTATCTTCCGGTTCCGTCCAACTTAACTTGATGTTGCGGTCGTTCAATTCATGCTTGAGCAACTTTTGCTTTGCGATAATATTTTCGCGTGTATCCACAGCTACCCATTGAAATGGAGTCTGCGGTTTGGGCACGAACGTGCTGACGCCTGCATGTAATTTAACTTTCATGCCTGCGACTTTGCGTCCCTCGCTGAGCACACGTTTGCAAAGATCGGCAATCGCTTGCACATCTTCCAGCGTTTCGGATGGATGGCCGATCATGAAATAAAGTTTAATCGTTGTCCAGCCGCGGCGATAGATTTCGCGCGTGGTGTTGATGATTTCTTCATCGGGAATGAACTTATTGATGATGCGCCGCATTCGTTCGGTGGCGGCTTCGGGCGCGAGCGTGAACCCGCCCGAATAATGCTCGCGCAGTTTGTCCATGAGGTCAATCGACACCGATTCGATTCGCAACGATGGAAGCGAAATGGTTAACTTGCGTCCTTTGAATCGCTCACTGACTTTGTTGACCAATTCCACCACATATGAAAAGTCTGATGAAGACAATGAAAGCAAAGCCAGCTCTTCCATGCCGGTCGCATTGATCGCTGCCTCGGCCGTATCCACAATCTCATCCACGCTTCGTTCGCGGACCGGACGCGTGATCATGCCCGCCTGACAGAATCGACAACCGCGCGTGCAGCCGCGCATGATCTCCACCGAGACGCGGTTATGCACCACTTCGATATTCGGCACAATGAACTTGGTCGGCGGCGGAGGCAGTTGCGCCACAATGCGTTTGACGACCGGATTGGCGATTCCATCTGTTAATGTTTCAACATGAGAAATTGTGCCGTCATCCATATAATGGACTTGATAAAACTTTGGCATGTACACGCCCGGGATTCTTGCCAAAGCGTGGAGCTTTTCTTCGCGCGTTTTGTTGGCTTGGATCACATTGATAATATCGTCAATGACTTCCTCGCCCTCGCCGATGACGAACGCATCCATAAAAGCGTACATCGGTTCGGGATTGGTGGCGGCATGTCCGCCCGCGATGATGATGGGATGAGCGTCGTCGCGGTCTGCGGAACGGACAGGAATTCCGGCAAGGTCGAGGATGTTGAGCGTGTTAGTGTATAGCGTTTCGTAAGGCAGGGAAAAGCCAATCAGATCGAAGCCGCTCAGAGCGTGTTTTGACTCGAGCGAGTATAAGGGAATCCCACGCCCGCGCATCATCGCTTCCATATCGGGCCAGGGCGCGTAGGCGCGTTCTGCTAACGCATCCTGGCGTTGATTGATCTGGTCGTAGAGAATTTTTAATCCGACGTTGGATACGCCGATATCATAAATATCCGGGAAAATGAGCGCAACCTTGGTTTGGACTTTATCCCAATCCTTCACTATACTGTTGATCTCGCCCCCCACGTAGCGTCCCGGCCTTTCAACCTTTAAAAGTATTTGTTCGAGGCCAGCCTCGATTTCTTCGGGTTTCAGCATGATTTGATTATACCTGATAGAGCTTTCAAAATTGCAAGGTCAGCCAAAGGGACTAGTGAATCAATTGTACAATCATTCAAAATGTATTAATCTTGTTCTGCATATGGAAAGGAGAAAGATAATGAAAAAGATTTTGATTTTGGCGCTGGCACTGGCGTTGAGCGGTTGTGGCGCCTTGGCACCGGTCTCGCCTACCTCGGCACCGCCTCCCACTGCCCAAGTGATTGTTGCAACTGTTTTGGTTCCGGTGACCGTCACAGCGGCTCCGACCCAGCCGCCCACGGAAACGCCCGTTCCGGCCACACCGACCCCGCAGGTCATCGTGGTGACTGCAACTTCTGGGAATACGGCGGCGGCTCCAGCCGCGAACGCCAGCGGTAATGCAACTGCCACAGCAACTTTACCATCCGATGCAGGAGGACTCTCGAAGGCCGGAGTGGTCTTATTCAGCAACCTGACCCGCTCAGGCAGTTACTTCAACTTCCGTTGCTCACCGCAGGATATCACCTTTAGTGTTTCTACATCCGATCCAAGTGTAGTTGAGGTGGATTTATTTTATCGTATGGAAGACTTAACAACTCAGCCCACTTCGATCACTGCGTGGAAAAACTTGGCAAAGATGAATAGCGATAAGAATGGAAACTACACTTTGGATGTCAACACAACGCAGTTAAACCCTGACCTGCGCTCTATTGCCAAAGCTTGGTTTGATTACGAATTTGTCGGTATTACCAAAACTGGCGATTCGGTTGGAAATAGCGGGAAGATATCACAGCAAATCCTGTACTTAAAGGATTGCCCGTAAAGTTAGATGTTTGGATCAAAAAAGCCGGGAAGGTTATTTCCTCTCCGGCTTTTTGATTCAGCGAGTGCGAAGTCGTTTAGTAATTCCCCTCTTCAGCAGGTCAACGGCTTCGGATTTCTTATTCTCCATTGCATAATCGATGGGCGTTTTGCCTTCAATCGATTTAATATCTGCATCTGCGCCATGGAAAAGCAGCAAGTGAATGGACTCGACGTCGCCGTTCTGTGCCGCGGCATGGAGCGGAGTGAAACCACCTTCCTGAAGTGCGTTGGGATCCGCGCCATGCTCAAGCAATAATTTTACAAGGGCCGCGTATCTGCCTGCCGCGGCGGAATGAAGCGGTGCGGCTTTCATCTTGTTTTGCGATGGCGAGTTGACACGTGCGCCCGCATTGATCAGATAACGCGCCGTGTCGAGGTGCCCAAAAAAGCAAGCCAGTCCAAGCGGTTGATGCCCATCGTCGGAATACGCGTTGACCAGTTGTGGAGCGCGCGCCAGGATAAGGACGATGTGGTTGGTCTTGCCGGTTGCGGCGGCTTCAAAGATATTCAGCGCCACCATCTTCTCCGCAACATAATTGGCAAGCTCCGGCTGGCGGTTATAAGCCGCGACCAGAACCGGTGAAAGCCCATTTTCCTTTTCGTGGATCAGAGCCGGCGTCGCGCGCAAGAGGCGTTCGACGACTTCCTGTTTGCCCTCTTGGATGGCTGTGAAAAATTCTTTAACGTTTGCGCTCGGCATGGACATGGCTTTATCCGATCACTGGTTTGCCATTCTTGTAGAACAGGTCGCCATCTACTTTGATTTCGGAGTCAGCCATATCGCACAGCATGTCCCAGTGCAGTCCCGACTCATTTTTTCCGCCGCATTCGGGGAAGCCTTGTCCTACCGCGAAGTGAATCGTGCCGCCAATCTTTTCATCGAAGAGCATGTTCTTGCTGAAACGTTGAATGCCGTAATTCGTTCCGGTGCCCCATTCGCCCAAAACGCGCGCACCGGCATCGGTATTCAAAAGGGAGGTAAGCAAGGCCTGATTCTTTGCGGCTTTCTCTTTGACCACTTTTCCGTTCTCGAACCAAAGTTCGATATCTTCCACTTCCTGCCCATCATAGATGGCGGGATATTTGAAGCGGATCCATCCGTTGACCGAATCTTCCACTGGACTTGTAAATATTTCGCCATCGGGAAAATTATATTTGCCATCGGCTAATTCGAATGTGCGGTCCTTGATGGACAGCGCGACATCCACATTCGAACCTTTGAGTGCGGCTTTATTGTGACCCTTCAGCCAATTCACCAACTTCTTTTGCTTCTCGCCTTCTTTTTTCCAAAAGGCAACCGGGTCTTCTTCATTCAACATCCCTGCGCCGTAAACAAACTCGGCGTAATCCGCGAGACTCATATCCGCATCTTGAGCCATGGCCGGTGTGGGGTAAACCGTGATGCACCAGCGATACGAACCATCGGCAGTGCGATTCATAGTGGTCTTGAAAAGATCGGCTCCGGCCTTTCGTGCGCGCGCCATCCGTTTCGGGTCGATGCCCGAAAGCGATTTGGTATTTTGTTCCGCTTCGATATAGAGTGAGGCGTCGAATGTGTCGGTGATTAATTTTCGGATCGGCGCGACGAAATCCAATTGTTCATCGGATGCGTATTTGAAGAACGCTTCTTCCGCGCCGGGAATGGATTGCTGAACCCAAACATACGCTCCCGCTTTGACCGCTTCTTCATAGACGGCAAGATTGAGTTCCTGTGCGAGGGGATTGGTGCGAAGCCAGAACTGCTGACCGGGTTTAAGCTCCAGCGAGTAATTGACCATGACTTTCGCAAGTTTTGTCACGCGAGGATCGGGCATGGATGATACCTTTCCCTTATAACAAGGTGGCTGAATTATAAATCGGCTTAGGTTTTTTCCGCTAACAGACTCATTACAATTTTATTCGCCGATGATTTTCACCAGCACGCGCTTGCGGCGTCGTCCATCGAATTCACCGTAGAAAATTTGCTCCCACGGACCAAAATCGAGTTGACCGTCGGTGATGGCGACCACCACTTCGCGTCCCATCACCTGACGTTTGATGTGCGCGTCGGCGTTGTCTTCACCGGTGTCATTATGACGATATTGGTTGACCGGTTCATGCGGCGCGAGACCCTCCAACCAGCGTTCGTAATCCTGATGGAGTCCGTGTTCGTCATCGTTGATGAAGACCGAAGCCGTGATGTGCATTGGGTTAATCAGTGCGAGGCCTTCGCGGATTCCGCTCTCGCGCAGTGCTTCTTCCACTTGTGAGGTGATGTTTACGAATCCGCGCCGGGTGGGGAGGTTGAACCAAAGTTCTTTGCGAAAAGATTTCATGGTGTTCTCATCGACATCATTGTAGCCTTGTTGCTAACAGAAATGCTCATGAAGAGTTATCAATCGGATGCCAGTGATCTCCTATTCACTCAATTGTAATGCTGAAGGCTGCTGTTCTAGACTACAACTCTGTACCGTACCCGCTTGAGCTAGAGGAGCGCAGCCCAACTGAAAGTTGTAATAATGATCGGATCGGCATTGAGGATAACCCGTTTCAGGTATGGGTACACGCCCCAGCTGATAGTCATATTATTCCCCGGATTGGCATAGAGCTGAACTATCTTTCGAACGGGCACTGCCGCCCTCACTTCGTTCCCACTTGAATCGCCACGGCCGTGTGTATTGTGAGACAACCCTCCACTGTGACGGTGTTTACCTGAGGCAGCGGAACGCAGCCCAGCGCGTAGTTGTAGTATTCGTCCGTTTGGCATTGCGGGTAGTAGCTGGCGCTCAAGGGTGCGGTACAGCAGCCAGTGCCGGGCAAGTAAGTGGCACCGGGCAGGCAAGAGGCGCTGATTTGACCGAGGGTCGCGCAGGCTTTCAAGGCTTTATCGAAATACGATCCGAGTGGGCAACCGCCCGTCTGCTGGGTCTGATACATGCACTGATTCTGATTGAGGGCGATCGCACCCGCAGGGCAATTGTTTGCGGCTGGGGCGCCGGAGTATGTGCAATAGGTTCCCTCTGCCTGCTTTTGATAATTGAGCGGGCAGGACAGGTCGGAGGCCGTAGGAGGTACGGCAACTGGGCAGGTGATGCACACGCGCAGGATCTCCTGTTGCGCAGACGGCGATGGTGGGTAAGACTGGGGTGTGCAGCGGTAATAGTTGCCGTTGAGGGTGCAATCCATGGTCCCTTCCATGCTCACCAGCCGGCCGCCGCTGACAGAACCTACAAGCCGATTGGCATGGAGCCAGTCTCCTGCTCCCGGGTCGTTTTGTACGTTCGGCGTGCAGCGGCTGGCAGGCCGGGCCGCGGCGTTCGATGCGGGATCGATATTGGGCGCGGCCTGGCAATAGGGCACGTACTGCTTGGGAGTGGTGACGGCGCAGCGAAAGCCGAGATCAGCGCGCGAGGTCGCTGGCTTCATGAGGGCTCGGAAATCGACGGCCGCGTTGTCTGCGCTCGAATTGTAGCTGCCACCGCGCACGATGCGGTAATCTCCATCCTCCGGTCCCTGCGGATCCTGGACGGCGGCGGTCTTGAAGTAGTCCGCCTGGAAATAATCGTTCACCCATTCGCTGGCATTGCCACCCATATCAAGAACGCCGAAGGGGCTGATATCGGCGGTGAAGGCTGTCACGTACGACAGCCCGTCGGTACATCGATTGGAGTTTAGCAAACCGCAAACGGGTTTCGTATTGCCCCAGGGATAACTAGTGTTAGTGGTGCCGCGCGCGGCGATCTCCCATTCCGCCTCCGTGGGCAGCCGGCCGCCGAGCCACGTGCAATAGGCATTGGCTTGATCCCAGGTGACCTCCGTGATCGGCATATCGATCAGGGCAGTGTCATCCATGTTGCCCAAGAATGGGTCTTGGCCCGCCTCGCCGCAGGATCCGGCAGCCATGCAGATACCGTACATGCGCCGGGTTACTTCGGTGCGCTGGATCCAGTAGCTGCTCAGCTGGACGGCGTGGGTCGGGTTGCTCTTGCCTGAGCCGCCCATAGTGTAGGTGCCGGCGGGAATATACACAAGCGTGCTGCCATCAAAATACAGCATCTGGGCGCCAGCTTGTGGCCCAGCTGGGCTGGGCAGTGTGGCGGTGACAGTAGGCAGGGGAACGGGAGTTGCCGTGGCTGGCACGGCGGTATGGGTCGGGGCAGGCGAGGGAGTAGGTGCACCGGTTGACGGTTGGCATGCCAGCGATACTAGCAAAAGCAATAGAAATCCCCAACGCCATGGTATTTGAAGAAGTTGCTTTTTCGTCACGAGTTCCTCCCGAAAGCCAAAATGTCAATATTGATTATAGCCTTTCATAGTGACGGATCGCTAGATGATGAATGTCATCTACGCATGGCCTACCAATGGAATATAATCTTTCTACTATCAGAATCAGGAGAAAATAAATGTGCGGTATCTTTGGATACGTTACAAGTAAAGAAGAAGCATTGGGCCCAATTCTCATCGAAGCCGCCAAGCGACTCACCTATCGCGGCTATGACTCGATGGGCGCGGCGACTATTAATGGGAACAAAATTGATCTACGCAAAGACGTTGGCAAGGTGGAGGATGTGTCGGTGAAATATAACTTTGCCGAGATGCGCGGCTCGCGCGGCATCACGCAATTGCGCTGGGCGACCTTCGGCGAGCCGTCGCAAGTCAATGCCCAGCCGCACATTGACTCGGACGGTGATCTGGTCGGTGCGCATAACGGCAACGTGGTCAACAATGTCGAACTGCGACAACAGTTTATGGATGAAGGTCTGGTTGTCCGTTCGCAAAACGACGGTGAGACTTGTGTGCATGGCGTGGAACGTTATCTCAATCGCGGTTATGAATTCATTGATGCGATCCGACTCGCGTATGGCGATTTGCAAGGCGATTATGCTTTTGTGATCGGACGCGTCAACGAAGATACGTTGTATGCTTTCAAAAAAGGTTCGGGCATGGTGGTGGGAATCGGCGAAGGCTTCACGTGTGTATCGTCCGACTTGCCAAGCATCCTGCCGTTGACGCAAAGAATCATTCGCCCGCAGGATGGCGAGATCGTGGCGTTGTGGCCGGATAAAGTCGAGGTGAGATCGGTCAAGGATGGACGATTGATCGATCGAAAGGCAGAGACCGTTACTGAGTCGATGGACGCGGTGCAAAAGGGCGGGTATCCGCATTTCATGTTAAAAGAAATTCATGAGCAACCACAGGTGGCGCGCGAACTTTTGCATCTGCTGGATGGAAGTCCCGAAGTTGCGAATCTGGTCGAGAAGATGAAGAAGGCGCGGCATTTGTATTTCATCGCCTGCGGCACGAGTTATCACGCGGCGCTGATCGGCTCGGTGTATTTTGCGCGGCTCGCCGGCAGACCCGCCATCCCGGTGCTTGCGCCGCAGTTCATCGCGCAATACGCGCCTGCCGTCGGATACGAAGATGTCGGCGTGTTCGTGAGTCAATCGGGCGAGACGAAGGATGTGTTGAATGCCCTGGAAGCCGCCGAAGCGCGCGGCATGGCATCGTACGGACTCGCCAACGTGATCGGCTCGACGCTGACGAAAGCCACTTCGTTCTGCCTGCCCCTATGCTGCGGCTACGAAATCAGCGTGCCTGCCACCAAGACTTTTACCAATCAAGTCGTGACGTTTTTGTATCTCGCTTATCGCATGGCGGGACGCGATACCAAAGAATTGGAATCGATTCCCGAATTGATGGAAGCCACCATGGACGCGATTGGTTCGCAAGTTGAATCCATCGCGAAAGATATCAACACATGGAATGACATGTATTGTCTCGGCTACGGTGCGACCTATCCGATTGCGCTCGAAGGCGCGTTGAAGTTGAAAGAGATTACGTACGTGCATTGCGAAGGAATGCTTTCGACCGAGTTCAAACACGGACCGCTATCGGCGGTGAGCAAAGGTTTCCCGATTATCTTCGTGGCGGGACCGGAAGATGTGCCGCTCATCATCAGCGGAGTCAACGAGGTCAAAGTGCGCGGCGCACGGACGATTGTCATTGCCGAAGATGATCCGCGCTTGCGCTCCAATGCCGACGATGTGATTGCTTTGCCGAAATCAGATTCGAATATCAGCCCGTTGTTGGGAGTCCTGCCGTTGCAAATGCTTTCGTATCACATGAGCGTGATGCGCGGCTTCGATCCTGATTTCCCGCGCAATCTATCCAAGACGCTGACGGTGGATTAGCATAAGGAAGATATTTTCCAACGTCTAATCAATTCAATTACAAATAAGGAAAGAGACATCAACATGAATGGCAAAACAGTTTTGATTACAGGCGCGAGCGCGGGCGTTGGTTTGCACAGCGCGATTGGTTTGGCAAAATTAGGCGCAGAAGTGGTGATGGTGGGGCGCGATGAAGGACGTACAGCAAAGGCGGCGGCACTGGTTAAATCACAAACCGGGAATCAAGCGCTCTCGTATTTAATCGCTGATCTTTCATCGTTGAAAAAGGTCCGCAAGTTGGCAGGAGAGTTCAAGGACAAATATAAAAAACTGGACGTCCTGCTCAACAATGCCGGTGCGATCTTCTTGACTCGCAAGGTGAGTGTAGACGGTTATGAGATGTCGGTGGCGTTGAATCATCTCAATTATTTTTTGTTGACCGACCTGCTGTTGGATAGGATCAAAGCAGGTCCATCGGGACGCATTGTCAATGTGGCTTCGCGCGCCCATTATCGCGGCCACGTGGACTTTGATGATCTGCAAAGTCAGCATGGATATAACGGGATGCGGGTTTATAGCATGTCCAAGTTAATGAATGTGTTGTTCACCTATGAATTGGCGCGACGATTGCAAGGCACGAACGTCACGGCGAATTGTCTGCACCCGGGATTCGTAGCCAGCAACTTTGCGGGGAATAATGGTTGGTTCGTGCGTCTCGCCATGCGGTTCATGGCTGGACGCATCTCGGTCGAGGACGGGGCGAAGTGTTCGATCTACCTCGCCTCCTCGACGGATGTGCAGAGCATGAGCGGAAAGTATTTCAACTATGATATGAAGGAGACGCGCTCATCGGATGAATCATATGATGAGACCGTCGCTAAACGCTTATGGGATGTCAGCGAAAAGCTGGTCGCGATATAAGTTTACATCTGCCGACGATTCTCTTTGCCGCGCACGAATGAGAATCCCGCAGCGATCAGGCACAGGATCACCGAAACTGCAAACGCGTTTTTAATTCCGAAGATGAAGTCTTGCATCATCTTTGAGCCGAGCGTGATGTTCGTACCCACGAACAACTGCATGACGACATTCTGAGGCAGGCTTCCCGCCGCCACCGCCAGCGCCAGCGCAAAACTGGTTACCATGCCGGTTTGGCGCAGGGTTGCCAGCGTTGCTGATGCAATGCCAAGCCGCGGCACCGGTGCGCTATTCATCGCAGCGCTCGTGTTCGGCGACCAGAACATGCCTCCGCCCAAACCCATCAGAGCCAATCCTATCGCGAGAGGCAGATAAGGTGTGGTTGGTGATAGCTGCGTGATAAACCAGATCAGCGCCGCGGCTTGAATCAAGACCGCCACCGTCGCCGGGAGGCGCGCCCCGATGTGATCAGCTACGAGTCCGCTTAACGGGCCGACGATGGCGCTCACGACCGGAAGCGGGATCAGCAGGATGGCCGCCTTGAGCGGATCATAGCCGCGTACGCCTTGCAGATAAAATACGATCAGAAAATCAACCGCGAACATTGCCAGTGCCTGAAGCATAGCCGCCAACACTGAGAAGTTGTAAACCCGGTTTTTGAAGAGCGAGAGGTCAAGCACCGGTGCTTCCGTGTTGCGCCGCTCCCAGGCAAAGAAGGCGATCAGCATCACAATAAATATGGCAAAGAGCGAAAGGATCGGCAGGGATGTCCAACTGTATTGGATGCCGAGGGTCAGCGCGATCAGGAGTGCGACCAAGCCAATGCTGAACGTGATGGCGCCCACCGCGTCGAACGTCTCGCCCTGTTGTGGGCGCGACATCTCATGCAGGGCGCGATATCCCCAAATCGTTCCGAACAAACCGATCGGCACGTTGATGTAGAAGATCCAACGCCAGTCCGCCGTGCTGAGGATCAAGCCACCCAATAACGGACCGGCGATTCCACCCAGCGCCCACGTAATGCCATTGATGCCCAAGGCGCGTCCGCGCTCGTTCGGCGGAAAAACTTCGGTGATGATAGCCGCGCTGTTGACCATCATCAATGCCGCGCCTGCGCCTTGCACCAAGCGAAAAATGATCAACTGCGCCGCGTTCTGCGAGATGCCGCACAATGCCGAGCCAACTGTAAAAACTAAGAAGCCGAGATTGTACATGCGCACGCGCCCCAGCATGTCTGCCACACGCCCAAAGGTCAGCAGGAAGACCGTGCTGATGAGGATATATCCCATGATGACCCAGATCATTTCGATCAAGTCCGCGTGCAGTTTCACCATCATGTCCGGCAATGCCAGGATGACGATAGTGCTGTCAATGGCCGCCATCAGCGCGCCGATGGTCGTTACGCTGAGGGCGATCCATTTGTAATCAATACCTGAATGTAAAGCCGTGCCTGCTGCTTGCAAGCTTTCGCCGTTTTTCTTCATTGTTTATGAGTTGACCCTTTCTGAGCACCGAGTATAACTTATGTGTCGAAAGGCGTGAATAACGGTTTTGACTCCCTCTGACTCTGGCTTGCACTTTGCTTTTTTTATCTTAACGAAGTTGGTAATTTCTTCATGTGGAGTAAGAACGATACGTTGATCATGGTAACGGATGCCAGAGCAATGCTAGCAGGATAGCTAGTGCGGCGAGCAATGCACCGAACGCAACGAAGAACACGCTGATTTCCGTGGTCTCATGCTTCATAATCAAATATGTCGGTAAACTCTTAAACACATTTTGAAGTTCGTCCGCGCTGGAGGCGGTGTAATAAGTTCCGCCGGTCATCGCCGCGACTTGTTTGAGAGTCGCATCATCAATGCCGCGTTGAAATCCGCCAAACCCACTGCCAAAGCCACCGAACCCACCATTTCCATAATATCCGCCTCCGCCGAATCCAAAGCCGCCTCCGGCAAACGGGTCACTGCTTTGACAACTCGCAAATTCTGAGCCGTTCGGCGTACCAAAGCCGATCGTGTAGACTCGCACGCCGCGATCTTCCGCTTGTTGCGCCGCGTCCAGTGGTAGCGGTCCGGTGTTGCTAACTCCATCCGTGAGCAGGACAATGATGTCAGGGACGTATGCGCCTTTGGGAACGGGCACCGGTTCAATTCCCGGATTTGAATCGGTGATGCTCGGTGCCACGTTCTTATCCACGCCGGCAATTGCATCAATCGCTTCGAGGATGCCACTTCCGATTGCGGTTCGGCGTCCCACCATTAAACTTTTGACCGCCGCGTCCAGCAGATTGCGATCACTCGTTGGCGGTTGAATGGTTTCCGCGAATGTGGAGAATGCTACCAAACCAATTTGTGTGTTGGAACTTTGTCGTTGAATGAAAGACAGCGCCGCGTTCTCCGCGGCTTGGATGCGCGTGGGTTGGATATCGGTGGAGCACATGCTTCGTGAAACGTCAATGGTGAGGATGATGGTTGCTTTGCCGGCCGGTACGCTAATAACGTTGACCGGACGCGCCAATGCGATGATCAATCCTGTCAAGGCGAAGAGAAAAAATATAAATGGCAAATGTCTTCGCAGCCAGGATTGACGCGGAAGCGCATCACGCACCAATGCAAGACTCGAATAGCGCACGGCAAAGCGTCGACGTCGCCTTAATATCAAAATGTAAGCGACGATGAGCACAGGGATTAATAACAGTAAGTAAAGGAAAGACGGCCAAAGCCATGTCATTTGCTTTCTCCAATCGAACTAAACCTTAACAAATCAAGGCAAGCGGCTGAACCATAACAACGAGACCATTCCGCCGATCAACATCAGCAGAATGCTGGCGCCCGCAAAAATGGAAGTGACCTCGGTCACCTGTGGCGTGACCACTAATTGCGGATTCAAGTTGTTGTAGATCTTGATTAAATCCTGCGTGCTCTGCGCGTTGTAGTATGTTCCGCCGCTGATCTGCGAAATCTGCTGCAGCATACTTTCGTCCAATTGCGTGTGAACGGTAAAGCCGTTGATGTGCAGGTTTGTCCCCGCCGCGCTGCCAATGCCCACGGTGTAAATCCGTACGCCGCGGTTTGCGGCAATCTGCGCTGCCGCCAGCGGATCGGGGTTCTCGTTGTTTTCTCCATCGGTCAATAAAATAATCACAGCAGGCGCGTATGTGCCTTGCGGCACGGGCGTAGGCGTCAACGTTGGCACCGGCGTAAGGTTGGTATAAATTTCGGATGGCTGACCCGCACCGGCATCAATCGCCGCGAGCGAGGCAACAATTCCGCTGGCAAGTGACGTGCCTCGTTCCGGCGCGAGCCGATTGATCGCCATCAAGATCGCATCTTGATCGTCCGTCGGAGTTTGAACCGAGAGTCCGCTATCGCTAAACGCCACGACTCCGATTCGAACCGTGCTTGGCTGATGCTGAACGAAACTTTCCGCGGCCGTTTTAGCAGCTTCCATGCGAGTTGGTTTTAAATCATCTGC
>Ga0335079_10005475_pt1 | contig 14529 bp, 13 predicted proteins | sample Lox_Sample_33_FD_206719 | JGI IMG/M metagenome (GOLD analysis project Ga0335079, IMG submission 206719) | Soil microbial communities from Loxahatchee National Wildlife Refuge, Florida, United States - Lox_Sample_3.3 | ecosystem: Environmental > Terrestrial > Soil > Wetlands | place: USA...
CCCCTGATGCTCGGAGCCGAGCGAGAACACCGGGATCGCGAACTCCGCGCAGTTGCGCTCGAGCGTCTCGACCTGCACCCGCGAGAGCTCGTCGCGGATCCGGGCCGCCACCGGCGTTCCGTCGGTCGGGACGTTGTGGTCGGCCGTCGCCAGCGTCCGGTCGGGCCGGCGCACCTCGCGTCCGGCCAGCCGGAGCCCGTCGAAGGCCTGCGGGCTCGTGACCTCGTGCACCAGGTGCAGGTCGATGTAGAGAAGTCCAGGCACGACCTCGTGCGCGTCCCAGATCTTGTCGAACAGCGTCTTTGGCATCAGCTCCTCCGGAGTCCCGCGCTGAGGACCGCGAGCAGCACGGCCTTCTCAGGGCCTGGATTTTCAAAATGATGATTCAGGTCTGCGTCGAACGTGACGCAGTCGCCATCGAGCAACTCGTATCGCTGGCCGTCGCAAAACAAGAGAACGGTGCCGCGCTCGACCAGGGCGGTCTCGCGACTTCCCGGCTCGTGCATCGGCGGATCGCCGGGACCGCCGGTGACCGCCCCAGGGGCGAGCGTGTGACGCGACAGCTCGGCGCGCTGGCCGGGCAGCGGCGGCGTGAGGATCTCGTAGCTGTGGCCCTCGACCGCGCCCGGGCCCTTCCGCCGCTCGCCGGCGCGAACGACGCTTACCGCGCCGTCCTCGTCGAGCCTGAGCAGCTGCGACAGCCGCAGCTCGAGCCCGGTGGCGATCCGCTTGGCGACCTGGAGGGTCGGGCTGGTCTCGCCCCGCTCGACCTGCGAGAGCATCGGCGCGCTGACCCCGGAGCGCTCGGCCAGATCGCGCAGGGACAGGTCCATGGCCTCGCGGAGTGCCCGGACGCGCGGTCCCAGGCTGCCGTCGGTCGCCGTCGATGACATACGAGCGTACGTTATCACATACAGACGACGCCGAGGGGCGCCGCTACGCTCAAGCGTCATGCGCTCACGACCCGACGTGCTCGTCCTCGGCGGTGGTGGAGTCCTCGGCGAGGCCTGGATGATGGGCGTCCTGGCCGGGATCGAGGACGGGACCGGCTTCGACCTGCGCGACTGCGACTACTACGTCGGGACGTCGGCCGGCTCGATCGTCGCCGCGCACCTGATCGCGGGCCAGCCGCCCCGGCGGCCGTCCACGATGAGCTCGGAGCTCGAGGAGCGGCCGAGCGCCCCTCGGCCCGCTGACGGACTGGCCGCCGCCGGGCTGGCCGCCGCGCGCCGTGCCGGCGAGTGGGCGCTCGCGGTCGGCGCCACGTTCGCGCCGCTGGCACTCGGCCTTGCCGCCCCCGGCGGCGCGGTCGCGCGAGCCCTGCTCCTGCGCCGGCTCCCCAAGCCCAAGCAGACGCTGAACGACCTGACCCGCAACGTCGAGCGACTCGAGCCCCGCTTCGACGGCCGCCTGCGGGTCGCGGCGGTCGACCGCCGCACCGGTCGGCGCGTCGTGTTCGGCAGTCCCGGCGCTCCGCGGGCGACCGTGGCCGAGGCCGTCGCCGCGTCCTGCACGGTGCCGTGGCTGTTCGCGCCCGTCACGATCGGCGACCGCGAGTATGTCGACGGCGGCGTGTGGAGCCCGACCAACCTCGACGCCGCGCCGGCCGGCCGCGACACGCACGTGCTGTGCCTCAACCCGACCGCGAGCATCCCGCCGTCCTCGAGGGTGCTGTCGGTGGTTCGCAGCGTGTCGCGCAGCGCGGTCTCGGTCGAGGCGCTCGTGCTCCGCCGCCGGGGGGCGGCCGTGCGGATGCTGGCGCCGAACGCCGAATGCGCCGAGGCAATGGGGACCAACTTCATGGACCGCGAACCGAGCGGACGGGTCCTGGCGGCCGGCTACCGGCAGGGGCTTCAGTTCGTCACGGCGTCTGCACCGGTGACCCCGAGGCCGCCACAGCCGTCGCTTCCTCTGCCTCGGCCATGACGGCGCCGCCGTCAGACGCCGCCGACAGATCTCCCACCCCGCGCCGCCGGATCGCGTTCGAGAGCGCACGCACATACGCGCGCGCGGCCGCCTCGAGGATGTCGGTCGAGACGCCCTGACCCGAGCCGCTGATCCCGGCCACCTCGAGCACCACCGACGTCTCGCCGAGCGCGTCCTGGCCGCCGGTCACCGCGTCGACGCGGAACTCGCGAAGCCTGGCGTCGGAGCCGGTGGCGGCGTTGATTGCACGGAAGATCGCGTCGACCGGGCCGTCGCCGGTGAACGAGCCCGTCACCTCGTCGCCGTCAGGAGTCCGGACGCCGACGGTCGCATGCGGGGGCCGGCGCGTCGAGGCCTCGACGTCGAACCATTCGAGTTGGTAGCCCGCGATCTCCTCGCGCAGCTCGTCGGTGACCAGCGCCTCGAGGTCCATCGCGGTCACGTGCTTCTTCTTGTCCGCGATCTCCTTGAAGCGCCGGAACGCGGTGTTCAGGCCCTGCCCCGACAGCTCGAACCCCAGATCGGCGAGCGCCTGCCGCAGCGCGTGGCGGCCGGAATGCTTGCCGAGCACAATCGAGTTGGCCTCGAGCCCGACCGTCGTCGCATCCATGATCTCGTAGGTCGCGCGCTCCTTGAGCACCCCGTCCTGGTGGATGCCGGACTCGTGCGCGAACGCGTTGCGGCCGACGATCGCCTTGTTCGGCTGCACCGGGTAGCCGGTCAGTCTCGAGACCATTCTCGAGGTGCGGGCGATCTCGCGGGTCACGATCCCCGAGCGGAGCCCGACGTCCGGCGAGCGCGTGTGGAGCAGCATCACGATCTCCTCGAGCGACGCGTTGCCGGCGCGCTCGCCGATCCCGTTGATCGCGCACTCGACCTGGCGCGCGCCGGCGAGCAGCCCGGCGAACGAGTTGGCGACGGCCAGTCCCAGGTCGTCGTGGCAGTGGACCGACAGCACGACGTCGCGGAGATCGGGGAGCAGCTCGTACAGCCGCTCGATGTACGCGGTGTACTCGTGCGGCATCGTGTACCCGACGGTGTCGGGGATGTTGATGGTGGTCGCGCCCTCGTCGATCGCGATCTGGCACACCTCCGCGGTGAACTCGATGTCGGCGCGGGTCGCGTCCATCGGCGAGAACTCGACGTCGTCCACGTACTGCTTGGCGTGGGCCACGGCCGCTCGCGCCTGTCCCTTGACGTCGTCGCGGGTGGTCTGGAGCTGGTGCTGGATGTGGATGTCGGACGTGGAGATGAAGGTGTGAATGCGCGGCCGGATGGCGTCCTTGACCGCATTCCACGCCGCGTCGATGTCGGCCACGTGCGTGCGGGCCAGGCCCGCGATCACCGGTCCTTCGACCGCGCGGGAGATGGTTTGCACCGCTTCGAAATCCCCAGGAGAGGTGATCGGGAAGCCCGCCTCGATCACGTCGACACCCAGCCGCGCCAGCTGCTGGGCAATCTCCAGCTTCTCCTGCGTGTTCAGCGAGATGCCGGGCGACTGCTCTCCGTCGCGCAGCGTCGTGTCGAAGATCAATACTCGGTTCGGGTCTTCAGGCTTTGTCATGTCACTCCTCGATGTCTCGATCTCGGGGAGATTCCCCTCGCCTCCTGCTGGGAGGGACCTCGTTCCTGGGAATTCCCCGTCTTCTCGGTGCTGGTTTCGCGGCTACGTGCGGCCGCCCACGCGCTATTCCCCCCGAGGGGGGAGGAGGAGAAGTCGGAGATCGAGGCGGAGCGCCATTCCGTGGAGAAGGGTACCAAGCCGACTGCGGCATGATCTCCGCGGTGCGCAAACTTGCGTTGATCGTGAATCCTGTGGCCGGCGGGGGCCGTCCCGCGCGGGCGTTGCCGGACGTCCAGTCCGCGCTGCGAGGACTTGGGCTCGAGCAGCGGTTCGAGTACACGAGCAGCCTGGAGCATGCCCGCGAGCTGGCGGTCGAGGCGGCCGCGAACGCCGAGGTCGCGGTCGCGTTCGGCGGCGACGGGCTGATCGGTGCGGTCGCGGGCGCGCTCAAGCACTCCGACGGCGTCGTCGGGATGCTGCCCGGAGGGCGCGGCAACGATCTCTGCCGCGTGCTCGGCATTCCGCTGAAGCCGGTCGCGGCATGCGCGGTGCTGGCCTCGGGGGTGGTGCGCGAGTTCGACCTGGGCCAGGCGGGCGACCGGACGTTTGCGGGGATCGCGAGCTGCGGGTTCGATTCGGTCGCCAACCGGATCGCCAACGACACCCGGGCCGTACGCGGCAGCCTCGTGTATGCCTACGCGCTGGTGCGGGCGCTGCCGAGCTGGACGCCCGCCGGCTTCCAGGTGACGCTCGACGGCGGCGAGACCTGCGACTTCACCGGGTACTCGGTCGCCGCGGCAAACTCCAAGACGTTCGGCGGTGGGATGCGGCTCGCCCCCGACGCCTCCCTGCAAGACGGGCTGCTCGATGTGGTGATGATCGAAGACATGCCGCGGCTCCGGTACCTCGGCCTGGCCCCGACCGTGTTCGTGGGCCGGCACGTCCGACAGCGCGGCGTGCGCGTGGTCCGCACCCGCGAGCTCCACATCGCCTCGACCCGGCCGTTCACGCTGTATGCCGACGGCGACCCGATCGCCGAGCTTCCCGTCACGGTCCGCGTGCTGCCGGGTGCGGTCCGGATGATCGTGCCGGCATGACCCTGCTGAGCGCGAAGATCGCGGCTGCGCGCGCGGTCGGCGAGCTCGCCCGCCGCGCCGGCCGCGGCGGCGGAACGAGCCTGCCGGGCAAGATGCTGATGGCGCTCGAGCCGGGCGCGATCTCCGAGCTGTCGTCGCGGCTGGCTCGAGGTTCGGTCGTGATCTCGGCGACCAACGGGAAGACGACGACCGCGGCGATGGTCGCGTCCGTGCTCGGGCACGCCGGGATCCCGATCGTCCACAACCGCGCCGGCGCGAACATGGCCGGCGGCGTCGCGTCGACGCTGCTCGCCGCCGCCCGTGGCGGAGGGCGGATCGACGGCGAGCTCGGGCTGTTCGAGATCGACGAGTTCTGGCTCGACCGGATCACCCCCCAGCTCGAGCCGCGCGGGATCCTGCTCGGCAACCTGTTCCGCGATCAGCTCGACCGCTACGGGGAGCTCGAGACGATCGCCGACCGGTGGGCGGCCGTGACCGCCGCCGCCGGCGCCAAGGCCCGGCTCGTGCTCAACGCGGACGACCCGCTGATCGCCGACCTGGGGCGTGAGGCGCCGAAGGTGACCTACTTCGGGGTCGAGGACCCGTCGGTGGCGATCCCCGAGATGCAGCATGCCTCGGATTCCAAGCACTGCCGCCGTTGCGGCGCGGCGTACGTGTACGACGCGATCTACCTCGGCCACCTCGGCCGCTACCGCTGCCCGTCGTGCGGGCAGGAGCGCCCGAGCCCGACGATCGCGGCCGAGCGGATCTTGCTCGACGGCACACGCCGCTCATCGTTCGAGCTGGCGACGCCGGTCGGGAACGCGAGCATCGATCTGCCGCTGCCCGGTCTGTACAACGTCTACAACGCGCTCGGAGCCGCGGCGCTGTGCGTCGACCTCCAGGTCCCGCTGGACGCGGTCGTGGCCGGCCTGCGCGACGTGCAGGCGGCGTTCGGGCGGGCCGAGCGGATCGCGATCGGTGACGTCGAGCTCCAGGTGCTGCTGATCAAGAACCCGGCCGGCGCGAACGAGATCCTGCGGACGCTCGTGCTCGAGCACGAGGAGCTCGACCTGCTGGCGGTCCTGAACGACCGCACCGCCGACGGGCGCGACGTCTCGTGGGTATGGGACGCCGATTTCGAGATGCTCGCCGGGCGGGTCCGCCGGGTCACGTGCGCGGGCACGCGCGCCGCGGAGCTCGCCGTCCGCCTGAAGTACGCCGGCATCCTGACCGACCGGCTGCGCGTCACGCCGGAGCTCGCGCCCGCGCTCGACGAGGCGCTCGCGGCGGTCGAGTCCGGACACCTGTATGCGCTGCCGACGTACACGGCCCTGCTCGAGCTCCGTCAAGAGCTGGCGGCGCGGGGGCACGCCGTGCGCTTCTGGGAACCCGCCCCGGCGGTGAGTGGCCGATGAGCGCGGTGGGTTTGCCGATGAGCGTGATCTGGCACGACCTCGAGTGCGGCGCGTACGCCGAGGACCTCCCGCTGTGGCGCGAGCTCGCGGCCGAGCACGGTGATCCGATACTCGACGTCGGCGCCGGCACCGGTCGCGTGGCCCTGGATCTCGCCCATGCCGGGTACCACGTCACTGCGCTCGATCGCGATCCAGAGCTACTCGAGGCGCTCGCGGCCCGCGCCTTGGGAAGAAACGTCAGCATGGACGCGGTTTCTTCCCAAGCACTCGTCGCGACCGTGGTCGCCGACGCTCGGGAGTTCGATCTGGGCGAACGGTTCCCGCTGATCATCGTGCCGATGCAGACGATCCAGCTGCTGGACGGGCGCGATGGCCGGGCCCGCTTCCTGGCCTGCGCGCGCCGCCACCTCGAGCCCGGCGGCGCGCTGGCAGTGGCGATCGCCGAGGCGCTCGACCTCTACGACGTGACCGACGGCGTACCCTCGCCGCTGCCCGACATCCGCGAGCTCGACGGGATCGTATACTCGAGCCAGCCGGTCGCGGTCCGCGCCGAACGCGACGGATTCGTGCTCGAGCGCCGGCGGGAGACGGTCGCGATCGAGGGCGAGCGGACCGTCGAGCGAGACCGGATCCGCCTCGACCGGCTGACCGCGCGCGGGCTCGCGCGCGAGGGCCGCGCCGCGGGGTTCGCCCGCGTGCAGCGGGCGAGAGTGCGCGAGACCTCCGACTACGTCGGCAGCGAGGTGGTGATCCTCCGTGCCTGAGCTCCGCGTGTGCGCGCTGTATCCGGACCTGATGAACATCTACGCCGACCGCGGCAACCTGCTCCTGCTCGAGCGCCGCTGCCGGTGGCGGGGAATCGGCTTCAGCGTCACGGCGAGCAGCCTCGGCGAGCGTCTGGACCCCGACGGCGCGGACCTCTTCTACATCGGCGGCGGACAGGACCGCGACCAGCAGCTGTGCGCGCTCGACCTGGCCGAGGTCAAGCGCGAAGCGCTCCACGCCGCCGCCGACCGGGGCGCGGTGATCCTCGCGGTCTGCGGCGGGTACCAGCTGCTGGGACACTCGTATCAGCTCGGGGACGCGACCCTGCCGGGGGTCGGGTTGGTCGATCTCGTCACCGTGCGCTCGGATGAGCCGCGGCTGATCGGCAACGTCGCAATCGAGGTGGAGCTCGACCCCAACGTTCGGCGAGTACTGGCCGGGTTCGAGAACCATGGCGGTCGCACTCATCTGGGCCCGAACGGCAAACCCCTCGGTCGGGTGCTCAAGGGACACGGCAACAACGGCGTCGACGGCTACGAGGGCGTCCGCCGCGCGAACGTGATCGGCACCTACCTGCACGGCCCGTTGCTCCCCAAGAACGCGTGGTTCGCCGACTGGCTGATCCAGACCGCGCTCGGCCTCGAGGAACCGCTCGAGCGGCTGGACGACGCGCTCGAAGCGGGCGCCCACGCCGACGCGCGCCGCGCGGCGGGAGTGTGAGACGCTGAAGGCGATGTCGCGCGGGGCATGGTTCTCGGGCTCGGTCTGGTCGGCGGTCGCGTGCGGCGTCGCGGCGCTCGGGCTGGCAGGCTGCGGCGCCGGCTCGCATCCGGCAACCGCGGCGACGTCGAGCCCGGCCACGGTCACCGTCACCACCACCACGACGACGACTACGACCGCGACGACCACGACGACGATCTCGCTTCCTGGTACGGGGAAGCCGCCGGTGACGATCGGCGACGAGAACACCCCGGAGCAGTTCCTGCTCGGGCAGCTTTACTACCAGGCGCTCAAGGCGCAGGGCTTCAACGTCTCGCTCAATCAAAGCATCGGGCCGACCGAGGTGATCCAGCAGGCCCTCGCGAACGGTCAGCTCGCGATGTATCCGGAATACCTCGACACCTGGGACACGAGCGTCGCCGGCATCCGGCGCGCGTTCCGGTCGCGGAACGACGCGTACCTGGCCGGCCAGCACTACGCGCTCAAGAACGGCCTGGCGCTGCTCAACATGACGCCGTTCAGCGACACCGATGCGATCGCGGTGACGTTCGACTACGCGGTCGAGAACCAGGTGCAATCGATCCCCGACCTGATCAAGGTGTCGCCCCAGCTCACGGTTGGAGGCCCGCCCCAGTTCCAGCAGAGCCCCACCGGGCTGGCCGCGCTTCAGAGCACCTACGGCGTCGTTCCGTCGGCGTTCAAGCCACTCGAGCTGGGCTCCCAGTACCAGGCGCTCGACCAGGGCGCAGTGCAGGCGGCCGTCGTGCAGACGACGGATCCTCAGCTGCTCAGCGGCAGCTATCCGCTGCTCGCGGACCCGCAGGACATCTTCGGCTGGGGCAACGTCGTGCCCGTGGCGTCCGTGCGCGCGCTCGACGCAGAGGGCCCGGCGTTCGAGGCCACGATCGATCGCATCAGCGCGCTGCTGACGCTCCCCGTGATGCGCGAGCTCAATGCCGCCGTGGAGCTCGAGGGTCAGACCCCCGCCGCCGTGGCCACCCAGTTCCTGCAGTCGGAGGGCCTGCTGCCGCAGCCCTCGACCGGTACCACGACGCCGACCTCGACCGGGGGTTAGCTAAGGCGCCGCCGTCAGGCGACGCCGACCATTCCCCTAAGTGGACCCGTGCGTAAGCCTCTACCCGCTCGAGCCGAAGCCGCCGGCGCCGCGCTGCGAGACCGCGAGCTCGTCGACCTCGACCACCTCGGGCGTCTCGATCCGGACCAGCACGAGCTGGGCGATCCGCTCGCCGGCCGAGATCGCGAACCGAGCGGTCGGGTCGGTGTTGAGCAACAGCACTCGGACCTCACCCCGGTAGCCGGCGTCGATCAGACCGGGCGCGTTCACGAGCGCGATCCCGTGCCGGGCCGCGAGCCCCGAGCGTGGCAGCACCAGACCGGCCTGGCCTTCGGGGATCTCGACAGCGATGCCGGTCCGGACCGAGGCCCGCTCGCCCGGTGCGAGCTCGCCGTCCTCGAGCGCATACAGGTCGAGACCGGCGTCGCCGGGATAGGCGCGGGTCGGGAGCAGCGCGCGGGGGTCGAGCCGCCGCACCCTCAGCGTCATGCGTACGGGCGGCTGAGCGCGAAGCCCTGGTAACGCGAGGCGACGGCCGCGGGGAGCCGGGCCAGCACGCGCACGCCGTCGGGCGTGTCCTCGCGCTCGAGATCGCCGGCGACCGCGTGGAGCTCTGCGAGCCGTGCACCGGCGTCGTAGGGAATCAGCAGCTCGACATCCTGGAGGACGCGCGCGAACTCCTCCTCGATGCGCTGCTGGATCGAATCGAGCCCCTCGCCGGTCAGCGCCGAGATCAGCACCGCGTCGGGATGCCGCCGCTCGAGCTCTGCACGCCGCTCGTCGTCGATCCGGTCGGCCTTGGCGAGCACGAGGATCTGCGGCACGGCGTCCGCCCCGATCTCGAGCAGCACGTCCTGGACGGCGCGCGTCATCGCCACGAGCTCCTCCTCGGGGACCGAGGCGTCGACCACGTGCAGGATCAGGTCGGCCAGCCGCGTCTCCTCGAGCGTCGCGCCGAACGCCTCGACGAGCTGGTGGGGAAGTTTGCGGATGAAGCCGACGGTGTCGGTCACGAGGTAGTCGCGGCCGCCGGTGCGCAGCAGTCGCGTGGTCGGGTCGAGTGTGTGGAACAGGCTGTCGCGGACGCCGACGCTGGATCCCGTCAGCGCATTCAGCAGCGTCGACTTTCCGGCGTTGGTGTAGCCGGCGAGCGCGACCGAGGGCAGCTGCGTGCGCTCGCGCTCGGCGCGCATCACCGAGCGGCTCGAGCGAACGTGGCCGAGCTTGCGCTTGAGCGCCGAGATCCGGTCGCGCGCGAGCCGGCGGTCGGTTTCGATCTGAGTCTCGCCGGGGCCGCGGGTGCCGATCCCGCCGTCGATTCGTCCGGCACCGAGCCGCTCGAGGTGCGACCACAGCCCGCGCATCCGGGCGAGGTTGTACTCGAGCTGGGCCAGCTCGACCTGGAGCTTGCCCTCCGCGGTGTGGGCGTGCGAAGCGAAGATGTCGAGGATGATCGCGGTCCGGTCGATCACCGGCAGCCCGAGCGCCGCTTCGAGGTTGCGCTCCTGGCGCGGGGACAGCTCGTCGTCGACGGCGACGAGGTTCGCGTCTGAGGAGGCGAGCTCGGCCTTCAGCTCGTCGATCTTGCCGGGGCCGAGGTAGGTGTTGGGGTGCGGGTGATCGCGCCGCTGCACGAGCTCCCCGACGCCGGCGACCCCGGCGGTCTTGAGCAGCTCGCGGAGTTCGGCGAGCTGCTCCTCACCGCCGTGCGAGACGACCGCCACGAGGAACGCGCGCTGGCGAGCGCGGCCGCGAGGCCGCTGTCCGTTCGTTGCCGGTCCCTGGCTACTGGGTTGGCGGTTCTGCACTAAAGCTGATGGTAGTTCGGTCGCACCACCTTAACCCTTTACGCGGCGGCGGGACGCGATCTGGGTCGACGGCGTCTTAAAGACGTGTTACAGCCGGCGGATCCGCTCTACGGCCTCGAGCAGCCGCTCGTCCGGGGTCGTGAGCGAGATCCTGAAGTAGCCCTCGCCGCTCGGGCCGTAGGCGCCGCCGGGCGAGATCACCACCGCCGCCTGCTCGAGCACGTGCTCGCAGTACGCGGCGGACGATTCGAAGCCCTCCGGGATCGGCGCCCAGATGTAGATCGTGCCCTTCGGCGGCGTGACCTCGACACCCGCCTGGGCGAGCGCGTCGCATACCAGATCGCGCCGGCGCTGGTAGACGGCGTTCATCCTGTGCTTGTCGGCGTCCACCTCGGGGGCGAGGGCGGCCGCGCCGGCGAGCTGGACCGCCTCGAAGTTGCCTGAGTCGATGTTCGACTTGAGGTGCCAGTAGGCATCGATCGCCTCGGCGTTCCCGACGATCGCCGCGCAGCGCCAGCCGGTCATGTTGTAGCCCTTCGACAGCGAGAACACCTCGACCCCGACCTCCTTGGCGCCCGGCGTCTGCAGGAACGATGGGGCCACGTACCCATCGAAGGTCGTCTCGCTGTAGGCGTTGTCGTGCACGGCGAGGATCTCGTGGCGCCGGGCGAACTCGACGACGTCCTCGAACAGGCCGTCGGGGACGGTCGCCCCGGTCGGGTTGTTCGGGTAGTTGAGGAACATCAGCCGCGCTCGCTCTCTTGCTCGTGAGGGCACCGCCTCGAGGTCGGGGGCGAAGCCGCGCGCGGGCAGCAGCGGCAGCAGCACCGGCTCGCCACCGGTGAGCAGCGGGCCGCCGGTGTAGACGGGATAGCCCGGGTCGGAGGCGAGCGCCACGTCCCCGTCGTCGAGGAACGCCAGGTTCAGGTTGAAGATGCATTCCTTGGCGCCGATCGCCGGCATCACCTCGGTCTCGGGGTCGAGCTCGACCTCGAACCGCCTGGAGTAGAACGCGGCCACCGCCTCGCGGAACTCCTGGCGCCCGCGGTTGCTCGGGTACTGGTGCGTGCTCGGATCGGCGACGGCCCGCTGCGCGGCGGCCACGATCGGCGGGAACGTCGGCGTGTCGGGATCGCCGATCCCGAGGCTGATCACGTCGACCCCGACCGCACGCTTGAGGCGGACCTTGCGCTCGAGCTCGGCGAACATGTACGGGGGGATCCGGTCCAGGCGGCTACTTCGTCGCATGCAGCTCCTCGATGAAGGTTTCGGCGAGCGTGCCGCGGTACACCGGCACCGCCCACCCGGTCAGCCTGATCCCGAGGTCAGCGGAGACCTCGACCTCGAGCTCGCCGCCGTCGAGCACGACCGTGACCGGCGAGCGGCCGCCGTCGAGGACGTAGGCCACGGCGGCCCCGGTCGCGCCGGTGCCGCTGGCCGAGGTCTCCCCCGCGCCGCGCTCGAAGATCCGCGCTTTGATTCGGGACCCCCCGCCATCCAGCTCGGCGAACCACGACACGTTGGTGCGGTTGGGGAACAGCTCGTGGTGCTCGATCTCGGGTCCAACAGCCTGCAGATCGAGCGATTCGAGCTCGTCCTCGTCCTGAATGCGGATCGCGCATTGTGGATTGCCGACCTGGACGTGCTGAAACCGCCACGACCGCCCGCCGGCCACGAGTTCTCCCCGGCCGTCGTCGTGGCCGGACGGATAGCCGGCGCTCCGGACGTGGGCGCGGCCCATGTCGACCGTGCACTCGCTGTCCGAGGTGATCTGCGGCCGGATCGCGCCGGCGGCGGTCTCGATCGCGAACGAGTCGGCATCGGTCCACTGGTGGCGGCGCAGGTACATGACCGCCTCGCGGGCCCCGTTCCCCGACAGCTCAGCCTCCGATCCGTCCGGGTTGAAAATCCGCAGACGGGCGACGTAGCCGGATTGCTCGGGCTCGGACAGGAGCAGGATCCCGTCGGCGGACACGCCGGTGTGCGAGGCGCAGATCGCCTGGATCCGCGCCGCGGTCAGCTCGAACGGCAGCTCCGCCGCCTCGACGATCACGTAGTCGTTACCGAGCGCATGCCACTTCTCGAACTCCACGGGGCGCCAGTCTAAGGCGCCGCCGTCAGGCGCCGCCGACCCACCGACCAAGGCGCCGCCAACCATGTCCATCTATCTGTACCGTCGCGCGCGCAATGGTGAAGCGGGTGCAAGTCTGGGCCCGGCGCCGGCCGTCGCTGCCGCTGTGGCTGCTCGCCGCCTTGCTGGTGGTGTCGACCGCCGCCCGCCTGGCGTGGATCGCCGAGCCGTGCCGCGCGCCATGCGGCGGTTCCACCGACCACACCCTGATCTTCGATGAGGACTACTACGTCAACGCCGCGCGGGTGATCGACCGGATCCAACCGCCGACCGGCGCCCCGTACGCGAACTCGCCGCTCGGGACCGACCCGAACTCCGAGCACCCGCCGCTGGCGAAGCTGATCATCGCCGGCGGGATCGAGCTGTTCGGGGACGGGCCGATCGCGTGGCGCCTGCCCAGCGTGCTGATCGGAACGGTGGCGATTCTCGGCATGTTCGCGCTCGTGCGAGCCGCGGGCGGCGGGCCGTGGCTAGGGCTCGGGGCCGCCGCGCTGATGGCCGCCGACAACCTGCTGCTGGTCCACGGCCGGATCGCGACGCTCGACATCTACGCGACCGCCGCGATGATCTGGGCGGCGGCGCTGTACCTGCGCGGCCGGCCGATCCTGGCGGGGGCGATCGTCGGCTTCGGTGCGTGCGCCAAGGAGGTGGCGCCATACGTGCTGCTCGTGCTGGTCGTGCTCGAGGTGCTGCGATGGCTGCGCCGGCGCGGCGGGGCAGCGGCGGCGCTGCGACGGCTGGCGTCGTGCGCGGTGGCGTCGGCGGCCATGTTCATCGCGCTGCTATGGGCACTCGAGCAGATCGTTCCGCCGTACGACCCGCAGACGGGCAAGCTGGTGTCAGGGCTCCCGTTCGGCGAGGTGTGGCGCATCCTCACGTACGCCTCCCATCAGACGAGCCCGCACGGGCCGCAGGGAATCGCGTCCTACCCGTGGGACTGGCTGGTCGACGTCAAGCCGATCACGTATCTGCGGATCAACCCCGCGCACCCGACCCCACAGCTGAACCAGATCGGGCCGGCGGTCCACTTCCTGGGGATGATCAGCCCCCCGATCCTCCTGCTCCTGATCCCCGCGATGCTGTTCGCCGCGATCAGCGCGACCGGGCGCCGGTTCAGGCCGCGCGACGAGGTGGGGCTCGTCGGCCTGGCGTGGTTCCTCGGGACGTACGTACCGTTCGTGCTGCTCAGCCTGCTCGAGAGCCGGACGAGCTACCTCTACTACATGGTGATCGTGATGCCGGGGGTCTACCTCGCGGTCGCCGACCTGATCCGGCAGATCGGGCCGGGCCGGATCCTGTGCCTCGCATGGATGGCGACGGTGTTGGCCGCGGTCGTCGTGATGTATCCGCTCACCCCGTTGCCGTGAGGCGGACGGGGAGCGCGCTCAGGTGCAGCTGGCTCGCGAGGTCCTGAGCCGAGGTGATCGTGAAGCTCCCGCTGATGTCCGCCCCATTGTCGGCGCGGATCCCATCCGGGTACTGCTTGAAGTCGATGAACGGGACCGTGATCAGCTGGCTGTCGAGCGCGACCGCGAAGTGCTGGTTGAGCGTCTGCCCGAGCCCGCTGACGAGATCCCCCCGGTGGGCGACGTCCGCCGTGACCTCCTGAAACTCGCGCTGACCCTTACTGGTGAATCCGAACGTGACATCGGCCTGGCCGGAGTTGGGATCCGTGCTCTGCTGCGGGTTCGTGATGTCGCTGCCGCGCAGCGCGACGTTGTCCTTGAGCACGAAGAACTGCGCGCTCGGATCGCCGAGCGGCGTCGGCTTGGCGAAGTCCGGCGGAATCGCCTGGAGCACGGCGGTTCCGCGACGGACGGTCAGGATCTGGCCTTGGGAAGGGTTGACGCCCGCCGGCAACCCCACAAGCAGGCCCGGCTTGTTGTCGGCGGGCCCGGACAGCAGGCAGTGCTGTCCGGCCGCGGGCACCGTGCCGTTGGCCTTCGCCGCCGCCGCACACGCGGCACTGCCGGGCGCACCGAACATGTAGTACTGCGGGCCGACGCGCGAGCTGGCGGGGCTCGAGCTCTCCGGCTGCTTCGAGGC
>Ga0335079_10005476_pt1 | contig 14528 bp, 10 predicted proteins | sample Lox_Sample_33_FD_206719 | JGI IMG/M metagenome (GOLD analysis project Ga0335079, IMG submission 206719) | Soil microbial communities from Loxahatchee National Wildlife Refuge, Florida, United States - Lox_Sample_3.3 | ecosystem: Environmental > Terrestrial > Soil > Wetlands | place: USA...
GCCGGAAAATCCCCCGCCACCGCCGAACCCGCCACCGCCAAAGCCCGATCCGGTAGAACTGGCGCGTGGCGCAGAGACGAAAACCTGGTGCATATCCGTCGCCATGCTGTGCATGGAACTGGAGAAGAAGATTGGGTTGAAGCCGGTCATGCCATTGGGCGAGGCGTACCAGCTTGGCGGATTCTGCACGATCCCGGCAAAGGCCTGCGCCCAGTTGTGCTCCACACCAAGCGCCATCGCGAACGGCAGGTATTTTTCGAAAGTGTCGGGCGGCATCCGCTTCAGGCGGTCGGCATCCACGCGATTCATGAACTCCTGGAAGCCCAGTACCGCCACCCGTGTACGTCCACCTTTTACCGTCTTTGCCGTCATTTCGCGGGCAAAAAGCCACCAGATCAGCCCGGAAATCAGGCCACAAAGAATCAGCAATCCCACCGAATTGAAAACGTCGCGCCAGCCGCTGAACTGCATGATCGCGAATGGCGCCACGATGAGCACAATCGCGCCCAGGCTGTACCCATTGGCCGACTCCGGATCGAGCAGATACATCCCCTTGAGGCGCAGGGCCGACATGATGTCCTGTCGAATCATCGGAATCGCAGTGTAGAACCGGTTCTTCAGGCTGGAGAGCCGGGTCTGCTGGCTTCCGCCGAGGAAAACATTTTCCAGCATCACCCGTTCATGTGCCGCCAACGAGTTCCATTCGCTGGCAGGCTTTAGCAGATGAAAGATGTAATCCTTGTGGCTGAAGACCAGGCCCTTGTCGACGACCTCTTCGATCTTCACATAGCCGCGCACTGCCAGATCCACCAGGGTGGAGGTGATATCGCGCGGATGAATCGTGTCGTCGATCAGTGTGCCCGCCTCCGCCGGAGTCATCTGCGGTGGAGGTTCGTACATTGGAGCGACCGAGACCCCGGGATCGGGATCGCGCCCCTTATACCACCACAGTGTGAACATTACCGCCAGGGTCCACAGCGGGAGGAACACTACGGGATTGCTGCCCAGGAACCATATCCACTGGGTGAACGCCCCCGGCTCCGTCAGAATCCCCTTGGGAATGTAAATATCGATCGTCATCCCGCCGCGCATGGGCAGTGGATTGGTGGTTTCAAACTCGACGTTGGAATCCTTGATAGCCGAAGTCGCTTCGCCTTCGGTCGACCCATAGACGCCGGTAAACGCCTGCGCTCGCAGCGATCCGGCTGCGGTCGATGGCAACGCCACCGACGCTGAAACATGGTCGATCGGCACCGGCCAGTCGTTGCCGGTCACATTCCAGTAAAACTCGTCGTGATCCTCGAAGTAGCGGATACCGTTGCGCACCAGGTAATCGATCTGCACGGTTTTCGTGGTGTCGACTGCGTCGGGAATGTAGATCTTGAAATCGCGGAAACCGTGCGAGATCGAGGACTCGTACTTCAACTTGTTGCCGCTGTCGTCGGTGATGTCCTTCAGATCGAAGAAGAGCGTGAAGTTGGTGCCGCGCGGACCGGGATAGTCGATCGGAATGAAGCGATGGATCCCATGCCACTCGCCGACAAACACCAGGGTGATGCGCTCGCTGACCAGAGCCGACCCATCGCCACCGATGGCAATGGTGTCGTGATAGTCCGCCACCCGCCAGGATCGAGCCCAAGCAGGAATCGCCAGCCACAGCATGCAGAGGACAATCCACCCGTAGAGACGCGGCTGGCCGCGTCTTGCCTGCGCCGGAAACCCGCGTCGGGCGGGCAAGGAGCTAAGTGACGCCAAAGGTCCACGCCGAGGCGGGACGCGCTCCGTGGCTGCAGGAATCTCTTTTCCCGGCATCGGGCTCAGAACTTAACCGCGACCGGTTCACGGTCGGCGGCGGTGGTTTCAAAGAATTGCCGTTGCTGGAACCCGAACATCCCGGCCAGCACGTTGGTAGGGAACGACTGAATCTTGGTATTCAGGTCCCGCACCACCGCGTTATAGTAGCGGCGCGAATTCTGAATCGAGTCTTCCGTCTGGTTCAGGGAGCCCTGCAGTTGGGTGAATTCCTCAGACGCTTTGAGCTCCGGATAATTCTCCGCCACCGCGAACAAGCTCTTCAGCGCTCCGGTCAGCTGATTTTCCGCCGCCGCCTTGTCGGCGGGGCCGGTGGCCTGCATGGCTTGAGAGCGGAACTTCGCGATGTTCTCGAAGGTTCCCTTTTCATGCGCGGCGTAGCCCTTGACCGTTTCCACCAGGTTGGGAATCAAATCGTGGCGGCGCTTGAGTTGCACATCGATATCGGACCAGGCATTATCGGTGCGCACCCGCAGTTGCACCAGACCGTTGTACATGCCAATAAGGACAAAGGCGATTACAACCAGAATCCCAATTACGATCCATCCGGCCATGAAGCATCTCCTCCGTTGGAATGGTGGGAATCAAGCCGACGGTAACACAGGGGAGGGCCGGGTTTCAAAGTTTCCGAAGCCTGTTGCGCCACCGCAAGCTGCGCCTTTTTCCGTTCTGCGCCAAAATTTCCCGGCTCGACATCCTGCCGCGTCGCCCAGGGAGTCGAAAGTCCCTACGCCGGGACCCCCTCTTGACAAGCGGTCACTGTCATAGAAAACTATGGTCCGCCTGAACTGCGCCATTCTCGCGGCTTTGCGGCTGGCCGAGTCAGTATCCAAGACCTTAAATGTGGGGGATCAACATGCGTTCCGTCGCTTCCTGGTTGTGTATCTGTCTGGCAGTGGTGGCTTTGGGCTTGCCTGCGGCAGCGCAGGTCAGCGTTACTACCCAGCATAATGACAATGGCCGCACCGGGCAGAACACCAGCGAAACTATCCTGACCCCCGCCAACGTCAACGTCCAGCAATTCGGCCGGCTCTTTGTTCAGCCGGTGGACGGATACGTCTACGCCCAGCCCTTATACCTGCCCAATGTGGCGATCCCGGGCAAGGGCACGCACAACGTGGTGTATGTAGCGACTGAGCATGACAGCGTCTACGCCTTTGATGCCGACAGCAACACCGGCGCCAATGCCACTCCCTTGTGGCAGACCAGCTTTCTCGGGAACGGTATCACCAGCGTCTCCAGCAACGTCGTGGGATGCAGTGACCTGGTTCCGGAGATTGGTGTTACCGGCACGCCGGTCATCGATACCAATACCGGAACTCTCTACCTGACTGCCAAAACCATAGAGCACGGCGTGATCAAGCAGAAACTGCATGCCCTGGATGTCACTACTGGAGCCGAGAAGTTCGGCGGGCCGGTTGTCATCAAAGCCAAGATCGCAGGCGTTGGCGACGGCAACGTAAAGGGCGAGATTACTTTCAACTCCCTGCGCGAAGCGCAGCGCGCCGGATTACTGCTGCAGAACGGCACCTTGTATATAGGCTTCGCCTCCCACTGCGACATCGGGCCCTATCACGGCTGGCTGCTGTCTTATGACGCGCAGAGTCTCGCGCTCACCGGAAAGTGGAATTCCACCCGGAATGCCGGCTTGGGCGGTTTCTGGGCGGGCGGCACCGGACTCGCCGGCGATAGCGACAACAACCTGTTCCTCGTCACCGGGAACGGGACTTTCGACAAGTACACCGGCGGCAAGGATTTCGGCGACAGTATTGTCAAGCTGCCTCCGCCGGCAGCGAAGCTCTTCAAGCCCAGCGACTTCTTTACTCCGTACGATCAGGATTACCTCCGCCGAGACGACGTGGACCTCGGTTCCGGCGGAGTGCTGATGCTGCCCGATCAGACCGGGCCCCACGCTCATCTCCTGGTACAAGTGGGTAAAGAAGGAACCGTCTACCTGGTCAACCGTGACCACATGGGGCATTTCAACCCGCTCAACAATAATCAGATCGTCCAATCTCTGACTGGCGCCGTCGGCGGGGTTTGGGGATCTCCGGCCTGGTGGAATAACAGCGTCTATTTCGGCGGAATTTTCGACTATCTCAAGCAGTACACCTTCGACCCGGTAGCGGGAAAGCTCTCGCTCACCTCGGTTTCGGAATCGTCCACCTCCTTTGGCTATCCTGGACCGACTCCCTCGATTTCCGCCAATGGCAACACCAACGGAATCGTGTGGGGTCTGCAGACCGAAAACTACTCCAACAACGGCTCAGAGATTCTCCACGCCTACGACGCTACCAACCTTGCCACCGAACTCTACAACAGCACGCAAAATGTCTCGCGCGACGATGCCGGCGGAGCCGTGAAATTTGCCGTGCCCACAATTGCCAACGGCAAAGTCTATGTTCCCGCGGTGAAGCAGCTGAGCGTTTACGGGCTCCTCGGCCAGAACTAGTCACCGATACGCAGGCGCATGTTTTCCACAAGCAGCTGGAATGCATGCGCCTCTATCCGCCGCTTTCAACCCATAAAATCGAATCCCGGCCGCTTTCTCAGGCATCCTCGAAGTATGCGCGCGCCACATTCTTAATCTAATGGAGGTACTTGTGAAATCACGGATGGAATATGCGAAGGCCTCTCCCGCGGCTTCCCGCGCGATGTACGGGTTGTCGCAATATGTGCACCAGAGTGGACTCGAAAACTCGCTGGTCAGCCTGATTGATATGCGGGTATCGCAAATCAATGGCTGTGCTTTTTGCCTGGACATGCATTGGAAAGACGCGAAAGCCGCCGGCGAAAGCGAGCAGCGGCTCTACTCGCTCGACGCCTGGCGCGAAACTCCCTACTACACCGAGCGGGAGCGGGCGGCGCTGGCCTGGGCGGAGGCCGTGACCCGCATCACGGAAGGGCATGTGCCCGATGAGCTGTATGAAGCCACCCGCAAGCATTTCGACGAGAAAGAACTGGTGGATCTCACGCTCGCCGTCGTCGCCATCAATGGCTGGAACCGTCTTGCCATTTCCTTCCGCGCGGAACCTGGAATCTATCAGCCGAAAAAGATCGAACCCATCCAGAAGACCGCGTAAGCGATAGCAAGGCCCCACTCTTTCTGGGTGGGGTTTTCCTGCTCCAGCATGGTGCGTGCACTCCTTCCCGTTTTTCCGGTACATTAGTTGTTCCCATGCTCGAGCTTAACTTTGTTCGCGACAACCTGCCTCTGGTGGAGGAAAAGCTGCGCCAGCGCGGCATGAATCCCGGCGAGGTGCTGAAAGACTTCGGCGAGGTCGACGGCCAGCGGCGCCAGGCGATCACCGAGGCTGAAACCATGAAGGCGCGCCGCAATCGCGCCTCCGAGGACATTGCCAGGCTGAAAAAGAGCGGCCAGGATGCGTCGGCGGCCATCGCCGAGACCAAGCAATTGCGCGAACAAATCCAGGAGCGCGAGAAGAAAGCCGAAGACCTCGAAAAGCGTCTGCAGGATATTTTGGCCGGCATTCCAAATATTCCACACCCCAGCGTTCCAGTCGGACACAGCGCCGAGGAGAATGTCGAGCTGCGCCGCTGGGGCACGCCGCCCAAATTCGATTTCACTCCCAAGCCCCATTGGGACCTGGGCGAGCAGCTGGGCGTGCTCGATCTGGAGCGCGCCGCCAAACTGTCCGGCGCTCGCTTCGCGGTGTATTGGGATCTGGGTGCGAGGCTGGAGCGGGCGCTCGCCAACTTCATGCTCGACCTTCACACTCGCGAGCATGGCTACACCGAAGTCCTGCCGCCCTACCTGGTCAATTCGGAATCCATGTACGGCACCGGGCAACTGCCGAAGTTTGCTTCCGATCTGTTCCGCGTGCCCCACGGGGAGAAAGATTTGTGGCTGATTCCCACCGCGGAAGTGCCGGTCACCAATCTTTACCGCGACGAGGTGCTCGACAACGCGCGGTTGCCTATCTCGCTGACCGCTTATACGCCCTGTTTTCGCAGCGAAGCCGGATCCTATGGCAAAGACGTTCGCGGCATCATTCGCCAACATCAGTTCCAGAAGGTCGAACTGGTGAAGTTTGCCCGCCCCGAAGAATCGTACGAGCAGCACGAAGAGTTGACTCACCACGCGGAAACCATTCTGCAGAAGCTCGGCTTGCACTATCGCGTAGTCGCGCTCTGCACCGGCGACATGGGATTTTCTTCGGCGAAGACCTACGATATCGAGGTCTGGCTGCCGGGACAGCAGCTTTTCCGCGAGATTTCCTCCTGTTCGAACTTCGAATCGTTCCAGGCGCGGCGGGCGAACATCCGCTACCGCCCGGAAGGGAAGAACAAGACCGAGTTCGTGCATACCCTCAACGGCAGCGGGCTCGCCGTGGGGCGCACCTGGGTGGCGGTGGTAGAGAACTATCAGCAGGCCGACGGCAGTGTGATCATTCCCGAAGCTCTCCGCGGGTATCTCGGAACCGATCGCATCGTGCCGAAGAAATTCTGAGGACGATACCTTGGTTCACTGTCAGTTTGCCAATACGGAAGGCGGTCACTAGACTTGGAACGAGCAGACGCAAGCGCGGTGGTCGCGGGCGAGCCCTCGCTGCCGATGAAATCCATCTGGCGCACAATTCGCGGCTACATTCTCTGGTCTTACGAGCGCGGCACCATTCAGTATGACGTCATGGTGACGCTGATCCTTTTGTTTGTTTTCTTTACGCCCTATTGGATCAATTACAACGACAAACCCATCGAGCACAATCCGCATCCTACCGGTGTAGTGGTGATTCCCGATGCCGGGGGCGCGGGATTCATTTATCAGATTGAAGGGAGCGCAATTTCGGCCCGCGATGATGATGGCATTCGGACCCAACTGCTGCGCATCATCGAGCCCATTTCCGGTGAAATCACCATCACGAAATACGAACCAGTTCGCGACCGGCAGGGCCGGGTTCTGAGCTACAAGGTTTGGGTGCAGCGAGAATAGTTGAGAAGGCACGAGACAACCTCAGCATGAAACGCAAACTCTTCTGGCTCTCCCTCCCGCTGCTGGTGTTCAGCGCCGCCGCAGCCGCCCAGGATTCTTCTAATTCTGATCTGGAACGCGTGCTCAAGCAGATGGACGCCACCGCGGCCAACTTTCACACCACGCAGGCCAGCTTCGCCTGGGACGAATATCAGAAAGTCGTCGACGAAACTGATACCGAGACCGGCAAGGTCTATTTCCGTAAGCAGGGCCAGGACACCCAGATGGCCGCCGACATCGCCACTCCTGATCCCAAATACGTGCTCTTTGCCGAAGGCAAAGTTCAGATCTACCAGCCAAAGATCGACCAGGTGACGACCTACAATGCCGGCAAGAATCGCGCCGATTTTGAGAGCTTTCTGGTTCTCGGTTTCGGGGGCGGCGGCCATGACATGCTGAAGTCATTCGACGTGAAGTATCTGGCCAGTGAGAGAGTCGCAGGCATGGACACCGCCAAGCTGGAACTGATTCCCAGGTCTCAGAAAGTGCGCAACACCTTCGAACGAATCTGGCTGTGGGTGGACCCTGTACGCGGCGTCTCGGTGCAGCAGCAACTGATCGAACCCAGCGGCGACTACCGTCTGGCAAAATACTCCGAAATCCAGCTGAATCAGAGGATTCCCGATAGTGTTTTCAAGCTGAAAACCACCGGCAAGACCAAGTTTGTCTCGCCCCAGGGATAGCGGCGCCGATACCGCCAAAGATAAAGGCTGAAAATCGCCAACGAGAAAGTTATACTGCTGAAAAGGTAATCCCAATAAAATCAGGGCGCAGGAAATGTGCGCGCCTGTGGCTTGGAATCATGGCGAAAGTCTTTACCATCCCGGTAGTTCCCAAGATTGGACGCAAACGGCGCGAGCGCACCTCCGATCCCCGCTACGTTGAAGGCCAGAAACTGCTGGTTGAGGCCATGAAATACCTCGCCCAAGCCGATCCCGTCACCAATCGCTCTGCCATCGAACTGCTCTCCGAACACGTGCGCACTCGTTTTCGCATGAGCGATTCACCCTTGGGCGAGTAGCCCTTCACAGAATCTTTCCGGAAAACTCCGCACACGCGGCGCGCAGACTGACCTCTCTCCCCGGTGACCTGTGGTCACGGCGGGTGACAAACATTTAGCTTGACTTGATGCCGCGCCACACTAAACTTCCAGATTACTTTCGCCTCTAAGCTGCCATTGAATTGTCAATGTGGGGGAAACCATGCTAGCTGCGCGCTTTTCGCGATGGGCGTCGATTCTGCTTCTCGTCGGACTGAGCACCCTTGCCGCTCTGGGTCAGAAAATTACCGGAGACATCGCCGGAGATGTGACCGACAGTACAGGAGCCGTCGTCCCCAACGTCAGCATCACCGTCCTAAACCTGGCCACCAACCAGTCTCGCTCGGCAACGACGACGGCCAACGGCAGCTACCGCGTCCCCGAACTTCCCATCGGAAGCTACAAGGTGACGGCGACGGTGCAGGGTTTCAAGACGCTGGTGCAACAGGCCGACGTTGTGGCCGGAGGCGTCACTCACGCCGACTTCAAACTGCAGGTCGGAGAGCGCACCGAAACCATCGAAGTCCAGGGCGAAGCCCCGCTGGTCGACCTTTCGCCCAACAACAACAACTACATAGATAATCAGAAAATCGAAAACGTCCCCTTGAACGGGCGCGATTTCAACTCGCTGCTGGCCATTACGCCCGGCGTGCAACGCGCTCCTGGCGGCGGATTTCAAGCGGTCAGCATTAACGGCAGCAAGGTCGAATCGAACAACTATTTCATCGACGGGCTCTATAACAACGACCGCTATTATGGCGACTCGGCGATCGGCGAGACCGGCATCGTAGGTATTCCCGCCGTAGTCTTTCCTCCCGAAGCCATCGAGGAACTCAGCGTCCAGGAAACGCCCTCGGCGGAGTTCGGGGTGAAGGGCGGCGCTCCCATTCTGCTCAATATGAAGAGCGGAACCAACAACTGGCATGGCTCCGCAACCTGGGTGAATCATAATGGGTTCGGCGACGCCGCGAATTACTTCTCCAAGCACAATTCCGACAACTGTGCCTCGCCCGGTGAGTGCCAGCCCACCCAAATCCATAACAATCAGTTCAACGGAACCATCGGCGGTCCCATCATCAAAGACAAGGCCTTCATGTTTCTGTACTATGAGGGCCAGCGCTACAAGTCGCTCGCCGTCAGCAGCAGAACCGTTCCGACTCCCGACGAAGTCCAGGCGGCGACGGCAGACATCCTGGCCCACGGGCTTACCGTGAGTCCCGCCGGGCAAGCGCTGATGGATCTGTTTCCCACCTCGCCGACCGGCACATTTATTGCCCAAACCCCTACCACCGCCAGCGCCAACAGCTTCGGGGTCAAGATCGATTACAACGTAAACTCGAGCAACCGGATTACCGGCCGCTACATTCTGGGCGATAGCTTTCAGAGCGGCCCGCCGTTTGCCGGGTTGCCCCCTTCCCCGGGTCACCCCGCCGACCTGTTTAATTCCGTTGCGCCCTCCAGGGCGCAGATGGCCGGGATCAGTTGGACTTGGAACATCAGCAATGACAAGATCCTGGAGAGCCGGATTGGCCTGACACGCTTCGCCCAACTCCTGGGCATCAACAACAAGATCGACCCAAAGAGTCTCGGCTTGGACACCGGGCCCTTGAGCCCGGCGGATTTTGGCGTGCCTTATGTTTATCTCCTGCCCCTGGGGTACGGCGGATACATCGGCGGGGTGCAGGGATATCCCATCAAGACCCGCCCCGATCAGACCTGGGATTGGTCAGAGCACTTCTCCTGGGTGAAGGGCAATCACACCATCAAAATCGGCGGAAATTTCCAGCGCGCCTACACCAACAGCCTGCGCAACAATGCTCGCACCGGCATGCTGCTGGGATATTTCACCTACTACACCTACATGGCCTATCCGTATAACGCGGTGCAAGACAGCGTGGAGCAGTTGTTGCTGGGCAAGGCCGACAACGCCAACCGCGCCTTCGGCGACACGCAGCGCTATCTCACGCAGAACTCGGTTGGCTTCTACGTCCAGGACGATTGGAAAATCAAGCCCCGCCTGAGCCTGACCTTTGGCTTGCGCTACGACATCAACGGGACCCTGAAAGAGAAGAACAATATCGCTGCCAATTTCATTCCGGGGCGGGGATTGGTACAGGTCGGCCACGGCATCAATGGCCTTTACAACGTGGATTATCACGATTTCGGCCCGCGTCTGGGTTTCGCCTGGGACATTTTCGGCAATGGCAAGACCGCGCTGCGCGGCGGCTACTCGCTGACCTATGACACCCCGAATTTCTCCGTGCTGGCGTCTCCCTACTCCCTGGCCGGGGCGAGCGCGGGCGCCTTTACCCAGCCCAACCTGGGATTGTTTTCCGTTTCGATTACTGGAGACGTCGGAGCGGGTGGCGGCTCGCTGCTGCCTCCCAATGACCCCAGCGCCACCTGTTTCGATCCTGCCGCCAATCCCCCCGCCGGCGACTACATCTGCTTCGGGCAGGGACCCCTCTTTGGCCCGAGCCCCACCGGAGAGCCCCCATTCGACGCCTTCTCGGTGGTGCAGAATTTCAAAACACCTCGCGCGCATAATCTCAGCCTTAGCATTCAGCAGGAAGTCGCTCGCAACAACGTCCTCACGGTTGGCTACTCCGGCCAGCGCGGGCAAAACCTGGTGGTGGATCGCGATTTGAACGCGATTCCCATTGGCGGCGGCGGTGACCAGACCGAGCGGCCTTTCTATAGCCAGTTTCCTGATCTCCGCCACATTGTGCAGGCCACCAATCTGGGAGACTCCCAATACGACAGTTTGCAGATGTCCTACAACCAGCGTGACTGGCATGGCCTGGACACCGAATACAATTTCACCTGGAGCAAGTGTTACGACGAGAGTTCCTTTAACCGCGGCGGTACGGGGGATTACCCGCAGATGCAGAACCCATTCAGCATCAGCGACAATCGCGGGTTGTGCGACCATGACGTGCGCCTGAACTTCAATGTGAGCGGCGTTTATGCGCTGCCGGCAATCCCCCACCTCGGGCAGCGTTTCGGCAAGGGCTGGCAACTCAGTACCATCTACACCGCGATCAGTGGGCGTCCATTCAGCATTCTGCTGGGCGGTGGCAACGATCCCTCGGGCCAGGGGTTGTCGGGCAGTTCAATCCGGGCCGCTTGGGATGGCACGCCGGTGAAATACAATACCCGCGACCCCAACCACTACTTCGTGGAACAGGTTGGGGGCACGGATCCCTGCGGCCGCTCGGGATCTGACATTCCGGTTTCCCCCTTCTATCAGCCTTGCGCGGGCACCGTGGGCAATTCGCGGCGGAATCAACTGATCGGTCCCGGCCTCAGCCAGTGGGATATGACGTTGATGAAGAACACTAAAATTGCCGAGAATGTGAGTCTGGAGATTCGCTGGGAGGTCTACAACGTTCTCAACCGCGGCAATTTCTATTCGTACCCGGACAACACGCTTGGCGCCAGTCTTGGCCAGATTACGGAAACCTCCGACGTCGCCGTCGGCAACCCCGTCATCGCCCAGGGCGGACCCCGGAATATGAACTTCTCCCTGAAGCTCACGTTCTAGCCTGCATCGTAGCGCCGACTGTCTCGGCGGCTGGCGGGAGGGCGTCTGGCCCTCCCGAACCGTTCTTCGCTCCACTTTGGGGCCTCACGTGGGCGGATTTAGAATGAAGGGAGTTCGCCCATGGCCAACTCTTTTTCTGCGTGGACTTCCCGGTGGCTGCTTCCACTCCTGCTGCTGATTCCGGCAATCGCCTCCGCGGCAACCTCCGGCCGTCCCAACATCCTCATCATCACGCTCGACACCACCCGCGCCGATCGCATGGGATTTCTCGGCTCCAGGCGCGGGCTCACGCCCAATCTCGATGCCATGGCCCGCGACGGTATTGTATTCTCCCGCGCATATTCGCATGTGCCGATCACCACCGCTTCCCACGCCACTATCTTCACGGGCACCTATCCCCAGTTCAGTCACGTGGTTGATTTTGGCATCCCGCTGTCGGCGCATCTGCCCTACTTGCCGGATCTTTTGCACCAGCAGGGCTATCACACGGGAGCGTTCGTCGGTTCGATCATTCTTGATCCGCTCGACGGCACCGCCCCCGGGTTCGATCGCGGCTTCGATGTCTACGACGCCGGTTTCCACATGCGGCGGCACGGAGCCGATCGCTACCAGTCGGTTGAACGCCGCGCCGGCGTCGTCGTCGATCATGCTCTGGGCTGGCTCAGCCGGCTTCCGGGCGCGCCATTCTTTCTGTGGGTGCACCTCTACGACGCCCACGACCCCTACGATCCGCCTCCGCCCTTCAAAGCTCAGCACGCCTCGCAACCTTACGACGGAGAGATTGCCTACGCGGACTCCGCCGTGGGAAGGCTGCTTAACGAATTGCGCAAGCACCATCTTTACGATGAGACTCTGATTGCCGTCATGGCCGATCATGGCGAGTCGCTCGGCGCCCACGGCGAAAATACTCACGGCATATTTCTGTATGACGAAACCCTGCATGTGCCCTTGCTGATCAAGTTGCCGCTGAACCGCGCCGCAGGGAAGCGGGTGGAGTCTCGTGTGGGGTTAGTCGACGTGGCCCCAACTGTTCTGATCGCGGCGGGGATTCCGGTGCCGAAGGAGATGCAGGGCGAATCGGTGCTGGGATTGATCCCGCCCCCGGCGGCATCTGTGACCGCCCACGCGCGCACCGGAACCAAGGCTGCCCTGATCGCCGATCGTCCCGCCTACGCTGAAACCGATTACCCCCATCGCGGCTTCGGATGGAGTTCGCTGCGCGCACTCCGCACCGGAAAATATCTATACATTCAGGCCCCTGAGCGTGAGCTTTACGACCAGCAATCGGACCCGCAGGCCGCGCACAACCTGGCTCCTGCCTCGAAGGCTGTTTCCGATACCCTGAATCTTCAACTCGATCAATTCCGGCAGAAGACCGCCCAGAGTCTTACCGAACTGGCCAAACCGGACCCGGAGCAGATGCAGAAACTGCAAGCCCTGGGATACGTGGCCTCGTCCTCCGACGCGGCTGCGAGTTCCCCGAGCGTCAGCGGCATCGATCCTAAAACCAAGATCGAAGTTGCGAACCTCCTGCACGACGCGATGTTCGACGTCGAAGACGCCCGCTATCAGGAAGCGTTGCCCCTCTTGGAGAAGGTCCTCGCGCAGGCCCCGGATATGCCCGTGGCCAACATGCAATACGGAATGGCCCAGGCCCGCCTGAAGAACTACGACAAGGCGCTCGGGCCTCTGCAAAAAGCGGTGGCCGCTCAACCGGATAACGGCATGGGCCACTACGAACTCGGCCTCGCGCTGTTTGAAACTGGAGACTGGAAGTCGGCCGCGCCCCAGTTCGAGGCATCGGTGGCTCGCGCCCCGCGCTGGGCCGACGCACACTTCTCGCTGGCTGCAGTCTACGCCCGCATTGATCGCGTGCCCGAGGCCATGACCGAACTTGACGCCTGTCTCGTTCTTCAACCCGATCATTACCGCGCTAATCTACTGCGCGGGCGGATTCTCTCACTGCAGGGAAATCCTGCAGCCGCGCTTGCGAACCTGCAGAAGGCCGTGCAAGTGCAAGCCGATTCCCGCGAAGCCCATCTGTTCCTCGCCGAAGCCTACGCCCAGCTCGGCCGGGTTTTTGACGCCGAGCGCGAACGCGCAGAAGCCCAGAAACTGAATGCAACCACCCACCAGTAAGCGGCAATCTTTGCTGATCACTGAAGAGCCGTCATAAGAAAAAAGCTGGCATCCTGAGCGGAGTTGTCGTGTGCAAAGCGAACGGCAACGCAGTCGACGGACCCCTATCAGTAGCAGTGACCCTGCTGCTGCATGGAACTTCGGTCGCAACCCCCCCGAAAATGACGGCAGAGTTAGGAATGCTCTGTCGAATAACGCGACCACAGCAGGCTGGCGAGCAGAATTACGATTGGATAACACTCCAGCGTGTAGCGAGGCTCGGGGTTTTCCAGGCTGCCGAGAAAGGCCGACCGCAGCGCGACAAAGATCAGCAGCAATCCTGCGTAGGCAATCGAACGCCATCGAATCAGCCCAATAAACGAGGCTGCCACATACAGAAGATTGATCGCGCCCACCACTACCGCCAGCGCCGACCACCGCGGATCATCATCGAACTCCCACCAGCGCGTATCCGAGGGCAGCAGTTCCGTGCGCGGCCGCAGCCACATGTCGGCGACCCGCAAGAAAGGCAGCCAAACGTAATATCTGAGCGGAGCGTGATGAATGCGCTCCTCCGCCAGCCGCGCGAAGCGCCCGTCCAGATCCCCATCGAAGTGCAGAACATGGTTGTAGTCGTCCACTAGCTCGAGCGTCTCTTGGTGTTGCTGCTCAGAATCAAAGGCCCGCGCCGGAAGCTTCTCCCCCTCAATCGCGCTTCCCGGCACTGGCCAGTAGATCTCCTCCACGGATGCGTAATCCACCATCCACGTCTTTACCCAGCGGTTGAAGCCTTGCGGAACGAATTCGTTTTCCTCGTTGGCATAGCGCGGGGCCAGCGGCTGGAAGCGGTGTATGGTGTGGAGATTGCGCAGGGCCCAGGGAACCAGGGGAGCGATCGACAAACCGGCAACTATCATGGTAACGACGGTCAGATGGACTCTCTTGTCCGCTTTCGCCCGAATCAACATCATCAGCAGATAGATTCCGATGGCGATCAGCAGCAATCCTCCGTCGGGACGAAG
>Ga0335079_10005478_pt1 | contig 14524 bp, 11 predicted proteins | sample Lox_Sample_33_FD_206719 | JGI IMG/M metagenome (GOLD analysis project Ga0335079, IMG submission 206719) | Soil microbial communities from Loxahatchee National Wildlife Refuge, Florida, United States - Lox_Sample_3.3 | ecosystem: Environmental > Terrestrial > Soil > Wetlands | place: USA...
AGGCAAACATGTCGGTGATGATGCGCATGGCATGGGCAATCGGAAAAATGTATGTCCCACGGGCGATGTATTCCTTAAGGACATCGTTTTGCACGGTGCCGGCGAGATGGCGGATGTTGGCGCCCTGGCGGCGGGCGACGGCGACGTAGAGCGCGAGCAGAATCGACGCGGTGGCGTTGATGGTCATGGACGTGGAAATTCTGGTGAGATCGATGCCATCGAAGAGGCGTTGCATGTCTTCGATAGAGTCGATGGCGACGCCGACTTTGCCGACTTCGCCGAAGGCGAGCGCGGCGTCGGAGTCCATGCCGATTTGCGTGGGCAGATCGAAGGCGACGGAAAGGCCGGTGGTACCGTTGGCCAGCAGATATTTGTAGCGCTTGTTGGATTCCTCGGCGTCGCCCATGCCGGCGTATTGACGCATGGTCCACAGCCTTCCGCGATACATCGTCGGCTGAACGCCGCGAGTGAAGGGATATTGGCCGGGATAGCTGAGGTCTTCTTCGGGATTGCGGTCCTCGAGATCGGCGGGAGTATAGAGGTTGCGGACGGGGATGTGGGAGGAAGTTTCGGGATCGGGTTTGCGGTCGTCACGCATGGTTAATCACGAAGGACAACGAAAGCGGTCTCATAAAAAGCGCTTCTTCCTTCAGGGGCTAAAGCCCGCGTGTTGTGCAACGCTGGATCGGCACGGCTAAAGCCGTGCCCTTCCCAATCGCGGGCGGAAGGCCGCTCAGAATGACAATCCATATTAACGCCGAATTTAAGAGAGCCGGGACTTCGAGAGGCGCCGATTGGACTTCTTTGCAACCCGCCAAAATGAGCTGATGCCAAACCAGGCAAAAGTGAGTGTGAAACAGATTGCAAGAAGCAGGCGTCCGGAGCCGGTGTGCAGGGTGTTGTACTTGTTATATTCGCGGGCCAACGTACCGGCGCCGACAGCGGCTATGAACAAGAAAACAAAGCCTGTGACCTCCAGCCAAAGGATATGGAGAACGCGTCCGAAATGGGCAGCGGTGGTGCGGCCACCGTTCATGATGGCGCGCAACAGCCGATTTTTCCCGGCGTGCTGGGCGGCGACGCGCGCGAGAATGCTCAACTTGCGGGCCGTGGAAATGCTCGCCATGGAACTCAATTTTACCAGTCTTGCCACGCCGATTTCCGAGTTACAATAAAGCGCGATGCCGGGCCGGTGTGAAACGTTCGGGCGTGCGACGGCATCTTAAGAAGTGATGCGAGCCTGGCTCGTACGGACGGGCGAGTAGCCCGTCCCCACACAGATTGATCGGGGGATAAGTGGACCAGCAATTGAAGCAACTGATGAAGGAACTCGGAGAAGCGATTAACGAGTCGCTGGCTGACTCGGACCAAATTGCCGAGGTCGTTTCCCGCATTAAAGAAGGCGGATACGACATCTTTCTAGTGCTGGAGGCCACGATCGGGGTGAGCAAGCCGGGGGACAAGTCGCCAGACAAGACCTCGCTGGTTACCACGCTCACCAGCAATCCTGAATTCAAGATCAGCGATCAAGACTTGAAGTTCCTTAAATCGCTGCGGATTAAGATCGAAGACGACGCGGCGTAGCGCGGCGGTATTTCACTCCTCAGTCCTTCTGCCTCTCGGTTCATACAACTCCGCTATCTCAGCTGCGTGTAAAAGTTTTGTAATGTGCCGCAGGTCACCGCGAAGAATCCCCCCGAAAAGTTACGCTGCGAGTCATGGAAACCCATCCCAAGGGAACTCATGCTCGCATTCTGTTGAGTTCGGTATTTGGCCCTTATGCGCAAGACGATGAATTTGGCAGCCGGTCGATCAATCCCATGGAGCTGTATCACAACCAGGTAACGCGGGCGCAGGGCAGTTTTTCGCTGCGCATGTTTCACCGCTCGTGGGGCATCATGATGATTCAGGCAAATATTTCGGCACCGTGCGCCGTTTTGGATTTTCCCACGCGCAAGGCGTTTGCCCGCGAATTGACCACGAACCACTACGACATCGTGGGAATTTCGTCGATCATCGTGAACGTTATGAAGGTGCGGGAGATGTGCCGCATGGTACGCGAACTTTCGCCGGGTTCGGTGATTGTGGTAGGCGGGCACGTGGCGGCCATTCCGGGCGTGGAAGCGATGGTTGAAGCCGACCACATCGTGCGCGGAGAAGGGATTTCGTGGATGCGGCGGTACCTGGGAGAAGACGAGACGGCGCCGATCCGGCATCCCGCGATTGTTTCCGGTTTGCAGACGCGCATCATGGGAGTGCACCTGCCACAAGTGAAGGGCGGGACGGCGGCGACCATTATTCCGTCGGTGGGATGTCCGATGGGATGCAACTTCTGCACCACGTCGGCTTTTTTTGGCGGCAAAGGCAAGTTCGTGAACTTCTATGAAACCGGCGACGAGCTGTTTGAGGTGATGTGCCAGGTGGAAGCGGAGTTGAAAGTAAAATCCTTTTTTGTGATGGACGAGAATTTCCTGCTGCATCGCGCGCGAGCCATGCGACTGCTGGAGCGGATGAAGGAGGCGGGGAAGAGCTGGGAGCTTTCGGTGTTTGCTTCCGCGAATGCGATTCGGAGATACACGATGCTGGAGCTGGTGGAGCTGGGGATTTCCTGGGTATGGATGGGTTTGGAATCGCCCCGGGCCGGCTATCGTAAGCTGCAAAGTACCGACATTGGGCAGCTCACGCGGGAACTGCGCAAACACGGAATACGAGTGCAGGGATCGACGATCATCGGGCTGGAGCACCACACGCGAGACAACATTGTGGAAGAAATTGAATCGGCGGCCGGCTACCAAACCGACTTCCACCAGTTCATGCTGTATACGCCGGTTCCCGGCACGCCTCTTTATCAGGAAATGGCGGAGCAGGGGCGTCTGCTGACCGATGTGGAGTATGCCGATATTCACGGGCAATACAAATTCAACTTCCGGCACACCGCAATTTCACGGGAGGATTCGAAGCGGTTTCTGGATTGGGCGTTCTGGCGGGATTTCGAGCGCAATGGGCCGAGCCTTTATCGCATGTGCCAAACCATGTTGCAGGGGTGGCAGCGGTACAAGGACTATCCTGATCCACGTGTGCGGGAGCGGTTTGCGCGGCAGATGAAGAAGCTGAGCGGCGCCTACAACGCCGCACTGTGGGTGATGGAGCGGGAATTCAGAAAAGTAAATCGCAGCGTGAGCGAGAGGATTCACCAGCTGCGGCGGGAAGTGGAGAAGGAATTTCCAGTCATGGCGCGCCTGACCGCGGCGGCGCTGGGGCCGATTTTGTTGTGGACCACGCGGCGGGAGGAAAACCGGCTGGCGAAGGGGCGGACGTACGAGCCGCCGACTTTCCTGGAACGGAGGAATTGGAGTTCGGCGTAGGGATCGCGCACATCGGATCGGCACGGCTGAAGCCGTGCCCTGCCCGGGGCGTTCGCGCGAGTTGGTGTTGCGCCCTTTGGGCGTAGTTTCTTCAACTGGAAACCCCTCAGGGGCTAAAGCCCCTACGGTTTTCAGAATCTGAATCGCAGCGCCGAAGCGCTGCGCCACCCTAAAACAAATCGCCTCAGCGGCTGAAGCCGTGCCTTCCCTCATTCCGCCGGGCAGGTGAGGACACTCGCCCTACCTGGCCTTCGCGGGCAGGAGGCAAGCGTCCCTAACGTGGACCGAGTGGCTTAGTAGAATCAGTTCTCGGTGCCGAGTTCTCAGTTCTCAGGATTGGCTATCCCGAGTTCAAGGTTTACGACTTCTTTTTTCTGGGGATTGAGATTGCGCTTCTTGCTCGCGGTGCAGAATCATTTCGTCGAAGGCGTGGGGAAGATTTTCCTGCGTGGAGTAAGGGCCGGGTTGGTAGGCGCGGGATTTAATTCCGGCCTGCGAGAGCTCAGAGATGCTCCAGTCCTGCCGGTTAGTTAAGTCCCAGAAATTTACCGCGTCGTCGGCGTGGAAATCTGGCTTGGCCATTTCGGCGGGATGGAAGTGCCATTCGCAGATGACCTCGGTACTGTCGACAGCGCGAGGCCAGAGCGTGTGGGTCATCATGTAGTCGGGATGAAGGCTGAGAAGGAGATTGGGATAGATGGCGTAGTAGAGAACCAACTGGCGTTCGGCCTCGGTGAGGCCGGGCAGGTAGTCGCGGCGTCGCTTGCCGTCGGTGCTCATGGTGTCGATGCCATGTTTGAGTTCCATCGAGCCACCGATGAAATTAGGGCTCGGAGGTGCGTTCGCCCCACTCAGGTAATCGGTCAGCTGATTCAGTTGCGGATGAAGGATGGGACAGTGAAGGCATTCGTTGTAGTTGAGAACGATCAATTTCCAGTTGGCTTTCACGGCATAGGCGATGCGCTTGTAGAGGCGCAAGTCCTGCATGCACCAGCGGGCGAATTTTTCGGGAAGGCCCGATAACTGGTCGGTTAACGGCGCGGGACGAGGATTGAGATTGATGAAAGTGTGGCCGTCCCAGACGTCGCAGTGGACGGGGTTGAGCGGATAGTCGGCATGGCGGAAGGAGCGATCCATGTGGGGTGCGCCAAGGAGACAGCCGTTGAGGCCATAAGTCCAGCCATGATAGGGGCATTGGATGCGTCCGGGGAACTTGCCTTCGGGCGCGGCGCAGAAGCGGGTGCCACGGTGACGGCAGACATTGTAGAAGGCGCGCGGCTGGCCGGTTTCGTCACGAGTGATCACTATGCTTTCATCGCCGATTTCGCGTACGAAGTAATCGCCTGGAGCCTCGATTTGCTGAGCGCGGCCGGCGCAGATCCAGGTCTGGCAGAAGAATCTCTCGAGCTCGTCGGAGAAGACGGCGGCGTCGGTGTAGTAGCGGGCAGGGAGGGTGGTGGGGATTTTGGTATTTGGAGACATGGTTTCGGTTCAACCAGGATGAAATCTTAACCTACAAATGCTTAACCACAGAGGGCCCGGAGGAGCACGGAGTTGACCTAACAGCAGATTCCTCACGGCTAAAGCCGGTTCGGAATGACAATGTGATAGGAGCGCCGCCGCTACGCAGCTTCGCGGGTTAGTCGAGAATCAGTTCTCAGTCCCTGGTTCTCAGTTTGCGGAAGCGGCAGATCCTACACAATCGCGTGCGGGGAGACGTCCGCCACTATTTGGCCGTTGTGCTAGTATCGTCTGTTTTTCAGATGCCGCGGGCTTTGTGCAATGGCGAATGCCGGCGGCGTTTCCCAGGGCCGTGCATCCGCATCCAAGCGGGAGCGTATGAAAGATACCCTCGGAGTTCTACTGGCAGGAGGCGCGGGCGAACGGCTTTATCCTCTGACGCGGGACCGGGCCAAACCGGCGGTGACGTTTGGCGGGATCTACCGCATCATCGACGTAACTCTCTCCAACTGCATTAATTCCGACCTCCGGCGCGTGTACATTCTGACGCAGTACAAAGCGCTTTCGCTGAACCGGCACATCCGCGAAGGCTGGACGATTTTGGCGCGAGAGATGGGCGAATTTATTGAAGTGCTGCCGCCCATGAAGCGGGTGAGCGAGAGCTGGTATCAGGGGACGGCGGATGCGGTCTACCAGAATATCTATTCCATCGGCTCGGAGCAGCCCAAGCGGGTTCTGATTCTTTCCGGCGATCATATTTACAAAATGAATTATGGGCTGATGTTGAAGCAACACAAGGACTCGGGAGCCGATGTGACCCTGGCGACGATCCAGATTGATCCCGTGGAGGTGTCGCGCTTTGGAATTGTGGAAGTGGACCGCGACCACCGGGTGCTGGGCTTCGAGGAAAAGCCCAAGGAGACACGGCTGCGCTCGCCTTCGAACCCGGAGAAATGTTCGGCTTCGATGGGGGTCTATTTATTCAACACGGATGTGCTGATTCCGGTGCTGTTGAAGGATGCGGAAGATCCGGCCTCCAGCCATGATTTTGGCAAGGACATTCTGCCCAAAATGGTGGACGACTATCGGGTCTACGCCTACGACTTTGTGGATGAGAACCGGAAGGAAGCGCTGTACTGGCGCGATGTGGGAACGCTCGAAGCCTACTACGACGCCAACATGGATATCGTATCCGTGTCGCCAGTGTTCAATTTGTACGATGAGAATTGGCCGATCCGGACCCATCAGCGGCAATATCCGCCGGCGAAATTTGTGTTTGCCGAATCGGGACGAACCGGGACGGCGGTGGATTCCATTGTTTCTTCGGGGTGCATTGTTTCCGGCGGGGCGGTAAAGAACAGCGTTCTTTCGCCTGACGTACGAGTGAATTCGTACAGCGAGGTAGAGGCCAGCATTCTTTTCTCGCACGTGAATGTGGGACGGCATTGCCGAATTCGAAAAGCGATTCTTGACCGCGATGTGCATATTCCGGAAGGAACGACGATCGGATACGATCCCGAGGCGGACCGGCAAAGATATTTCGTCACCGAGAGTGGCATTACCGTGGTGACGCGGGATTATTCCTTGTTTGAAAATCCGGTGACGGTGGATTACTTCACGAGCGAGTGATTCAGAACCAGTTCTTCGTTGCCAGTTCCCGGTTCTCAGTTGCACGATAGTTTGCCACTGCGATTACTGCGGTTAGGCAAAGTCCTTAGCCCATTCTGAAGACCTGCGCCTTGCCAGCCGATGAAACCCTTGTCGTCATTTTTTCAGGGGGAAGTGTCTATGCGTCGAATTGCTTTCTTTACGGTTGCAGTCATTCTCTCGATCTCGCTCGGATGGTCCGCCTTTGCTCAGAACCTGGCGGAAGCACAGCCCAGGGACCTGGTGCGCAGTTTTGTCGACGACGAGCAAAGAGTGGTATTGCGGGGCAATGTGCATCCGTTGGCGCGGGCGGAGTTTGACGCCGGAGCGGTGGCGCCGGGATATCGCATGGAGCGAATGATGCTGGGGCTCAAACTCGACCCGGAGCGGCAGCAGATGCTCGACCAGCTTACGCAGGAACAGCAGGACCCGGACTCGCCCAATTATCACCGCTGGCTCACGCCACAGGAGTATGGCGAGCATTTTGGAGTCTCGGAAAACGATCTGCAGCAGATCGTGAGCTGGCTGCAATTTCATGGCATGCAAGTGGAGCCGGTGAGCACGGGACGAAGGCTTGTGATCTTTAATGGGACGGCGGCGCAGGTGCAGGCGGCTTTTCACACGCCGATTCACGCTTTTCGTGTAGGGCAGGAGTTGCACCATGCGAACGTTCGCGATCCGCAGATTCCACTGGCCCTGGCCGGCGTGGTGGACGGAGTGGTCTCGCTGCATGATTTCCGCAGCGAGCCGATGCACAGTCTGGCGCGGAATGCTTCACCGAATTTCACCAGCGGTGGCGCGCACTACCTGGCGCCGGCAGACTTCGCCACCATCTACGACGTTGCGCCGTTGTATCAGCAGAGCACAAATGGCTCGGGACAGAGTGTGGCGATTGTGGCGCGGTCGAACATTTATATGAGCGACGTGCAGCAGTTCCGCAGCGGGTTCGGGCTGCCGGCCAATAATCCGCAGATCATATTGAACGGAAACAATCCGGGAGTATTGTCCGGCGGAGAGCAGGACGAGGCCAATCTCGATGCGGAATGGTCGGGAGCGGTGGCCAGAAACGCCACCATCGACTTTGTGGTTTCGGCTTCGACGAGTTCGAGCGACGGCGTGTATCTTTCGGCGCAGTACATCGTGAACCATAACCTGGCGCCAGTGATGAGCACAAGTTTTGGGCTGTGCGAGGCGGCGCTGGGCAGCTCGGGAAACAGCTTCATCAACAGCCTTTGGCAGCAGGCGGCGGCAGAAGGAATTACCGTGTTCGTTTCTTCCGGCGACAGCGGCGCGGCGGGGTGCGATGCGTCTTCTGCCTCGCGCGCGACGGCGGGGCTTGGCGTGAACGGATTGTGCTCAACGCCATACAGCGTGTGCGTGGGAGGGACGCAGTTCAACGACAGCAATGCGAGTGCGTATTGGGGATCGTCGAATGCGGGAGGGACGCAGGGATCGGCGCTGAGTTACATTCCGGAGAACGTGTGGAATGAAAGCGGAAGTTCAGGACTATGGGCCAGCGGCGGCGGAGCAAGCACGGTTTATTCCAAACCCTCATGGCAGAGCGGCAAAGGCGTGCCGGCGGACGAGAAACGGGATGTGCCGGATGTCTCGCTGACCGCAGCGGGGCATGATGGATATTTGGTTTACATCAACGGATCGATGTGGGTGATTGGGGGAACGTCGGCGGCTTCGCCTTCGTTTGCCGGGCTGATGGCGCTGGTGGTGCAGAACAGCGGAGCGCGGCAGGGGAATGCGAACCCGGCATTTTATGGTTCGGCGAACCAGCAGAATTCGGGTGGGGCAGCGGTGTTTCATGATGTGACGTCGGGGAACAACAGCGTTCCCGGGGTCACGGGATTCAGCGCGGGCGCAGGCTATGACCTGGCTACGGGACTGGGGTCGGTAGATGCGAATGCGCTGGTTGGGCAGTGGGCGAGCGCGACGACTCCTCCGGGGTTTCAGTTGAGCGTGCCGGCGAACGCTACGGTGACGGTAGGTGGCGCCAGCGTCAGCCAGAGTGTGAGCACCACGATCAGTGGAGGGTTCAAGGCCGCGGTTACACTTTCGTTGAGCGGATTGCCGAAAGGGGTGACAGGGACGCTCACTCCAGCAACTCTGGTTTCACCGGGTTCGGGGACGAGCACGCTGAAGCTGACGGCTGCGACGAGCGCGGTGGCGGGGACATACGCCATCAACGTTTCCGCGAGCGGCGCCGGGAAAAGCCAGAGCCGATCGGTGAGCTTGACGGTACTGCCGGCCCCGACGTTCACTTTGGCGGCAGCTCCGGCAACGGCGGTGAGCATTTCAACTGGAAGCAGTAAGACCGTGACGTTCACGACTACGGGAAATGCGACGTTTAATTCGGCGGTCGCATTCCAGATCAAAGGGATGCCGGCGGGAATGACGGCGCAGTTCGCGCCGGCCAGCATTTCGGCGCCGGGCTCGGGAAGCAGCACTTTGACTCTGACGGCGGGAGCGACCGTTGTAGCCGGGACATACTCGCTGACGGTTACGGCCACCGGCGGTGGAGTGACGAAGACGGCGACGGTGAGCGTGAATGTTCCGGGGTTCAGCCTTTCGGCGAGCACGAGCGCAGTTTCGGCCAGTTCGAAGACTCCGGCGAAGTTAGTGTTGACCACCCGTCCGCTGGGCGGATTCACCTCGGCGGTGTCGTTTTCGATCGCGGGATTGCCGGCGGGGGTAAGCGCGAGCTTCAGCCTGGTGACCGTGCAAGCGACGGGAAGCACAACTCTTACGTTGACGAAAGGATCAAGCGCGAGCGTCACGACCGTGCGTCCGGTTGTGACCGCGAGCGGCGGGAATATGACGCAGACGGTGACGTTCACGCTGAGTGTGACCAAGTAGGATTCTTTGCCTCAGCGGTTGAAGCCGCCCCTTAAGCGCTCTGGACCGCAGCGCTGAAGCGCTGCGCCACCCAAACCCGGGCACTGGGGCTAAAGCCCAGCGTATTCCCGTCGCGGTTGGCACGGCTGCCAGATCTTCGCCGGATATTCGCCCCAGCCTTGAGTTTCCCTGCTACAATGCCCTGTTTTTCGATGTCCTGAACTTTTGGGGCCACAAGAACGTATCAACATTGTGGTGTTAAAGCCTATAGTGTGCTCGGGCCGCCAAGGCTGAAAGACCAGGAGTTCCGGGGAGTGCGGGTTGGAAGACACCCAGGTCGTGGCATTGCTGGTCCGTCGCTGCGTGGCGGGCGACGTGGTGGCCTGGGAGGAGATTGTGCAGCAGTATCAGCGGCGAATCTACAATATCTGCTATCGTTTCGCGGGATCGGCGGATGACGCGCAGGACCTCACACAGGAGGTCTTCATCAAGATGTACCGCACCTTGAACACTTACAGCGTTGAAAAAGGCGCGTTTTTGACCTGGGTAACCGCGGTCACCAGAAATCTACTGGTGGACCACTTCCGGCGCAGCAAACAAGACCGGGTGACCGATTCGCTGGACGCGCCTATTTCCGAGCAGGAAGACGCAGTAGCGCTGAGCGAGCGAATTGAAGACAAAGCTCCTGCGCCGGACGCCAGCGCGCAAAGCCGGGAGACGCGGGAAAAGGTGCATGCCGCGCTGCAGAAGCTTTCGCCCGACCTGCGGGAGGCGGTGATTCTTCGCGACCTGCAAGATATGGATTACAGGGAAATTGCCGGAGTTTTGAGGGTCCCGGAAGGGACTGTGAAATCGAGAATAAATCGCGGAAGGGCGGAACTTGCGCGGTTGCTTCAACGTACCTATAGGCAGGTGATGTGATGGAAGGGCAAAACCAAAACACTATGCAGTGCGTGGAGTTTGAGGCGCTTCTCAGCGAGGCCATGGACGAGACTTTGACCGGGCAACGGCTGGAGAGGTTCAGAGCTCATGCGCGGGTGTGTGCGGTCTGCGGGCCGATGTTCGCGGAAGCGGAGGCGGGGCGGCGATGGCTGAGGTCGCTCGAGGAAGTGGAACCGCCAGCGAGCCTGGCAAGCAACATCCTGGTGGCGACGATTGGGCGGGAGAGCGGTCGCGCGAAAGCATCGGCGGAGCACATTACCTGGAAAGACCAAATGGCAGGATGGCTGCGTCCGGTGTTTGCGGTGGCACGGCAGCCGAGGTTCGCCATGTCTTTTGGCATGGCGTTTTTTGCGCTTTCGATGTCGCTGAGTCTGGCGGGAGTGAAGCTGACGGATTTGCGGATGTCCGATTTGCGGCCCAGTTCCATCCGGCGCGGCTATTACGAGACCAGCGGCCGAGTGGTGAAGTATTACGAGAATATCCGGTTTGTGTATGAGATCGAATCGCGGGTGAGGGACTTTAAGCGGGCAACAACCCCGGTTGAGCCTGCGCCGGAACCGAGTGAGAAGGAGCGGAAAAACAACAATACGAGTGGACAACCGGAGCAAAAGCAGGAACGCAACTACAGCCAGGGAGAGAACGTGCCGGTGCTGGCCGCTTTGCCTGACGGTCTGCCTGTAGTGACGATCGCCACTGACAGGGGGGACTCATGAACTGCGCCAACCACAACACAACGGAGGCGGTAGCTTACTGCCGCACTTGCGGCAAGGCGCTCTGCGCGAGTTGTACGCGCACGGTCCGAGGAGTGGTGTACTGCGAGAACTGTCTGGCGGCAAGGCTGGAAGGTGTGCAGCCGGCGACGAATACGGCTTCGGGATTTGTTCCGGCCGCGGTTCCAGCCGCGCAGCCCACGTCCGGTCCGAATCCGACGGTGGCGGGAATTCTGGCGGGATTCTTTCCCTTTGGCGTGGGCGCAGTCTACACCGGGCAATATGCGAAGGGACTGGCCCACCTGGGAGTTTTTGTATTTCTAGTGGTTGCCCAGACTAGCAACTTGCCCGACTTTCTGCACGTGATACTGGGCCTCTCACTCGGTTTTTTCTACTTCTACCAGATCCTCGATGCCGTCCGTTCTGCTAGGGCGATCCAAGCGGGCCAGCCTGCCCCCGATCCATTTGGCTTAGGGCAGACGTTCAGCACGGGCCAGAAGACGGACATGTCGAAAGTGCCGACGGGCGCGATCGTGTTGATCGGCTTGGGCGTGCTGTTCCTGTTGCATACGATGGGCATGTTTGAGTTCGGCGTAGACCGGCTGTGGCCGTTCGTGCTGATCTTGCTAGGCGGATGGTTAGGGGCGCGGCGGTGGGGTTTGCTGGGCGGCAATGCTGGATGCCAGTGCGCGCGTTGCCGTGCGCGGTGCCTGATGGGGCCGGCAGTGCTGGTTACGATTGGCATTTTGGGTTTGCTCGATAACTTCGGCCACATCAGCTGGGGGCGCAGCTGGCCGGTGATTCTGCTGGTGATTGGCGGGATCAAACTGCTGGCGGGCGGCGCGTCGACGGAAGGGCATGTCGAAATGCTGCCGCCGGGAAACGTGGCGCCGAGCGGGCAGGCTCCTCAGCCGACCGCTTCGCCTTCTGGTGAGGTGCACCATGTCTAGTCCGGCAGCGCCTCCGCCTCCTTCTCCAGTTCTGCCGCCGCGACGCCGGCGTTCGATTGCAGGGCCGCTGGTGCTGATCATCCTGGGGGTGATTTTTCTCCTGGGAAACATGCGTGTGGTTTCGTGGCAGCAACTGGGAGATTTATTTGCCCGCTTCTGGCCATTGCTCATCATTCTGTGGGGCGTAATCAAGCTGATCGAATATCAGCAGGCGCAGAAGGAAGGAACACGGGCTCCGGGAATTGGCGGGGGCGGGATTTTTCTGCTGATTGTCCTGATTTTGCTGGGGCTGGCGGCGACGCAAGCTTCCCATGTGAACTGGCGGGAGTTGGGCGACCAGATTGACGTGGATGACGGGAACTTTCAACTGTTCGGCCATCCCTATAACTACGACGATCAGCTGACCCAGGCATTCCCTGCGGGCGCCGGGCTGCGCGTCACGAGCGATCGCGGGTCGGTGCAGGTGAATACGGGGAACGATGATCAAATTCACGTGACGGTGCACAAACGCGTGAACGCGGACAGCCAGCAGGAGGCCGACAAGTGGAATGTGCAGACGAAGCCACAGATCTCGGTGAACGGCCAGACGGTCACGGTGAATGCAAACACGCAAGGAGCGGGCGATCACAGCATAGTGACAGACCTGGAGATCACGATTCCGCGCAAGGCGGCGGTGACCATTGCTTCGCATCGCGGCGACATCAGCGTGGTGGGCCGCGATGGCGATCTGGAGCTTTCCGGACGCGGTGAACTTACGGCATCGGATGTGAACGGGAATGTGAGCGTGAACCTGCGGCATGGCTCATCGCGGATTTCACAGATTACCGGCGATGTTTCGGTGCAGGGCGCGGGCGATGAAGTGTCGTTAGAAGAGATCAAAGGGACGGCGCACATCAACGGAGAATTTGACAGCCTGAAATTCGCGAAGATTTCGAGCCCTGTCATCTTCAAATCAGCGCGTACCGACCTGGAATTTGCCCGTTTGGACGGCGACATGGATATAGACAACGGCGACCTGCGGGCCAACGACTTAGCCGGGCCGTTTCGCTTGATGACGCGGTCAAAGGACGTTCGCCTGACTGGGGTAAATGGCGATGTTCGCGTACAGAATGAAAATGGCTCGATTGAAGTTCACATGAACAAGTTGGGCGCCGTCGACGTGAACAACCGCAACAGCGAGATCGAGCTTTACTTGCCCGACAAAGCGGGTTTCCAGATCGATGCGCGGGCAAGGGGAGGAGAAATTGAATCGGACTTCAAAGAGGTAAAGATCGAAAGCCAGGATGACAATGCTTCGGCGACGGGCACGATCGGCATCGGGGGGCCGCGGCTGACCCTGAACAACGAGCATGGCACGATCGCGATCCGCAAGGGATCGGCGATGGTCGAGATCCCTCCGGTGCCACCGGTTCCTGCTCCCAAACCGCCGAAGGTGCCGCATCCGGGTCAGGTGCCTGAGGTGACGGAAAATTAGGAAGACAGAAGTGAGAACGCAGAAGTAACCACACCTCATTCACGCGGGCGGGTCCCCTTCGACTTCGCTCAGGGCAAGTCCGCGTCCACACAGCCAGCGAATGTAAGCCCTTACATCTCTCCCTTGCGGCGTGGTATGTTCAATTTCTTTCGATTCAAGCCATGATTCGCTCGTATAAGGCAAAGTCGCCGGTGATTGGGGCGTCGTGTTTTGTCGATGAGTCGGCGCAGATCATCGGCGACGTCGTGCTCGGCGAGCATGCCAGCGTATGGATGAATGCGGTGCTGCGTGGAGATGTGCATTCGATTCGCGTGGGCGCGCATTCGAACATTCAGGATTGCAGCGTGCTGCATGGGATGAAACAGCAGTACGGAGTTTTTGTCGGCGACTACGTCACTGTGGGGCATTCGGTCACGCTGCATGGCTGCACCATCGAAGACCGCTGCCTGATCGGGATGGGATCGATCATTCTGAATGGCGCGGTGATTGGAGCGGGATCGATTATTGCGGCGGGGACGCTAATACCGGAGAAGACGATTGTGGAACCGGGATCGCTGTGGATGGGATCGCCGGGCAAGTTTCGCAGGAAGCTGGAGGAGAAAGACCAGGAGAGCATCCTGCGGTATGCGCGGAATTATTTGGGGTATAAGGATGAGTATTTGAGGGAAGGCTAGCAAGCGGAGTGGCTGATTAGCGGAGCGAATCAGCGGCGGAGTTACTAGTACTCGTGAGAATTCCCTGGGGTTGCTGATGCGGACGGCAATAAACAAGCGGTCATTCGCGCAGCGAATGAACTCACTTCGCTCAGGATGACAAGTTTTGAGGTTCATGGGGAATAGGCGAGCTTCGCTCGCCCGGACAGCCGAGGGCGGCTGTCCCCGCACAGTCTGTTTAAGCCAATGGGCAATAGCCAAGAGCCAAAAATCAAAGCGGTCCGGGGAACGCGAGATCTGCTGCCGCCGGAGACAGCGCTGTGGAACTTTGTCGAGGCGGCGGCGCGCGATGTCTTCCGCGTTTACAACTTTCACGAGATTCGCACGCCGATATTCGAGCAGACACAACTCTTCGCGCGTTCGGTGGGTGAAGAAACCGACATCGTCTCGAAAGAGATGTACACATGGGAAGACCGAG
>Ga0335079_10005483_pt1 | contig 14520 bp, 15 predicted proteins | sample Lox_Sample_33_FD_206719 | JGI IMG/M metagenome (GOLD analysis project Ga0335079, IMG submission 206719) | Soil microbial communities from Loxahatchee National Wildlife Refuge, Florida, United States - Lox_Sample_3.3 | ecosystem: Environmental > Terrestrial > Soil > Wetlands | place: USA...
CCCGGTAGCGCCACTGTACTCGTACAGACTCGGATACCACAGGTCGCCCGGCCGGCCCCACTGGTCGGCCACGCTCTTGAAGCTCTTGTCCTGCAGGATCAAGGGAATCGTGTATTGCAGCGGGGGCACAAGATAGTTCGTCTTGGCGCTGGCGAGGTTGGCAACGACATCATCGTTGATCAAGTAGCCCGCGGCCAGGCCCGCATAGGCGTTGAGGCGAGTGATGCCGATTGCGTGGTCGTGATACCACACCAGGCGGGCGCTTTGGTCGTTGGGATAGTAATACTCGGCCTCATCCTTTACGCCCGGCACGCCGTTCAGGAAGCTGGGCCCATGGGTGCCGTCGGGCGCGAACCACGCGAACGGCCCGCCATCCATGGTCCACGGTGTGAGTCCGCCGTGCAGGTGGATCACTGCCCGGTTTTGCGCCGCCCCCATATCCGCGCCCATCAAGGTGGTGTCGACTGGCAGCGGATGCACCGGCGGCAGATTGTTCTTGAAGCGGAGCCTCACCGCCGTGCCGCGATTGGCCACAATGAATGGCCCCAGGTAGGCGGGCTTGCCGGTAGTCTGATCCACGTAACCCCACAGCTTGGTGGGATTGGGCAGGTCGGGATGCAGCTGCTGATGGAACTGCTGGGCGACAAGCTTGTACAGCACGCTGCCATCCTGCTGCGTAGTGCCGGTGGCGACCGGCAATCCGGTCCCGAGCCCAGGAAGCGGAGAAATGAACTTCCGCAAAACCGGACTTTGCTCGAATGCCCACGCCTTTCCCTCGAAGCCTTTGAACAGGGCCAGGCCGGCGCCGGCCGCGGCCGTCATCTTTACGAATTCTCGGCGGTTCATGGGTCTCCCTTTCCGGCAGCACACGGCGGCTGCTGCTTCCTCTGCAAACGCTGGGATTTCGGGCCGGTTTCCGGCGCACGGGCTCGCTAATAATTCTGGGGGGCCTGAGAGCCTTGCGAGAGCGGACGTAGGGGAGAAGTGCGGTTTGAAGCGGGACCATCCGCTGGCGCACCATTAGGATACCGCGAGAGCGCGAGTGACACAGTGATTTGTGTCACACTTGTGGGTGACTCGAAGTTTCAGAGGAGTGGCATGGACGAGAAGCAGCTTCTGCGGGAAGCTCTCGCCGAGGCGAGACTTGGCTTGCAGGAAGGTGGCCTGCCCATCGGTTCGGTGCTCGCCGACGCCGCCGGACACATCATTGCGCGTGGCCACAACCTGCGAGTGCAGACCGGCGATCCCACCGCACACGCTGAGGTGGTGTGCATCCGCAATGCCAGACGCCGCCGCGACTGGCCGCAATTGACCCTGGTGAGCACGCTCAGTCCCTGCATCATGTGCACTGGAACCAGCCTGCTGTTCCGCATCCCGCGGGTGGTGATCGGGGAAAATCGCAACTTCCTCGGTGCCGAGGATCTCTTTGCTCAACGCGGCGTCCGCGTGAGCGTGCTCGACGACCCCGAGTGCGTTGCGCTGATGCGAAGCTTCATCGCCGAGCACCCCGATCTGTGGAACGAGGATATCGGCAAGTAAGCCGGGCCGCGACGAGTGATTTCACCACGGAGACACGGTGGCACGGAGGTTTCGAAACAACCCCGCTTCGTGTCTCCGGGCCTCGGGGTGGATTTGTGATCTGCGATCACCCAAGGGCCTTCAACCTGGCAGGGTTAGCATCCAATTCAAGTTGTCAATCACTGTGAGGATCTGCTCATGGCCAAGAACCACATAAGCAAGCACAACTTCTTCCGCCAGCATTCACTCAGCATAGCTGCGGCCGGCATCCTGGTCTTATGGATCGGGCTCTACAGCATCTCTGACCCCAGCAAACACCTCGGGTCATTCTTCGGGAACGCTATAGCCGACTGGAGCGGCGTTGTCGTGACCGTGCTTGCCACCAAGTTCATGTATGAGCGAGGATCGGCGGAGAGCCGACGGCCGCCGCGGACTGCGAACCCCACCTGGCAGCGCTTGCGGGATCACTCCCTGACCATCTTTCTGCTGTTGACGGGCATCGGCTGGGTAGTCCTCTACATTTCCCTTGATTCGGAGGGGAAGTGGGGACAGGTTGTCGGCAACATCGTCTCCGAGTGGACGCAAATCCTTGGCCTGTTGGTGTTGACGAAACGTCTGGTGGAATCGCACTCGAAGGAAAGCGCTCATGGCTCGTGAAGCGTCGCTGGTTTCATTTTCCATTCAAGTGCCTTAGGCTAGTGGTCGCCTGACAAGGAGAGCTGCATGAGTAATTTCATTCGCGGCATCATCGTAGGCGCGATCGCGCTGGCTGCGGGGGTATTCGTCTATGCTCGGCTGGGATTGCTCGACCTGCGCGCCGACCAGGCGCCCTCAGCTCTGGAGAGACGCATCGCGGGGACCGTGATGGATGAGTCCACCGAGCGCCACGCTCCCCAGCAGAAGGATCCGCTGCCGGTCACGCCGGAGAACCTGCTGGCGGGCGTGCGCCTCTATCGCGACAAGTGCTCCGATTGCCACGGCAGTCCCGTCAACCCCGACAGCGATTACGGACGCTCTTTCTATCCCCGAGTGCCGCAATTCATGAAAGAAGCCCCTGACTTGCCCGACCACGAGAACTTCTACATCATCAAGCACGGCGTACGCTGGACCGCCATGCCCGCCTGGGGCGGCGTCATGACCGACAGCGAGATCTGGCAGGTGGTGCTGGTGTTGATCCACTTCGAGAAATTGCCGCCCGAGGCTGTCGAGGAACTGAAGAAGCCGGTTGCAGCTGCGCCGGCCAGGTAGCATGCGCAAGATTGCCCCGCTCGCCATCGTGGTGGCAGTGTTCGCGTTCGCTCTCAATGCCGGGCGAATCCTGGTGGTGCGCGATCTGCGCCACGCGGACGCAATCGTGGTGCTGGTGGGCGAGACCGATCGTCGTCCGGGGCTCGCGCTCGACCTCCTGCGGCAGGGTTATGCACCGCGCGTGCTACTCGACGCTTCCCCCGATGTATACGTCTACCATTTGGCCGCAGCGGAGATCGCGGAGCAATACATCCACACGCTCCCAGCAGCAATCGCGCCCGCCGTTTCCGTTTGCGGGGAGTCGGCGCTTTCCACCCGGGACGAAGCCAGGGAAGTGCGGCGCTGCCTGGATGATGTCGGGGCGCGCAGCATACTGGTGGTCACTTCGGAGTACCACACCCGCCGCGCTCTCAGCGTCTTTCGTCACACCTACCCTGGCTACTCCATCGGTGTGGCCGGCGCCTGCGAGCCCGATCAGTTTGGCGCGCTCTGGTGGCGCCACCGGCAGTGGGCCAAAGTGACGCTGAATGAGTGGGCGCGCCTGCTCTGGTGGGAATGCGTGGACCGCTGGCGCTAATCTCTGCTAACGGCGCACAGGGCTTCCCGTCTAACCGGCAACTGCGGGTGTGGTCTCAAGGCTTCAAGACATCTTCTTGGCCCTCGAAAGGAGGCCCTCGATGCGAAACTACCGTCCCATTTCTCTGCTCGCCGCCCTGCTCCTGATTGCGAGTTTTTGCGCGGCGCAGTCTCTGGTGCTGGAACTGCCGCGGCAGAGCCAGCATGCCGTGATCTCGCAACGTCTCGGCATCACTGACATTACGATCAATTACCACCGTCCCCTGGTGAACAACCGCAAGGTCTGGGGCACACTCGTCCCCTACGGACAAACCTGGCGCGCCGGCGCCAACGAGAACACCACCATCGCCTTCAGCGACCCGGTGATGATCGAAGGCAAGCCGCTGGAGAAAGGCATCTACGGCCTGTCCATGATCCCCACCGAGAATGACTGGACCATCGTCTTCTCCAGGAATTCCACCTCCTGGGGAGCTTTCACCTACGACCAGAAAGAAGACGCGTTGCGGGTGACGGTGAAGCCGCAACCCTCCGACTTCCACGACGCCCTCACTTACGATTTCGACCAGCTCAAGCCCGATTCCACGCTGGTCACACTGCGCTGGGAGAAGGTCGCGGTGCCCTTCAAAGTCAGCGTGGACGTGCCGCAACTCGTCGAGGCGAGCCTGCAGAAGCAGCTTCGCAGCCTCTCGCAGTACACCTGGGTTAGCTGGGACGAAGCCGCCAACTACTACCTCGACAATAAGCTCGACCCGCAAGTGGCACTCAAGTACGCCGACAAGTCCATCGAGAACGAAGAGCGCTTCGAGAACCTCATCACCAAGTCGAAGGCGCTCGAGAAACTGGGGAAGACCGACGAGGCAACGGTCGTCCGCAACAAAGCGTTCGAGAAAGGCACCGCGCTGCAGGTGCACATGTACGCGCGCGGGCTCCAGAACGACAAGCGCCAGGACGAAGCCTTCGCCATATTCCGCTCCAACGCCGCGAAGTTCCCCAACGCCTGGGTGGTGCACACCGGAATGGCGCGCGTCTATAGCGGCGGCGGCGACTTTGACAGCGCGGCCAAGGAGATGAAACTGGCCGTGGCCGGCGCCGCCGACCCGCAGCAGAAGACATACCTAGAAGGCTTGGTGCGGCGCCTGGAAGCCAAGGAGGACATCAATAAGTAGGACTGGTGATTTGTGATTTGTGATTTGCGATTTGTGATTTCACCACGGAGGCACGGAGAATTCGGAAACAATCCCCCTCTGTGTCTCCGTGCCTCCGTGGTGGCTTTCCGCCCAGCAAAAAGGCCTGCATCTCTTCGGGCCTTTTATCACAACGATCTAGACGAGCTCTGGATCAGCGTCAGGGTTTCCAATCCTGCTGCGTCGAATTCTTTTGCTGTGGCGGTGCAGAATGCGGTGGAATCGGGGCCGCCTTAAGCATGTCAATAATCGCGTTGAGACGATTCTTGTCTTCGTCGGAGAGGCCTTGCGGATTCGCCAGTGTGTCCTTGGCAATGGATAGTGCAGTTTCCCCATGCTTGCCTTTGAGAGAAGGGTCGGCCTTCCTCAAACCCGCGTGGCCAGCATCCTTAAAGTCCTGGTCCAGCAGGTATCGTGTGGTCCATTTGTTTCCGCGGCTGGCCGCATACATCAATGCCGTTTTTCCGTATTTGTCCTGAGCGTTAAGGTCAGCACCTTTTTTGTTCAATTCTTTCACGACATCGGAAAAGTCATCGTCTACGCCTTGGGACATCTGGATTAACGCAGTCGTTCCGTTGTTATCCTTCAGGTTCAGGTTCTTGCTGGCATCGATCAGGCTCTTAGCTGCCGGCAGCGGGTCGTTGCCGGTCGCGGGCTGGGAGCGTCCCAGGTCCATCAGGGCGGTTCTGCCATTGTGATCCTGTTTGTCGACGTCAACCTGATGGGACTGAACCAAAGCCACCGCCATGTCGTAATGTCCCTGGTTGGCCGCCTCCATCAACGCGGTTCTTCCGTTCTTGTCCTGCAAGTCGGGCTTGTGACTGGCTGCAACGAGAGTCTTGGCTTCCGATGCGCTCAGAGTGTCCGCCTGAGAAAGAGTTGGCGAGCCGGTCGCAGGCGAGCGGCCGAGCAGATCCATGATCGCGGTTCTGCCATTCGCGTCCTGAATGTCGGGGTCCGCTTTACCCTCGGCGAGAGCCACCACCACATCTTTGTCACCAAAGCCGGCTGCGCGCATCATGGCAGTTCTGCCATCTTTATCCTTGACGTCCAAGTCAGCGGGTTTGCTGGCGTTGATCAGCGCTTTCACGGCGGTGCGATCCGGCTTGACGCGCTGTCCGGTCTGTTGTTCCTTATCGTGTGCCTGCTGAATCAGCGTCATGAGCGCGGTGTTCTTGTTTTTGTCCTGAATTTTGGGATCGGCGCCTGCCTTAGCTAACGCCTCCACCGCATCGTTGTTGCCATTTTCGGCAGCCAGAATCAGCGCAGTTTTTCCGTCGCTATTCTGGAGATTAAGCTTAGCGTTTCCCGCGGCCAGGGTCTGAATCACATCGGCGTTGCCGCGGCCGGCCGCAATCATTACCGCGCTGTTCCCGTCCTTGTCCGCAAGATCGACGCTAGCATTATTCTGTAGCAGAAGTTTGACGCTATCGCTCTGGTCGGTATTGGCCGCTGCCATAAGCGCCGTCTTGCCGTCGGCAGTTGTTTCATCCACCCGCGCGCCGCTGCTGAGTAAAAGGTTCATCGCATCCGTGGTTCCCATCTCGGCGGCCGCCATCAGCGCAGTTTTACCGTCCGAGCCTTTTGCATTTACGTCGACTCCGCTCTTGATCAGAGCTTGCATCTTCTTCAAGTCGTTGTTGCGAGCTGCGTCTTCCAGTTCGTCGACAGCAGACTGTGACTTGGTGCTTGCGGTAGCGGGGGCTGCGACTTTTTGAGCGCCTCCGGCCTGTTGCGTACCTCCGCCAGACTGCCCGCCTCCGGGCTGTGGCCCTGGTCCGCTGTACTTCCACTGAAACACGCTCTTAGCGCTGACCTCATCGGGCGCGAATGCGGGAGGACCGGACGGGGCAGCTCCGGAGGTAGAAACTGATTCGGGTTGCGAGTCAGTTGCCGATGGCGTCTGGGGTTTTTCTGCAGCATCCTGGTTCGCGGCGGGGCCCTCAGCAGAGTCGGTCCCAACGTCGTAGGGCGCGCTATAGCCACTGGTGCTGTCGATCCTGGCAGTCATGTATTGCCTCCTTGCCTGCCGTCACACGGGCGATTTGGTTTCCCCACAAGAAGTATCGGTTGCGCGGCAATATAGTTGCCGCTGAGGCCCGTAGGGCCTGAGCTGGTCTGACAGCAAAGCAAAAGGCCCGCGTCTCTGCGGGCCTTTTGCTTCCTGCTCGAACTCTTTTATTGCTGGCTGAACGGCTTGTTCTGGTGCTCAGCCACAATCTTCTTGGCATTGTCGGCCAGGGCCTTGGCCTGGGGCAGTAGGTCGAGCGCCTTCAGCACCTGGGGATCGGTTTCCGCCCGCACCCGCAGTCCTTCCTGCTGGCCGAACTCGGAGATGAACAGCTCGCTCTTGATATTGCTCTTGATCCAGTCGGCGTTCTCCACCAGGTCAGCTTCCGTGTACGCCACCTTCTGGTCATCGAGAAAGTGGCGGAAGTCGTTCATCACCGGGTCGTCCACCTCGAAGCTGCGTGAAACGTGGCGGTTGATCAAGTAATGTTTGGCGAAGTTGAAGAAGACATAGTGCTGCAGCAGCGCGTCCTCAAACTTGTTGGTCTTGGGCGTGGCGACTTTGACGTCGGGCGTGATGCCGCCGCCGCCGTAGACAGTGCGGCCGCTGTCAGTGAGCTTCACCTCGTGGTTGCCGGGTTCGGCGTCACCCTTGTTGTAGTAGTAGTCGTAGAGCGAGAGGCCTGTATAGTCGCGCTGGATCAGCCGTCCGCTGGGCGTGTAGTACTTGGCGGTGGTCAGCGCCAGCCCGGTGTTCTCCGAAAGCGGATAGACGGTCTGCACCAGTCCTTTGCCAAAGGTGTTCTCCCCGACCACCAGACCGCGATCGTGGTCCTGGATGGCGCCGGCCACGATCTCCGCTGCCGAAGCCGTTCCGCGATTCACCAGCACTACCAGCGGATAATCCTTGCCGCCGTTGCCGTGGCTGGCGCGATAAACTTTCTCGGCCGAAGCGCGCCCGTGGTGCGAAACGATCACCTGCCCCTTCTTCAGGAACTTGTCGGCAACGCCAACGCCCTCGCTCAGCAGGCCGCCCGGGTTCTGGCGCAGGTCGAGGACCAGGCCCTTGAGGTCGCCAAACTGCTGCAGCGCCTGCGCGACTTCGGTCTCGGTGGTCTCGTTGAAACCGGAGACGTGCATGTAGCCGATGCCCGGCTTGATCATGAAGTGCAGGTCGACGCTGGCGCGCGGAATCTCGTCACGCACTACGCTGAAATCTAGAGGCTTTTCCGAGCCCTCGCGAAGAATGGTGATGCGCACCGTGGTGCCCTTGGGTCCTTTCAACAGCTCGGCAACTTCGCTGGTGGTGAGGTTGTCGGTGGGCTTGCCATCCACGGCGATGATGATGTCGCCCGGGCGGATGCCGGCGCGGTACGCCGGAGTGCCCACGAAGGGAGCGATCACGATGACCTTATTATTGCGCGGGCCCACCGTCATGCCCACGCCGTAATACTTGCCGCGCTGTTCCTCGCGCAGCAGGGCATAGGACTTAGGATCGAAGAAGTTGGAGTGCGGATCGAGCACCCGCAGCATGCCGGGGATGGCCCCGTTGTAAATGGCCTTGTCCGGGTTCACCGGCTCGGCATAGTTCTGCTCTACGATGTCGTACACCTGGGTGAAGGTGCGCAGGCTGTCGCGCACTTCGGAATCGCTGCCCGGAGCGGCCGGACTTACTTTCTGCCCGAACAGGGCGCCCAGGAACCCACAAAGAACCAGAACAAAAACCACCACGAAGACGAAGCGACGAGAAGAGCTGCGTGCCATGATGCCGATACCCTCGAGTGTGACTCCCCACCGGCGGAGTGAGAGATTATCCGCAGTATAACACGGCCACTTTCCGCGCCCGGAGGGCGAAAACCTCCTCCTGGACCCGAAAGTACACCGGCCCCTGCTGTTTCTAGGATGCAGGGGCCGGCACGCAAGTTCCTAATACTTAGCCGAATTCGGAGGCAGTCGGGAGACTACCGATGCTCCCGGTCGTGGTGCTCCTCTTCTACCTTGCGTCCTTCTCGCGCGGCCGCACGCTCATGCTCAGAGCGCTCGTGCAGTGCGTGGTGTTCAGGGGTTCGTGCAACCCCAGGTGGGACTCGCCGCACGTTCGGGAAGGGATGAACATACTCGCGCCGATTCACCCATGTCCGCCGCCACGGAGAGTTGTTGATGATCACGGTGTGGGCGCGCCAGTCGAATCTTCCCAGGCCCCAGCCCCACGGGCGAAAGAATCCGCCGATAGTCACGCCGAAGCCGAAACGGATGGCGCCGCCCACTACGAAACCAGGCCGGGGCGCGAAGAAAACGACTCTCGGATCGTAGTACGGAACGACCATGAACGCCGGATTGACCGGCATGATCGTGATGTAGGGTCCGGCGCCAACAATAACCTGGCCGTTGCTTCGCAAATATCCGAAATCTCGCGCCTTCTGGCGTTCCCGCTGGACCGCATCCATGACGTCTTGTTGCTGCGCCAGGAAGGCGTTACCGAGGTCGGTGGTCCAGTTCATGTCGGAAGCCATCATGTCCAGCACCGAAGGGAAGGGCAACAACGCTTGCACGCTGGGATCCCAGGGAAGCTGATCGGCCTGGATCGCGTCGGCCAGTGCCTGGCCGGTGAGGTAATGGTGCTGATCCGCCCAGCGCGCGGCATCAGGAATCTGGTCAGGATAGGTCGCGGCCGCCAGCACCTGAGCCAGCAACGGATCCGGATAAAGCGCAACGCGCGCCACCAGCCCATCGAGTTGTTCGGGCGCGTACGATGGCGGCGCTTGCGCGAACAGGGGGACAGCCAGCAGAACTATGAGTATCAAGACTGCTTTTTTCGTCTTCATCGAATTCTCCCTGCATTGGGTGCGAAACCATGGACTTAAAGTTGCCTCTTGGATTTAAACCCGGCAGCATTCCACTAGTTTCGTGCCCGGGTCTCTTGGACAGGATCTTCGTTGTCGAGACAATGCTAGAGGCTGCCGTTGGAAGGCCGTTGCGGGTCGTCGCGACGAAAGTAAGGATGCAATCTCTCCCGCAGGTGCAGCCGGGCGCGCAGCAGGCGCGCTTTGACGGCACTAGGGGAAAGGCCGAGCGCCTCGGCGGTCTCCTCCGTCGAAAATCCTTCCACGTCGCGTAGCAGAAAGACCATGCTGTAGTGCCGCGGCAGGCTAGCCAGCGCCCGTATCAGAATGGCGCGCAGTTCGTTGCGTCCGTAAAGCTGTTCGGGATCCGGCCGCCAGTCCGCGATTTCTTCGCCAAGAGCGCCGGGATTCCCTGCATCTCCCTCGTGGAAGGATACCGTCTCGTGTCCACGGCGGGCGCGCAGCCGCATCAAGGCGGTATTCACCGCGATTCGCGTCACCCAGGTAGAAAAGCGGGAGCGTTCCTCGAAGCGCTCGAGATTCCGGAACGCTTTCAGGAAAGCCTCCTGCGCCACTTCTTCCGCGTCCTCGCGCGATCCGGTGATGTGTTGCGCCACGCGGAAAACCATCCCCTGGTAGCGACGCACCAGCTCCTCGAAGGCGCGCACGTCGCCCTGTTTTGCCGCATGCACCAGCGCCAGATCAGTGTCTTCCGCCGTCGCCTGGATTGTTGCGGCCGTTGCGTTTTCAGTGGCCGGCATCATCGAACGTGCTTACCTCCCCGGCGCCACCTTCCACGATGGCGCCCCTGCTGTCCCGATATAGCGTGACCGCGTACGCGTGGCGCGGGATCGAGTTGAGGCGCACCGTGGTCGCGATCCGCTGCGCACCAGCCATCCCCTCGCTGATGGGAACTTCTGCCAATCGCGTTCCGGAATCGGCGTCATAGAAACGGATGGCCTGAATGCAATGGCTGGTCCGGCTCAGCCCGCACGACGGATAGCGGGAAAAATCGAAGCTGGTCACTAAAGATAGATCGAGCACACTGGCGTGTCTGTCCGCGCCCATCCATGCACGCAGCAGGAACATCACTACAATCGCGATTAACAGCGTCCTTTTCATCACATCCTTCTCAGGATACAAATGGCATTCAATGATTAGACGTTGAATTCTCTGAATTGCTGCGTCACTTACTCGTAAACTTTTCGTAACCGTATCGGTTCCGCAACGCGCGGCCCTGCGTGGCGGGAATAATCCGCTCACGGGCCGGTTAGCACCGATGTGTGGCCAATAGCGCCACAAAGAAGGAGCTACCAATGAAGCGGAACGCATTCCTGATTACGGCCGTCCTCTTCTGCCTGACGATCTCTGCTATCGCCGCGGACCAGAAGAAGAATGACGCGCAGCCACAAGCCCAGCCAACCGAGCAGAAGCAGATGGCGCGCTATGACGCCGACGAGTACAACGAGTACGCGTCTTCCACTCCCCGCAAGCACAAGCCACAAGCAGAAAAGAAGTCGCAGCGCAGGCACCAGCAGGACAATTCGGAACGTGATCCCCGGGCCCCGCAGAATCAGGTGGAGTACGGCGGAGCCGGCTAAGTTTGGTCCTGTCAACCCGAGCGAGCGCGCCCGATTTTGGCGCGCGAGTCCAAGGGACCTCTATTCGCACAATGTTGTACAAGTAGGGGTGCTTCGACTCATGCGGGCAAAACCGGCCCGCACTCGCTCAGCATGACAGCGAAATGGGACCGCCACTTGAATCTGCTCTGGCCTGCCTGTAAAGAGCAATCAAAAATGTTAGGGAATAAACCCCACCGCTTTCTGGTTTAATACTCGGCGCCGTGTCTGCGCATGATTCCAGTGTCGGCTTCGAAGAACTGGCGATGCCGCTCTTCGATTCGCTCTACAACTTCGCCCAATGGCTCACGCAGAACCGGGATGAGGCGGAAGACCTGGTGCAGGAAACCTATGCTAAGGCGTTGAAGGGCTTCGGCTCATTCCAGCCGGGAACCAATTTCCGCGCCTGGGTTTTTCGCATTCTGCGCAACACCTTCCTGACTTCGCGCACGGGCCTGGCGGTCAGCCGGACGGTGCCACTCGAAAGCGAGGACGAATCGGAGCAAACCGTCGCCGTGTCACACGAGACGCCGGAATCCATCCTGCTCGTGCAGGCCAGCCAGCAGCAGGTTCAGGCTGCGCTTGAGCGGGTGCCAGTCGTCTATCGGGAAGTGCTGCTGCTGTGCGATGTGGAAGAGATGAGCTACCAGGAGATCGCCGACACGCTGGCGGTGCCCATCGGCACGGTAATGTCACGGCTTTACCGGGCGCGCAAGGCGTTGCGATCTGCGCTCGAGGGCAAAGTCCCGGAGGCCAAGCATGCCTGACGATCGCTGGCAGCCCAAACTCGACCAGTACCTGGATTCCGAACTCTCCGCTGGGGAGATGCGCGGCATGGAGGCGCACCTGCGCGAATGCGTTTCCTGTGCCAGCGATGCCTTGCATCGTCTCCAGCTCAAGCGAGTTACCCGCCTCGCCGGCCAACGCTACACACCCAGCGCCGAGTTCCGCCGACGCATCGAGAAACAGGTGGCCGCGAAAAATCGTCCTGCGCACCGCTGGCTCTGGATTCCGGTGCTTGCTTCGCTTGTGGTGCTGCTGGCGGCCGTGGTCACCGTGGGACGCTGGTACGAGCGCTCGCGCTCTCAGCAGGTGCTCGCCGAACTGGCTGATCTGCACGTCGCTGACCTCGCGTCTCCCACGCCTGTAGATGTGGCTTCTTCCGACCGCCATACCGTCAAGCCCTGGTTCCAGGGGAAATTGCCGTTCACCTTCGACCTGCCCGAACTCGAAGGCACCGGATACAAGCTGGTGGGCGGACGGGTCGCCTACCTCGAGCACGAACCCGGCGCGGAGCTGCTCTTCGACGTCGGCGCGCACCACATCTCGGTGTTCATCTTTCGCGATCGCCCGGAGATCGAGCGGGTGTTTCCGGCTCACGATTCCAGGAGCCGTGTGCTCTCGTTCCACGTGGAGTCGTGGGCCGCAGGCGGCTTGCGCTACTTTGCATTCAGCGACGCCAGTCCTGAGGCTATTGAGGGACTCTGCCGTTTGCTGCAGCAAGCCGGCGCCTGAACTCTGACCGGCCCCTCCCGCATTGGCCGCCGGCCCGCCTGCTAGTATCATGGAGTCATGAACATCGGCCCCGAGATGCTGTTCTTGTTGCTTCTGGCCTTCCTGTTGTTCGGGCCCAAGAAGCTGCCTGAGATCGGCCGCAAGCTTGGCCGCGGCCTGGCCGAGTTCAAGCGCGCCTCCAACGAGCTCAAGGGACAACTGGAAAACGAGATGCGGCTGCTCGAAGCCGAAGATCGTGAGAAAAAGATCTTGCCGCCTTCTCCGCCACCTCCCACGAATACGGTAGCCGTCTCAGCACCCACCGTTCCCGCGTCTCCGGATCCCCAGCTCTCGCTGCCGATGGCTGACCATCAGCCGGCCGCCGCCGCGGCAATGCCGGCCGAGGATCCGCCTCCGTCTCCCGGTCCTGGAGTAGAAGGTGCCTGAGACCGATACCGAGCAGGAGCGCAAGCCAGAGCTCCTTGGAATGAGCTTTTTCCAGCACCTGGAGGAACTGCGGCGCCGCCTCATCTACTGCCTGGTGGCGGTGGCCGTGACCTTCTTCGTGGGCTGGTGGAAGGCGGACCGCATCTTCGCCTTCATGCAGGCGCCGATCATGAACGCCCTGCACGCGCATAATCTCGACGAGAAGCTCGTCTACACCAATCCCACCGACCCCTTCAACATGTACATGAAGGTCGGGTTGATCGCCGGGCTCTTTATCGCCTCGCCATTCATTCTCTACCAGGTTTGGGCCTTCATTGCGCCCGGCCTGTATCGGCACGAGCGGCGCTACATTCTGCCGTTCATGTTTTCGACGGTGGGGTTGTTCCTGGCAGGCGGTGCCTTTGGTTACAAGATGGTTTATCCGGCAGCGCTCGATTTCCTGATCGGCTACGGTGCGCAGTTTCAGCCCATGATCACCATCCACGAATACACCACCCTGTTCCTCACGGTGATTCTTGGCATGGGAATCGTATTTGAGCTGCCCATTCTGATTTTCTTCCTGGCGCTGATGGGAATCGTGAGCGCCGGCTGGATGTGGCGCAACTTTCGCTACTCGATCCTGGTGATCTTCATCATCGCCGCTATCATCACGCCCACCACGGACATCCTTAATATGTGCATCTTTGCCGCGCCCATGGTGGCGCTCTACGCGGTGAGCATCGGCATTGCCTGGCTGGTGCACCCCACGCGGCGCAAGGCGCGCGCCGCCAAGGCTAAAGCGCAAGCATGATTGTCCCCGACCAGCGTCCGAAGTGGCTGGCGGCTGCCGTGCCCGTCCTGCTGATGCTGGTGCTCGCGCCGCTGGCGCTCAAGCGGATGGGACGTCTTCCTGTGTCGCCGGCCAACCAGGCGGCAGCTCTCATGGCGGCGCCAGTTCCGGCCAGCGCAGCAACTTCCGGTGGCGACCTGCCCCACATCAACGCGGCGCGCGCCATGCAGTACGTGCGCGACGTGGTCGCTCTGGGGCCGCGTCCCATCGGCAGTGAAGCTCACCGGAAGCTCGAGGCATACATCGCCGCGCACCTTGCGGGCGCCGCCGTGGAGCACGACGATTCGACCGCTGCGACTCCCGAGGGCCAATTCCCGATTCACAACATCATTGCCAAATTTCCCGGCACCAAGCCGGGCGTAGTGGTCATCGCCACGCACTATGACACGCTGATGCGGGTGAAAGGCTTCGTCGGCGCTAACGACGGCGGCTCTGGCACGGGGCTCCTCATCGAACTCGCCAACCAGCTTCGTGCCGGCAAGCGCAATGGGTACAGCGTGTGGCTGGTGTGGCTGGATGGAGAAGAAGCGGTCCGCCAGTGGTCAGAGACCGACAGCCTTTATGGCAGTCGTCATCTCGCCGAGAAGTGGAAAAAGGATGGCACCATCAGCCAGCTCAAGGCCTTCCTGCTGGCCGACATGATCGGCGACGCCGACCTCAACATCGATCACGACCAGGACTCCACCGCATGGCTCGAAGATCTCGTTTATCAGGCGGCGACCCAGCTCGGCTATCAGTCGCACTTTTTCGCG
>Ga0335079_10005487_pt1 | contig 14519 bp, 10 predicted proteins | sample Lox_Sample_33_FD_206719 | JGI IMG/M metagenome (GOLD analysis project Ga0335079, IMG submission 206719) | Soil microbial communities from Loxahatchee National Wildlife Refuge, Florida, United States - Lox_Sample_3.3 | ecosystem: Environmental > Terrestrial > Soil > Wetlands | place: USA...
CGCTGCTCCTAAGCTGGTCCTCAGCTCTGGCGCTTGCGCTGACTGCCGCATGGCTGCGATTCTTCGCCTACGACGCAGCGGCAACGCTCATCACCGGAACGTTGCTCTGCCTTCCCGCAGCCGTGCTGGCATTGCTCTCCGTGCTGTGGAATGTTCCGGGAGCACTGGCAATCGCTCTGATCGTCGCGCCTCGCGATTATCGTTACGCCCGCAACCTCCTCGCGAAGGCATATAGTCTTCCTCACATCATCACTGCGCGCGCTAAAGGCTTGGGCGAACTTCGGATTCTCTTTTGGCATGTTCTGCCCGTAGCTGGGCCGCAGTTGCTCGCCATAGCTGGAGTTTCCGTCAGCCTCGCAATCGGTGCCGCGATTCCTGTCGAAGCTCTCTGCGGACTGGCTGGCGTCGGACAACTCGCATGGCAAGCCGCCCTCGCCCGCGATCTTCCATTGCTCATGAACATCACGATCCTGGTGACATTGGTAACCTTGCTGGCAAACTCCAGTGCCGATGTAATCGGACAGATGCTTCGAGGCCAGGAAGCATGACGATCTGGCGCAGGGTGGCGTGTGCGGTTCTGCTGCTCGTAATCGGAGTGTCATTGGCGGCGAACTGGCTTGCTCCGGCGGGATATGCCAAGGAATACCGGGACGCGCCGGATGTAGCTCCTTCGCACGCGCATTGGCTTGGCACGGACGATATCGGTCGCGACCGTTTCGCACGAGTCCTATACGGCACACGGATTTCGCTTTTGCTCGCTCCGGCCGCGGCGTTGCTCTCGACATTGATGGCCGCGCTGATCGGGGGATTGGCGGGCTATCTCGGAGGAGCGTGGTCCAAATCCGCGATGGCCGTGACTGATCTTTTTCTGTCTCTGCCGTGGCTGTTTTTGCTGATCACGGTTCGTGCGCTGATGCCGTTGAATGTCTCTCCCCTGGTTTCGGTGCTGGTGACGTTTCTCATTTTGGGTCTGCTCGGCTGGACCAGCGCCGCGCGTGTCTTGTGCTCGACGGCAGGATCCGTGCGCGATTCAGATTTCGTGCGTCAGGCGCGAGCCTCTGGCATCCGCGGCATGCGGCTGTTCTGGATCCACGTGCTGCCGAACTTGAAGCCGGTGTTGTACGCGCAGTTTTGGATATCGATTCCCGCGTTCATTTTGAGCGAGGCGAATCTTGGCATTCTCGGCCTCGGCGTGGCGGAGCCGATGCCCTCGTGGGGGAGCCTCCTGCGGGAACTGGAAGGAATGGTTTCGGTCGGGGACGAACCTTGGAAGTTCGTGCCCCTCGTTCTGCTGATACTCGTCGTAACGTCGTTTCAGGTTGTGCTTTCGAAGCAGGAAGAAGTGGCCGCGTAGCCACTTGAGGACGGTTTGCAGTGACAGTCAAAAAGTGCGGAAAAACAATCGCAGCATTAATACTTTGCCTCGGTTTTATCGCCGGCAATGCGCTGGCGCAGGGCCAGTTGAGGTTCTGTCTTCGTTCCGAGCCCAAGACCTTTGATCCGTTGAAGGTCGAAGATGACGCCTCCGTCGCCGTGCGTTACCTGACAGGCGGAGTCCTGCTGCGCATGAATCGCCAGACGCAGGTCCTGGAGCCAGAGCTCGCGCAATCGTGGAAAGTTTCGAAGGATGGCCGGCAGATCACTTTCAAACTTCGCAGCGGAATTTCTTTCTCCGACGGCACGCCATTTTCTGCCGACGACGTCGCCTACACCGTCCAGCAGCTCATGGACCCGTCTCTCCACTCTCCCACCGGAGACTCTTTCCGTTCCGGACCCGGCAATGTAGAAACGAAAGTGATTTCCCCGACACAGATTTCCATCACATTCCCGGCGCCTGTTGCGGGCCTCGATCGCCAATTCGACCAGGTTGCCATCGAGTCGGCGCACTCGCCCAAGAAAGAAATGGCCGTGCTCGGTCCATTTATGGTGGCCGACTACAAGCCCGGAGCAAGCCTGCTTCTCAACAGGAATCCGAATTACTGGAAGACCGACGCGCAAGGTCGAAAGCTGCCGTATCTCGATTCGATCCGCCTCGACATTCAGCCCAACCGAGATGTGGAGATGCTCCGCTTCAAGCGCAACGAGATCGATCTCATCAACACACTTGACAGCGACTACTTCGACAAGCTCGCTACAACCTCTCCGCAAGTCGTTCACGATGCCGGACCGTCGCTCGACAGTGAGCAGATGTGGTTCAACGAAGTCGCCAAGTCGCCGCTCCCCGGCTACAAGAAAGCATGGTTCCGCTCGGCCGTTTTCCGCCGTGCCATTTCTCAGGCGATCAATCGCGACGATCTTGCCCGCGTCGTCTTCCGCGGACACGCGCAGCCTGCCATCGGCCCGATTTCTCCGGCCAATAAGTTCTGGTTCAACGCCAAGCTGAAGCCTGAGGTCTATTCCTCCGATACGGCGCTGAAAGCCCTGCAGAATCAGGGCTTCCGCATGGAGAACGGCACACTCAAAGACAAAGACGGCAATGTCGTCGAGTTCTCGATCATCACCAATGCCGGCAACAAATACCGCGAGCGCATGGCCACCATGATTCAGGAGGATCTGCAGAAGATCGGCATTCACGTCAACGTCGTGACTCTCGACTTCCCTTCCCTCATCGCGCGCATGACTCAGACGTTCGACTACGAAGCGATTTTGCTCGGACTCACCAACGTCGGCCTTGATCCCAACGAACAGATGAATGTGTGGCTCAGCTCCTCTGAAAATCATCAGTGGAATCCGCAGGAAAAGACTCCCGAAACTACGTGGGAAGCCGAGATTGACCGCTTGATGCGGGTTCAAGCCTCTTCTGCAGATGCGAAAAAGCGCAAGGAAGCCTTCGATCGCGTTCAGGAGATCGCGGTCGAAGAACAGCCTTTCATCTACCTCGTCAACCGGAATGCGTTATCGGCCATTTCTCCCCGCGTGCAGGGAGCAAGTCCGGTTATTCTCGTTCCTCAAACGTACTGGAATATCGAACGACTCTCGGTGAAGTAGAGGCATCTTGCGGGATATTCATCACAGCGGCGCTCTCGGCATGCAGGAACGTAAAAAAGACGTTCTCCTCTCCGCTGGAGTCACGGTTCGGTACGGGAACAAGCCCCCCGTTCTGTCTGATGTCGAATTGGAAATACGGCGCGGCGAGGTACTCGGACTGATTGGTCAGAGTGGTTCCGGCAAAAGCACCTTGGCGATGACAATTCTGGGCTTGCTCGATCACAAGCGGGCAACCGTAGAAGGCGCTATTGAATTCGAGTTCCGCGATCTTGTCAGTCTCCGCGAGTCCGAAATGCGCGAACTGCGCGGACGCAAAATCGCCCTCGTCCTGCAGAGCCCTCAGTCATCCCTGAATCCCGCGCTCAAGATTCGCACCCAGCTTCGTGAGACCTGGCGCGCGCATGCTTCCGGCTCGAAGGCCGACTGCGATCAGGCCATCCGGGCGGCATTGGAGAGTGTCAGCCTGCCATCTTCCGATGATTTCCTGCGCAAATATCCATCTCAGATGAGTGTTGGCCAGGCCCAGCGAGTCTTGATAGCGATGGCCGTCATCCATCGCCCAGCGTTGCTGATCGCCGACGAAGCCACCAGCGCCCTCGATGTGATCACGCAATCGGAAATTCTGACGCTCTTCCGCAATCTGAACCGCAACTCAGGCATGTCGATTCTCTACATCTCTCACGACTTGGCCTCCGTGGCCACGATCTGCGATCGCGTCGCGATACTTCATCAGGGCCGCATCGTCGAGACCGGCTCAACGCACGAGATCCTTCTCCGCCCTCAGCACGAGTACACGCAACGCCTGATCGCGGCCATGCCCAAGATGCCGCAGAGAGCCGAAGCGAGTCGCGCCGCCACAGTCAGTCTGTAACAATCCAAACCTGCAAGCTCCGTCGAACCCGATTCCGACCGTTTTCTCCGCCGATTCATTCCAACAAACTCCGGTCATCGCTCCGCAAGTACGGCTGTCATCACCTTCAACGGCGAGACAAACTGTCTCACGCCCACCTGCGTGGGACAGACTGGCCCAGATCGACGTCGAAACTGCCGAAAACCTCTAGCAGATTCAATAACTTACAAGCCAAGCATTGGTGGCTCGTGTGCAACACAGCCTGTGGGTACGAGTTTGATCTTTCCCCCCATTCAAGAAAGGGTGAGATTTATGATCCGTACACGTAAGCCACAAAAGCCCGGGCGAGGAGAACGGCACAGCGCGGCGTGGGGCAAGCGCCTCATGATCGTGCTGGCGCTGACCACGGGCATGGCATTTGGCCAGCGCTGGGTCGATCCCGCGGCCAACACAACCGGCAGGTTCACGCGCATCGCTCCCGAACTTTCGGGAATGCTCGCGAAAGCGAAGCAAGGCACGGCGAAGGGACAGACGGTCAAGGTCATCGTGACCTACCGTAAGGTTCCGACCGCTACGCATTATGCCACGATGCGGAATCGCGGCGGCCTCCTTCGCTCGAAGCTGCACATGATCAAGGGCGCGGCCTTCACGATTCCGGTCAGCGCTCTGCCCGCGCTGGAAGCCGATCCTGAGATCGCCACGGTCACCATTGACCATCCGATGAACGTTGCGGATGATCTCACCAACGGCGCGATCGGCACGAGCACGGCCTGGAACTCCGGATTCACCGGCGCCGGCATCGGCGTCGCCGTAATCGATAGCGGCATCAACGACAGCCATCCGGATCTCCGGAACGCAGCTGGAGCTTCTCGCGTCGTCTATCACCAGGACTTCACCGGAACTCCGACCACGAACTCCAGCGGCGCGAACTGGGACCTTTATGGGCACGGCACGCACGTCGCCGGAATCATCGGCGGCAACGGATCGCTCTCGGGCGGACAGTATGAAGGCGTCGCACCGGGCGTGAACCTTATCGACCTGCGCGCACTGGATGCCAATGGCGCGGGCAGCGACAGCACGGTGATCGCGGCCATTCAGCAGGCGATCGCTCTTCAGAATGTCTACAACATCCGCGTCATCAATCTTTCCTTGGGACGCGGTTTCACGGTCAGCTACACGCAGGATCCTCTCTGCCAGGCAGTTGAATCGGCCTGGAAGAGCGGAATTGTGGTTGTGGTCGCGGCCGGTAACTACGGCCGTCTCAGCATCAACGGCAGCAACGGCTTCGGAACCATCACGGCTCCGGGCAACGATCCTTATGTTCTGACCGTTGGCGCAACCAAGAGCAACGGTTCTGCCTCGATCGCGGCACAGACGAAGGCCAGCTACAGCTCCAAGGGCCCCACGGCTCTCGACCACATCGTGAAGCCTGACATCATGGCCCCCGGAAACGACGTCGTTTCCCTGTCGGCTCCCGGCGCCACTCTCGAAGCTTCGTATCCGCAGGAGTTAGTCTCGGGCACCGACGGCAACTCCGACTACTTCACTCTCAGCGGAACCAGCATGGCGACTCCCGCAGTTGCGGGCGCTGCCGCGATCTTATTGCAGGAACAGAACACTCTGACTCCGGACCAGGTTAAGGCCCGGCTGATGAAGACTGCCTACAAGATGGGAATGACGTCCACATCGGCGTACGTTCCTCACTTGCTGGCGAACTTCATCGATTTCTACGATCTTTTCTCCGTGGGCTCCGGCCTGCTGAACGTGCAGTCTGCAGAGGCGAACAACGACCTGGCTCCAGCCAACGTCGGCGCCGCCCTGTCTCCGACCGCCGTCTACAACCAGCAGAATCGGACGGTCTCGCTGGTGTACGGGAATTCCAGCGTGGCCAGCAACTCTGTGGTTTGGGGAACCTCGGTCGTTTGGGGAACCTCGGTGGTTTGGGGAACCTCGATCGTCAGCGGAAACTCCGTGGTCTGGGGTAGCTCGCTGCCCTGGAGCGACAACACTACCTCCGCGTTCAGCGTAGTCTGGGGTTCGAGCACCGGAACTGCCTCCGCTACGAGCGTGGTTTGGGGCGCATCTGTTGGAGACGGCAATACCGCATTCTCTGACGCCGGTGACGATGAACAGTGACAGCCGTGTGTGAATCCGTAAAGAAAGGAGAGACCATAATGAACAACACACGGCAAATTAAGACGTTCATCGGCGCGATGACAGTAGCCGCAGCGGCTATGGCGGGATACGCGGCCTTCGCCAGCCACACCCCGCATGTCTATCTGACGCTCGCTGTTCTGGCATTGGCAGCGGCCACTTCGAGAATGAAAGTGAAGTTGCCCGGGATCGATGGCAACATGTCCATGAACCTGCCGTTTCTGCTGACGGCGGTCGTGAATCTCAGCGTCGCCGAAGCAGTGATCGTTGCCTGCGCCTCCACCGCCATCCAATGTTGGCCGCGGAAGGGCGCGAAACTAAATGCGCAACATATGACGTTCAACCTCAGCATGATGATCGTCGCCAGCTCGCTGGCCAGCCTGATCTTCCATGCCGATTGGTTGCGCAATTCCCAGCTGAGTTCCCCGTCGTTCGGACTCGTGCTGGCAACCATCGCTCTGTTCCTCGGACAGACTGCTCCCGTTGCAGGGATCATCTCCGTCAGTGAAGGCAAGTCTGGCGGATCCGTCTGGTGGAACATCGCTCAGCTGTCATTCCCGTACTACGTCGTCAGCGTCGGCGTCACATCCATGGTGCAGGCGATGAGTTCGCACTTGGGATGGGGCCTCGCCCTGGCAGTCTTCCCGGTGATGTACGGAATCCATCGCTCGTATCGCCTCTACTTCGGCAGGCTCGCGGAGAATCTGCAGCCGCCGGTTCTGGCGAGGGCAGCAGCAGCAGGAGCATAGGAACTTAACCCCGCAAGCATAAAGGTGGCAGCGCAACCCAGCGCCTGCCACCTTTTCTTTTTGCGTAGCGACAGCCACCTTGGCTGTCTGGCTCTTGGTCCATGTGGCGAAAGCCGCCTCGACGGTCCAACGGAGCGAAGCTCTTTGATTCTCTATTCCAGCGACTTCTGCATCGGCACCACGTACATGTAGTACACAAAGAAGAAGATGAGGATAAAAAATGCCCCGATCGAAATCGAAAGCAGAATTCCCCGAAGCGTCGTGAATGATGCGGTCTTGTGTTTTCTACTTCTTCTCATGAACTGCGAACGCCCTTGATAAATGCCATCTGCCGTGCGACCCCAATTTCGCTTTGCGACCGCCCCCAAAATTAAGGCTGTACTCCAATCTCAAAGTTCAGCGTCGAGAGCGACAGCCGATACTGATACTGAGCGTTGACATAACCGATCGCCGCATCGGTTTGCTGTAGCTGCGCCTGGCTCAATTCGACGATCGAGCCCAACCCCAGTTGATATCGTTCCTTCGCCAGCGTGAGACTCAGGTCCGCCTGCTTCGAAAGTTCCTCCGCTACTCCCACGCGTTGAAATGATGTGTGCGCTCCCAGCCACGCCGTGCGAACGTCGCGCACTACGCGATCCCGCAGATCCCGCGTATTCTCAGCTGCCGCCTGCGCCCGGAATTTCGCCTCCGAGGCCTGCGAACTGTAGAGGAAACCGTTGAAGATCGGGATGCTCATGTTCACCCCAATCGCTCCATACCAACTCGATACGAAGTAGTTCGGGAAACATCCACCAAAGCAGTCCGGCCTCACGGGGGTTCCGCCTGCCATGCCGAGTGCACTCACCGTCGGAAACAAAAGATCCCGCTGCGCCTTCCTGTATTTCTCCGCCGCCTGTTGCTCGTACGTATATGCCTGCAGATCGGGCCTGTGCTGCATGGCCGTATTGATCATCACGTCCACATCCGGAGGAGGAGATGGCAGTTGGGTATGTTCTACAGTCAATTCGTAATTGACTTGCTTTTCGAAACCCAGAACCGCCGTCAACGCCGCTATGGTCGAATCCACATTGTTCTGCGCGTCGAGCAGCAGCAGTTTGGCTTGCGAAAGATTCACCTGCGCAAAGGTCAAATCCAGCGTGGATTTCAGCTTGCTCTTGGTTAATTCATCGACCTGGTGTTCCACCGAACCCCGCGTGGTCACAGTCTGCTGTGCCACCTGCAAAAGAGCCTGCGCCTCAAGCGCGTTATAAAAGGCTTGATCGGTCGCGAGAACAATGTCCTCGGTTGTCGCCAGCGCGTTCGCCTGTTGCGCCTTTTCGCGGAGCTTCGAAGAAGAAACGCGATTGACCGTCCGACCGAAGTCCGTCAGAAGCTGGCTTAACGTCACACCGGCGCCCGCGTGTTCGAGCAACCGCGGTGCATTCAATCCGCCCGCGCCGATACGGCTTCCCTCATTCGCAGTCGCGGCGGTGATGTCTCCTGTGAACGTTGGGAGTTCCTGCGACCTCGTCTCGCGGTAAACCTGATGTTCAGCCAGTGCAAGCAGTCTTCCCACGCTGATCCGCGGATTGTTTTTCAGCGCAATCTGCTCGGCTTGCGTGCGTGTCAACCGCATCGTGCCGCTCGGCGGCTGAACTTTCTCGCCGGGGGTCGGATTTCCCATCTGAGATTGATCCTGGCCTTGAGCTGCGGCCGCCAGCGCCAACTGCACTCCCGACGGAGTCGCAAATCGGCTCGATTCTCCCTCTCTCTGCAGTTCTGGGGCAGAGGGCAGATGTTCCTTTGCAACTGCGGGGTCGCTCGCCTGTGCAATGCAAGTCCCCGCCAACGAACAAAACAACACTGGCGCACACAACAGAAAGATAGTGACTCTCGTCATCCGTTTACCTTTCGAAGAAAATCCAATCCCTCCCCACACTATTGCCTTATGCCGTCTGCGCCGGCGGAGTGAGCGTAGCCTGCCGATTCTTCTTGCCATACACCAGCAAGTACGCGGCCGGCACGATGAAAATGGTCAACACAACAGACGAGGTCAATCCCCCAATGATTGCCCTTGCCAGCGGCGCATACTGTTCGCTTCCCGTTCCAAGCTTGAGCGCCATTGGGACCATGCCGATGATGGTCGCTAGTGATGTCATTAGAATCGGCCGCAATCTCACCCGGCAGGAAGTGATGATCGCATCTTGGACCGAATTGCCCTGGTCCTCCAACCGGTGCGCGAATTCCACAATCAGAATGCTGTTCGAGGCCGAGATTCCAACCAGCATGAGCACTCCCATTAGCGACATCACGTTCAGCGTGGTCCCCGTCAGAGGAAGAATGATCAGCACTCCGATGAATCCCATTGGAATCGCTAGCATGATCAGCACCGGATCTTTGAACGAACGGAACTGCGCCACGAGAATCAGGTACAAGAGAAGCCCCGACATCGTGAGACCGATCGCAAAACTGTGGAACGACGCATTCATACCTTCCACCATTCCGCGAAGGTTCACGCGCATGTTTGCCGGCAGTTTCGTGTTGTTCAAGATGTCCTGAACTTCGTTCGCCACTTTTCCCAGGTTTTCCGAACCCGGAGTGACGTAGAGATCCGTGACGCGTTGAATCTGGTAATGATCCACTTCTGTCGGAGTCAGGACGTTTCTTACTTTCACGACCGTGTCCAGCGTCGTCGAGTCCTTCAGATTCGGCGCGCGGATCGGAATGTTCGTCAGGTCCGTCGGGTCGTGAATGGCTCCTTCCCCATGTTCCGGGTACTGCACCGTCAGAAAATAATCGTTGCCCGTCTTGTGATCCACCCAGTAGTTGGGGGCGATCATCGTGTTGGAATTGAGAGCCGTGATGACGTTATCTACGACTTCCTTTTGCGTCAGTCCCAACTCACCGGCATGCACACGATCCACGTCGAGCCGCAATCCGGGATAATTCAAATCCTGCGGAATATAGACCTCGCCCACATCCTTCAATCCGCGGATCTTGGTCGCCAGATCCTGCGCGAAGTTGTAGGTCTCATGCAGGCTGCGTCCGCTCAGCTGCACGTCGATCGGCGCTTGCATTCCGGAGTTCAAGATGGCATCCACCATCGATCCGCTCGAGAAGAACGTCCGGATTTCCGGGTACTTGTCGGCGATCGCCTTTTGCACCCGGTCCATGTACTCAAAGCTCGAGATCTTGTGTGAGTCCTCGAGTGCTACCTGGACCGTTGCCATATACGGTCCGGCATTCGTCGTGTACAGCGACGAGAAATCCGGAACCACACCAATATTCGAAACGACGATCCTCAGATCCTTGGGCTTGATTTCCTGCCGGATTAAATCCTCGACTTTAGCTACGTACTGTTCGGTAACTTCCAGCCGCGTGCCAGTCGGCACTTTCATGTTGATCGTGAACTGGCCGGCGTCTGTTCTCGGGAAGAACGCAAGTCCCAAGAAGGGATAGATCGCCAGACTCAGCACAAACACTCCGCACAACGCGGCCACCGTAAGCCCAGGCCGCGCGACCGCACGCTTTACCCAAACTTCATAGAAATCGAGCAGCGTATTGAAGTGTCGGTTGAAGCTGGCTGTAAATTTCTCCCAGCGAGATCCTCCCGTTGGTGCAGTCGGCTCGATCTCATATTCGGCAGCTTGATGCCCTGCGGAGTGTGGAACCGCTTTCAGCAGCCGCGAGCAGAACAGCGGAATCACCGTCATCGCGACCACGTAGGACGCGAACAGCGAAATCACCACCGCGAGTGCGAGCGCGGTGAAGAGAAATTTGCTGACGCCGTAAAGGAAAGTCACCGGGAAGAACACCACAACGGTCGTCAACGTCGCCGCCAGCACCGCCAGGTTGACCTCGGTCCCTCCAACTTCAGCCGCAGCCATTGGAGTTGCGCCGGACTCGAGATGCCGGTATATGTTTTCCAACGAAATAACGGAGTTATCGATGATCCGGGAGAATGCGAGTGCCAGCCCTCCTAGGATCATCGTATTGACCGTGCTCCCGGTAAAGTTCAGCACCACAAACGTTGCCAGCGCCGAAAGCGGGATCGACAGGAATACGGCCGAAGTCGCCCGAAAACTTCCAAGAAAGATCAGGATCATCAGGCTCGTAAGCGCTAACCCCAAGGCGCCTTCATGCAGCAGAGTGTCGATCGCTTCTTTGACGAATGCCGACTGATCGAACACCACCCTCGTCTTCAACTGCTGTGGGATGTCGTAAAGATTGCGCAGCGCATCGCGAATGCCATTCACCACCTCGATCGTGTTCGTGTCCCCACCCTGCTTCATGATTGGCAAGTACACCGACCGCTGGCCATCCACACGGACAAGGTTGTATTGAATCTGGTTCGCATCCTCCGCTTTGCCGACGTCGTTCACGCTAACCCAGGACGTGCCCACCGTTTTCACCGGCACTTTTCCCAGCTGATCCATGTTGTCAACCAGACTGTTCGAGTACACGTAGTAATCGAACGGTCCCATCTTCACGTCGCCGGCCGGCAAAATCAGGTTGGAGTTGTTCACGGCATTCACGACGTCCATCGGGCTCATCTGTCGCGATGCCAGTTTGTACGGATCCACGTACACCATGATCTGGCGGTACTTTCCCCCAAACGGCGGCGGAATTTCCGCACCTTTCACCACCGCGATTTGATTTCGTATGGAGAATTGTCCAACATCATGAAGCTCGGTCTGCGTCAATCCTTCGCCCTTCAGCGTGACCAGGCACACCGGCAAGCTCGACGCATCAAACTTCAGCACAACGGGTGGCAGCGTGCCCGGCGGCAGGCGCTTCAAATCCGCCAGCGCAAGATTCGAGATCTCGGTCACATCCGCATCAGCACTCGTGCCCGGCTGGAAATAGAGCTTAATAATGCTCACGCCCAGCAGCGATCTCGATTCCATATGGTCAATGCCGCTCGCCAGCGTGAAGAATCGCTCCAGAGGATCTGTGATATCGACCTCGATATCTCCCGGCGGCATTCCCGAGTAGAATGTCGCGACCACCACCTCTGGCAAATTGATTGCCGGAAACAGGTCGACTGGCATGCGCACCAGACTGGTCACGCCGATGACCAGCAGCACAAGGCAAACGACGATAATGAAGTACGGATTTCGTATGGAAAAACGTGGCATGAAGTACCTTTCGCCCTGACTGGCGCTCTATTCCTGGTTGTTTTCCTGGTACCCGATCATCTGCACGACTTGCGGATGGACTTTCTCGCCCACCTTCAATCCGCCCCGGTCGCTGACCACAACCCGCTCCCCGGCTTGTAGTCCCGACGTAACTTCCGCATCCGACGCAGACTGAATTCCCAGCGTGATCGAGCGTTCTTCGATTTTCTCGTTCGGATCGACCACCAGAACCGTCGTCTTGTCTCCCGTCCGATTCACGGCTTGCAGCGGCACCGTCGGCACATCATCCCGCTGCTGCAGCGTTAGCACCGCCTCCGCATACATTCCCTGCACCAGTGTTCCCGTCTTGTTCGGAACGTCCACCTCGGTGTGCATCGTGCGCGTGTCTTCCCGCACGCCTTGCGAGAACCGCGCTACCTTTCCTGGAAACGTCCGGTTCAGCGACGCCACACGCACATCCACGGGGTCTCCCACGCGGATAAACTGCACGTACGATTCAGGCACCGGAATCACCAGCCGGAACAGATCATCCTCTGAAAGTTTCACAATCGGCATGGCCTGCGTGCTCGAAGCCGTTCCGGCCTGCACCAGCGTTCCCAGATTTGCATACCGGTCCGTCACGACTCCCGAGAAGGGCGCCGTGATCTTCGAGTAGTCGTACAGCGATTGATCATGCTCCAACTTCGCCTTCGACACCGCGAGTTGGCTCTGGGCCGCGTCCAGAGCCGCTTCCCCGGCATCCACCTGCGCTGCCGCGGCCATGTCCTTCCCCTGCGCATCATCGACTTCCTGTTGCGCAACGATTCCAGGCTGGCTCTCGAACACGCCATTCAGCCGCGTGTATTCCAGGTGCAGCGCTTTGTACTGCGCCTTGTAACGCCCAAGTTCGTGCTGCGATCTCATCTCTTGATTGGCGGCATTCTTGATCTCGGCCTCATCTTCCTGCAGCTGTGCCTCTAACTCAGGGATCTCAAGCAGCGCCATGACCTGACCCGCTTTGACATGTGTGCCGTAATCGACCATCAGTTTCTTGACATAGCCAGATTCCTTCGCATACACATCGATCTCCTCGAACGGAACAAGCTCCGACGACACGGTGAGCTGCCTGCCGAGAGTCTTTTTTACAACTGTGGTGACTCCGACCGTGACGGCTGGCTCGCTCGCGTGAACTTGCTTCTCAGTCCCCGAACACGAGGACAGGCTCGCCGCCGCTGCCGCAATCACTAGGGCCGCCAGAATCGGAACGATCAGTTTCTTGCCCTTTCGGTCTGTCCTCTTCGCTGCACCGCGTCGCTCAGTCATTGCTTCCCTCACCAGCTTTCTCTGGCTCTTCACTGCCAGCAAATCCCCAGAAGAAACGTCAGATGGATTTCTTTTTCATCAACTCGCTCAGCCCTGGAATCGAAAACGCGCTCGACCGGCAGTAATCGATCACATTCCGCTCTTCTGCTTTCATCGCTCGTGCCGTTGCCGGAATCTTCGCCGCGATCTCCAGCGGCACGTTCAGAACGCCGTGGCGATCGCCATGCAACAAATCCCCCGTGTGGACGTCCATTCCTCCGACGGTGATCTCCGCACCCAAATCGAAAATATGCGCGTACGCGTGCGACACCGCTACATTCCCCGCGAACAACTGAATGCCCAGCGCGCGAACCGCGGGTAATTCGCGGACGGCCCCGTTCGTCACGCATCCCACACAGCCCAAGGCGTGCAAGATCGACGCATGCACATCCCCGATGAATGCTCCCCGTCCCGGCACCGCGTCCATGTCCTGCAGCACCAGAATTCGCGGCACCGGAACCATCAGGATCGACTTCCAGAATTCACTGCGGTCATGAAATACCCCGCCTTTCATCGGTGGCTCGCCGCTTCGCAAGCGCGCTGTCACCGCGTATCCAACCATCGGAGGCGCATCTTCAAACATGCATCGAACACCTTTATCGGTAAACCCTGTATTGCGCAGACGGATATCAAACGCCTCCACGGCATTCGCCACCATGCACGTGTCGAATTCGCGGAGTTCTTCCACCTCTGATTGCGTTAGCAACGGCGTCATGCCCATGATCGTCGTTCGTCCCTTTCCGCTCGCCACCGTACGCGGAAAAACACAACTCCGCTACAGCGGGGAGTAACTCGCGTACAGCCTGTTCAAACGTTGAAAAAGTAGTTCTTAGCGCGGCAGACCGCTGAGCCTTAATTCACACGAATGGATTTATTGGAATCCGCCCAGACTTGGCACTCGGCGCTGCCGAAACACTACGACAGAGAAAAGGAGGAAGGAGGCGGCCGGTTTGACAGGCTCTGCCCAAGGAAGCTGATGATGATCGCCGGTTGCACCGGCGTCACAGATCGATATTCAATCGGCGACTCTAACGAGTCATCCTGAACCACCGGCGGCAGCCAGTTGGCCGTGCTCTGCGTCAGACGTTGCCGCCCAGGCTCTGAAGACGCGTGCTTGTGGGTCACGGTCGTCTTCGCTGCCGAAGGATACTCCGGAGCACAGTACCGCGTTGCGACACTAATCGCGAGCGAGCAGACCGCGACCAGCACAAGCACGGCGCTGAACGCTTTGCCTCGCGGACTGTCGGGATTGGTCAGTCGCAGCATGTCAGGTGCAACTGCATTGTTTCTATCATACGCAGGGATTGGTCGCAAGAATTC
>Ga0335079_10005489_pt1 | contig 14513 bp, 12 predicted proteins | sample Lox_Sample_33_FD_206719 | JGI IMG/M metagenome (GOLD analysis project Ga0335079, IMG submission 206719) | Soil microbial communities from Loxahatchee National Wildlife Refuge, Florida, United States - Lox_Sample_3.3 | ecosystem: Environmental > Terrestrial > Soil > Wetlands | place: USA...
CGCTGAGTACTTCATGACCCGCCAGGGCGCCATTAGCCACACCTGAACGGGGGACCAAAATTCCTCCCATATCAGGTCGGCGAAGTGCGGAAAGTAGGGCCTACGGCCCTGAGGGCGCAGAATTGCAGCGCGTAGCGGTGACGAGTTGTAGGGAGTGATCGACCACAACCGGGGGTGGACTCACCGATTTGGAGGACATGGCCGGGCTGCTGCATGCCACCTCGGCCAAGTCGTCGACCGAGAGCATCCAGTCGCGCGCGAGTTCCTCGTCGCTGGGATCCGTGGGAAGGAGAGGGGCATGGTGGGGCGGAAGGTAAACCTTTCGCGCCGGGCAGATCAGCTTGAGGTGGCACCCCTCCTCGGAGTGGGGTTTTTGCGCCACCCTCTCCAGTGCGCGGCGCAGGGTTGCGATGGGAGAGTCCGAGCTCGCGCCGTCGCACGCAAGCCGAGGCCCCTCCCCATGAGCTTCTTCGCCTGACCGGCAGCCGCGGCCGCGATGCCCGCGCGCACCCCGGGCTCGGATGGCCATCTTCGCCATCAGCTCGCCCACCGGTGTCGAGGTATCGATCCCGTCCTCGATGACGAAAGCGCATCCGGTGGCGATGGGCTCGTCGATGTGAACAGGCAGCCCTTCCCAGCGGAGCGAAACGACCGGTCGCCGCGGAAGATCTCAGCGACGATTTTCCGGTACTGGGCTGACCCGCTGACGCCCTACTCGAGGGAAGCGCGCGACCGCCTCCCAGTCACGCGCCTGCACGTAGCGCTTTGTGAATCGAGCTTCTGGTCGTCGCTGGACACGCGGAGCCAGATGGCCAACCCGGCGTGACCGGCCTGCCGTCTTGCTCGCGAGCCCCGGAGCGGGGTCAACCCCGCCACTCTACCGTTCCCCACCGTCCAGGGGCTCAGCTCAGAGGCCCCCCCGCCATGCCGTGATCCGTGAATTGCGGTAGCGACCCCTCCGGGCGGTCACTAGCGCAACTGGCGGTACGCAAGGGGCCAGCACCCCATCCTGGGGATGGGCCTCTTCTTGTGCTGCTCTGTTTTCGGTGGATAGCAGACCGTGGAGAGGGGGGATAGGGCCTTTTTTTTGGGGGGGGGGGTCAGTGTGCAGCAGATGGGGAACTTATGCGGCGTTTCGTCCTGATCTCATGCAGAGGGCAACGCGCTGCCGGGGGCAGACCAATCGTCCGCTTCAAGTTCACGTCCCCCTCCGCCCTTGCTGGCGCCACTAAACGATATTCGAGCAGGCTGTACCGGGCATGGGTCCCTTCCTGCCTCGGCATTCAGTGCACCAGCTCTGTGGGCCGTCAGGCTTCTTGGCCGACGCGCGTTTTGTTGTCCGGCCGAAGGCGCCTGGGTACGCGCGAAAAACGTGTGCACCAGTTCCTCCAGCTACAGAGCAGTTTGGGCAGGACTTTAGAGTCCAATCCTTGGAGTACTGGACCCTGTTCAACGGCTTCTTGCAGTGAGTGCAGTTCATGTGGACCGCCTCTGATCCTGAGACACGGTGAGTGAGAGCTGGGGTCGTCACGTGCTTCCACTGATTGTGACAACGCCGAGCCTACGTTGGCGCATCGGGGAGATACGCGAAGGCCCGAGTCGCGTCACGCAGCTCGTCCCCGTCCCGCCCTTGCCTCAGAAACTATCGCCAGTGGAGCCCCGAGTCCGAGTCGCAGCGTATTGCGGCAGCTCTTAACGGGGTGGCAGACGGGCAGGAAGAGCACTCGAGACCGCGCAGCTTCAGGAACGCTTGGCCGCGGCCGAGAAGGCCAAGGAGGCCTCCGGCGCGCAGCACGCGGCGCGGCCAAGCTTGCACGGCTCTCCGCCGCGGTGGGCAGCTGTTACCTCGTGCCCGGGTTCCGGGACGACGTTGAGGGAATTCTATTGCGCGCCGCACGTCGTCGGCGCCCCGGGGTACTGGGGGTGCTGGCCCCTTCCGTACCGCCAGTTGCGTTAGTGGCCGCCCGGAGGGCGGCGCTACTCACGGATCACGGCATGGCGGGGGGCCTGAGCTGAGCCCCTGGACGGTCGCGGGAACGGTAAGAGTGGCGGGGTGAGCCCGCCTCGGGATCGCGAGCAAGACGGCAAGCGGTCACCCCGAGTGGCCATCGTCGCCGGCCCCCGGTTCGGCCCACTGCGTTCTTCATCAGTGGCGTCCTGGCTTGCCGCGCGTTCGGGGACGCGCACCAAGCCGGCTCACGTCATGGACGACCTGCGGGCTTCCGCTTCGCTGCCACGGTGTGGATGAGGCGAGCACGGGAACCGGCGCTGGCTTGGACGTTCAAAAGCTGGGGAGTGGGTCTTCGCCCCTGTGGTCCTCGGAGTGGTAACCGGCCGGTTGTAAGGTTCTTCTCCGACCGTATTCGCCGATAGCAAGACTGCTCGGGAGGTCCTGCACCAACCGGGATCACGAGCCCTCGGCCGCGGTTCCTCGTCAAGAACTTCCCAACTATAAAGGGGGCCTTGCACGGGGCACCCGCGACGTTTTGGGGGAAGCTTCGCCGCGACAAATCCGGCACCGTGGTCGCTTGGCACCCACTCGCCGACCACTGTGCAGACGTCGCAGCCTGCTGCGAGTCTCTGTTGGAGCGGACCCTCCTGCGAAGCAGGCTGGCGAATCTGGCCGGCCTTGACGACTTCTTGCCGGTCCATCGTGCGCGCCTCTGCGTGCTGGCGGCACTGCACGACGCAGGCAAGGTAAACCTCGGGTTCCAGAGGAAGGGCATGGCCGATTCGCGTGATTGTGCCGGCCATGTCGGCGAAGTGTTCGAACTCCTTTCGGCAACCCGCCATCGCGAACTGGAACTCTTCAGTGCCGCAGTCGGCGGGGAGGAGATTACACGCTGGGGAGCCGAACAGCTCCTTTACGCATCGCTTGCCCATCACGGAAAGCCCGTGCCCTTCGGTGGCGGAGGGCATCACCGCCCGGCGCTCTGGGCGCGCGAGGGCGACCTCGAGCCGTTCGCAATGCTGAGTACGCTCGCGGCGGCTGCGCGGCGCTGGTTTCCAGAAGCGCTGACCGAAGGTGCACCCTTCAGCGACATCGCGCAGCTACAGCACGCATTTAGCGGGCTCGTCACGCTGGCTGACTGGCTAGGTTCAGATCAGCAGCTCTTCCCTTATTCGGAAGAAGGAGACGGAGACCGCATCACGTTTTCTAGAGCGCGAGCGCTTGATGCGCTCCGCCGCATTGGCCTCGACGCGGAGCCGGCGCGCGAGGTGCTCTGCTCTACTGCACCCACATTCCAGGATGTCTTCGACTTCCCGCCGCGCGCAGCGCAGGAAATCGTGGCCGGGCTGGCCGTCCCCACCAGCGGCGGTGGGCTCGAGATCCTCGAAGCTGAAACGGGTTCGGGGAAGACCGAGGCTGCCGTGGCCCGATTCCTAGCGCTCTTCGCGGCAGGGCGCGTTGACGGGATGTACTTCGCCCTGCCTACCCGAACTGCGGCGACGCAGATCCACAGACGCATCACCAACTACATCGCGCGCGCCTTCTCTGATCCAAAGCAGCAGCCGCCGGTCGTCCTTGCCGTACCAGGTTATGTACGCGTGGATGACGTCCAGGGGACTGCGCTCCCAGGGTTCCAAACGCTTTGGCCACCCGATGAGGACGATCGTTGGCGCTTCCGCGGATGGGCAGCAGAGCGACCAAAACGTTTTCTGGCGGGATCCATATCGATCGGCACCGTCGACCAAGCGCTCCTTAGTACACTTACGGTCAAACATTCGCACTTGCGCGCCACGTCGCTGTTCCGGCAGTTCCTCGTCGTGGACGAGGTGCACGCTTCCGACGCCTACATGAATCGCATCCTCGAGGCGCTCCTGGCGCGGCACCTCGCTGCGGGCGGGAATGCCCTCCTTATGTCAGCGACGCTGGGAACCGCCGCGAGGACACGCTTCCTCGCGCGCGACAGAGATCTAGATCTTCCTTCCCTCGCAGAGGCTAGAAACATCGGGTACCCGATCGTCACGGTGGACCACGGCGCCGGTGCTGTCACTCACCTGGTCGAGGCACCGAAGGTCGCCAGGTCGGTCAAGGTTTGCGTCGTGCCTATCATGGACAACGCGAACCGGTTGGCGAGAGCGGCGCTCGCTGCAGCCCGTCGAAAAGCCAACGTGCTTGTCATCCGTAACACCGTTGGTGGCGCTGTGGCCGCGCAGGAGGCACTGGAGGATATTGCAGCACGCGACGCTGCGCTCCTCTTCTCGTGCGCGGGGGTCGCGACGCTTCACCATTCGCGTTTCACGCGCGAAGACCGGACGGAGCTCGATCGCACCATCGAGGAGCGCTTTGGGAAGGAGAGCCTCCGGGGAGGATGCGTCGCCATCGCCACCCAGACAGTTCAGCAGAGCCTCGACCTCGATGCCGACCTCCTGGTCACGGACCTCTGCCCGATGGATGTGCTTCTTCAGCGCATTGGCCGACTCCACCGGCACAGCCACCATGTGCGAGCTTCAGGTTTCAAACACCCACGCGTCATCCTGCTGGTGCCCGCGGAGCGCGACCTGGGCCGTTACATCAGGAAGAATGGTGAAGCGCGCGGACCTCACGGCCTCGGTACGGTTTACCCAGATCTGCGGATCTTAGAGGCGACGTGGCGGATCGCGGAGGAGAAGCAGCGCTTCGAAATTCCAGCGATGAACCGCGATCTTGTGGAGCGAACGACGCACCCAGCGGCGCTCGACGGCATCGTCGCGGAGCTAGGTGAGAGCTGGCCCGCCCACAGCGCAGCCATTCGCGGCATCGCCATCGCACACGGTGCGCAGGCGAACGTCAACCTGGTGGATTGGTCGAAGCCTTTCGTCGACACAATCTTCCCCGACACTGACGAGCGTGTCAGCACGCGGCTCGGAGCCGGAGATCGCATCGCGCAGTTCCCTGAGCCCTTTGTCTCTCCCTTCGGACAGCGCTCGCGGGAGATCCCTATCTCGGCAACGCTCGCCAAGGGAGCTTGCGAAGACGAGGCCCCCGCGGAAGTCACCGTGTCCGTCGGAGTCGTAAGCTTCCGGTTCGGAAAGAAGCACTTTCTATACGACCGGCTAGGGCTCCGGACCGACGCCCCACCGAAGGAAGAAGAGGATCTGGCCGATGCCTAAGAAAACCGATGAAGGCGTCTGGCACGACCTGCTCACGCAGCCGCTCGTGGGACTCGTCCGCGAAGGAGGCGCCCGCGAAGCACACTCGCTGCCGGAGGTTCTAGAGCTCTTGGGCAAGGAGGGCGTGAGGGCCTTCACGGCCCTCCAGGCTCACCAGCAGCACGCGTGGCACGCGTTTCTTGTACAGCTCGCTGCCATCGCGCTGAACAAGGCAGGGGACCAGAAAGTGAAGCAACGGGCGGCCGCATGGTGCGAGATGCTACTTGCCCTGACGCGCAGCAGGCACGAGCCGTGGGCCCTGGTGGTCGCTGACCTGCATCGCGCCGCCTTCATGCAGCCGCCGGTCTCTGAAGACTCGCTGAGAGAGTTCACTGCCGTCGCCGCACCGGATGAACTCGATCTTCTCGTGACAGCGAAGAATCACGACGTGAAGCGTGCGCGGGTAGGAAGGCCGCGGCCCGAGCATTGGGTCTACGCGCTCGTGTCGCTCCAGACGATGGAGGGTTTCGGTGGCCGCGACAATTATGGGATCGCGCGCATGAATGGCGGTTTCGCGAGCCGACCAGGCATCGGGTTGACGCCGGCGCTCGATCCCGGATCGCGCTTCCGGCGCGATGTTGGCACGCTCTTGGACGCACGGGAGGGCATCGCCAAGGGTCGATACAAGAGCCGCGGTGGTGTCGCCTTGCTCTGGCTCGAGGAGTGGGACGGCAAGCACTCGCTTGCGCTCGACGAACTCGATCCGGCGTTCATCGAAGTGTGCCGGCGGGTGAGGCTGACGAGCCGCGAAGGGCAAGTCGTAGCGGTCTACCGACCAACGAAGACAGCCCGCATCGACGCCAAGGCGCAGAAGGGAAACACTGGCGACCCGTGGACGCCCGTCGACAAGAAAGAGGCGAAGGCGTTCACAGCGAGTGCTTCCGGCTTCGATTATCGGATAACGCAAGAGCTCCTCCTCGGGGCGTCCTGGGCTCCCGGTGCCGCGCTCGAGCTACAGCGCGGCGAGGGCGCGATGTTCTTCGCCGCCAGTGTCCTTGCCCGCGGACAGGGCGAGACAAACGGCTTCCACGAACGCATCGTGCCGCTCCCGCCCAAGATCACAAGCCGGCTCCGCAAACCGGAAGTGCGCGAGGCGCTCGGGGAGCTCGCCCGGGCGCGCATCGAGGTCGTGGCCACCGCGAAGAACGCGGTGCTGAAGCCGGCGATCTTGACGATTCTTCAGGGCGATCCTGGGGAGCTGAAGTTCAAGGACGACAGGGGGCAGCGCTGGCTTGACAAGCTCGACGCCCTCGTCGATGCGCTCTTCTTCGAGCGACTATGGAACGATGCGGATCTCGATCCTTGCGAGGCCGACCGCAGCTGGGCCCAGCTCGTGGTCTCCCTGGGGCGCAGAGTATTGAGCGAGGCGCTCGACGCGGCCCCCATCCCCGCGGCGCGGCGATACCGCGTTATCGCTGCAGCGGAACGTGTCTTCGAAGGTTCGGCTCGCAAACGGCTCGCAACGGCTTTCGACCGACAGGAGGAGACGAAGCATGGAACTTGACAGCAAGGCCACGCCGGCGGTCAGCACGGAACCGACCGAAAGCTTTGCCGGGCTTATTGGCAAGGTCGCCTTGGCCATCGACCGTAACCTCTCTCCAGGCGACGTGGCTGCCCTGCGCCGGCTAGACCCACGCGACCCGGCGGCCCCTGCCTTCTGGAAGGTGTGCGCCAGCTGGCTCGACAGGACCCTGCCCGAGGAAGGCTCCTCGCGTGACGAGGCTGAACGGCGCTGGGCCACCATCTTGGCGGGGATGGCCATCACCGTAGGCCAGCACAACCCCCGTCATCATGCTGGCGCGGCCCTGGCCGAAGCCGGCTTCTCGGAGCTGCGCTTTATGAGACTGCTGCGCGCTCGCGGTGACACGCTCTCCGACGCCCTGCGCATCACGGCGCGATTCCTTGCCTCGAAGGCGGTGAGCTTCGACTGGCGCGATCTCGCCCTGCTTGTCCTGAGCGATGGACGCGCGGACGAAGAAGACGTCCGTCGCCATCTCGCCCGCAACTTCTACCAAGCTGACCGAAAGAGCACGAAGGAGAACACATGAACCGCTTCCTGCAGATTCACACGCTTACCTCCTATCCGGCAACGCTCCTCAATCGTGATGATGCCGGATTCGCCAAGCGTTTGCCTTTCGGCGGTGCGGTTCGCACCCGTGTCTCTTCGCAGTGCCTGAAGAAGCACTGGCGCGATTTCAAGGGCGAGGGCGCCCTCTCCGGCCTAGATGTGCCGATGTCGGTTCGGTCCCGCTTCACCTTCGATGAACTTGTGGTAAAGCCGCTTATGAAAGAGGGCGTGAGGGTGGAATTGGCCCGGGCAGTGACCCAGGCTCTCATGGATGAGGTGCTCGGGAAGAGCGCCAAGGCGAAAGAAGCAGACAAGAAAGAGGCAGAGGAGCGCGCCACGTCCAAGAAGGGTAAGGCAGAGCCCGCGAAGGAGACTGAAGCCGAGCCACTCCAGACCGGGCAGATCACCGTCCTCGGATGGCCCGAGGTAGAATTCTTGCTCGGGGAGGCCCGGAAGATCTGCGCGAAGAAGCCAGACCTCACGGAGGTCGGCAAGGTGGTCTCGGACGCGCTCGGGCGCGACGGAAAGGAAAACCTCAAGACTTTGAAGCATGCGGCCGGCCTCGACGCAGCGCTCTTCGGCCGAATGGTGACGAGCGACATTCTCGCGCGCGGAGATGCGGCCATCCACGTTGCCCACGCATTCACTGTCCACGGCGAAGCAAGCGAGAGCGACTACTTCTCAGCAGTGGACGATCTGCTCGCGCTTCGCGACGACGAAATGGGAAGCGGCCACATCGGCTCGAGTGAGCTCACGAGTGGACTGTTCTACGGGTATGTTGTCCTCGACGTACCGCTCCTCCTCTCGAACCTCGAAGGCGTGAAACGCGAGGATGCGGCCAAAGCGAATCACGACCTCGCCGCGCAGGTTGCGGAGCGGCTCGTGAAGCTGGTGGCAACCGTGTCCCCTGGCGCCAAGCTAGGATCGACCGCTCCTCACAGCTACGCGCATCTCGTGTTCGTCGAGTCCGGCAACGCCCAACCCCGCACGCTAGCGAACGCATTCCTGAGGCCCGTCGCTGAGTGCCCCGATCTGTTGGACAACTCCTATGTAGCGCTCGCCGCGCATGTTCGGGACATCGACCGGATGTATGGACCCTCAGGCATGCGGCGGTTGGCGGCCATGGGGCCTACCAAGGCACTCCCCGATGCCCTACGAGTGGAAAAGCTTGAGAGCCTCGCCGACGTAGCCACATGGGCGGCCGGCCAGGTGCGGAGCCAGTGATGCTCAACGTTCTCCTCCTACGACTCGACGCCCCGCTCATGAGCTTCGGGGGCGTAGTGGTCGACAACCGTGGGGTCATCCTCGACTTCCCAGCGCTGTCCATGATGACCGGCCTCATCGGCAACGCGCTCGGGTACGACCATCGCCACGCCAATCACCTCTCGGTTCTCCAGACGCGCCTACGCTACGCAGTACGCTGCGATCGCGCCGGCCAACGGATGACCGACTATCAGACAGTGGATCTCGGCCAGGAGCACCTCGTCGACACGGGCTGGACAACGCGCGGAGCTCGCGAGAAGCGGGGAAAAGGCGCGGCGACGTCCGGGACGAGCATCCGCTACCGCGAGTATTGGGCCGACGCGGTCTACACAGCCGCGGTCACGCTTTTCCCTGCAGAGGAATCGCCCGACCTTGGCACCATCGCGCACGCGCTGCAGGAACCGGAACGGCCGCTCTTCCTGGGTCGCAAGACGTGCTTGCCAGCGGCGCCCCTGTTCCTGGCTCTTACACCGGCGAGTAGTCTACGTTCGGCGCTCGAGGCTGTGCCGAGGATCGTGCCAGAACGCCGTCGAGATGAAGCGAGCGCGCCCCTCACAGCCTGGCTTCCCGAGAATGAGGATGCATGCTCTGACTGGAGAGACATACCTGTCACCGACGAACGGGACTGGGAGAACCAAATTGTTGTTGGGCGGCGACTGATACGGCAGACGCGGGTGAATCCCCCAGAGGCTAGCAATGAGCGCTGAACTGTACATGCTGCGGCTCCGCTTCGAGACTCCTCGGCTGTACGAGCTCGGCCGACGGCGCCACCTGCCGGTGCGAGAGATCGACGTAGGCTATCTCTTGCACTGCGCCCTGAAGGAGCTCTTCGGGGCGGAGGCACCGGCGCCCTTCACCCTAGTGCGAACTGAGTCGCGGCACCTGGAGGTGCTCGCCTATTCGCGCCGAGGCGTGGCCGAGCTGCGGGATCACGCACGGGCCTTTGCCGACCCGAACGTGCATGGCTGCTGTGATATCGACGCCCTCGAGCAGAATGTGAAACGCATGCCAGAGGCGTGGCCCGTTGCCGCTCGCCTCGGCTTCCGCGTGCGAGCGTGCCCAATCGTGCGCATGAGCTCGGACGGTCCACGCTGGCGCAAGGGCGCCGAGGTTGATGCCTTCTTGGCCCGGTGTTGGAAGGAGGAAGGACAGCCTGTGAATCGGGAATCCGTGTACCGTGAGTGGCTGGCTAAGGAGCTAGAGAGGCGGGGTAGTGCTCGGCTCGTGTCACTCGAGCTGAAGGGCTTTCAGCGCCAGCCGGTGGTACGCCGGGACCACGCCGGGGATCGAAAGACGCATGTCGCTGAACGCCCAGACGCGATGCTGGAGGGGGTTCTTCAGGTCGTGGAGGGCCACGACATCTCGACCCTCCTTGCACGGGGCATCGGTCGCCATCGCGCCTTTGGGTTCGGCATGGTGCTCCTGAGGCCGGTGGCCTGAGCGATGCTAAAAGGACGCCTCGGACTCGAGACGGCGCGCATCCCGCAAGCGGACCGGCACGGGCTGCTCTGGCTGTCGCGCGGAAATCTCTACGTGGAAGATGGGACCTTGCGCTTCTGCGCGGCTGGCGGCGGCGAGCTCTCCTCCGGGGACTACGCGATCCCATTCCAGATGGTGACTGCCATCCTACTCGGGCCGGGCAGCACGGTGAGCCACGACGCCCTGCGAATTCTCGCGAGACACGGGACGGGACTCGTTGCCATCGGCGAGGACGGTACCCGTATGTACGCAAGCATGCCGTTCGGCCCGGACGCCTCAGCTCGCGCGCGCAGGCAGGCTGCCGCGTGGGCCGACGCGAACGGCGAAAGACTACGCGTGGCGCGGCGCATGTATGCGTGGCGATTCGGCGAGGTCTTGCCCGAGGAGGACATCGCCGTGCTGCGCGGCATCGAGGGCGCCAGGATGCGCGAAACCTACCGACTCCTTGCGGAGCGTTTCGGCATAACGTGGTCGGGACGCCGCTATGACCGGAGCAAGCCGGAGACGAACGATCCCGTAAATCAAGCCATCAACCACGCGGCGAGTGCAGTCGAGAGTGCCGCTATGATTGCGGTGGCCGTCTCCGGAGCGCTCCCGCAACTCGGCTTTATCCACGAAGACTCTGGGGGCGCCTTCGCGCTTGACATTGCTGATCTCTTTCGCGCCGCGGTGACGCTACCAGCCGCCTTCTCCGCCGTGAGGGAGTGCTCGCGGGACATCCGTATTCCTCTCGAACGAGAGGTACGTCACGGTGTAGGCCGGATGGTGCGAGAGCAGTCGGTTGTCCCCGACATGATCGAAAAAATAAAGGCGCTCTTCGATGCCGATGACAGTTGTCGTGACGCGTGATGCTGCAGATCGGTTCCGAGGATTCCTCGCTTCGTGCATGCTCGAGATTGCGCCATGTGTGTACACCGCACCCGACATGACGCGAGCAGTCCGCGAACGAGTTTGGTTGGTGCTCGAGGAGTGGTTTGGGGCTGCGCCGACGGGCTGTATCGTCATGACTTGGCCCTCGGCAGAGGCTTCCGGTGGGCAGGCCGTGAACCTGCTTGGGGACCCTCCTAAGGAGCTGTTCGATGTCGGTGGGATCCTCCTCATCCGTAGAGCTCTGCCGAAGAAGCTTCGGCAGAGCGACTCTTTGAAAACCGAATAAATACGGGACTGCCGGACCCACCACCCGTTCTTTTTGTACCCAATTGTGTAAGGTTCCCCCGCACACGCGGGGATCGACCCGTCTACAGCGGCAAAGGCGGCAGTCTGTTCGCGGTTCCCCCGCACACGCGGGGATCGACCTCAGGAGCCGATACGTCGAGCGGCTCAGCGCGTGGTTCCCCCGCACACGCGGGGATCGACCCTACAGCGCCACCTACTCGCTGCCCGAAACCGCGGTTCCCCCGCACACGCGGGGATCGACCCTGGACCAGGTGGCCCTGGTCTCGCCGCTTCACGGTTCCCCCGCACACGCGGGGATCGACCTTTCCGCTGGACGACTGGGATGCCGACGGTCTGGGTTCCCCCGCACACGCGGGGATCGACCGGGCGCTTGCGCAGAGGGATTGGACTGGGTGAAGGTTCCCCCGCACACGCGGGGATCGACCGTCGATCGTGGTCGGGCTCGCGTCGGCGGCGATGGTTCCCCCGCACACGCGGGGATCGACCCGGTCCGGGTTATCTTACCGGCGCAACACTCCCGGTTCCCCCGCACACGCGGGGATCGACCTGGCGTCGGCGAGCGCGAGCTTCGGCCACCCCTGGTTCCCCCGCACACGCGGGGATCGACCCAAAGGGCGAATCCAGAAGCGCAACCCCATCCGGGTTCCCCCGCACACGCGGGGATCGACCCTACGTCGATGCGGTGAATCCGCACATGCTCGCGGTTCCCCCGCACACGCGGGGATCGACCGCGACTGCCAAGGCGTGGGCCGAGGGACGCATCGGTTCCCCCGCACACGCGGGGATCGACCGTGTCTTCGTAAGCGCGCGGTCCTCCACCGAAGGGTTCCCCCGCACACGCGGGGATCGACCGCTCAAGTCCCAGATTCGCGGGACGGGATTCTCGGTTCCCCCGCACACGCGGGGATCGACCGCGCGCTCTCCCGCCCGTCCGAATCTCGAGTTTGGTTCCCCCGCACACGCGGGGATCGACCCTGGCGGGAGTGTTGGTGTAGGTGTGGGGTTAGGGTTCCCCCGCACACGCGGGGATCGACCCAGATGGCCAGCTCCCCTGATGGGATCAACTGGGGTTCCCCCGCACACGCGGGGATCGACCCTCAACAGCCAGGGCAGGGGGACGTTCCGGTCCGGTTCCCCCGCACACGCGGGGATCGACCTCGTCGCGGCATTCGCCCTCCTCACCCTGGCTCGGTTCCCCCGCACACGCGGGGATCGACCGCGGGCTGGGTCCCGCTTGTTCCGCCCGAGATGGGTTCCCCCGCACACGCGGGGATCGACCTTGATGGCGCTCTGCGACAGGACGCCTGCAGCGGGTTCCCCCGCACACGCGGGGATCGACCCGCCACGAATCCCGCCGCATACCTCACTACGAGGGTTCCCCCGCACACGCGGGGATCGACCTCTCGCGATAGGCCTGAATCCGAGCCGCTCGGAGGTTCCCCCGCACACGCGGGGATCGACCCCGCCGAGAATCGCAGCGGCTCGCGCGAGAGTGGGTTCCCCCGCACACGCGGGGATCGACCCTTCTCGATCGTGACGTTGCTTCCCCCCACCGTGGTTCCCCCGCACACGCGGGGATCGACCCGCGGTCCGAGTGATGGCCAACGTGGCGCTCGAGGTTCCCCCGCACACGCGGGGATCGACCCCTCCATCTGCGCGCGCAAACCCGTATCCAAATGGTTCCCCCGCACACGCGGGGATCGACCCTCTGGAGACGTGACTCTCGCCGCCGTGGGCTCGGTTCCCCCGCACACGCGGGGATCGACCGTCGGAAGTAACCGGACCACAACGGGGAGGGATGGTTCCCCCGCACACGCGGGGATCGACCGCCTCTGCCTGCCGGAACAGCGTGTTGGACAGCGGTTCCCCCGCACACGCGGGGATCGACCGTAGAGAGACACTTAGAGTGCCCGAGCGGCGGGGGTTCCCCCGCACACGCGGGGATCGACCGCCATCGCGTGTTCGCGGTTAGTGGAGCAGTACGGTTCCCCCGCACACGCGGGGATCGACCTTTTCGCGTCGGGTATTGGTTCCTATCGTGCTAGGTTCCCCCGCACACGCGGGGATCGACCGCAATCCAGGAGGGAAAGGACCCGCGGGCCTACGGTTCCCCCGCACACGCGGGGATCGACCCGCGCCGGGGGTGTGGGTTGGCCCGGTGCATGTGGTTCCCCCGCACACGCGGGGATCGACCGGCGTTCGCGCTCAAGGTGGGCGGGGCGGCCGTGGTTCCCCCGCACACGCGGGGATCGACCCTGAGCAGCTCTAGGACCGTGCCCGCCTCTCCCGGTTCCCCCGCACACGCGGGGATCGACCCCTGCCCGTCCTCGCGGCGCACCGGGTAGGTCTGGTTCCCCCGCACACGCGGGGATCGACCCCTAGTAGACTAGTATACGAGTCCATGGCTACCGGTTCCCCCGCACACGCGGGGATCGACCTGTACCGGCGGGTCGTCTCCCGCTTCCCGGCGTGGTTCCCCCGCACACGCGGGGATCGACCGTCCGTCCCCCGTGCATGATGGAGGCATGGGACGGTTCCCCCGCACACGCGGGGATCGACCGGCGGCTGGAATCGACTTCTCTCCCCAGCAAGGGGTTCCCCCGCACACGCGGGGATCGACCGCGCCCTCCGCATCTAAAAGCCTTGCGATACAGGGTTCCCCCGCACACGCGGGGATCGACCCTAACGACGTGCCCGGCGCGCTCTACCGGTGCGGGTTCCCCCGCACACGCGGGGATCGACCTGATACGCAACTTCCTGAGGCCTTTGCAGGACCGGTTCCCCCGCACACGCGGGGATCGACCATGGGTCAAGGCAGCCAAGGGGATCACTGATTCTGGCCTGCCAGAGGAGGGGTTCCCCCGCACGCGCGGGGATCGACCGTTGGCGCACCAGAGGATGTCCGAGTTGTAGGCGGTTCCCCCGCACACGTTCTGAGGCGCTCACCAGAAACCAGCCACTTCTGCTCGCGAGAACCAGGCCACTCGCAGAACACGAAACGCGCTCTTTGGCGCGCGTCACGGCGACGGCCGATGAATCGCGTCCACAAGAACTCCGGGCACTTGGCTGCGCGCTGTTGGCGCAGCCGAGGGCACGCAGTCGCGGGGGACTGGGGGTGCAACCCCCGGGGAGTGGCCTGCTCCTGGTGAGCATACCCCTGTCGTTTCTCGCGAGCGCTTCAGCAAACACGTTCTTCGACAAGCACTGCCACCGGCATGCGTGAACGCGCGACGAGCCGCCGGTGTCGAGCATCGGGGTCTACGATTCGTCGCTCATGCGAGTCCTCGTCGCGTTGCCGGTGCGGAGACCACTCGCAGGGCCACCGAGTCGCCTAATTTCACTAATAGTCGCTAGGTCCTAGAATGAGCATTACGTCAAACCAGGCGCATGC
>Ga0335079_10005490_pt1 | contig 14512 bp, 25 predicted proteins | sample Lox_Sample_33_FD_206719 | JGI IMG/M metagenome (GOLD analysis project Ga0335079, IMG submission 206719) | Soil microbial communities from Loxahatchee National Wildlife Refuge, Florida, United States - Lox_Sample_3.3 | ecosystem: Environmental > Terrestrial > Soil > Wetlands | place: USA...
AGATCGTGCGGATGGTGCCGGAGCGCTGCCTGCACGGCGCGACGGAGCGGCACCTGCGGCTGCGGGAGCCGGTGGCCGCGCACGTGCTGGAGGCCAAGGTGCGCTCGACCGCGGGCCCGACGCTCGGTGACTGGATGGACGCGGTGGCGTCGTCGAGCCCCGCGCCGGGCGGCGGCACGGTGTCGGCGGTGGCCGGCGCGATGGCGGCCGCGCTGGCGGCGATGGTGGGGCGGCTGACCGTGGGGCGCAAGAAGTACGCGGCCGTGGACGGCGAGTTCCGACAGCTGCTCGAGCGCGCGGAGGCGCTCAGGGTGCGGCTGATGCGCCTGGGGGACGAGGACGCGGCGGCGTTCAACGCGGTGAGCGCGGCCTATGCGCTGGCCAGGGAGCCCGAGGCGCCGCGCAAGGATGCGATTCAGAGGGCGCTGATCGGGGCGGCCCGGGTGCCGCTGGAGACCTTGCGCGCGGCCCGTGACGTGGCTGAACTGGCGGCGCGGGCGGCGGAGGCCGGCAACCGGAACGCGGTGAGCGACGCGGGCGTGGGGGCGCTGCTGGCGGGTGCGGCCGCACGCGGCGCCGCCTACAACGTGCGGATCAACGTGGCCGGGATGCCGAATCCCGCGGAGGCGGCCCCGCTGGTGGAGGAGGCCCGGCGACTGATCGCCGAGGCTGAGGGCGACGTCGCCCGCGCGACGGGGTTCGTGGAGGCGGCGATCGGCGGCTGACGGGCGAGGACTCCGAAGTCCTGCGCGTCTACCCGACCGGCACCGCCGAGGGGAGCGTCAGGATCTGCGGCCCGTTCTCGGTGACGTGCACCGTGTGCTCGAAGTGGGCCGAGAGCGAACCGTCCACGGTGACCACCGTCCACTTGTCGGGGAGGGTGCGCACCTCGGGCCGGCCCAGGTTGACCATCGGCTCGATCGCCAGCGTCATCCCGGCCAGCAGCCGCGGGCCGCGGTGCGGCATCCCGTAGTTCGGAATCTGCGGCTCCTCGTGGAACTGGCTGCCGATCCCGTGGCCCACCAGCTCCCGCACCACGCCGTAGCGCTCGGCCTCCGCCACCCGCTGCACCGCGCTCCCGATGTCGCCCACGTGCCCGCCGGCGCGCGCGGCCGCGATGCCGGCGGCGAGGGCACGCTCCGTCGTCTCGAGCAGCTTCCGCGTCTCGGGCGCCACCTCGCCCACCATCGCGGTCAGCGCCCCGTCGGCGTGCAGGCCGCCGATGCAGGCGCCGACGTCCACGCTGAGGATGTCGCCCTCCGCGAGGAGGCGCTTGCGGCTCGGGATCCCGTGCACCACCTCGGCGTTGAGGGAGGTGCACAGCGTGGCGGGGAACCCGTACAGCCCCTTGAACGACGGCGTCGCGCCGTCGTGGGAGCGGATGAACTCCTCGGCGAGCTGATCCAGATCCCAGGTCGAGACGCCCGCGGCCGCCCGCGAGCGCACCAGCGCGAGCACGTCGGCCACGACGTGGCCGGCCCGCGTCATCAGCTCGATCTCGCGCGACGACTTGATGGTGATCACGCCACGGCCCCCACGACCTCCCGCACCCTGACCTGGATCTCGTCCACGCCGCCCGTCCCGGGCACCCGTTTCACGACGCCCTGCCCGTCGTAGTGCGCCACCAGCGGCGCCGTCTGCTCGTGATACACCTTGAGGCGCTGTTTGATGGACTCGAGGTTGTCGTCGCTGCGGCCCTCCTTGGCCGCGCGCCCCAGCAGCCGCCGCACCAGCTCGTCCTCGGCGACCTCGAGCAGCAGGACCACGTCCACCCGGTCCCCGCGGCCGGCCAGCATCCGGTCCACCGCCGCCGCCTGGGGCACCGTGCGCGGGAAGCCGTCCATCAGCACGCCGCGCGCCCCCTCCTTCGACTCCAGGATCTGGCGGATCAGCCCGAGCACCACGTCGTCGGGCACCAGCAGCCCCTGGTCCATGTAGCCCTTGGCCTGGCGGCCCAGGGGCGTTCCCTGCTTCACGGCCGCCCGCAGCAGCTCGCCGGTCGAGATCTGGGGGATCCCGAGATGCTCGGCCAGCAGCTTGCCCTGCGTCCCCTTGCCGGAGCCGGGGGCTCCGAGGATCATGAGGTGCATGAAGGCCCGAAGAGCGTGAGAGGTGAAAGGTGAGCGGTGAGACGTGCAGGTGAGAAGTGAGAGGCAGAGCGTGAGAAGGTCAAGGGGTCACGGCCGGTGAGACGCGAGAGGTGAGAGGCCCACCGCCGCCTCTCACCTCTCACCTCTCACGGGAGCCTCTCACTCCTCACCTCTCACCTCTCACCTTCCGTCACATGTATCTCTGCCGCCCGCGGAATCTGACCCTTCCCTCCTTCATGAACCCGTCGTACTGCCGCAGGATCATGTGCTGCTGCATCTGCTGGACGGTGTCGAGCGCGACGCCCACCACGATCAGCAGCGCCGTGCCGCCGAACCGGAACGGGACGTTGAACCTGTCGAAGATGATGATCGGCATCACCGCGATCGCCGTGAGGAAGATCGCGCCGGGCAGCGTGACGCGCGACAGCACATGGTCGATGTACTCGGCGGTGCGCGAGCCGGGCTTCACCCCGGGGATGAACCCGCCCTGCTTCTTGAGGTTCTCCGCCAGGTCCACCGGATTGAAGATGATCGCCGTGTAGAAGTAGGTGAAGAACACGATCAGCACCGTGTACAGCACGTAGTACACCCAGGAGCCCGGCTGGAAGTACTCCGCCAGGTCCTTCAGCGCCTGCACGTTGGAGAACTGGGCCAGGGTGCCCGGCACGATGATGATGGACTGGGCGAACACGATCGGCATCACGCCGGCCGAGTTGATCCGCAGCGGGATGAACGACTTCTGCCCCTCGCGGATCCGTCCTCGGCCCATCACCTTGCGCGGGATCTGGATCGGGATGCGGCGCGCCGCCACCGTGATGGCCACGGTCACCCACACCACGATCAGCATGATGAAGGCCAGCACCACGAGCCGCGGCCAGTCCACGGCGCCGGTGCGCAGGTACTCCGCCGTCTTGCCGATCGCCGGCCAGCCGCCCTGCACGATCGAGAAGAAGATCAGCAGGCTCATCCCGTTCCCGAGGCCGCGCTCCGTGATCTGCTCGCCGAGCCACATCACGAACACGCCGCCCACGGTGAGCACGAAGGCCGTGGTGAGCCGGAAGCCCCAGCCCGGCGCGGCCACCGCGCCCTGGACGACGCCCTCGATGAAGATCGCGATGCCCCACGCCTGTCCGGCGGCGAGCCCGACGGTGAGGTAGCGCGTCCACTGGGTGATCTTCTTCCGCCCCTCCTCCTCCCGCTGGAGCTTCTCGACGTACGGGAAGACCGCGCCCATCAGCTGCCAGAAGATGCTGGCCGAGATGTACGGCATGATGCCGAGGGCGAAGACGGTCGCGCGCGACAGCCCGCCGCCCACGAACATGTCGTACATGCCCAGCAGACCGCCGCCCTGGCTCTTGAAGAACTGCGTGAGCGCGTTGACGTCCACGCCCGGCACGGTGATGTGGGAGCCCACCCGGTACAGCAGCAGGCACAGGAGCGTGAAGAGGATCTTCTCCTTGAGCTCGGGGATCTTGAACAGGTTCGGGATCCGCGGCGCGGTCACCGGCTACTCCTCGATTCTCCCGCCGGCGGCTTCGATCTTGGTGCGCGCCGGGGCGGAGACGGCGAGCCCCTTGATCACCAGCCCCTGGGGCGCCTCGCCGTCGCCCAGGACCTTGACGGGCCGGTCCGCGTCGGCCACGATCCCCGCCTCGGCCAGCGCGGCCGCCGTCACCTCGCGGCCGGCGAACGCGCCGAGCGCCTTGAGGTTCACGGGCTGCGCGGCCTGTTTGAACGGGTTCGTGAACCCGCGCTTCGGGACGCGCCGGATCAGGGGCATCTGCCCGCCCTCGAACCCGGGGCGCACGTGCCCCCCGGTGCGGGCCTTCTGGCCCTTGTGCCCGTGCCCGGACGTCTTGCCGTGCCCGGACCCGGGGCCGCGGCCGCGCCGCTTGGGCGGGTGGACCGAGCCCTTCGGCGGCTTCAGCGTGTCGAGACCGACCCTCTCGACGACCTTGTCGGCCATCAGCCCTCCCCGACCGGCGTCACCTCGATGAGGTGCCGCACCTGGTTCAGCATGCCGCGGAGCGACGGCGAGTCCACCACCACCACGACGTCCTGGTGGTGCTTGAGGCCGATGGCGCGCAGGGTCCGGCGGTGCGCCGCCGGATGCCCGATGCCGCTCCGCACCTGCTCGACCCGCAGCCGGCCCCCGGCCGCCCGCGCCTTCGACTTAGCTGGCACGGCCCGGCTCCCCCTGGCGCGCCCGGTACCCCAGCGACGACACCTCGACGCCCCGCTCCTTGGCGACCCGCTGCACGGTGGTGAGGTGCTTCAGGCCGTCGAGCGTGGCCCGCACCATGTTGTGCGGGTTGTTGCTGCCCAGGCTCTTGGTCAGGATGTCCTGGACGCCGGCGCACTCGAGCACGGCGCGCACCGGCCCGCCGGCGATGACGCCGGTCCCGGACGCCGCCGGCTTGAGCAGCACCCGGCCCGCGCCGTGCTTGCCGATGATCTCGTGCGGAATGGTCGCGCCGGTGCGCGGCACGCCCACCAGCGCGCGGCGCGCGGCCTCGACCGCCTTGCGCACCGCCTCGCTGACCTCGTTCGCCTTCCCGGTCGCGACGCCCACGTGGCCCGCCCCGTCCCCCACGGCCACCAGCGCATTGAAGCTGAAGCGCCGGCCGCCCTTCACGACCTTGGCGACGCGGTTGATGCTGATCACGTTCTCGATCAGCTCGCTCTCGCGGTCGCGGTCCCGGTCGCGCCGGTCGCGGCGCGGCGCATCGCGGTGCTGGCCCTGCGGCCCCTGCGGCCCGTGCGGCCCGTGCTGTCCCTGCTGCCCTGGCTCCCTGGCCATCCTCTAGAACTCCAGTCCGCCCTTGCGCGCGCCTTCGGCGACTGCCTTGACGCGCCCGTGATAGGCGTAGCCCGCCCGGTCGAACACCACCCTGGTGATGCCGCGCTCCTTCGCCCGCTGGGCGAGGGCCATCCCGACGGCGTAGCCCCGCCCGACCTTGCCCTTGGCCGCCGGCTCCACCTTCTCCGAGTTGTCGGCGACGCCGAGCAGCACCACGCCCCGGTCGTCGTCCACCAGGTGGGCGTAGATGTGCTTCAGCGAGCGATACACCACCAGCCGCGGCCGCTCCATCGTCCCGCTGATCTTGCGCCGCACCCTGAGGTGCCGCCGGCGGCGGTGCTGGTTCGCCGACTTGGGCTTGCGTACCGGTCTCATGCTACTTGGTGGCCCCCGCCCCGGTCTTGCCGGCCTTGCGCCGGACGTGCTCGCCGGTGTAGCGGATGCCCTTGCCCTTGTAGGGCTCCGGCGGCCGCACGGCGCGGATCTCCGCCGCGACCCGCCCCACCAGCTCCTTGTCGCTCCCCGATACCTTCACCACCGTGGGCTGGTCGGCCGTGATCTTGATGCCGGCCGGCGCCTTGAACTCCACCGGGTGGGAGTAGCCCACCACCAGCGCCACGCCGTACGGCTTCGTCTCGGCGCGGTAGCCCACGCCCACGATTTCCAGCGACTTCTCGTATCCCTTGGTGACGCCCTCGACCATGTTGGCCACCAGGGTCCGCGTGAGCCCGTGCAGCGACTTGTGCCACGCGTCGTCGGACGGCCGGCTCACGACCACCTGGCCGTCCTCGAGCTTCACCGCGAGGTCGCCCGGCACCCGGTGCGTCAGCTCGCCCCTGGGGCCCTTGATCGAGACGGTGCCGCCGGCCACCGTGGCGGTGACGCCCTTGGGCAGCGGAACCGGCTTCCTGCCGATGCGCGACACGGCGCCCTCCTACCAGACCACGGCGAGCAGCTCGCCGCCCACGTGCGCCGTCCGCGCGTCGCGGTCGCTCATCAGCCCCTGCGGGGTCGAGAGGATCGCCATCCCGAGGCCGTTGCGGACCCGCGGGATCTGCCGCACGCCGACGTAGCGCCTGAGGCCCGGCGCCGACACGCGCTTCAGCTCGCGGATCACCGGCTCGTCGCCGTCGTGGTACTTGAGGTACAGCCGCAGCAGGCCGTGGCGGCCGTCGTCCAGGACGCTGAACTCCTGGATGTAGTGGTTGTCGCGCAGCAACCGCGCGATCTCCACCTTGAGCTTGGACACCGGGACGTCGACCCGCCGGTGCCGCGCCAGGCACGCGTTGCGGATCCGGGTCAGCATGTCTGCGACGGGATCGGTCATGCTCATAGGTTCGCTCGACTCCTCCTCAACCGGACGGTCCGATCCGCGGTCACCAGCTGCTCTTCCGGACGCCCGGGATCTCGCCGCGCAGGGCCAGGTCCCGGAAGCAGATGCGGCACAGGCCGAACTTGCGCAGGGTCGCGCGCGAGCGGCCGCACCGCTGGCAGCGGTGGTACGCGCGGACCTTGAACTTCGGCGCCCGCTTGACCTTCTCGATCCAGCACTTCTTGGCCATCGCTCCCCCGCCTCGAATCAGCTCACGTCCACCGGCTGCTCGCCGTGGAACGGCACGCCCAGCTCCCGCAGCAGCGCCATCGCCACGTCGTCGCGGCCGGCGCTGGTCACGATCGTGATGTCCATCCCGTGGATCCGCTCGACCTTGTCGAAGTCGATCTCCGGGAAGATCATCTGCTCCTTGATGCCGAAGGTGTAGTTCCCCCGGCCGTCGAAGCTCCGGGTCGGCAGCCCGCGGAAGTCGCGGATGCGCGGCACCGCCATGTTGATGAACCGGTCCAGGAACTCCCACATCCGCGCCCCCCGCAGGGTCACGCTGGCGCCGATCGGCATCCCGGCCCGGAGCGAGAAGTTCGAGATCGCCTTCTTGGCCCGGGTCACCATCGCCTTCTGCCCGGTGATCTGGCCCATCTCGGCCACGATCGCCTCGAGCGCCTTGGGCGCCTTCTGCGCCTCCCCGAGCCCGACGTTCAGCACCACCTTCACGACCCGCGGAATCTGGTGCGGGTTGGTGAAGCCGAACCGGCGCGCCAGCGCCGGCCGCGCCCGCTCCGCGTAGGTGATGGCGAGCCGGGCCGGCGGCGCCGGCTCGTACACCACCGGCGGGCCCTTGGGCTCGGCCGCCGCCTCCGCATCCCTGCCCTTGCCCCCGCCCTTGCCGCCCTTCTGCTCGCGCGGCGGCTTGGGAGGCTTCGCGGCCTTGGGCTCCGCCGCTTCCGGCTTCGTCTCTTCCGCCATGGTCCCTTACCGGTTCCGCGGGATCGGCTCGCCCGAGCGCACCGACACGCGCTCGACCGTCCCGTCCGTGTCCACCCGGCGCCGCACCCGGGTCGGGTGGTCGTCCTTGGGATCGATCAGCATCACCTTGGAGGCGGCGATCGGCGCGGCGAACTCCACGATCTGGCTCTCCTCGCCCTGCTGCCGCGCCCGGCGGTGGCGCTTGACGATGTTCACGCCCTCCACCACCACCCGGCCCTTGGCGGGCAGCGCGCGCAGCACCTTGCCGCGCTTGCCCTTCTCCTCGCCCGAGATCACCACCACCAGGTCGCCCTTGGTGATGTGGAGCCGGGCCCGCGCCCGCCGCACCGGCTTCCCCTTGGCGCGCTCGCGCTTGCGATACACCAGCCGGCGCATGCTAGAGCACCTCCGGCGCCAGGCTCACGATCTTCATGAACCGCTTCTCCCTGAGCTCGCGGCCCACGGGCCCGAAGATGCGGGTCGCCCGGGGCTCCCCCTGCTCGTCGATGATCACCGCGGCGTTCTCGTCGAACCGGATGTAGCTGCCGTCCTTGCGCCGCGTCTCCTTGGCGGTGCGCACCACGACCGCGCGCGCGACCTCGCCCTTCTTCACCGTGCCGGTCGGCAGGGCGTCCTTGATGGCGACGATCACCACGTCGCCCAGCCCGGCGTACCGGCGCTTCGAGCCGCCGAGCACCCGGATGACCAGGGCCCGCTTCGCGCCCGAGTTGTCGGCGATCCTGAGGATCGATTCCTGCTGGACCACGGCCGCCTCCTACTTCGCCCGCTCGACGATCTCGACGACCCGCCAGCGCTTGGTCTTCGACAGCGGCCGGGTCTCCATGATCCGCACCAGGTCGCCGACGTGCGCCTCGTTGCGCTCGTCGTGCGCCACCACCCGGCTGCTGCGCGTCGCCTGCTTCGCGTACAGGCCGTGGGTCACGCGGCGGCCGATCGTCACCACGACCGACTTGTTCATCCGGTCGCTCACGACCGTGCCCGTCCGGGTCTTGCGCTGCGCCCGCGGCCGCTCCTGCCGAGCCTCGCTCATGGGGCCTTCGCCTTCGCCTTGGCGGCGCGCTCGGCCAGCACCGTCTTGAGACGGGCGACCGTGCGCCGCGCGGTCTTCAGATCCATCGGGTTGCCGAGCACCTCGGTCGCCGCCTTGAAGCGCAGGCCGAACGACTCCTTCTCGTACTCGGCCAGCTTGGCCGTGAGCTCCGCATCCGTCAGCTCGCGGATCTGCACCGTGGTGAGCTTGGTCAGTGCCACTGCCTCACACCTCCCGCTTCACGAACCGGGTGCTGATCGGGAGCTTGGCCGACGCCAGCGCCAGCGCCTTCTTGGCCAGCGCCTCCTCGATGCCCTCGATCTCGAACAGCATCCGCCCGATCTTCACCGGGCACACCCAGCCCTCCGGGTTGCCCTTGCCCTTCCCCATCCGCGTCTCGGCCGGCTTCTTGGTGATCGGCTTGTCGGGGAACAGCCGGATCCACAGCTTGCCGCCGCGCTTCATGCTGCGCGTCATCGCCACGCGGGCCGCCTCGATCTGCCGGTTCGTGACCCACCCCGCCTCCAGCGCCTGGAGCCCGAAGTGCCCGAACGCCACGGTCTGGCCGCGGGTCGCGACCCCCCGCATCCGGCCCTTCATCTGCTTGCGGAACTTGACCCGCTTGGGCGCCAGCATGCTCAGGCCCCCGTGCTGTAGGTGCGGCCGCGCGCGTCTTCCACGACCTCGCCCTTGAAGATCCAGGTCTTGACGCCGATGGTGCCGAAGGTCGTCTTGGCGGTCGCGGTGGCGTAGTCCACGTCGGCCCGCAGCGTGTGCAGCGGCACCCGCCCCTCGTGGTAGCCCTCCACCCGCGCGATCTCCGCCCCGCCCAGCCGCCCGCCGCACTTGATCTTGATCCCCTGGGCGCCCATCCGCATCGCCGACTGCACGGCGCGCTTCATCGCGCGGCGGAAGCTGATGCGCTGCGCCAGCTGGTGCGCGACGTTGTCGGCCACCAGCTGCGCGTCCAGCTCGGGGCGCTTGATCTCCTCGACGTTGATCCCCACTTCCTTGCTGGTGAGCTGCGCCAGCTCGTCGCGCAGCTTGTCCACCTCGGCCCCGCGCTTGCCGATCACCACGCCCGGCCGCCCGGTGTGCACCGTCACCAGGACCTTGCCCGGCTTGCGCTCGATGTGCACGTCGCTGATGGCCGCGTGCTGGAGCCGGGTCCGCAGGTAGGTGCGGATCAGCTCGTCCTCCTTGAGCAGCGCCGGGAAGTCCCGGTTCGCGAACCAGCGGGAACGCCACGGCTTGACGATGCCGAGCCGGAAACCATGGGGATGCGTCTTCTGTCCCACCGCTAACGCTCCTTGGTCGCCACGAGGATGGTGACGTGGCTGGTCCGCTTCTTCAGGGGCGTCGCGCGCCCCATCGCCGCCGGCATGAACCGCTTCAGGGTCGGGCCCTCGTCCACCATCACCGTCTTCACGAACAGCCGGTCCTCGTCGAACCGCTCGGACGCCCGCTCCGCCTTGATCTTCGCGTTCGCCACGGCCGACAGCAGCACCTTCCGCACCGGCACCGCGGCGCCCTTCTTGCTGAACTTGAGGATCGAGAACGCCTCGCCCACCGGCCGCCCGCGGATCAGGTCCACCACGAGCCGCACCTTGCGCGCCGACTGGCGCAGCGTCCGCTGGACCGCCCGCGCCTCGGTCATGGCTTCGCCGCCGCCGCCGGGGCCGGCGTCGCGGCCGGCGCGCCGCCCTCGGCCTCCAGCTTGGCCTTCTTGTCGGCCGACATCTTGCCGCTGTGGCCGCGGAACAGCCGGGTCGGCGCGAACTCGCCCAGCTTGTGGCCGACCATGTTCTCGCTCACGTACACCGGCACGAACTTGTTGCCGTTGTGGACGGCCAGCGTGTGGCCCACGAAGTCGGGGGTCACGGTGGACGCCCGCGACCAGGTCTTGAGCACCCGCTTCTCGTTCTTGGTGTTCAGCTCGTGGATCCGCTTGAGCAGCCGCTCGTCCACGAACGGGCCCTTCTTGACGCTGCGGGACATTATCGCGTCGCCTTCCCGCGCTTGTGGCCGCGGATGATGAGTTTGTTGCTGGCCTTCTTCTTGTGCCGGGTCTTCACGCCCTCCGGCTTGCCCCACGGGCTCACCGGCGGCCGGCCGCCGCTCGACTTCCCCTCGCCGCCGCCCAGCGGGTGGTCCACCGGGTTCTTCGCCACGCCGCGGACCTTGGAGCGCCGGCCGAGCCAGCGCGACTTGCCCGCCTTGCCGATGCTCTCCAGCTCGTGCTCGACGTTGCCCACCTGGCCGATCGTGGCCAGGCACACGCCGCGCACCAGGCGCACCTCGCCGCTCATCATCTTGAGCGTGACCATCGCGCCTTCCTTGGCCACCACCTGGACCGCGGCGCCGGCCGAGCGGGCCATCTGCCCGCCGCGCCCGGGCTTGAGCTCGACGTTGTGCACCGTGGTGCCCAGCGGCACCTCGGCCAGCGGCACCGCGTTGCCGAGCCGGATGTCGGCGCCCGGCCCGGAGTTGACCGCGTCGCCCACGGCCAGGCCGCGGGGGTGCAGGATGTAGCGCTTCTCGCCGTCGCTGTACTGGATCAGCGCCAGCCGCGCCGAGCGGTTGGGGTCGTACTCGATCGCGGCCACCTTGCCGGGGATGCCGAACTTGTCGCGGCGGAAGTCCACCCGCCGGTACATCCGCTTGTGCCCGCCGCCCCGGTAGCGGGTGGTGACGTGCCCCTGGTTGTTGCGGCCGCCCTGCGAGCGCAGCGGCTCCAGGAGCGACTCCTCGGGCGCCTTCTTGGTGATCTCGTCGAAGTCCGAGATGATCCGGAAGCGCGTGCCCGGCGTGACGGGCTTGAACTGGCGGATGCCCATGGCGTCAGCCCTCGAAGATCGGAATCACGTCGCCCTCCTTCAGGACGACGATCGCCTTCTTCCACTTGGGGCGGCGCCCCGTCCGGCCGCGGCCCAGGCCGCCGGCCCGGCGCTCCTTGGCGCGCATCTGCATCGTCCGCACGTCCTTCACCGTGACGGCGAACAGGTGCTCGATCGCGTCGCGGATCTCGGGCTTGGTGGCGGCGGGGTCGACCCGGAAGGTGTAGATCTTCCGGTTCTCGTACATCGCCGACGACTTCTCCGTCACCAGCGGCTTGACGATCGCGCGATACAGCGCCGGCATGGCCTACTCCTTCTTCCCCGGCTTCTTGCCGGACTTGCCCTTCTTGGTCTCGCGCGCGGGCGCCTTCGCCTTCGGCGCCGGCTTCCTGGCCGCCGGCTTCTTCGCCTCGGCCTTCGCCGGCTTCGCGGCCGCCCTCGCCGGGGCCGCGCCCTTCTTCTCCGCCGCCTTCCGGGCCGGCGGCGCGGCCTTGGCCTTGGCCGGCCGGGTCTCCGCCTTGGTCCGCTTCGGCGGCTTCTCGCGCGGTGCCGGCGCGATGGCCGACGCCTCGCTCCCCGGCTCCAGCGCGCCCAGCGCCGGCTCCTCGATCACCAGCGCCTCGGCCCGCAGGATGTCGTAGGCCGACGCGTCGGCGTAGCGCATCACCGCCACGTTCTGGAGGTTGCGCGCGGAGAGCAGCAGGTTCGGGTTCTGCGCCTCGGTGAGCACCAGCACCCGGCGGTCCTCGATGCCCATCTTGCCCAGCAGCTCGGCCACGCGGCGGGTCTTCGGCTCCTCGAACTGGAGGGGCGCGATGACGTGGATCGCCACCTCGCGGGCGCGCGCGTTCAGCGCCGAGCGCCTCGCCAGCCGGCGCACCTTGCGCGGGATGCCGCGCCGGTAGTCGCGGGGGAGCGGGCCGAAGATCGTGCCGCCGCCGGGCCACAGCGGCGAGCGGGTGGAGCCCTGCCGCGCCCGCCCGGTGCCCTTCTGCCGCCACGGCTTCTGGTTGCCGCCGGTGACGAAGCTGCGGGTCTTGGTCTGGGCGGTGCCCTGCCGCTGGTTGGCCAGGAACGTGGTCACCGCCTGGTGCAGCGCGGCCGCGTGGACCGTGCCGTCGAACGGATCGGCCGGCAGCCGCACCGCGCGCGGCCGGCGGGTGCCGTCCGCGGCGTAGGCCAGGGCCTCGAGCGCGGCCTCCGCGCCGGCGGCCGGCCGGCGGGTGTTCGGCGCGTCGCTCACGCGCCCTCCTTCGACACCGTCACGATGCCGCGCATCGGCCCGGGGACGGCGCCGCGCACGTACAGCAGGTTCTTCTCGCCGTCCACCTTGGCCACCAGCAGGTTGATCTCGGTGGACCGCTCGGCGCCCATGTGGCCGGGCATCCGCTTGCCCTTGATCACCCGCGACGGGTCGGTGCCGGCGCCGACTGAGCCCGGCTTGCGGAAGCGGGTGTTGCCGTGGGTGGCGGGGCCGCCGCCGAAGTGGTGGCGGTGCACCACGCCCTGGAAGCCGCGGCCCTTGGAGACGCCGGTCACCTTGACCCGCTCGCCCGCGGCGAAGGCGGCGACGGTGACCACGGCCCCGCGCTCGGGCGCCTCGCCGCGCGCGGGAAACTCGCGCAGCACCCGGGGCGCGGCGTCGAGGCCGGCCTTGGCGGCGTGGCCGCGCTCGGCCTTGGTCGAGCGCTTCGCCTTGGCGGCGCCGAAGCCGAGCTGCACGCGCGCCGGCTGGCCCTCGCGCGCGGGCCGCACCTGCACGACCGGGCAGGGCCCCGCCTCGATCACCGTCACCGGCGTCGCGGTCCCGTCCTCGGCGAACAGCTGCGTCATCCCCAGTTTACGGCCGATGATCGCGTCCATCGCTATTCCACCTTGATCTCCACGTCCACGCCGGCCGGCAGGTCGAGCTTGGTGAGCGCATCCACCGTCTGCGGCCGCGAGTCCAGGATGTCGATCAGCCGCTTGTGCGTCTTCAGCTCGAACTGCTCGCGGCTCTTCTTGTCCACGTGCGGGCTGCGGAGCACGGTCCAGCGCTGCGTCTTGGTGGGCAGCGGGATCGGCCCCGAGACCTGGGCGCCCGTCTTCTCCGCGGTGCGCACGATGTCCGCCGAGGCCTGGTCGATCACCGCGTGATCGAACGCCTTGAGGCGGATGCGGATGCGGCCTTTCACCGTCGTCACTCCAGGATCTTGGTCACGACGCCCGCCCCGACGGTGCGGCCGCCCTCGCGAATCGCGAAGCGCAGCTGCTCCTCCATGGCGATCGGCGTGATCAGCTGAATCAGCATCTGCACGTTGTCGCCCGGCATCACCATCTCGACGCCGGCCGGCAGCTCGACCGAGCCCGTCACGTCGGTGGTCCGGAAGTAGAACTGCGGCCGGTACCCCTTGAAGAACGGGGTGTGGCGGCCGCCCTCTTCCTTGGTCAGCACGTAGACTTCGGCGTTGTACTTGGTGTGCGGGGTGATCGAGGCGGGCTTGGCGAGCACCATGCCGCGCTCGATCTCGTTCTTCTCCACGCCCCGCAGCAGCAGGCCGATGTCGTCGCCCGCCTGCCCCTCGTCGAGCAGCTTGCGGAACATCTCGACGCCGGTGACCACGGTCTTCTTGGTGGCGCCGAGGCCGACCATCTCGACCTCCTCGCCCACCTTGATCTTGCCGCGGTCCACGCGGCCGGTGGCCACCGTGCCGCGGCCGGTGATGCTGAACACGTCCTCGACCGGCATCAGGAACGGCTTGTCCACCTGGCGCTTCGGCTCGGGGATGGAGGCGTCGATCGCGTCCATCAGCTCGATGATGTGCTTCGCCTCGGGGTCGTTGACGTCCTTGGCCGACAGCGCCTTCAGCGCGCTGCCCCGGATCACCGGGAGCGTGTCGCCCGGGAACTCGTACTTGCTCAACAGCTCGCGCACCTCGAGCTCCACCAGGTCCAGCAGCTCGGGGTCGTCCACCAGGTCCACCTTGTTCAGGAAGACCACGATGGCGGGCACGTTCACCTGGCGCGCCAGCAGGATGTGCTCGCGGGTCTGCGGCATCGGGCCGTCGACCGCGCTCACCACCAGGATCGCCCCGTCCATCTGCGCCGCGCCGGTGATCATGTTCTTGACGTAGTCGGCGTGGCCCGGGCAGTCCACGTGCGCGTAGTGCCGCTTGGCGGTGCTGTACTCCACGTGGCTGGTGGCGATGGTGAGGATCTTGGTGGCGTCGCGCCGGCCCTGCGACTCCGAGGCCTTGGCGACCTCGTCGTACGACACGTACTTGGCCAGCCCCTGCATCTCGGCCACCTTGGTGATGGCCGCGGTGAGAGTGGTCTTCCCGTGGTCCACGTGTCCGATCGTGCCCACGTTCACGTGCGGCTTGGTCCGCTCGAACTTCGCCTTGGCCATGGTCGTTAACCCTTCATCTTGGTGATGATTTCGTCCGCCTTCGACTT
>Ga0335079_10005491_pt1 | contig 14512 bp, 7 predicted proteins | sample Lox_Sample_33_FD_206719 | JGI IMG/M metagenome (GOLD analysis project Ga0335079, IMG submission 206719) | Soil microbial communities from Loxahatchee National Wildlife Refuge, Florida, United States - Lox_Sample_3.3 | ecosystem: Environmental > Terrestrial > Soil > Wetlands | place: USA: Florida...
CGGGGGGTGGATTTGAACCACCGACCTTTGGGTTATGAGCCCAACGAGCTACCAGACTGCTCCACCCCGCACATTCATCCTACCGTACCCTCCGCCCACGGTCAAATTTCCGTGACAATTTCCCACCTCCTCCCCAACTCGTGCCCAACCCGGCTCGCCGAGTCGATTTCAGACTTCTTCCACCCGGTTTGCTCCCGCCGCCCCATCCTGATATTCTGAACCTTAGATCCCAATCCCTCATCATCAGAAAAACAGGAGAACTCATGGCAGTCAAAGTCGGTATCAATGGCTTCGGCCGGATCGGCCGGAATGTCGTTCGTGCGGGTCTGCATCGAAATGACGTGGAATTCGTGGCGGTCAACGATCTGACCGACACCAAAACTCTGGCTCACCTGCTGAAATACGACTCCGTGCTCGGCCCCCTGCACGAGGAAGTCACCGCGGACGCCGATTCGATCACCGTCGGCGGCAAGAAGATCAAAGTCTTCGCCACCAAGGACCCCGCCGCGCTCGATTGGGCCAGCGTCGGCGCACAGATCGTCATCGAATCCACGGGCCGCTTCACCGACGCCAAGGATGCCGCCAAGCACCTCCGCGGACCGGTGAAAAAGGTCATCATCTCCGCCCCCGCGAAGAACGAGGACATCACCATCGTCCTCGGCGTCAACGACAGCGCCTACGATCCCGCCAAGCACAAGATCATCTCCAACGCCAGCTGCACCACCAACTGTCTGGCTCCCGTAGTCAAGGTCCTGCACGAGAAGTTCGGCATCGAAAAAGGTTCGATGACCACCATCCACAGCTACACCAACGACCAGAACGTGCTCGATTTTCCCCATAAGGACCTCCGCCGCGCCCGGGCCGCCGCACTCAACATGATCCCCACCACCACCGGCGCCGCCAAGGCGATCGGCCTGGTGATGCCGGCCCTGAAGGGTAAACTCGACGGCTATGCCATGCGCGTTCCCACCCCCAACGTCTCCGTGGTCGACCTGGTCGCCGTCCTGGCCAAGCCCACCACGACCGAGGAAGTCAACGCGGCCCTCAAGGAGGCAGCCAATAACGGACTCAAGGGGATCCTGGGCTACACCGAAGATCCGGTCGTCTCCTCGGACATGATGCACAACTCCAACAGCAGCATCGTGGACGCGGCCATGACGAAGGTGCTCGACGGCAATCTCCTCAAAGTGGTGTCCTGGTACGACAACGAGTGGGGATACTCCTGCCGTGTCGTGGACCTGATCGCCTTCCTCGCCCAGAAAGGTCTGTAAGTTTTGGTGGGGCGGGCCGCCCCGGCCCGCCCCGGCGTGTAACATTCCGGCCCCGCGAAACCATCTTTTATCTGAACTCTCTGCTGGCTCTTTAGAACTATACTTGACGGGTCTCTGTGCCACGCCTTCTCGTCCTTTTCCTGCTTGCCGCCGGTTGGTGCGGCGCCATCCAGCATAGCGGTACCGTCCGCGCCGCGGATCAGTTCATCCCCGGCGCCGCAGTCACGGCGCGCCAGGGCGGCGCAAAAGTGGTCGCGTACACCGACGAATCCGGCCGCTACACTCTCGATCTGACCCCGGGCGCCTGGGAGCTTCAGGTGGAGATGTTCGGCTTCAAGTCCCAGACAAAGTCCCTGGAAGTGGGTAACGCGGCCCCCTCGATCGATTGGACGCTCGAGCTACCCCGATACGGCGAGAAGCCGGAGCCGGCTCCCCCGCCGGAAAACAAAGCACCGGAACCTAAGAAGGAAGCGACACCGGCCCTTACGGCTCCCACCCCGGCAGCCGCGCCCCGTGCGGGCCAGTCCGCTGGCCGCGGCGGGCGTTACGGGCGCGGCGGACCGGGTGCCCCCGGCACCCAAGCCGGTGGACGCGGCGGACGCGGATTCCAGAACACGCAGGTTCAAGCCACCGAGGCGGGCGCACAGGCGCTCGCCGAAGCAGTCACCGAGCCGGTCCTGCCCGATCTCGGCGGTGACGACGTGGTCGTCCGCGGCAGCGATAGCGGCGGAGCCATGGCCGCTGCCGACGAACAGGCCCGGCGGGATCGTCAGGCGATGCGCGGCGGCCCCGGCGGTCCGGGCGGACGCGGCGGCGTCGGAGGCAGTATCTCCGAAATGGCGGCGCTCAGCGCCGGCGGAGGCATGGGCGGCGACCTGATGGGTCTCAACGGCTTCGGCGCAGCCGGCGTGCAGAACGGTTTCGGCGATGGCATGGGCGGTATGGGCGGCGGCGGATTCAATGCGCCCGGCGGCGGACGCGGGGCTGGAGGAGGAGGAGGATTCGGACCAGGCGGCGGTGGTGGCGGCGGACGCGGTGGTGGCGGTGGCGGCGGACGCGGCGGACAGAACGCCCGCGCCGGGCGCGGCGGACGCGGCCCCAACGGCGCCTTCACCAGCTTCGGCAACCGACGCCGCGACCGTCCGACCTACAGCGGTTCCGTGGCGCTCACCGCGCGCAATTCGGTTTTCGATGCCAAACCGTACTCGCTGAACGGCCAGAACGCGCCCAAACCCTCCTACGCTCAGGACAACCTCTCGGCGCAATTCGGCGGTCCGCTGCGCATCCCCAAAATCTACAGTTCAGACCGCGTGTTCTTCTTCTTCAGCTACTCCGGTTCGCGCGCGCGCAGTCCGTACAGCTCGCTTTCCACAGTCGCCAGCGACGCGGAACGGGCGGGCGATTTTTCGCAGTCCGTGGTCGGGAACCGGCCCGTCTCGATTTACGATCCCCTTGCGCTCGCCCCATTCCCCGGGAATATCATCCCCGCGAATCGCTTCGATTCCGCCGCGGCCGGCCTGTTAAAATATTTCCCCACCGCCACCTATCCGCAGCTTACGGTGCAGAATTACCAGATTGTCACCAACTCCAAGACCAGCGCCGATAACTTCGGCACCCGCCTGAACGTTCCGTTGAACCGCAAAGACCGTCTCAATTTCAACGTCAACTACCAGAGGAACAGCAGCAACAGTCCCACCCTGTTCGGCTTCCGCGACAGCTCCGACGGCTCCGGCCTGAACAGCAGCGCCGGATGGAGCCACAGCTTCAAGCCGCGCTTCAACAGCAACCTCACCTGGAGTTTCAGCCGCAGCATCGCCAAGAGCCTGCCGTATTTCGCCTACACGCAGAACGTGGCCGCGGAGCTCGGCATCTCCGGCACCACCCAGGATCCGGTCAGTTGGGGTCCGCCCAGTCTCTCGTTCACCAATTTCGGCGGCCTTTCCGACGGCTCCGCCTCCGACAGCCGCAACCAGACCAGCAACATCACCGAGAACCTGACTTACGTCTACAAGCGGACTCACAACATCACCGCCGGCCTCGGCTACCGCCGCCTGCAGCAGAACCCGCTCAGCTACGCCAATACGCGCGGTTCTTACAGCTTCAGCGGCCTGGTGAGCAGCGGGTTCGACGCCGCCGGCAATCCCCTTCCCGGCACCGGCTTCGATTTCGCCGATTTCCTGCTCGGCTACCCGCAATCCAGCTCCATCCAGCTCGGCGCCAAGAGCGATTATTTCCGAAGCTGGAGCATCAACTGGTTCGTGCAGGACGATTGGCGCGTCAAGCCCAATCTCAGTTTCAATGTCGGCTTGCGGTATGAGTATTTCGCGCCCTACACCGAACTGTACGGGCGCATGGCGAATCTCGACCTCAATTCGACCATCACGGCTGCTTCGGTAGTCACGTCCGGCCAGCAAGGCCAGTACTCCGGTTCCCTGCCCACCAGCCTGGTGCGGCCGGACAAGAACAACTACTCGCCGCGCTTGGGCTTTGCGTGGAAGCCGTCCCCCAAGAAGCCGCTTATGTTTCGCGGCGGCTACAGCATCTTCTTCAACGGGTCGGCCTACGGCAGCTTCGCCAGCAAGATGGCGTCGCAGCCGCCGTTCATCCAGACCGCATCGCTCACCAGCAGCCTCACCAATCCGCTCACCATCCAGAACGGATTCGCGGCGGCGCCCAGCTCCAGCATCACCAACACCTACGCCATCGACCCCAACTACCGGCTCGGCTACGCGCAAACATGGACCTTTGCCGTGCAGGAGAGCCTGCCGCACAATTCCATCATCGAGCTGGAATACATCGGTACCAAGGGCACGGCGCTGGATATTCTCCGCCAGCCGAACCGTGCCGCGCCCGGCTCGCCGCTCACCGCGGCCGACCGCCTGCAGATCGGCGACGCCACCGGCTTCACCTACGAGACCTCGCAGGGCAGTTCCATCATGCACATGGGCCAGGTTCGCGCCACGCGGCGTCTCACGCGCGGCATCTCCGGCGTCGCCACGTACGCCTTCCAGAAATCCATCGACAACGCATCCAGCTTCGGCGGCGGTGGAGGCGTGGTCGCGCAGAACGATCAGAACCTGCGACTGGAGCGCGGGCTATCGAGCTTCGACCAACGCCATCATCTGACCGCCGGCTTCACCGCCATGTCGCCGGTGGGCGGCGCGCGCGGCATGCTCCGCGGCAAAGGCTGGACCCGCAAGCTGCTCGAAGGCTGGCTGCTCAACGGGAACTTCACCGCCACCAGCGGGACGCCGCTCACCGCACGCGTCTCCGGCAACCTGGCCAACACCGGCGGCACCGCGGCCTTCGGCACCGGCCGCGCCGAGGCCAGCGGACTGCCGATCGACGGCGACCCGTACTTCAACCTTCTGGCGTTCACCCTCCCGCCCGGCGGACAATACGGCAACGCCGGCCGCAACACCATCCCCGGCCTGTTCCGCACCTCGCTCAACGCCAGCTTCGGCCGCGCCTTCCGCTTCGCCGACAGCCGCCGCCAGCTCCAGTTGCGCATCAACGCCAACAACGCGTTCAATCACGTGACCATCACCAATATCGGGACCACCGTGAACTCGTCCACCTACGGCCTGCCCACGGCGGCTTCGCAGACGCGCACGCTCAACCTGACCCTGCGGTTCAACTTCTGATATGCGGAAACTCCTCGTCATCGCGCTGGTAGTGGGGCAGGCCTCCTGGCCTGCCCAGGCGCCGCAGGCGCCCGCTCCCGCTGCACGCCCGACTTTCTCCTCCACCACCAGCCTTGTGGTCGTGGATGTCACCGTCCGCGACAAATCCGGCAAGCTCATCGAAGGCCTCCAGCAGAACGACTTCACCGTACTGGAAGACGGCAAGCCGCAAAAGATCAGCGTCTTCGAATTCGAGAAACTGGCTACCGAAGCCGCGCCCGCCGAGAAGCCCCCCACTCTGGAAGACGCCGACATCGTCCCCGAGGCCCCGCGCAAGATGATCGCCACCGAAGAGCCCGGCAAGATCCAGTACCACGACAAGCGCCTGCTGGTCATGTTCTTCGACCTCGGCTCCATGGCCATCCCGGAACAGCTCCGGGCCCAGGACGCCGCGCTCAAATTCCTGGATACCCAGATCACCGCCGCCGACATGGTGGCGATCATGATGTACACCGCCAGCCTCCAGGTGCTCACCGACTTCACCGGCAACCGCGACCAGCTCCGCGACATCATCAACAACCTGCCCATCGGCGAAATGGCCGAACTCGCCGGCATGGCCGACGACGGCAGCGACGACAACGAAGACACCGGCGCCGCGTTCGTCGCCGACGAGACCGAGTTCAACATCTTCAATACCGACCGCAAGCTGCAAGCCATCGAAGACGCCTCCAAGAAGCTGGCCGCGCTCCCCGAGAAGAAAGCGCTCATCTACTTCTCGAGCGGAATCCAGAAGACCGGCGTCGAAAATCACGCGCAGCTCGAAGCCACCATCCTGACGGCGACCAAGGCCAACGTGGTGCTGTATCCCATCGACGCGCGCGGCCTGATGGCGGATCCTCCCGGGGGCGGCGCCAGCAAGGCCGCATCGCGCGGCACCGGCATCTACTCCGGGTCGGTGCACAACACGCAGCGTACCGCCATCAACGATTCGCAGGACACCCTGGTCTCGCTTGCCGCCGACACCGGCGGCAAAGTCTTCCTCGACAGCAACGATCTTTCCCTCGGGCTGGTACAGGCGCAGCAGGATTACCGCAGCTATTACGTGCTCGGTTATTACACCACCAACTCCGCGCAGGACGGCAAGTACCGCCGCATCACCGTGCGCCTCAATAACGACAAGACCGCCAGGCTGGAGCACCGCGACGGCTACTACGCCGACAAGGTCTGGGGCAAGTTCAACGCCCAGGACAAAGAGCAGAAGCTGATGGAGGCGCTTAACGCCAACAAGCCGGTGACCGATCTCCCGTTGGCTCTCGAAGTCGATTACTTCCGCGTCAGCCCGACCAGTTACTACGTGCCCGTATCGGTGAAGCTTCCCGGCTCCGTGATCGGACTGGCCGAAAAACACGGCGGCGCCGGCGAGACCCAGTTCGATTTCCTTGCCCAGATTCAGGACGAGCGGCGCAACGTGGTGGGCAACGTCCGCGACTTCATCAAAATCAAGCTGGACTCGGCCGAAGCCGGGAAACTCTCGCGCCGCAGCATCCACTACGACGCCGGCTTCACGCTGAACCCCGGCCGCTATCGCATGAAGTTCCTGGTGCGCGAGAATCTCACCGGCAGGATGGGCACCTTCGAGGCGCGCTTCGTGGTGCCCGACCTGGCCGCCGATTCCGTGATGCTCAAGACCAGCAGCGTCGTCTGGAGCAGCCAGCGTGAACCCATCAAGACCGCGGTGGGCGCGGCCGAGAAGATGAATCGCAAAGCCGCAATGGCCAACCCGCTGATCGTCGGCGAGGAGAAGGTGGTTCCGGCCGTGACCAAGGTCTTCCGCCGCAGCCAGAACATGTATGTCGCCTTCGACGTCTACGACGCCGCGCCCGATCCCGCCAATTCCAAAGCCCGCAAAGTCGCCGTCAGCATGAGCCTGTTCAACCAGAAGGGCGCCAAGGCCTTCGAGGTCGCTCGCGTGGAAGCCACGGAGCTCGCCGCCACCCGCCCCAACACGGTGCCGGTGCAGCTCCAGGTGCCGCTGAAGGGTCTCGCGCCGGGCCGCTACATCTGCCAGATCAACGTTGTCGATGAAGTCGGGCGCAAGTTCGCGTTTCCCCGCTCCCCGCTGATGATCCAGTAACCTTGCTGACGGGCCCTGACGGCCGTGCGACACCCTGGACACCGGGCGGAAACCGGCGCAACATGAAATCGGAGCTTAAAGTATGAGAACCAGTGTTTCGGCATACGGCTCCTCATCGAATCGTCGCGGTGATTTCCTCGCTCCTCTGATTCCCGGGAAGCCGAAAACAAGAACCAGCGGGTTTCCGACAGCCCGTCACCTTCCGGTCTGGGCCCTGGCGCTGTGGTGCGGCGTGAGCCTCGCCGCGCAGCCGCGGATCCTCGCCATCGACGTGACCAATGTCGTACACCCGATCACGGTCGAGATCATTACCCACGGATTGGAACAGGCGAAGCAGCACAACGCCGCGGCGGTTCTCATCCGCCTCAACACTCGGGGAGGCATGATGGACGCCGCGCGGCAGATCGTCCAGGAGCTGGCGGCTTCGCCGGTGCCGGTCATCACCTACGTAACACCCACCACCGCCGGCGCGGCATCGGCGGGTTTCCTGCTGCTGGAAGCGGGAGACGTAGCGGCCATGGCCCCGGGCACGCACGCAGGCACAGCAGGTCCGCTCACCGTTCCCAACATGGACCCCGTGTTGAGGGAAAAACTCGAGAACGATGCGGCGGCCACGCTACGCGCCATCGCGGGCAAGCGCGGCCGCAACGCCGGGTTGGCCGAAGAGACGGTCCTCAAGAGCAGGTCTTTCACCGATCAGGAGGCTTTGGACAGCAAGCTGATCGACCTGGTGGCGGCAAGCGAGCGGGAATTGCTCGCGCAGCTCAATGGCCGCGAAGTAGTTCGTTTCGACGGGCAAAGGCAGGTTCTTCATGTTGCTGGAGCGGTGGTCATCAACTATGAAAAGACGGTTCGCGAGTCCTTGCTCTCCCCCATGACCGACCCGAACCTGGCATTGGTCCTGCTGGTCCTGGGAGGCCTGGGGATCTATGTGGAGTTTCATTCACCCGGTCTGATTTTCCCCGGCGTGGCAGGCGCCGTCCTGGTTCTGCTCGGAATGGCTGCCATCGCGGTCCTGCCCATCAATTGGCTGGGCGCCGCCCTGATCGTGCTCGCGTTCGTGCTCTTTGTCCTGGAGGCGAAAATCACTTCTCACGGCATTCTGGGCGCGGGCGGCGCGGCCGCAATGGTGTTGGGCGCCCTGACTCTGATCGACAGCCCGGTCCCCGAGATGCGGATTCGGTTCGAGACCGCGCTGGCGATCGCACTGCCGTTCGCCTTCATCACCACCATACTGCTCACGCTCGTTTTGCGCGCCCGCCGGAACCCCGTCGTGACGGGCAGCGAAGGGATGATCGGAGAAGTCGCGGTTGCCGCCGGCCCGCTTTCCCCGGCGGGCAAGGTGTTCGTGCACGGCGAATACTGGGATGCGATTTCCAACACGCCCGTCCCGGATGGCCTGCCAGTACGAGTGACGGGCATTGAGCGGCTGACGCTGGTTGTCCAGCCAATGCCGAAGGCCACTGGAGGTTAAGATGTTCAACGTAACAACCGTTGTAGTCGCCATCCTGGTGATCTACATTCTTTCGTCCATCAAGATCCTGCGCGAATACGAGCGCGGCGTGATCTTCCGGCTGGGGCGCGTGCTGCCGCATCCGAAAGGCCCCGGCATCATCCTGGTGTTCGCGCCGGTTGACCGCATGGTTCGTGTTTCACTGCGGATCGATACCTTGGAGGTGCCGCCCCAGGACATCGTGACGCATGACAACGTGACGGTGAAGGTGAACGCCGTGATCTTCTTCCGGGTGATCGATGCGCGGCTGGCGATCCTGGAGGTATCCAGTTTCTTGTACGCAACATCGCAGTTGGCACAAACCACGCTGCGCAGCGTGCTGGGAGAGGCGGATCTCGATGAGTTGCTGAGCCAGCGAGACCACCTGAATTCACGCCTGCAGACGATTTTGGACCGCCACACGGCGGCTTGGGGCGTCAAGGTGGTCCTGGTGGAAGTGAAACAGGTGGACCTCGCCGAGCAGATGATCCGGGCCATCGCGCGCCAGGCAGAAGCCGAGCGCGAGCGCCGGGCGAAGATCATCCACGCGGACGGCGAATACACCGCGGCGGAGAAGCTCAGCATGGCTGCGGCGGTGCTGCAGAGGCAGCCGGTGGCGGTTCAGTTGCGATATCTTCAGACGCTGGTTGAGATCGGAACCGAGAAGAACACGACCATCGTGTTCCCCCTGCCGGTCGACATCATTTCGTCCCTGTCGCGAGTCCTGGATCTGGCTGCCGGACCGCGGGGATCCGGCACGCCGGCCGTGCCGGAGAAGGTCGCAGCGTGAGGAGGTGAGGAGGCCGCACCGTTGAAATTCGGATGCCGATAACCTATATTGGCTTCGGGCCACCTCGAGCCAGATGGAGTCTTCGTATGCCACGATTGATGAGAGACCTGCCTGGTGCCCAACCAGTCGACGCGCGAGGCGTCGGCGTCGGTCCACCGGCCACCCTGCCTGCCGGGACGGAATTTGTCATCACGATTCAAAAACTCAGAAAAGCCGATGACAGCTTCGACGAGCTCTGGTGCGAAATCCGCATTGCAGATCGCCTGTATCGAGTTCCGCTGAGGCTTTTGAATTTCGCGAACGCGGCCTGAGGGCCCAATCCAAGGGTGGAACAGGAGCGGTGGATGAGCGACACCAACATTCGCATTGTATTCGCCATCCTCTGTCTGCTCGCCCTCTGGCTGCTTTATATGCTCTACCGGGGAAGATCGTGACGGCGTATCTTCACCGCTTTGGAGACGGGGGCGGAAACAGCCGGTACCCGCGGCCAGGGGGGTACCACTGCGCCAGCAGTTCCAGACGGCGGCGGAGTTGCTCCGCCGGCAGAAAACGGACGCCCGTTCGGACGCGCACATCGTGCCAAAGGCTGTGGATGTATTCGGCTGCCGTACCGGCAAGAGAAGCGGATCCGTAGCGCTCCAGCCGCCGGCGGCTCGCCGCGCTGTGACGGCTGGAAAAAAGGAGGCGCTTCTGTTTGAGCGCCTCCTCGTCGATTTCTCCGGGGACGCCGGCCCGCGTCTCATCATCGAGAAGTCCCCAATAAGCCTTCCGTTGCAGGTCGCTTAACCTTTCCCAGAGCGCCTGCCCAAGGCAGACAAGCAATTCCAGGGCGATGTCGTGATGGTCCCGGCCTGCCGTCGCGAGTGAAATCTCGATTCGCGCGCCGCTCAAGGTCCAGCGTGATGCGACCGAGGGGCTACCGAGATCATTGACAATCGATACCCGGCAGGGCCCAAGCTGGCGGACCATGTCCGACGGGATCGCGCGGACCGCGGGCCGAATGAAATCGCGGATCAAAGCCGGCGAAACCTCGGCCGCGGCGCTCGCCTGCCAGCCGTGAGCGATGCGGAACCGGCGTTCCCTGCCACTGCTTTCCACCGCCGTGCTTTTGAACCGGCGCTTGTCAGGCCTTCGGGTTCTTCGCGGCCTTCTTGATCAGGGGCGCAGCCTTTTTCGCGTCGTCCTCCGTCTCAAAGCCGATGACCGCGGAGAATCTCTGTCCGATGACCTGCGCGACCAGGAAGGCGATGTTGATCCCCGCGGCGCCGACGGTCTGTGCCACGGCCCAACCCAATCCCGGCTTGTTGTCGCCCTCGACGAGCAGAGTCGGAATGGCTGCGGCGCCGAGACCGGCCGTCGCAGCGGCAGCGGCCAGCTTTTTCCCCGTGATCGGGAAGACTTCGATTACCGCCTTCCCTTCAGCGCCGGGGTGTCGATAGCCCATGACGACCGTCAGGTCCGCGCCCGCCCTGGCAGGCGGTTCCATCGTGCTGGCGAGGGCACCGGGCCTGTTATCGACTTCCGTTCGCCACAAGATGATTCGTTTGACACTGATTGGCATGCCTTACCTCCACCGGGACGCTGAGTTCGCGGACGCGTAAGGCCTCAGCGCGACCCGTAGCAAATATAGGTCAACGATGTCCGAAATACAACCGGGTCGGCGCGGGCAGCGTTAGAATCGAAGCGGGTGCGGCGCGGCGCCGCCACGCGGGCGGCAACAGGACGGACGAACGCTCTCCGCGACAGGCACCGGCCTGGGGAGTAGAAACCCGGCAGCCACGGCAAGCCGGCCTTGCCGCCGCACCCAGACGCTCCCAGGAACTGCGATCTTCGTTGCACGGTTTTCGCCTGCCGGGTGTATTCTGAAGGCGGATCTGGACGTCCGAATATGGACCGGACCGCCAGCGGCGGCGATTCCTCATCCGCCTCGGTCTTCGAGGGCTGGAATATCGGCGCCGTTTCGGTAAAAAGGGTTCGCCTCCACGCCGATGGCGCAGTCGAGGCTGACATCCGGAGACACGGCGGAGATCCTGCTGCCACGGTCCGTTTGCTGTTGAACCAGGGCAGCGTACCGCCCGACGGCGCGGTAGTGACCGGGTCGCAAGCCATTTCGTTTCTCGCCCTGCCTTACCTGCCGGAGTCGATTTGCATTGAGGCCGCTCTGCGCCAGCTTGGGACGTGTCCGGACCTGGTGGTGTCCCTGGGAGGCGAGACGTTTGTCGTCTACAGCGTCGCCAATGGCGCGGTGCGGCGCATGACCGCGAGCAGCCGATGCGCGGCGGGGAGCGGCGAATTCCTGGTGCAGCAGTTCGGCCGGATGAACCTGGATCTGGAGACGGGAATCGCGGCAGCACGGCAGGGCCGTCGCGTGGAACTGGCGTCGAGGTGTTCGGTCCACTGCAAATCGGACGCTACGCACAAGCTGAACAAGGGGGAGTGCACCCCGGCGGACATTGCCTGCTCTCTGCTTGCAGGCCTGGCGGCCAAAATCGGCGCGCTCATCCTGGCGGCAGGCTGGCGCCGCAATCACGTCCTGCTGGCGGGTGGATTGGCGCAGAGCACCCAGCTTCTCGATGAAATCGCACGCCTTCTGCCGGGGACGCGGTTGGAAGCCCTGCCGGAGAGCGGCTATCTGGAAGCGCTCGGCGCCGCGGTGTCGGCACGGGAAGAAGGCCGGCAGAAACTTCCTGGCACCGATGCCTGGTTGAAGCCGGCGGATATCACACGCCTCAGGACGCGGCGCCCCTTGAGCGAGTTTGGCGATCGTGTGATCCGCGTCCCGGATCGCGGCTTGATCCCGCCACAGCCGGGAATGCAGTGCATCCTGGGCGTGGATGCAGGCTCCACGACCACCAAAGCCATACTGTTGGATCGCGCATCCGGCCGCATCGCGGCGCGGTGTTATCTGCGAACCCACGGCAACCCGCTACAAGCCACAGCCGAGTGCATCGCCGCGTTGCAGAGCCAGGTGGGCGGAATCCCGCATCGGGTGGTGCAGGCAGCGGTCACCGGTTCGGGCCGTGAAATTGTGTCGGTCTACCTTGATAACTGCGCGATCTTCAACGAGATTCTGGCGCATGCCCGCGCCGCCCGCGTGGCCGTTCCCGACGTGGATACGCTTTTCGAAATCGGCGGACAGGATGCGAAGTTCGTGGGTTTGCAGGCGGGCGTCCCGGTGGACTATTCGATGAACGACGGCTGTTCAGCCGGAACCGGGAGCTTTCTCGAAGAGGCGGCGAGCTCGGACATGCACGTCCCGGCCGGGGAAATCGGTCCGCTGGCCCTGAGCAGCGCCAATCCGGTGGCTTTCGGTGAGCGTTGCGCCGCTTTCATCAATTCCGAGGTGCGCTCCGCGCTGCAGCAGGGGATTCCTCGCGCCGATGTTCTTGCCGGTTTGGTCTATTCAATTGTCGAAAACTACCTGTCGCGCGTTGTGGGCGCGCGCCAGGTCGGGCGAACGGTCGTGGTTCAGGGAGGCGTGGCGCTCAATCCCGCGATCGCGCCCGCGATTGCGGCTCTTGCAGGCGTCACTGTGACCGTCCCGCCAAACCCGGAACTGATGGGCTGCGAGGGTGCGGCCCTGATGGTGCTCGATCTGCTGTCGACCGGAGCGGTTCCCGCCTGGGACCGGGACCTGGACTCCTTCGCCGGACTGCGGATGCAGACGAAAACGCCGTTCGCCTGCGCCGCCTGCGAGAACCGGTGCGAAATCCAGAGATTCTCGCTCGCCGGCCGGGCCCTCGCCTTCGGCGGCCTGTGTTCGAAGTGGGAGATGGCGCGCCGGCCGAAAACCCTTCGCCGCCCGGAAGGCCGTGACCTGGTATCCCTCCGGCATGAGTTGATGTTCAAAACCTTTGCCCCGGAGGCGCCCGATCAAATACGAGGCCGCATCGGTCTGCCCCTGGCGCTTACCACCTATGAGCTGTACCCCCTATACGCCCGATTCCTGAACGGACTCGGCTACGAGGTCGTGCTTTCGCGGCCGGGCTGCGGTTCCCGCCGCACGTCCGCACCGATGTGTTACCCAGCCGAACTGCTGCACGCGGCCGTGGACGATCTGCTCGCCCAAGGAGTGGATTTCGTCTTTTTGCCCTACATGCGGGAGTTTCCATGCGCCGCGAACGACATGCACGGTTATCTGTGCCCGATCACGCAAGACATGCCGGGCGTGATCTCCGCCTTTTTCGAGCCGGCCTCCGCCAGGATTCTGACGCCGGAGATGGGCCTGGCGCCGAAGCTTGCCGCGGTCACGGAGCGCGAGGTCGCCAACCTCGGCGCCCGGCTAGGGGTGTCCGCGGACCATGCAAGCGAGAGCTGGTCTCAAGCCGCGGCACACCAGGCCGCCTTCGAACGGTCCTACCGCGAAGCCATCGAAGGCGCCTTGGCCGGGCTGGAAGAACCCGCGGTCATACTCACGGGCCGTCCGTACGTGGCGTATGCGCGCGAGGTGAATCTCTCCGTTCCCCGCAAGATCGCCACGCGCGGATTCACGGTGGTTCCGGGCGACGCTCTGCCGGCGGAAATGCGGCCGAACGAACGCAATGTCTGGCACTACACGCAGAATGTAATCGCCGCCGCGGAATATGCCAGGCGGCACCCCGACCGCTATGTCTGCAATCTCTCCTGCTTCTCCTGCGGCCCGGACGCGATCATTCAGCACCGGCTCCGCCGTGAGTTGGAAGGCCAGCCCTTCTGTTTTCTCGAGATCGACTCCCACACGGCGCACGCCGGCATCGAAACGCGCGTCGGCGCTTTCCTGGATATCATCGAGGCCAATCGCCGCCGACACGTCGCGTCAACGGCGGAGACAGGAAGGCGCATCACGCCGGCTCATCTGGAACCGGACGGCACGCGCACGTGGATCGTGACGGGAAACGGAGAGCGGCTGGAACCGGACGATCCGCGAGTGGTTCACGTTTCGCTGGCCGACGGCCCTCAGTTTGTGTCCGATATCCTGGCGAGCTTTTACGCTTCGATCGGATGGCGAGCGGTGTTTCTGCCGAACACCACCGCGGAGACGCTGCAATATGCCAAGAAGGTGTGTTCGGGCCGGGAATGCCTGCCTTTCCTGGCCATGGTCGGCAAGGCCGTGCGATATCTGGAGACGCGTCCGCCCGGTGAGGTGACGGTGTTCCAGCTTTTGGACCAGGAAGGCCCGTGCCAGATCGGAGGCTGGTACGATGCGGCTCCGATTCTCTTCGA
>Ga0335079_10005494_pt1 | contig 14509 bp, 18 predicted proteins | sample Lox_Sample_33_FD_206719 | JGI IMG/M metagenome (GOLD analysis project Ga0335079, IMG submission 206719) | Soil microbial communities from Loxahatchee National Wildlife Refuge, Florida, United States - Lox_Sample_3.3 | ecosystem: Environmental > Terrestrial > Soil > Wetlands | place: USA...
CTTCCCCGTTGGTTCCATGAGCCTTACCCCGCTAGGCATGCGATTCGATGGCTACCGCCCTCGGCATTAAGGTTTGCATGACCCTTTCCTGGCGTCTTGCTAAATGGTTATAACATATGTTATCTTCGGTGGCCGAAATGGCCACCTTCATGGAAGCGATGGCACTTTCTGCGATCATGGGACTCTCAATCTACCTGTCCCTCCCCATCATCTTGGGCAGGAACCGGGATGAAAGGAGAGTGAGCTTCCTTAATGCCGTCGCGATAGGCATTCTCATCTTCCTGATAGGGGATGTCTTCCTGGACGCTGCAGGTTCCCTTTACAACGGCTCCCTTTACGGATACGGCTCATCCCCGACTTATGATCTGGTTTTCACCGTATCGCTGGCTGCTGGATTCCTTATCCTCTTCGCTGCTGGGAGCAGAAGGAAGATGATGCTGACGCCGACGGAGCTAGCCTTTGTGATTGCACTCGGGATAGCGTTTCAGAATCTCACCGAAGGGCTTCTCTTTGGCGCGCTGAGCGTGGGGATTGGGCTTACAGGCTCCGCGCTGGTCGTCCTGGTCGGTTTCATTTTCCAGAACTCCACCGAAGGGTTCCCCATAGCCTCGCCATTCCTTGGCTCGACCGAGGGGAAGAGCGGGGTGATCGCAGGGGCCCTCATGATTGGGGGCCTCCCCACCATACTCGGAGGTGCTGTTGGATACTTCTACAACGAAACTACCCTGGACATGGTCTTCTACGGCCTCGCTATCGGCACAATGCTCTACGTCATCCTGCCCATGCTGAGGCACGTCCTAGCGGGGACCGCCTCGAACAAGCTGGGGGTCGCCTACGCGGGGGTGTTCGTGGGATTCGTCCTCGGCTTCGCCGTTAATCTCCTTTAACGAGATGGTCTTGCTTCAGGTTCCTATCTAGCCTTGCGGCCACCCTCGGGGCAGGACGAGGGGTTTTCACTGACGCGAGGCGGCGCGCGGGCGCACAAGCCATCCGCGCAGTCAGAAGAGAAGGGCCAAGGAGCGTCACTACCCATGCCTTCAGTCAGCGCCGCGGAGAGGCAATAGGCCTTCTTCGTAGGTACAGGGTTGGAGCCAAGCGGAGAAGTGCGTCAGCAGCTTCGAGTCCAGCTGGATTCCAACCTGAAGGGGCACCCTTCCTTCTGTCTGTTTAGATCTGCGGTAGGCTATGAGTCGAGATGACCCTCTGCCACCCTCAGGCGTTTGACCACCTCCTTGAGAATGAGTTGTAGGAGCTCAGGGTGACGCCTGGTCAGCGTGGAGAAAACCCGCTTCGAGAGTGTAAGACAGTGAGTGGTTTGAACGGCAATGACGTCGGCTGCCCAGGGCTGCTCGTCTATCAGAGACAGCTCGCCGAAGAACTGCCCCTTCGACAGCGTAGCCAGCACGTCGCCGCCTCGTCGAATCTCAACCTTGCCATCCAGTACCAGGTAGAACCTGTCACCCGTCGTCCCTTTCTCCACTAGTCTATGCCCTGACTTGTATTTGCATTCCCTGCCGCTCTCAGCGATCATCCTGACCTGCCTTTTGCCGAAGGCTGAGAAAAGAGGCACAGTGCCAAGGGCAGTCGAAACATCGGTCAATGTCATCGACCAAGGTTCTGCTGTCATTCTGAGTTTGGTCAGCCTTTGGCGATTTAAGCTTGATTTGAGTAGAGCAGGAGGTACGGGGGGTGGGGATCCAGACCCATCATGGGTTCGAATCCCGGCGAACAAGCCCAGCTCACGTTCGGATTCTCATCCGTGACATTCGTCACTTCACGATAGACGGTGGAGATCCCGACCACTTTTACGACGTGAACAGGGCTATCGTCCGCTGCGGGCATGAAGCTCACGGAAGAGGAAAGTGGTTGATACCAGGGACGCATGTTGCCCCAACCCAAGCTTCATCGACCGCAACCCGACACAGGGCCAGCCACCCGGCGCCGACGTATTCCTCCAATATCGGCAGAGTTCACTCTGAGCCCCTTGGACATAGCCCGGCTAGGATTCGAACCTAGGTCTCCGGCTCCAAAGGCCAGAATCCTTGACCGACTAGACGACCGGGCTGCGGGTTGGTGCACGTGACAATGGTCATTTAGGCTTGCTTGGCTGTCTTCTCGACGAACCCGGCTATCTTCGGAACGGGGTCCTCCATCAAGTCGAGGATTCGCTTGGACTTCTTCGAGTAATCAGCCCTGTAGCCTTCTGCCAGGAACCGCTTGGCGTGGGACAGCAGCGCATTCGTCGTAAAGGCTCTCGCGAGCAGCCCCACCCTTTCCAAGTAGCGGTCGGTGTACAGGGTTCCCTGGAACGCTGAGATCGTGGGCACCCCCATCAGGGCAGCCTCGGCATTCATTGTCCCTCCCATGCCCACAAAGAGATCGGTCACAGAGAGGAGGTCGTACCCGCTCACAACCTCGTCAGGGACGATGAACTTCGAACCGAACTTGCTCTTGACCTCGTCGACCTGAAAGTCGTACCTGCACAATGCCACGAGGTTCGCTTCGTGGAAGGCGTCGAGGAGTGCGCCCAGGAGTTTGTCCGTCCACGTCACGTCAGCCCTGGAGAGGTATGGCGCGTCGCTCTCCTGGACTCGAACCGTGATCGTCTTCTTCCTCGGATCGAGGTCTGGGACGGGGCCGCTGAGCGGTTTCCTCTTCAGCCAAGCGGCAGGGTCGAGGGCGCGGTAGGTGGTCACCTGGTCCCGTCTGATCCCGAACCTCGCCCACGCCCCGTATGGGATAACCCAGGGGCAGAGCAGGTGATGGCTCAGAGGTATCGAAAGCCGTCCGGCAACCTCGGAGTGCGGGGAATCGTTGACGGCGACGTGTCTGATTCCCAGGCCGAAGGCCACGCGGGCGCAGACCGCCGACGCGATCGACACCGCGACCTCTGGCCTGAACTCCTGGACAATCGGAATCATCTCCGCCTGGCGCTTCGTTGCAGCGAGGAGCTGGTCCTCCGGTCCTCTGACTCCCCTGTCTCCGACGTATCGCAGGTCGAGCCCGCCTCGCTCGGCCAGCGGGCCCACCTCTCGATAGCGCCGCGACGTGGCCAGCACTTCTGCTCCGCGCGACTGCAAATCGGCGATGACTGGCCGGAAGAAGAGAACCTGCTTGGGCGTAAGCAGATCAAGCCATACGCGCACGGAGCTTCATCTCCTCCCGTTTTGTGACCGGCGGCCAGCATACAAATCCGTTTGCTTCCGTTGCAAAGCGCGCTACCGAGTCGCTTCAAAGTATATCTACAAACTGCCTTAGAGCCATTGAGAGCCTTTGCCAAAGATCAAGGTCGCCATGTACGGGCTCACGAGCGAGGCCTACATGCTTGCCGCGACCCTGGTCGACAGGGCCCAGGTCACCATAGTGGACGAGACCCTTCAGATGGCCATGGACATCGACCCGGCGTTCATGAAGAAGAACCCCCATCTCCAAGAGGTCATGGCTGAAGAGCCTCTTCTAAGCTTCAAGCCCCTGGAGAAGGTCCTGGGCGAGGCGCAGGTGATTTTTTTCACGCCGAAGCTCAGAAGACCCTCGGACGAGACGCTCATTGAAGCAGGGTCCAAGCTGAGGGATCTTGCCCGATACCTTTCGAAGGGCGTGGCTCTCGTCAACTCGCTCCCCACCGGGCCGGGAGGCAACTCGGACAACATCATGCTTGCGGAGAAACAGACGGGCCTGCAGGTGGGCTCGACCCTGACCTATTCCTACATGCCCCTCAGGCCGGGGGAAGCGAAACCTGCGGTGGTGTCCGCCGCTGGTACGTCCGAGAAGGGACCCCTGCAGTCCCTGGGGTTCATGCCCAACTCTCAGAACGTCTTCTCCGCAGAGCTCGAGTATGCGTCAACCGTGATGCAGACCGCGGTGGCTTCGGTCACGGAAATCGAGCTGGCCAGGAGGGCGAGGGAGGCGAAGGTCACGCTCCAGACGTCATCCGACGTGTACCTAGACGAATTCACCAAGTACCTCTTCGAACTGAAGGCGATTCAGGCGAGCGAAGAGACGGGGGAGTCGATCTCGTACCTGGCGGGGGCGGCCCTGAAGAGCTTCGACAACTACGTCAGGTATGCCGTGGATGAGACAAGAGACGTCCTCAAGGAGAAGCAGCTCAAGGCGAGCAGGACGAAAATATCCCTCCTCTGGAACTTGGACAAGTACGAGATGAGGGGGGAGAGGCTCCAGGTGGCAGAGAGCATCCAGCAGAGGCTCAGAGACTACGTTACTGACGTCGACGTTGTTTCGCGCGCCAGGGGGAAGGGAGGGGCCGAGGTCCTCGACCCTCTGAAGCACAATGTCGTCATTGTCTGCTCGAAGGACGACTGGGACATCATGAGGCAGGTGAGGAAGGAGCAGAGGAGCGTTGAGACCACGGTGCTTTCAGCTACGCCGAGCCTGGCAAGGGAGTAGTGCGAAGCGCTGGACAGGCGGAGTAATCTTGTCCTCCCTTATCGTTCGGATCATTCTGGCCTATCGGACGCAGAAGACTGAACCGGCCTGACAATTCCGACCCCGAGTCGCTGGTTCAAGCTCGGACGACCCTATCACCCCGAATGACCGCAATCTTGCTCGAAGGCCCCTTTCACTGAGGTAGTTTCCGTTGACATTAACCCTATAACGCCTCCGTATCAGGAGCAAACCCAGTTGAGGGTCGGCGTCATCGGGACGGGCGGCTGGGGGAAGAACCACGTAAGGGTGCTGAACGAGCTCCAGTGTCTAGCGGCTGTCTGCGACGCGGACGCCGAGAGGGCGAGCGCATTCTCCAGGAACTACCACGTTCCCGGCTACACCTCCCTCGACGAGATGCTGAAGAAGGAAAAGCTTGACGCGGTGACCATCTGCACGCCGGCCTCGACCCACTTCGGAATGGCGTCGAAGGCTCTGGCGGCGGGGCTTCACACCTTCGTCGAAAAGCCCATGACGACGACAGTCAGGGATGGGGAGATGCTGATTGAAGCGGCGAAGAGCGCCAACCGGTTCCTGACGGTCGGCTTCATCGAGAGGTTCAACCCCCCGATCACGGCACTCAAGCAGATGATGACCGAGGGGAAGATGGGCGAACCGATTCTACTCGAGTTCCACAGGGAGAACAGGAGGGGGGAGAACATCAGTGACGTCGGCATAGTAAAGGACGCATCGGTACACGACATCGACACCGCGTGCTGGCTGTTCAGCGAGGTGCCGAAGGTCGTCTACTCGAGAGTTGGGGCAATCTACGTGCCCCTGGAGCACGAGGATTTCGCGACCATACTCCTCGGGTTCTCTGGGCAGAAGACGGCTTTCCTCGTCACCAACTGGATAACCCCCAACAGGGTGAGGACTCTGAGCGCGGTTTTCTCGGGAGGGGTCGTCGATGTGGACTTCGTGACCCAGAAGACGAACATCCATGAAGGAGCCGTAACAACGGCCCCCACCGTGCCTCTCCAGGAGCCACTGATGCTGGAGCTCAGGGGGTTCGTCAACTCGCTGCAGGAGAAGAAACAGCCGTTGGTGACCGGCAAAGACGGTCTGAACGTGATCAGAATCGCGGAGGCGGTACTGGCATCAAGCTCTTCAGGGACACCGATATACCTTGGGTGAGATGGCGATGGTGACCAACTTCATTTCCCCTGAAGCAAAGCTTGGCAAGAACGTCAAGGTGTGGAATTTCGCGTATGTGGGAGCAGGAACGGTGGTGGGTGATAATGTGAAAATCGGGTCACTCGCCCACGTCGACTACGGCGTCAAGATAGGGAGCGGTACCAAGATCGAAGGCCTCGTCTACATCCCTCCGCTCTCCAGGATAGGCAAGAACGTATTCATAGGGCCGGCGGCGGTCCTCACCAACGACCCCTATCCACCGAGCAAGAAGATGATAGGGGTCACCATCGAGGACAACGCGGTGATAGGAGCGAGGGCGGTCATAAGGGCGGGCGTGAGAGTTGGCAGGGGAGCGGTAATCGCCATGGGCGCCGTCGTGACAAGGGACGTCCCCCCCGGGAAGGTTGTGATGGGGGTGCCCGCACGCGTGAGATACACGAGGAGGGAGTTCGACGCTAAGATGAGGGCCTGGGAGCGTTCCTGACCTTCGCTCTGACATAGACTCTCGTGAGGCCAATCATCACTACGAACCACACGGCGACCAACGCGAGGATGAGCGCCAGCTTCAGCAGAGCCAGCCCCGTGTAATCTATGGGCGAGTGAGGGATGGAGCCGACGGGGACGACGAAGTTGAAGAAGAGGTACGTTTCGGCAATTATGAGCAGGAAAGCGACCGCCTCGATTCCGGATAATGGTGCGAGCTTCACTCTAGATCGCCCACGTCAGGACGGAAATCGCAACAGAGAACAGGCAGGCCACGAGAGTGAGGTACATCAGACTCTTCACAAGGTCCTTCTCCGAGAGAGCTCCTGCCAACAGGACCAACCTCACCAGGGTGTTTGGTGCGCCCGCTTCTGTCGAGGGGTAGAGGAGGCCGTCGCTCCCTATGTAGGTGGGCCGTGACGGCATCCTTCTCCTCTCGACGAAACCTCGTACGCTCGACAGGGTGTAGAACGAGTTGAGGATGGCGGGAACGATGGCGATTATCGCCGCGATCTCGACCCCTCCGGTGAGCGCGAGACCCACGAACATGGCTCCGAACAACAGGCTCCCGCTGTCTCCGTCAAAGGCCTTCGATGGATACCTGTTGAACAGGAGAAAGCCGGTCGTCACCGCGACTAGAGGCAAGACGGCGCCCACCCTTGCCAGGGAGAACCCTGACGCAAACGCGGCATGGAGAGAGATCCCCGCAAGGAGCGCGAGGGAGGTCAGGAGCGTGAACCAGGAGATTTCGCCGTTGAAGGCGTCCATCATGTTGAAGGCGTTTGACACCACCGGGAATGCGACCACAGCCAGTGCGGTGTAAATCGTGAAGTGGGAGGCGGTGTCCCCGAGGATGGGGAACGTTATGACGGGCTGATAGAGGTCGGGGACGATCACGACCAGGCTGACAAAGGCTACACCCGCAAAGAGGAGCAGAAGCGGCTTGGTCTTTCCTCCCAAGACGTACAGGTCGTCGGCAAGGCCGATGGCGAAAGCGACACCAGCTCCCAGGATGACAGCGACGGGTACCACTGAGCTGAAACCGACAGCGACTACGATCTCTCCCACCAGAGCTGCCACGAAGAGCATGGGACCCGCCGGCTCGGGAACCTTCGTCTGGGTGCTCTTGTGGGCGTCGCTCGATGTCCATCCCTTCCTGGTTAGAAACCTGAGAAAGGGCGGGAGGCCAATCAGGACGGCCGAGAGTGGCACGACGAATGCAAGTAGCAGGAGGCCGACCTCGACCAGCCCCAAAGGCAACGTTACCGACCGGCCGTTACTTACTCAATAAACGGTTTCCGGTCGCGGTTTCAGCCGTCTAACGTTAAATAATGGCGCCGGACGACCAGCCCTTCACATGAACGTACGCGATTTACGTGACGGAATGAGAAGGGTGGACGCTGAAGGGGAGATTGTCGAAATGGCCGAGCCCCGGACCGTCAACCTGAGGACCGGAGGCGAGGCGAGGGTGGCCGATTGCATGTTGAAGGACGAGAGTGGCCAGATCAAGCTTTCGCTCTGGGACGACCAGATTGACATGGTCAAGCAGGGCTCTAGGGTCAGGGTGACCAACGGTTACACGAACAGCTTCCGGGGGGAGCTTCGTTTGAACGTCGGTCGCTATGGAAAACTAGAAGTCGTCGAAGCCTAAAGTACTAAAGCCGTAACAAACGTTCGTTCAGCGATCCCATCATGGGTACCGGAGGACTCCTTCTGAGGAAACTCAGGGCACAGGTCGCCGACGAACCGACGGGGTTTGTGTGGGTGGAGGGAGGCAGGTTGGCAGGATCTGGCTATCCTGCTTCGAGGGCCCAAGTGAAGTGGCTGGCAAAGTCGGGCATACGTAGCGTACTTACCCTTACTCCTAAGCCGCTGCCCGCAAGCTGGACGGAGGGACTTGACCTTGTCATAGGTCACGTTGCGATGGTCGACCACGCAGCGCCAAGCGTGGAAGCCATGGCCAAGGGAGTTAGATTCATCACTGACCAGCTGCGTCAGGGAAGACCTGTGGCCGTCCACTGTCTGGCAGGAGAGGGGAGGACGGGGTGTGTTCTGGCAGCTTTCTTAATCTCTGAAAGGAAAATCGGGGGCGAGGAGGCCATCAAGACCCTGAGAATGGTGAAACCCCGGTTCGTGGAGCGTGCGCAGGAGAAATCAGTTTACGAGTACGACCGGGCAATGAAGCTGTAGCCCATTTGAGTCGCGTACGCGAACGACTCGGGCCGAACCGGCTACTCGTCGGCGCTGGAGCTCATCTGCCTCGTCCAGCATTGACGTGACGAGTTGCGCGATTTCAGTGGATTCGCGTGTCGCGCATATTCCAACCGTGAACTCCCCTCCCCGCGGTTTGGGCTCCCTGAGTCGGCGGTTGCGGTTCGGCGGCACTACTCCCGCGGAGAGCTACAGGAGTTCAGCTCCTCTTGGTCCGCTTTACAACCAGGTAAGAAGCCAGGACCAGTGCCGTTGTAATGACAATGGCGAGCCCCCCGAAGGGAAATTCGGGGACAGAGGCCGGAGTGTTGCTCGATGTGGTACTGGATGTAGCACTGGCGGTGGAAACGGAAGTCGGGCCGGCGAGGACGATTACTGCCCCTCTCATGAAGGTGTGGATGGTGCAGTGGTAATCGTAGACTCCCGTGGCCGTGAAAGTGTGTGTAAATCTGCTGTGCGCCGGCAACGTGCCATTGAAGGATCCACCAAGAGCTACAACGGTGTGGGTCACGCTGTCATCGTTCGTCCAGGTAACAGTGTTGTTCACCCCTAGTACCACAGTGATGTTCCCCGGGTTGAACGCGTAGCTCCTGATACTCACACTCACAGAGCTGACGCCAACGCCGCTCGAACTCGCCGTCCCCTGGGCGGCTACTGGCCCGGCAAAGACTACCAATCCGCCAGCGGACACGAGGGCAGCAACGAGCACAACCATGATACCGTCTCTCCTGAAATGCACCGGGTAGACTCCATTCCTCATCGCTTTACTGATCTCTTGACCTCAAAGACACACTTTGCGATATGAAGGTTCTTCCAAATCACATCCAAATTCTGAGATGCGGACCGCCTGGCAACAACTCACAGGGTGACCCTTAACAGGACCAGCAGCCCGACGAATTCTAGAATCGCGACGCCGGCGAAGTAGGGGGAGAGCTGCCAGTCGTAACTGAGGAAGCCGCAGACGTACGCCATGCCAGAGTTCTGTGCAACGAGGAGGCCCGAGAAGATCATCAGGCCGTAGGTGTACCCCGCGTGAGTCTTTGCGGCCATTCTGGCGTACAGGTAGACTAGTCCTACTAGGAGGGCCACGTTCACGAAGGACACTGACGTCGCTGCCGTCGCGTATGGATCCAAATCGGCAAGCCCAAATCCTACCCGACAGCTATTAACCGTTTTTCCAAATTCGAGGAGGCGACCAACCCCTAAATAGAAACAGGGTTTCGGGACATTGAATGGAAGAGGACCCGGAGCTTCGCAGGACCCTCTGGTTCCTCCTAGGAGGGAAACGGGGTGGCGAGAACAGGGCGAGGATAATCTGGAGCCTGCAGTCAAAGCCCAGCAACATCAACCAGCTGGCGATGGAGCTGGGGCTCCAGTATAAGGCCGTGCAGCACCACATCAAGATTCTGGTTGGGAGCTCGCTCCTCGCGCCGTCGGGGGAAGGCTACGGGGTTGTCTATCTCCTGACCCAATGGTTCGAGCACCACTTCGCGCAGTTCGAACAGATATGCGCCAAGCTGGGGTTCAGCAACGAAACTGCAGCTGCACCAAGGCAGGACGGCGAACCCAGGTAGCATCGAATCGAAACAGGCTGGGTGCTTGCAGAGAAAATTCAGGACCCCATGAAAGATCCTCGCTCTTCCAAGAAAGGGGAGGGGGGAGCGGCGAGGAATGATGGTTGGCCGTGAGCCACTCGTTATTTTGGATGCCCCTCGTGACCATTGGGGAGTAGCTTCAAAGGTGGGATTCCGTGTCGGCCCTCCGTGGAGCTCCTCGAACTTGATAGGGACGATAGGCAACTGGTGGAAAGAACAAGGCGACTGATCGGGCAGCGCCACTCGAAGATCTCTGGAGTGTCAGCGGGGCTGCGTACGAGCAGAAAGAGCGTGTTCTTCGGGTTGTGCATCGACGCAAGGACGTCAACAGTAGGGACGTGCGCAGAGTTCACAGCCATCGGGTCGATGCTTACGAAGGGGGAGAGCAAGATCACGACGATTGTTGCGATCAGCTATAAGGGAAAGGGGCGATACAGAATCCTCCCTCCCTGCGGGAAGTGTAGAGACCTGGCCAGACAGTTCGGCGACCCCTATGTCATCCTTCAGAAGGAAAAGGAGAGTGGAGAAGCTGGGAAGGTCAGGCTCTCGAAGCTCGTGCCCTTTCCGTGGGACGAAGGTCTGTCCTAGCTACGTTGTGACTGAAACAATCTAGGTGTCAAATGTCGAAGGGTGGACCAGGTTCAACTCCGGCTTGCAGACCTTACAGCGCTTAGCTCCGAACTCGTGTGCCGCAGTGGCGATGCTGTCCACCCAGAAGTAGCTCCCCTGCTTGCGGTCGTTTATGGTGACCTTGAGGTTGAAGCTGTCGGCCTTGACGCACTTCGAGTTCACCCGGTGGATGATCGCCTCGCGAGTGCTATCAGTGATGACGAAGTACCCTTCGTCGGCCAGCCTGTACTTGCGGAGCTCCTCGAAGCTCAGGATCTCCTTCGGTTCTGCCACGATGGGAGCATCGTCGGCCTTCCTCAAAAAGATGTGACTAGACCGGCACGCCCATCATCTTGTAGGCCTCAGCCAGGTTGGGCCTGTTCTTGACTCTCAACTCTTCGTAGTGGTTCCTCCCGTCAGGATCGATGATCACTGTCAACGGGCCGAAGTCCTCCACTTCGAGGATCCACATAGCCTCGGGGGATCCCAGGTCAAGCCACTCGACACCCTTCACCTTCCTGATTGACTTGGCCGCCAGGGCACCCGCCCCACCGGTGTAGATGGTATATGCGGTACCCAGCCGCTTGCACGCCTCAGCCGTCTTGGCGCCCATCCCTCCCTTGCCTATTATCACCTTGGCCCCGGTCTTCTCAAGGAACTCGGCCTCGTAGGTTTCGAGCCTCGTGGAGGTTGTAGGCCCTGCCGAATAGACCTTCCAGTCCTCCCCTATTTTCCTCACGATGGGTCCCATGTGGTATATGGCGAGGCCTCGGAGGTCGACGGGGAGCTTCTCCCCCTTGTTCAGGAGCTCCAGCGCTCGCCTGTGCCCCGCGTCCCTGGCGGTGACGACCGTGCCTGTCAGGAAAAGGACATCCCCTATCCGAAGCTTCCGAGCCTCTTCGCCTATCGGGGTGGTGAAGTGGTACTCTGCCAATTAGACTCCCCTCCTGTTCAGAAACGGATGCGTGGTAAACTCCACTTCCCCGCTTGAGTTTATCCTCATCGTACTCTTCCTGTCTTCCCAGCAGACCGTTGCCACGCCCACCGCGAAAGATGCCGGGTGGCGGTTGACCGCATCGATGTGGACGTCCAAGGCGGTCGTAGAGCCTCCCACCCCGTGGGGACCCCAGCCGAGTTTGTTGATCGCCTGCAGGAGGGAAACCTCGATCCTTGCCATCTCAGGGTCGGGGTTGCGCTGACCGATGTCTGCGAGCAGCGCCTTCTTCGCGAGCTTCATGGCTATGTCGGCGGTGGGGCCGAGACCGATGCCCACAACGACAGGAGGACAGGGTTTGGGACCCTGCTCGAAGATGTCGTCCAGAACCATCTTGTACACGCCCTTCATGCCTTCCGCAGGGGGTATCACCTTTGCAAGGCTCGGCGCCTCGCTCCCGCCTCCCTTCAATACGACCGTGACCTCCGCAGCGTCTGAGCCCCGGACCAGCTCCCATTCGATCCACGGGATCCTGTCAGCCGTGTTGTTCCCGGAGTTCTTGCCGGTGAGGATGCTCACGGAGTTAGGTCTGAGAGGGACGTCGGCCGTAGCCTTCACTGTGGCGTTCCGGAGAATCCCCTCAAGCTCACCAAGGTAGGGGAACCTGTCTCCCGTTCTTACGTAGAAAATCACCGTTCCAGTATCCTGGCAGGACGGTCGGCTCTCGGCCTCGGCCACGTCGAGGTTCTTCAGCATGGAGCCGATGACTTTCTTCGCCAATTCGGTCGACTCGCTCTGCTGAGCCTCCTTCAACGCGCGTTTCACGTCTGCAGGCAGGTAGATGGCCGCGGCGGAGATGAGGCTGACAGCGGCGTCGGTTATCCTCGCCTCGACGGTCGTAGCCTGCTGGCTCACGAACTTCTCGAATCGGAAAGGGGTTATACGACCTCCCCCTAAACTGGCCCAGCCGTGTGACTCTCAAAAAACTGGGATCATCTTGCCGGGCCCTCATCCGGACAAGTTAGGTGAGCCAACGGCCTTCCCGCCTCTGCAAGGGCTTGCCCTGCATTCGCGCCCTGAGTTCTCCTCTCGACACCTCTTCTGACCATCATCACGAAGAATGTTCCCATCCAGAGCACGAACCTCACCTGAATTCCTAGAATGGCGTAGTTCCAGAAGACAGGGAGGACAGACACGAAGAAGAGCGCAGCCGCTGCGAGGCTGCCGTACGCCAGCAGCCTGTAGCCCTTCAGCAACCTCCTCGGTAGCAGCTTCCTCTCCTCGTTTGTAAGCTCGTACAGGAAGAACGCCGACACTGTGAAGATGGCCCCCATGTCGACGGCATACAGGGACGTGGTGGTGCCGGCGCCTAGCGTGGCACCGGAACTGAAGGATTCGTTGATCAGGTTGTAAAGGTAGGGCTCAATCGAGACTAGGAAGAGCATGATGAGGTTGGCACCAACCATTCTCCCAGTCTCGATTGGCAGAACTGACATGATTCTGGTGTACCTGACCCACACGAGCGCCAGTATCATGAAGGCCCATCCGAAGCCGAGGAGAGAACCCGTGAGGTCGTATAGGTTGCCCGGCTTCCCACTAAGAAGTGGAATCACGCTTATGGACAACGCCAGACCGAAGATTACGTCAGAGAGCGTCTCGATCCGCGGTCGAGGGATGGCCTCACCCGCCCTTGTGGAGAGCCCCTCATCATCAACGGGCAATTGCGTCGACCTCAGGGCGCAGCGTAGCAATGGTTGCCGGTTAATGCTTTAGTCGGCGACGGAAAAGTCAGACCGGCGCAGAATCGCGAAGCCGCGGGAATGCGGGTGCGCCAGCACCTCCAAAGGATCCGGGCCAACCCAGGTCAGCAGACCGCCAGCTTCGAATGTGCATGATGTCGGACTCGAACTCATTACGTAGGGCGAGAGCGTCGACGCAGGGTAGGGGTGAATAACAATAAGAGAGATTGCGAGGAGATTCGTTAATCATGACCATTACCGGACTGGACACGGTAGCAGTCGTCGTTTCAGACAAAAAAAGGGCCATCAGATGGTTTCGCGATGTCTTGGGGATGAGGGTAGCATACATAGGGCCGCCAGAATCGAATACTGATCCGACGGTCCAAGGCTCTCCCGAGGACCCGGGCCACTGGATAGAGATGGGTCCCCCTCGGCCGATGACTCGGGTTCACCTCTGCCGACTTGAAGACGGGCGCACAGAACCCGGCCCAACCGGCATCACTTTCCTTTCAGACAACATCATGGAAGACTACTCTCGGATGGAGAAGAAGGGTGTCCGGTTCCTCAGTAGACCGAAGAAGATGGAATGGGGAGAGTGGCTCTGCCAGTTCACCGACCCGGATGGGAACGAGTTCGACCTAAAACAACAACGTAATTCATCGCGGTGACGGGATGGTGACCAGCCGGGGCGAAGGCGAGCTTAAGGCCGGCAGGAAGGGATGAGGGACCCTCAGCCAACACGCAGGGCGGGATGCGAGCGTGTGCGCATGCTGTCCAACAGCTAGTGGAACAGTTGCGGCAGGTTGAGGCCGACTTCGGAATGAGCTCGCTTACCTCCGAGTGTCGACACGCTGGATGGGGCCGACCGGAGAACGACGGGAACATCACTCAGTGACGCCACGCGCCGTGAGGAGAAAGAATTCTCAGGTCTGAGAAACGTCCTCCTGCTTAAATCTGGCGTGAGGTCTCAACGGGTTCGAGAACGATACGAAACTTGTCTAGCGTGAGACCGATAGTAATCGTTTTCATCATAATCGCTCTCCTAGTAGGCGTAGGGATCGGCTACGCGATAGTGCCGGCCCCCGCGCCACCGAAGACAACCTTACCTTCCACAATCCCCATTGGTGTAATGGTGACACTGACAGGATCCTTCTCCAGCTACGGTGCACGAGCCGAAGCGGCAGCCAAAGTTGCGAATGCGCAAATCAATGATTACGCAAAATCTTTGGGCATTCCCACGACCTTTAACTTCCTCTACGAGGACACGCAGACGTCGCCCCCCAGCGTCGCCCTTACGGAGTTGCAGACTCTGTACACCCAGGGCGTCAAGGTCGTTATTGGAGGGATGACCAGCGGTGAAATGG
>Ga0335079_10005495_pt1 | contig 14509 bp, 10 predicted proteins | sample Lox_Sample_33_FD_206719 | JGI IMG/M metagenome (GOLD analysis project Ga0335079, IMG submission 206719) | Soil microbial communities from Loxahatchee National Wildlife Refuge, Florida, United States - Lox_Sample_3.3 | ecosystem: Environmental > Terrestrial > Soil > Wetlands | place: USA...
ATCACAGTGGCCCGGCTTTCCCGCACGCCGTAGTCCTGCAGCAGCTCCGCCTTCATCTGCTCCGTGTGAACAAAAATGTGATCGGCCAGCCGGTATTGGACCTGCAAAGTCAACCGGTTCAGCGCTGTGTCTGTGTGGTTCCGCTTGGCTGTATTGACGTTGTGGACGGTGAGAACCGTTTTCCTTCCCACCAGTTTGTAGCAAAACATCAACAGCGTCCGATCGAAGTACTCGAACTTGTTGTTCCACAGAATGTGAAAAATCCGAGGCTTGGCCGTGGCGGCGTAGCGAATCAGCCGGGCATAGAGCAATGCGATTCGCTTCATCTTGCTCGCCAGGCTCGCGTTGGGGTTCTGGTCGCCCCGAAAGTGTAGAAAGTTCACCCCTGGACGGGCATTGAACTCCGGCGTATTGAGCTCGTCGCTGCCGATCAGATCAAGCGTCACATTCCGTGAGAGCAATGCAGTCATCAGGCCAAACGCGTACGGCCGATCACTGCCCCCGGTAAGCAGGCTCACAGTAAAGTCCTGCGTCCCGCGGGCGGAGGGCCTGGCGGCGGCATCTGGTGCTGTCACGTTCACGACCGTTGCTCTTGCGTTACGTGCAGGTCCGCGGGGGCGTGTTCGTCCAACGGCAGGTCCACGTAGTCGTCCGCGCTGCACCCACCCAGCGCATCGAAAGAACGCGCCTTGTGCAGCCTGAGCCGCAGGCCCGGCAGAGTGTCCGCACCATCGGACGCAAGGCGCGCCCGAACGGCGCCCGGTTCTGTCGCATCCGTCTCAAACACCACAGTGCGCCGCTTGTTGAACCAGGAGACCGCGTTGGCAGCCGTGGCGAACCACGCACGGCGCTCCCTCAAGGCACGCAGCAATTCACGATACGACCGGTCCCAGAATCGTTCCGGGGCCAGGCTCCGGTCATGCCAGTTGATCGTCAGGCACCCGCCAAAGCGCTGCACATCGTCGATCATCGATCCCGCCAGCCGCAGGGCCTCAGGCTGCGTGAGTCCAAGGTAGCTGTGGTAGAAGAGCGCCGTGTCCATCAGGTGCATGGGCAATTCCAGCAAGCGGTCGGCCGTCAACGGCTTGTACGCCTGCGTCGTGCCCGCACGGTATCCGACGGTCTGGTTGAAGCCTACGGTTGAGTCGTATGCCACTCCCGCTCGCTCCAGGACCGCCGCAGACTGTTCGTTGAAGAAAAGCCAGTGCATTCGTGAGCCGGTCTCCGGCACTCCGCTGATGGCTCGGACCTCCGCCAGTTCCTCGCGCGCCGCCGCTTCATCAAGCCATGCGTCGATACCGTGAAGGCCGACTTCGTGTCCAGAGGCCACAAGCGAGCGAATCTTGTCCGCCACGTCCTTCGCGCCGTAGCCGGAGGCCCGGCGCCATGACGCGGGGCCATCGGTTTTCCGGCCCGGGAGATTGCGGAACGGAATGAAAAAGTACGTGGACGGAAGCTCCCCTTCCAGCTTGGCGTACCGTTCGTCAAAATCGCGCCAGAAGTCCTTCGCCATCCCCATCTGGACGAACGGCACCTTCACGGCCGCGAACCAGCTCTGCAGTAGATTGACGAAGGAAATGTGGCCGCGGACAAGGCTCCAGCAGGACTCAAGTGCGGCGCGGAAGAGAAAGCCGATGGTCGTGCTGTCCCATCCGTGCTGGCGCAACGACGGGTGATCCACGTCGTGAGTCAGGCAGGCAATGAAGCCGTACCCCTGGGGAACGGGTGGAACCTCCGCCAGCGGAATGCCGCACGCGGTGATCAGGCTCCGGAGCACTTCGATGTGCAGCTCGAGCGTCGGCAGCGTGGCGTGCTCGTTCGGCTGCCCTTCCTTAAGCAGCGTGCGCACCTCTCGAAACAGGTCGTAGCCGACGCGAATGCGGATCCTTCCGCCCCTCTCTTCCGCATACGCCACGCACCCTTGCGAAGCCTCGTCGGTCAGCACGCCGCCATCCGTGGCCGGAAACGTGACGCTCGACCCGTAAATGGGGATCCTGCGTCGCGCGAACAAAAGCATGCGCGGTTGGTCTTGCTCGCGGCACACAAGCGCCGGTTGCGTGCCCTGCAGTCGCGTATCGTGCCCCGTGTACAGGAGCGTTACCCGGGCGGAATCGTCCAATTCGCCGGCGCCGGTGCTCAGTACAACGTCGTATCGCTTGTTCCGCCGCCAAAACTCCCAAGGTGTCTTGAACAGCTCGAAAAACTCGCGGACCACATCGTGCTCCGCGCGATCTGCGATGACGCCAATCATTCCCAGGGCACCTTCGTTCAGCTCAGCACCGCTACCGGCTCATCGTGCGTCCGGAGCCATTCCTCAAAAACAATCAGGCTGAACAGCACTTTGTGGTTGTCGTTCCGTCCGGAAGCATGCTGTTCGAACAATGTGCGCACGGCGGCGGGGCGCAGGTATTGGTAGATTTTCGACCCCCTGTCCAGCATGGCGTCCGCCATCTTGCTGTCCATGGCGCCGCGGAACCATTCATCCACCACGTTCACGGCGAATCCGCGCTTCGGCCGCTTGACGATGGACTCCGGCAGGTACTCGCGGCAGATCTGCCGGTGCAGCCACTTGCGCGATCCGTTCCTTACCTTCAGGTTCGCGGGCAGCCTTTCCACGTACTCCACAATTTCCTTGTCGACGTAGGGAACGCGCAGCTCCAGCCCGTGCGCCATCGAGAGCTTGTCCGCGTACATCAGCAGCTCATCAGGGAGGGTGGAACGCACTTCCAGAAACTGGAATCCACCAAGTTCGCCCGTGCCATCCATCAGTTCCGTCATGTCAGCCCAGCAATCCAGAATTGTGTCGCCGGAATTCGACGGCAGCAGTCCATCCTGGAACAGGCCTTCCACCTGCCCGTCTGGAAGGAGCGACAGAACGTTTTGATACCTGCGCAGTCGGTCGGGAGTCGCAAGCGACCTGACGCCGCGCTTGAGCATTTCATTTCTGGGCAGCGCAGCAATGGTTGACGAGATCGGCGTACGCACCCACCCTGGCAACTGCGCCCACAACCCGCCGTAGCGCACGCCAAGATGACGCTTGTAACCTCCGAACAACTCATCCGGGCCCTGTCCGACCAGAGCTACCTTCACGTCCTGGCGGGCTCGTTGGCACACAAAATACATGGGAACGATTGAGGAAGCCGCAATCGGCTCCTCCAGCGAATCCACGATTTTGGGCAGAGCTTCCTCGAAGATGGCCTTCGTGATGACAACGCTCGCATGCTTCGACTCGAGCACTCGTGCGGTCTCCGCAGCGTCTGCCAGTTCGTCGTCGGCATAGCTCGACCCATAGCCGATTGTGTAAGTCGGCCACGACTTTCCATACAGATTCATGAGTGCGAGCAGGAGCCCGGAATCGAGGCCTCCGCTCAGAAGCAGGCCGACCGGCACGTCGCTGATAAGCTGCCGGCGGACTGCGCGCTTGTAAATCGCAAGCAACTCTTCCTTGGCCTCGCCCGCTGACTTCGCAGGCTCAAACGGGCTCGGCTTGAACCGGTACCAGCGGCTCACCTCCGCCCGGCCGTTTTCAACCGTCAGCTTGGTGCCCGGAGCGAGCTTACGTATACCCTTGAGCATCGTGTACGGCGAAGGCGTGTATCGGTAGCGCAGGAACAGGTTCACAGAGATCGGATCTATGTCCGGCTCTTGCGGCAACGCGGCACGTACGGCTCGCATCTCCGAGCCGAAGTAGACCCGGTCTTCGTCCACCTTGTAATAAATCAGTTTGATCCCGAAAGCGTCTCGCGCAACTACGAGCCGATGCCGCCGGGCATCCCAGATGGCCAGCCCGAACATGCCGTTGAGCCGGTTCAGTACTTCGTCGCCCCACTGCTTGTACCCGTGGATGATGACTTCTGTATCCGAGTTCGTGCGGAAGACGTGACCATGGCTCTCCAGTTCGCTGCGCAACTCGGGGAAGTTGTAGATTTCGCCGTTGAAGACTACCCAGACGGATTCTTCCCGGTCGGACATCGGCTGATGTCCGCCCGAAAGGTCAATGATGGACAGCCGGCGAAAACCAAGACCCAGCGGTCCGTCGATGAAGTACCCTTCGTCATCCGGCCCACGGTGCCGGATCGACCGGGTCATGGCCTCGATTGTCCGGCGGTCCACCGGCGCCTGCTGCTTGAAGTTGAATTGTCCGCAGATTCCGCACATGGCAATTGTCAGTTTGAAGCCGAAGCGACTTCCTGAAGCCTTTCTGGCTCGCCCTGCTTGGTCTTGAGATTCTCGAAGAGATAAAAGCTCAAGGCGCGAAATACCTGCGATTGTGCCCAGCGGTGCATCGGCACATTGTCCCAGCCGACCATCAGCTTGCGGGCGCGAAACGCGCCGTTGCGCAGTTGCCAGTTGGTCAGCAATTCCGCAACGAGAATCTCCAGGTTCTTGTCCAGTTCCGCGTGGCGGCCCCGTAGCAAAAGCCCCAGATTCACGCACTCGGCGCAATCGTACAGTTCCCGCTGGTACACAGTGAGCCGGGGCGCCTTGGAAAACGGCTTCGGCAGCCGGTCGGCATCAAACAGCTGTCTGACGTAATACTCCACGCCACGGTCGATCGCTGCTCGCACAGCCGGATCACCTGTCAGCTGTTCGATCTTCGCCAGCGCCTTCATGACAAAGCAGGTATGGAAGTGGTCGACAAAGTCCCGGACGCCGTCTATCGAGTAGAACCACGAGCCGTCCGCATTCTGGGACTCCAGCACAAACGCCAGGTTCCGTTCGGCGATCTTGTGGTACTTCTCTTCCGAAAAATCCACCGCGGCCCGCGTCAGTAGAAACGATCGGTAAGCGCTTGCGTTGATGACTCCGCATTTGTCGCCCGGATCGGGAGTGTAGGAACAGCTCGATGCCCGGGCCGACATCTCCACGTCGCGGTAATCCTCGACGGCGTGCTGAGCGATCGAGTGCATCACCTCGCGCCAGTTGGGATCGCGATCAATCTGGTACACCTGCCAAAACGCTTCGTAGGCGTACGGCACCGTCGTAATCAGCGGGGTCGCTTCCTTGATCGTGCCGCTCCGCGTGACCCAGTCAAACGGATATCCCCAGGCATGATGCGCAAATCCCGGGCTGCGTGACTCCCGGAGGACGTTCAGGAAGTGCACGGCCTTGTTGTAGTCTTCCTTCCGGCCGAACGTCTGGTGCAAGAACGCAAAACCCATCGCATAGTGCGCGTCGGCAATGGGAAACCGCCGCGGCTCCCAGAACATCGCACGAGCCGAAGGCAGGAAAGCCTCAAAGAAGATCATCGGAGAAACCGCCAGGGTCCCGAGAAGCGGCTTCCGGTAGTACAGTGCCTTCGCCCGCCCCCCAATCGGACCAGCGAAAAAGCTCTGGTGGTCGTCGGACGTCTCGCCATAACCCTGGAGCCAGGCGCAGAACCGCTTCAGGGCATCCGTCACGTTTTCAATGGTGGCCTTCACGGGAGTAGTGATTGTCTGATTTCTGAAGGGATTACTCGCGCCCGACGTCAAAGCCGTCCACACGCCCGGATCGCAGCAGGGACTTGAAGATGCCGCCAAGCCTCTGCATCTGTTCCTTCCGGTGGAAGGCCATCAGCTCCGGAGAGATGGGCCGCGGAGTGCGCCGCAACACAGCCCAGCAGTATCCCAAACCCAGGGTCAGGCCGCCGATCACATACGGCGGCTTCACCGTGCGATAAGCCACGCGGCATAGCTGCCACAAAGGATGCCCGCCCAGGTAGTAGTCCTTCTCTCCGTATGAGAAGAGCGAGGCCAGAACGCCGCGCTCCGCCGTTCCCAAGGGTCGGTAGTGAAAGAACCATTTCTCGCGAAACGAATTCGTCTTCCAGCCCTTCATCCGGGCGGTCGCTACCGCCATCCAATCCACTCCGCCTGCGCGGTGCGCCACGTATCCGCCGATATCCAGCCAGCACTGGCGGCGAAACAGTTGACACTGCCCCGGCACATGCCGATGCCCCTCGAAACTGTCCCTGTCGGAGCTGTAGCCGCCCTCTTCCTTGAAGATCGTGCCGCCCACTCCCAGCGTCGGATCCTTCGCGAATTGAGCGGTCAGGAACTCGAAGTGGTCGCTGTCGAAGGAAATATCCGCGTCCAGGTTGCCGATGATTTCGAAAGGCAAGCTCCTGACTCTCTCGTACCCCGCATTGAATGCGCCGACCTTCTTCGCGAAGCTGCGGTCCCGTCGCTGCGGCATCTGGACAAACTCGATCCACGGGTGCTGTGCTGCGGCGCGGCTCACGATCTCGGCAGTGTTGTCTGTCGAGCCGTCGTCGACAACCACCCACTTCAGCGGGAGGTGCGTCTGCTGCACCACCGAATCGATGGTCTTTTGTATGAACGCACTCTCGTTCCTCGCCGGTGTGATCAGCACGTACGGAAGGAGTTGTGACGCCTGTTTCATGGGCGAGGGCGAACCCCGTTCCGGCCGCTCAAGCAAACCGGCCGCCGCCGTCGAAGCGCAAGCATTGCTATTGCTCATGGAGAACGGCGGCGATGCGGCTGAGAAGCGTCTCTCGCTCTACCTGCCAGGTGTGCTGCTCGTAGACTGCTTGCCCGCGCCGCGCCACTTCCAGGATCTCCCGCGGGTGCGAATAGGCAAATGCGATTTGCTCGGCCAGGTTCCGCGGATTCCCCGCCTCGAAGAAAAGCAGTGACCGTTCGTCGAAATAGTCCTGGATGCCCGGAGTGGAGGGCGCGATCACCGGTTTGCCTAAGGCCAGGTATTCGAAGATGCGCGTCGGTGTGTTGATGTCCGTGAACGCATTTCTCTGGTTGGGGATAACGCCGAGATCGCTGTCGGCGATCTCGTTCACCAGGTCTTCCAGACGGCGCGGCCCCAGGTACCGCACCATGTCTTCCAGGCCCTTTTCCTTCACCGTGCCCATTACCCTTTCTAGGAAGGGCGTCTTCGGGCCGAATACGCGCAACTCCGCCGCGGGCACCAGGTCACGGATCTGGGCCAGCGCATCCACAGCAACGTCCAGTCCGTTCCTTTCCACCAGGGAACCGTGATACATGATGACGAACGGCTTTCTTCCGGACTCTTCGCCGGTCGCACGCGCCTGCGGCGGCCGGAACGGGAATATTTGGCCGTCCGGTGCGTTCATCACCACGGCAATCTTCTCCCGGCCGCAACTCCGCAAAGCGAAGATGCGCTCGCACGCACGGTTCACCGTGACCGCAAGATCGGCAACGCCGATACTCCACTTCTCGATCCCTTTCAACAACTGAACGCTGGCACTGCTTTCGCCAACGCCGAAAATCGTCATCATTAGCTCGGGCATGGGGTCATGCAGGTCCAGGACCACTTTCGCGCCGAACGCCTTGGGCCCCAGCGCCGAAACCACCAGAATGTCCGGCATGTTGTGCACATAGACCAGGTCGTAGCGGCGACGCAGTGCGCCGAACGCAAACCGCACCGCCGCCGTCAGAATGAAGTAACCGTAGCGCCAGCCGTATTCGAACTTCCCTCTGCGCGGATGTTTCAAAGGCACGCGGTACACATCGACGCCCGGCAACGACTCGCGGCGCGGCGCGCCTTCCGACTCCAGGCAGATCAGGTCGATGTGCGCACCCTCCGACACCAGGGCGTCGATCGCACGGCGCGGTCTTGGGTCCGCTGGGTACGGAGAAAATGTCACCATCGCGACGCGTTTCCCGGCAAACCGGCGCGTTGCGACAGCCGCGGATCTATCGGGTGCGGCGGCTTCCATAGCCTGAGCTACGACGGAGGTCATCTGGCTTCCAACTTCGTTTCGGATCCTGAGGCCGTCAGCGCCTGGTTGCTGCGGGCTCCTGCAGGTCTTTGTTCGCCTTCTTCTGCGCCTCCCGCTCGATCTTTGCCTCGTTCGATGATTCGATGCTTCGAAGCAGTGAAGAGTCCACATGCTTGCGCAGGATGGCGATGTTCGGCATTACGCAATGCCCGCCGATCACACCCGGGAAGTACTTCGTCGCCGGGAAGAACGGAATCTCATCGTAGAAGGAGGCGATTTCTTCGTAGGATTGACCCGCCTTGTCGCAGTACCGCTCGACTTCCTGAGCCCACGCGATCATTACGCCGAAGTAGGTCGTCTCCGTCAGTTTCGCGAGTTCCGTGGCTTCCGGTGCCGCCAGAACCTTCGTTTTCAGGCCGGCAGCGCCAAAGTGCTCGGCCCCGTGCTTGCCGCTCGCGGCGTCAATACCGCCCACAAACTTCGTGTACTTTCGCATCTCCTCCAGCATGCGCGCGTGCTTGCCGCGAACCGGGCTGTGCGCCAGGGCCGCACCCGTTCGCTGCGCCACAGCCCGCGTCGTTCCGACAGCCACGGTGCTATTGATCACCGTCAGTGCCGGCCGGAACCGCTCGATGTAACGGGCGGTCTCGCCGACGAAATCCTTGATCTCAAACGGGAAGCAAACATGCATCACGTCCACGTTAACAATCGGCTTCGCAGGAGGCTCGATATCCACGCCAACCACATCATAGTGGCCTGACAGGAGTTGCAGGAGTGGACGCCCGACCTCTCCGAGACCAACAATCACGACGCTCTTCTGTTGACTCACGGGTTGATCTCCTTGGAGTGCCGATTCCGACAGCCTACACTGGGGGTATGAGAGCGGGATGAGAACGCAGCTTCGGACGAATCCTTACTACTTTGAGTCCTTGCGGGCGGCCTTGACTGCGGCGTGGGCAGGCTACCGCCCCGTGAGTCCCATAGGGAACACTAGCAGCAGTGAGGAGAGGGCACGACAGATGCCAATTGGCCTGGCCGGCTCAACGTCTCTATCGTGCAGATAATAAAGTCTTTAACTGTGGTTTGAAGCTCGAAGGATAGGGCCATAGCGGGCACCGGCATGAATGGGTCGGTGATAATATAAAAAATCTTTTATATCCGCTACGCCGCGAGAATCTCCGTCAGCCTCTACCGCCCACTACCGTCTTGACCGTCGCCGCGGTGCTGGCCAAAAAGCGGCTCCTCGAGAGATAATCATCGCGGAACTCGCTCAGAATTCGCCGCACCGCAACGGAGATCCTGTAGCGAATGGACTGAGGCAGTTCCGCGGAACGGGATTGCCCCTGATACATCACGCGGAAACGCACCTCGCCGCGTGCCGGCATAAGGCCGCTGAACACGAGGTAGTCGCCCTCTGTCGTCCATGCTATTGCTTGCCCTTCCAGAAATACCTGCGCCACGACTTCGGGGCTCGTGTCGCGCTTGCGCACCTTCACCTCTACGGCTCGGTCCATCGGGTTGGTGAGCCGCAACTCCGTACCATACATTTCGATCTCTTCTCCGCCCTCGCCGTTGCTGCGGCGCCTGCACGCGCCACGCACGACGTCCCCAAGCGATTGCCAGCGCAGGGAGCAATTCAGACCGTGAAGGCGGTCCACCAGCGCAAGGAGTTCGTCGCCGCCATCCTTGAAGAAATCATGATGAGAAACGATCAAGCAAGGCTTGCCCAGCAGCAGATCAAACGCAAAGTTCTCCACTCCATGGAAAGCATATCGCCGCGTGAAGACCGGGAACCCGCCGTAGCTCATGATGGCTACATCCCACACATCCCGGACTCGCGTCCTGGCGTTTGTGCCGTCCACAGGCAGCGTCTCGGTGTTGACGGCGGCCAGAAAACCGTTGCGCTTCAACGCCTCGGGACATCTGGAGGAAAACACACCTTGCGGAAAAACCATCACCGGATCGTGATGGACGCCCGTCCGTGCCTCGTGCTCCTTCATCCGGGACTGCGCCAGGCGCGCCCTCGCGTCAAGGATGTCCGCCGAGGTGGCTCCAAATTCGCCCGCGATATGATCGCAGCCGTGAATCGACACCGAGAAGAACGCAGCCTGGCGCTTGAAGAATTCCGCCGCGGAGGGGGATGTCCGTCGCCAATTCCAGGGAATGAACGAAATGTTGGTATTGAATCTGTGGCCCTGCATCAAGGTCTGGAGCTTCGGGAAATCGCAGAAGCCATAGCGCGGCTTGAGCAGGGGGTCGTCAATGATCAGGCAAGCGCCAAGTTCTTGCGGACTCCAGGCTGCGCCGGCGAAGGCATGTCTCACAAACATCATCAGCGGTACCGCTCCGCAGAAGTGCTTCTTGATGTCGTAGAAGCCCTTCGGCACTGGCTGGTCAATATCGACGATCTCGGAGCTCGCGGATACGTAGACTGAAGCCCCATTCCGTTCGAAGCACAGGAACAACGGCGATCCCGCTGCGGAAATGATGGCCGCAAACGGCTCCGTGCCGCCTGACGTTTTGCTCGCCACGACGGCATCCCCGTCGCTCAGCTTGAGGTCGAACTCCAGGCCCGACATGGGGCCGGTGATCTGGCCCATTCCGCCCGTAACGGAAACACGGACCTTCTGTTCTGGCGCGGACTGCAGAGTCAGGTCGCTGCGGCCGGTCAAGCCGCGAAGCTGAATCTCGCTCGTGCTCCGGTCGCCGGAGAGATAAGCGAAAAACGCTGTGCATGGAACAGCGTCGCCAGTTCGATCGAGTGCGGCGGCCACCGCCTGGATTGACCCAAACGCAGCGTACCTCGCGGAACTCCAATCGACGCTTTCGAGTTCGGAAAGCGCGACCGGCTTCCAGGGAACCCCGAAGAATTCCAGGATGCGGCCGAGCCGCGATTCCCTTTCCGTGAGGCCGCGTTCGTGCAGGATGATCGCTTGGCTTGCCAACACTGACCCTGTCTTTGTCAGGCGCAGAACCGCTTCAGGCCGGCCTACGCGACACTACGAGCGAACGCATCGCGCGGCTGCGCGCCACAACGTTGAGGATCGGCGCCGCCACTCTGCACGCCAGGGTTAGCCCGCGCCCAGCCGAATGCGGCACCCAGCAGAAATTGCCCTTCTTCAGAATCTCGAAGCCGGCATGCTGGAACGGCGACGCGTATTCGTCAAGCGTAGGCAGGTAGCACTCCAGTGGATCCTGATCGTTGCCTCGCAAGCGACTGCGGAACGCCGGAAATCCGTTGTTCATGTCGATGTTCACACACACGCCGCCAGGCCGCAGCATTTTGAAGATATCCCGCGCGCAAGCGTCCTCGTTCTTGAACCGGTGGCAGTAGCGCAGCGTGTTCACACCGATAATCAGGTCGAAGTAGCCGAGAAGCTCTTCGGCGGGACGGCCGCGCTTCTCCGCCAGATCCGCGACCAGCTTTTCGTTCCGCGCGGCGTAGAAGTTCAACTTTGCCGCTTGCGTGGGCGGCAGCAGTGTCTTGGCCTCACGCCCGGCCGCCTCAACCAGCCGTGGCGAAAAGTCCGTGCCGTAGGCAATTTCCACCGGTATGCCGCGTTTCTCGAGCAGTGCGACCAGGCGAATGATGTTCATCCCGCCGCCGCAGCCAAACTCCAGGATCCGAAGCGGCCGCTGCGGATTGGTCTTCAAATGGGTATTGATGGCGTTTAGATAGATATCGGCGTAGTCGTGGTCCAGCAGATAATTGATTCCGTACCCTGCCGTCTCCGACGTGTACTTCCGTATCGCGTCGTCTGAGCCGTACTCCTGAACGAAGCTCTCGTACATCTGCGCGGTCTTTTCCATTGCATCTCCTCTTTTCTATCTTGGCTGATGATGTGGCCGGAACGTCTGCCGACAAAGCGTGGGGCGGCAGCCGTCGCCGTCGACCGGCCCGATTTCAGATGCCTTGCTCGGTTGGGTTCTTGAACTCGAAGGATTTCACCACGCTCTGAATGCCCAACTGATCCGCATCAATATGCAGATCGAAGGTGGCCCGCTCGCCGGACAGAATGGCTTCAGCGGCTTCCACTCCGGCCAGCGTCGCGATATCCAGGTCGGTACGGCTCACGTAGTACAGGTTGCGGAACGTGCGCAGCCTCTCCAGAAGGCCCTGGCGCATGTTGCTCATCCAGTTGTGCCGGTTCTGCGAGGCATCCGCGCCAGGCAGCCGGATTACCAGTTCGTCGAAACACGCAGTTCGATCCACCAATCCGAAATTGTGGCACTCCTCCAGCGCCAGCTGAGCGAAAGCCTTGTTGTCCCTCTCCAGCAGGCTGTCTCCTGCGTAGCAGTAGTATTCGCAGCAAAGGCACGTCTTGCCCTCCGGCACCATCGCGCTGTTGATGCCCGTGTAGTTGGTAATCCTTCCTATTCTCGTTTTGTTACAAGTCACGTTCAGCCAGCCGTGTGGGAAGCGCGGCTTCTCATTCAGGAACAGATACACCAGGACGATGATCTTCTTCGAAGAGGGCGGCGCTTTCAGGTTGTCGTCCAGAGAGTCGAACTTGTCTTTGAGCAGGAGTTTCAACAAGAAGTGCGAAGGTATGCTCGAGACCACATGCTCGGGCTTGAAGAGGAACGTCTCTCCACCAGCTTCGGCCGTTAGCGAGTCGATCTTGCCGCTTGTCGAGCCGATCTCCAGCACGTTCGCATCGAAATAGATGCGACCGCCATATTCCTGAATCCCGCGCTCCATCGTCTCGCAAATCTGTCCTGTTCCCTTAGCCGGGTGCCGCCAGAATCCCGACGACGTGTTCACTTCCTTCTTTGCCAAGACGCGACTCATCAGTGCCTTGACCGTGCTCAGCGTGCTGGAATCCTCGGTATCTTTGTACTCCTCGGGCAGAGCCACATCGGACCACTTGACACCCGCGAGCTTCTCTTGGAAACCCTGCGAAATGATTTGTGAGAGCCGCCGCCCGCGCTTCTGGTAGAAGTACTGTTCGAGAGTCCGGGCTTTCGTTTGTGGCTTCATCCTGGCCGACATCAAGTCCCAGGCGCACCCCAAAAGCATCGACCAGGGCATCCCCCGCCGGAATCCTCGAAACGATCCCGAAATCTCTATGATTTGGCCGTCGTACAGAACTCCGCCCCGGTGGGGATATACGGCATAGTCGCTGCCCAGCAACTCTTCCCAGAACGCATCCACCTTGGGCAGTCGGTTGTAAAGTTCCTTGCGTCCGATATCCACAACAAAGTCGCCGCGCTTGATGGACCGCATCAAACCGCCGGCAACCTTGGCCTTTTCCAGAACGACTGGCGCCTTCCCGGCCTTGGCGAGCGTATAGGCGGCGGCAAGCCCCGCCGGCCCTGCGCCCAGCACTACGGTATGGACCGCCTCAGTTTTCATGGCCCTGTTCTTCGTCTCCGTCGCAACGCGATTCCGCAACCTACCGGCTCATCTGCTGATAGTTCCCGGCGTAGAAGAGCAGTGGTCTGGCGTCACAGAACTCAAAGTGCTCAACGTGACCGATATACAGCGTATGGTCTCCCTCCAGGTGCGCATTCACTACGCGCGCCACGAAGTAAGCCACAGCGCCGTCGAGCAGAGGGACATTATGACGCGTGATGAAATTCACATGCAGGCCCTCGACCGCCCTGCCCGCGAAGTGGTTACTGAGGCTCTCCTGCCCCTCCGCCAGCACACTCACGCCGAAAAGCCCCGTGACCGGCAAGAGTTGGTGCATCTGGCATCGGTTGTCTAGCGACACCAGCACCAGGGGTGGTTCCAGTGACACCGAAAGAAATGCGTTCGCCGTCATCCCGTGCGTCCGGTCGTGGTGCTTTGTGGTGACCACACTTACTCCCGTGGCGAACCGGCCCAGCGCGTTACGGAATTCCCGCGAACGCGGCATTGCGCTCATCTTGGGGGTCGTCACCGGCATCGAAACGTCCTTTGTGACCATCGGGACAGTCCTTTCTCGGCTGAGAACCTTGTTCAGAACCCCTCGACGGGAGCGCCAGATCGCGTCGTTCCTGCAGTCGGCGAGGCAGGCGTCGTCCGCCAACTCGGCGTGTAGTGGATGTTCGAGTCGTTTTGCTGATGCCTAGTAGGCAACAAATTCAGGCCGGGCACTTGAGCAGAAGCTGGCGAAATGCCATTATTCTCGCGGTTGAATTTGGGGGGACAGTTTCGCACTGTCCACAGGACCGGTGAAGCTCGGCGCCGCTTACGAGTAGCACTCGCATGCAAGAGAGCCCCTTTTTTAGTTCTCCAGCCCGGAGAGGAATCGCTATGACCAGAATCGCGAGGTGGCTCGTATTCCTGTTTCTTGCAAGCCTTGGCGCTTCGGCATCCCATGCGCAGACCATCAACGCCGCCTCGTGCAACCAGACCGACGTGGCCGCGGCTCTCGCCGCAATCACCACCGACGGCACGACGGTTGTGGTTCCGGCGGGCAACTGCACCTGGACTACGCCGATCCAATACGTGCAAACGAAATCTTTTACCTTGCAGGGAGCCGGCGCCATCTCCTACAGCGCCAGTTCCATCAACGGCGCTGGTACGGACAACACGATCATCCAGGACAACATCAACCGGAACACACTTGGCGATTTCCCGCTGCTTGGCGTCACCACTGCGGCCGGCAAATCCTTCCGGCTCACTGGATTTGCGTTCACCTACAGCGCCAGCAACACCTCGGTCACGTTCAACGCCTCCGTGCGCATCGCGGGATCGTCCACAGCGGTCCGGATTGACCACAACCATTTCAACAAGATCAACGTCGTGGACTTGAATTTTGACGGCTGCACGCAGGGAGTTGTGGACCACAACCAGTTCGACGGCACCTTCAACAACGAGAA
>Ga0335079_10005496_pt1 | contig 14508 bp, 14 predicted proteins | sample Lox_Sample_33_FD_206719 | JGI IMG/M metagenome (GOLD analysis project Ga0335079, IMG submission 206719) | Soil microbial communities from Loxahatchee National Wildlife Refuge, Florida, United States - Lox_Sample_3.3 | ecosystem: Environmental > Terrestrial > Soil > Wetlands | place: USA...
CAGTCCGAAGCAGCCGATTTTTTCCAAGTGAGCCATCGGCGGAAGCCACTTCTGTTTTTGCTCTTCCGATCCCCCGTAGTAGATGGAAGACATTGCCAGTCCACTGTGCACACCGAAGAAGGTCGAGATAGACGCGTCAATGCGTCCCATCTCCATCGCAATCAAACCGGCCAGCAATCCACCACCGCCTCTGCAGCCGTAGCCTTCCAGGCCAACGCCACCGATGTTGAGTCCCTGAATCCCCGGCAAGAGTTCAAAGGGAAAGGCATCCTCGACCCAGTACCTGGTGATGATGGGCTGAACCTTGGTTTCCATGAACGAGCGCACCTGCTTCACAACCGCCAGGTCCCCCGCCGGAAGCGTCTCGACAAGTTTGTAAAAATCACTATTGGGCGCGGGAAGCGCCTTCGCGGGCTTCGGCATCGTGATCGGCTGCTGTGGCAGAGTTGCCATAAACAATTCTCCTAGCTTATTAACCGCCTCTTTTCTTTCTGCGGCGCAATGACAAGAGCATTCCATTTGCCAAATGAAACACTTTCTTGGACTGCTGAAACAGCAACCCTTATCGATCCAGGCCTGATATTTGTGTTCAATAATCGACAGTTGAGCGTCAGCAAATTGACTTTGGTGTCGACAGGCGTTCGAGAAACTGTCAATTGAACCGGACGCGCGTAGCCATCCGGACAAGCTCAATCTGATTTCCACCGCAGCGAGAAGTTCCTTTCCTCATAAGTGGCAGATCACTTGCTTTACTCTCGGGAGACAGCGCCACACGAATCACGCGAAAACTGGAAAGGAATCATGAAAACGAAAAGCATGGCCGATAAGCCACTAATCAACGCCCTGGAAGAGATCATTGCTCTTGAGGTGGAAAATCAGATCAAATTTGAGGCGTGGGAGCAAGTTTTTGAAAAGACGAATCCGCTTGTTCACGAGCTTTACCGTGGACAGGTCGAGACACTCAGCAAGCAAAAGAAAGCGAAATTGCAGCTCGCGCTCACCGCGGCCTTGAAGGAGAAGCTGAAGAAGAGATAGGGCCCCTGAAGCTTGCGAAGTGTTGTATGGAACAACGAACAGACGCTCGATTCCATATTGGATAGCGCTCAGAGGGCCCGCGCCATGGGATGAACCCCTCCAAGCGCGTGCACCCGTTGCTTATTAATCCCGCCCGGCACGGTGTTCAAGACCCAAAAAGGATCACTTCCCAAGTCCGGTCAGGACGTGCCCGAGCTTGTTTCGCTTCGCTGTCAAATAACGCAGGTTCGAAGGTGAAGGAGCGATTTCAAGGGGCAGCCATTCCGTAATCGATAGCCCGTAACCTTCGATGCCGACTAGCTTACGTGGATTGTTGCTTAGAAGCCGCATGGAGCGCACACCGACTTCGCGCAGGATCTGCACCCCAATGCCATAATCTCGCTGATCCGGTTTGAAGCCGAGTCGCTCATTGGCCTCCACCGTGTCAAAGCCCTGATCCTGCAAACCGTACGCGCGAATCTTGTTTGCCAGGCCTATGCCCCGCCCCTCCTGGCTGAGGTAAAGCAGCACACCGCGACCTTCGCTGGCGATCTGACCCAAGGCTTTGTCGAGCTGCGCACCACAGTCGCAGCGGACAGAACGCAGTACATCGCCCGTGAGGCATTGTGAGTGTACGCGAACGAGCACGTCCTGCCCATCTCCGATGTCGCCGCACACAAGAGCAATATGCGTTTGCTTGTCGACCTGGTTTTCGAATGCGTGGAGCCGGAACTTTCCGTATTCCGTCGGGAGCATTGTAGAGGCCACACACTTGACGACCGAATCCGTCCTTAGGCGATAGGTGATCAGGTCGGCCACGGTGATCAGCAGAATCTGGTGACGAAGGGCAAATTCGCAGAGCTCGGGCACACGGGCCATAGAGCCGTCTTCGTTCATGATCTCGCAGATAACGCCGGCAGGGCGCAGACCGGCCAGCCTGGCTAGATCCACGGCAGCCTCGGTTTGACCGGCGCGTGCCAACACTCCGGCGTTGCTTGCACGCAGCGGGAACATGTGCCCAGGACGGACCAGATCGACTGGCTTCGTCGCTGGATCGATTGCCGCGAGCACCGTGCTCGCACGGTCTGCGGCCGAGATTCCGGTCGTCGTACCCTCTCTTGCCTCTATGCTGACACAAAACGCCGTATCGAATCGCGATGAGTTCTTGGGCACCATGAGCGGGATTTCGAGTTCATCGAGCCGCTCGGGCGTCATCGCCAGGCAAATCAAACCCCGGCCGTACTTCGCCATGAAGTTGATGGCTTCGGGGGTGATCTTTTCCGCTGCCATGGTCAGATCGCCTTCATTTTCTCGATCTTCGTCATCGGCTACGATCACCATCTCGCCCGCGCGTATGGCCGCGATGGCATCCTCGATTTGCGCGAATTGGTCTGAACGGTTACGAGCTGCTTTCACAATTTCAAGCTTCTGGAGCATATGTGTACTCTTCGTCACTAGAAATATCCGCTACCGAAAGGTGACTCTCAGCACGAACACCAACGGAAGATAAACTATGGACGCTGCGAGCAGCCGGCGTGCAGATCCCCTCGACCGCTGAAGCACGAAGTCCAGGCCAAAGTAGAGGAACCCCAGACTTAACAGTAGTCCCGCACAATAGATTACTACTGCGTGCCGGACTGAAAAGTGCACGACGCTGATGGGGATTAAAGCAACCAGCGGTAACAGCGTTTGCAGAATCACCAGCGCTACTCTCGCGTGCCCCTTCGGTAACATCGAGTAACCCGCGCGGTCGTAGTCCTCGCGGTACATCCATGCGATTGACATGAAATGCGGGAACTGCCACAGGAAGACGATGGCATAGAGTAGCCACGCCTCCATATTCAACTTTCCGGATGCTGCGGCCCAGCCGATCAGTGGAGGCATAGCACCGGGAACGGCCCCGACGAGAACGCACAGAGGGGTTCTTCTTTTGAGTGGGGTGTACAAGAACAGATAGGAGCATAAGGTGAGAAGCGCCAGCAGACTTGCAAGCACGCCGGCGCCTATCGCAAGATAAACGCTACCAGCCACTGACGACACTATCCCAAAGGCTAAGACAGCATGCGGCTCAAGACGACCAGCGGCCGCGGGGCGCCGCGCGGTCCTGCGCATTTGTGCATCGAACTTCCGTTCAATGTACTGATTCAGCGTCGCCGTCCCGCTTGCAACCAGTAAGGTTCCGACCAAGGTGTTGAACAATCCGAGCACTGAAAACTTTTGGTCTGCGCTTGCACAACCGAGATAGAAGCCGGCAGAGGTTGTGATCAAAATCAGGAAATTGATTTCTGGCTTGGTTAGCGCCCAGTAGTCTGAGAGCAAGCTGGACGCCGCAACAATGCGGCGCTCCACTGCAGGTGCGTCGAAGACAGTCACAAGAGGCTCGCCTGACATCTAGACAACCTCCGTACTCTGCGGAGCCGTCTGCAGTTCCGTGCTTAGCAGGGGCGAGAGTAACCGCGCCGTGACGATCGTCCCTGCTATCAGGTAGACCACGGTGACGCAGGTCCACATCAACGCACCTGCGCATTGTTGGTCCTCTAGCGCGGACAGGCCGAATGGATGTGAAGAGGATAAGTAGACGGGGTACACCACGCGGTCGCAAAAGACGAGAAACCCGGAGAGGATATCGCATGGCAATGTGGCCAGGAAAAGATACACAAGCATCGACCATTCCGGCCATTTCGAGGCAGTCGACCCAGACTGGACGACAGGCCACCAGAAAAGAAGACCGGTTATCAGGAACGATGCGTGTGCAATTCCATGCCAGGCTCCCGATTGCATCCCGAGCCTAAAAAGAGCGGGAATGTGCCATCCGACGAGCGTGGCGGCCGCTGCAAACCAGCAAACTGCGGGATGTGTCAGCGCCCTCCGCAATTGCCGTACTGGCGCCGCCCGCGACAGCGGATGGATGACGGATTGCACGAATCCCCGCGGTAGGCCCTGCAGTACGGCCCTTACAGGTGCACCGAGCCATATCATGGGAGCAGCAAATGTCATGAGGAGCAGATGTTGAACCATGTGGGCTGTCAGCAACTCGTGATCTAGCGCAGCCAGGGGCGAGGCTATCGCCGCCCAGACAAAGAACAGTCCGAGGAGAAAACTGGCGGCGCGCCAGCCCTCAACCGTGTCCTGGCTAAACCTGCGAATACAAACCCATCCACGCACATAGACCAATGCCGCAAGTATCAAGATGACAGAAACCAGGAATGTTTCGAACGAGGCGTGATGAGCATGTGGCATCGATGGTCATCCTATGGCTGAGCGCGGAGAGGTTTTTGGCCACTTTCACCAAGTACCGTGTCACGTGAAGCATCGCGCGCGGGAGCTTGCCTCGCCGGGTGTAGTGTTTCAAGAAATGCCACCAGGGCCGTGGTCTCCGCAGGGCTCAAATTCTTTCCGTAGGCAGGCATGTTGCCGCCCCCTTGAATCACCTGCCGGATGAGTTGGTCCTGTGTCAGTCGAACGGCGACGCTGTCCAAGGCCGGGCCTCTCTGTCCACCGGTAGCGCCAAGTGCATGGCAGTTGCGGCACTGCTTTACCTGAAACACGAGCGCGCCCTGACGTTCCAGTGCAGTTGTGCCGCGTACAAAGCGATCCGGAACGGGATCACCGCTCCAGGCGTTCATGTGCGGACTCCACGGTGCGAATTGTGCCATACGGGTAAACGTTCCGAGTGTGACTGCAATCAGCAGGACCGTGAGAACCGCAATCGGCCGCCGCTTCCAGCTCTTTTCTCCTTCGCCGGAAAGAAACGGTAGAAGGACCAATGCAACAATCGCCAAAGGCGGGCCGATGAGAAGGAACGGCGTCTCCATCGATGGGGGGAGCAGTGAGAGTAGAGCGTACAGCCACAGGAAGAAGTAGTCCGGCTTGGGAGCAGTCTGGATGATCGTCGGATCCGGCTGGCCGGTCGGCCCAAACGGGCCAAAGTAGAAAGCGCACGCCGCGATGGCCAGGATAATAAACCCAGCGAAAAACATGTCTTTCCAAACCGCATAGGGAACAAACGGCTCACCGTCTTGCCTCGTTAGTGTGTGATATTCGCGTTCATAGGTCGTGCGCCTGACAATGCGACCGGGCATCGGCCATTCGGTGATCCCCAGCTTCAGCACCATCAAGAGATGCAGGCCTACGAACGCGACCAGCAGTCCAGGAATTACGAATACGTGCAGCGCAAAGAACCGTGAAAGAGTTGCGCCGGCGATGATCGGTCCACCCAACATCAGCTTAACCGCCGCTGGACCGATGATCGGAACGCGGCTGGCGATCGATGCTCCAATCCCTAGTCCCCAATAGGCGTCCTGATCGAAGCGCATGATTTGGCCTGTGAACGCCATGCCCAACGTCATCAATAGGAGGAATACTCCAATGATCCAGGTGAGTTCACGCGGGAACTTATAGGCCCCGAACAGAAACACCTGCACCATGTGAATCAGGACAATCGCTACCATGAAGTTGGAGCCCCACCCATGCATCCCGCGGATGAACCAGCCGAGGGCCACGTCGTGATTGAGATTCTGCAGGCTGCTCCATGCCTCTCCGGCTGAAGGCACGTAAATCAGTGCGAGCAGAATTCCAGTCACAAGTTGGATAAGGAAGACGGTCAGCGCCGCACTCCCGAACACATAGAACCAGCTTGCTGTGTTTCGTGGCACCCGATGTTCAGCGGCTTCGCGAATGGGCGCCGCGAGCTGCAAGCGATGATCGAGCCACTCTCCAATCTTGGCAGCTAGGCGCATGGCGGCTTCTCCAGGCCCAGCGCAGCAGTCGGTCCTCCCGGTGTCGGCAACTCACCGGCTTGAATGGTAACGAGACCGTTCTCGACCTTGTACGCGTATTCGAAGAGTCCGCGCTCAGGCGGTCCGGACGCGCGCGATCCGTCGCGGTAGTACGCTCCACCATGACAGGGACACATGAACAATCCGGACTGGGGAAACCAGCGTACTGGGCACCCAAGGTGCGCGCAGTTGATGGCAAAGACCTGGAACTGATCGCCTGTAACACGCCGCACCCAGCAAGCGGTGTCCACGGTCTTTCCATCTGTGGGCATCACGTTGGGATTCCGAAAACTAGCCAGCCGCGTCTCGCCTTCGGGAAAGTCGCTGACGGACCCAAGCGGCACCCAGGAGAGATAGCCGTTACCGGTTCCGCGAGAGACGGAAGAGAAAAGATATCGCCCAATCGGCACCGCCAGCAGCATAGCGGCCAATCCGTTGAACAGGATTCCCACCTTCGCAAGAAAACCGCGGCGGGAAAGCGCAGCGTCTGTCGCTGGGGAGATGGTGACAAGTTTGGTCGACATATCTGGACTCCTAGTGTTGCGGATAATTCGAAGCGGAATATGGTTGCCCGGGGGTTTGCACGCGATGCGACGCAAGCCATACAACGACATCTGTGATCTCCTGGTCGGTCATCGGCTTTCCCGCAACGTTTCCGCGCCAGTCTGGTGCTCCCAGTTCAGGACGACCAGCGATGACGATCGTACGTAGACCCTGATCGCTGACGAGGGCCAAGAACGAATCGTTCGTGATGGAGCTGCCCTTGGAGCCACCCTGACCTTCTGGCCCGTGGCAGGATGCGCAATACGTTCCGTAAACAAGTGCGCCGTGTGCGGTGTTGCCCGTAGTTTTTGCCGAATATGCCGGCGGGTTGCTCCCGTCGAGAACTTCCTTGCGATCCCAACGCGACAATATCCCATTCGTAATCACATCAACCTGTTTATTCGTCAGCATTCCACCTGCGCTCTGCGCGAAAGCGGGCATGGAGGTTCCGCGTGCGCCGTCGGCGATGACCTTGCGCATCGATTCTCTGTCTACAATCGCCAGATAAACTGGATCGGAAAGAGCGATCGCTGCTCCTCCTCGACCTTGCGCACCATGGCATCCCGCGCAGTTTTGCGTATAGAGAGTGTCAAACTCCAAGACTTGGCTGGGCGCAACAGGTTCGGAGCCCTTTTGGGGCTGGCCATGCGGAGAGCTACAGGAACACATCAGCAGGCTCAGCACGGCGGACCCACATAGATAACGAAGCCGGTTCACGGGCGCTCCCCTCTGTCTCGTGGCCGAGTAACTCCTGGAGCTTCGATGCCCGCGCGCATGGCGAATGAGAGGTTCTCGAAGGTCGGCATGGCCGTCTGACGCACGACCACAATTCCGGCGACAACTCCGAAAGCCACTTGCGAAGCAACGAACCAGGGCCAGTCAATGTGACTCGCGAGCAATGGATTCACCAGGGACAATATCGTGTAAAGCAGCCCCGACCACAGAACTGGGGCGATCAGTCCTCCAAGCACGATCGGTCGGCGCGCGAACATGGGAAGCATCGCGCCATACAGCAATCCGACGAGGGTCGACACGAGGACGTGTAGGCCCAGAGCAATGGCGAAGCTGTCCACATGGAATGAGTACAGTTGGGCCGGTCCGAGTTTCAGCGATTGGGCATATACCACTGCGGCAAGAAGATTGATGGGATACCAGATGCTACCCGCCTTCAGCACGCCATAGGTGCAGGCCAGTACCGCCATCGCTACGCTCCCCGCCAATCCACCCTTCACGCCCGCTGATACGGGGTAAGTCTCAACCGGGAGCCACACGCGGAAATGATCTGCGAACGCCAGGCGTTCGACGACGCGGCGCTCGGTGGTTATACGAATATCTTCGGGAACAACGGGTAGAACCTCTTCGTGCTCGTGAGGAAGGACTTGACGAAACCAGCCAATGCAGCCTGCTAGAGCAAGCAGTGCGCCAAGGACGCTGACCGACACGCTCGTAACAAGGCCCGCACATAACAGGGTGAATCCAAAAGCCAGGGTAAACGGCCATGCTGTCGGCGCGGGCACTTCAATTTCGCGCGGACTTCGAGGGCTTTCGCTCATTTGTTCGGTTGCCAGCAGAGTTGCCATTCCTTCTCCTCAGCGCCCCACAATGTAAACTACGGTGAAGACCACTACCCACACAGCGTCGACAAAGTGCCAGTACATCGAAAGCACTTCTGCGCGACGGGACTGCTCCACGCCCACACGTCCAGCCAAAGCGAAAATGGCGACAAGTAAGAGCATGACCAGACCTGCGGTGACATGAAACGCGTGCAAGCCGACGAGCGAGTAATACGTTGTCCCAAACAGATTGGTAGAGATGGTGAGGCCGTGTTCGTAAATCAGCCTGTGCCATTCCTGGCCAGTGCCATACAAGAACAAGGCGCCTAGAACGATGGTGAGCAGCCATAAGCCGAGGAACGCGACCACCTTATCGCGCTTAAGGGCCTTTGCGGCGAAGTGGATCGTCAGGCTACTCGATAACAGGCAGATCGTGTAGCGGATGGGGGCTTCCAGCACCTGGCGCGGTGTCGGGCCGCTGACGCTCTTTCCCAAGTAGAAGAGATAGGCGACGACGAAGATCGTGAAAATCGCCGACTCGGCAATAATGAGACCGGCCATCGCGACCTTACCGCGATAGGGAAGGCTCCAGGTCGCCGGTGCTTGTGGGAACGGACTTGCCAATGTACTCATTGCTTTCCGCCTTTATTCATAGCGGCTATCTGGATCGTCGGGATGCTTCAGGTCCCACAACGGGCGCCGGCTCGCGACTACTGGAATGGAGGCAAAGTTATACGGAGGCGGCGGCGAGCTCGTGGACCACTCGAGTGTCCATGCATCCCATGGATCGTTGCCGGCCTTATCGCCCTCGAAATAGGAAATAATGAGGTTCGCTACAAATATGAGAATGGCGATTGCCTGAATGAAGGTGCCGATCGTGATAAGCAGATTCAAAGTGTCCCAGCCGCGACCGGGTTCGTATGTGTAGATCCGGCGCGGCATCCCGAGCACTCCCGGAATGTGCATCAGGTCGAAAGTCACATGAAACCCGATCAGGAAAAGCCAAAAATGCCATTTGCCCAGACGCTCGCTCAACATTCGGCCGGTCATTTTCGGATACCAGTAGTAGAACGCGGCAAAGAGAGCAAACAGAATTCCCCCGACGATCACATAATGGAAGTGCGCAATGACGAAGTACGACAGGCTCAGCTGCCAATCGAACGGCGCACAAGCCAGCATGATGCCGGTCAGTCCGGCGAGTAGGAATTGGAATAGAAATCCAATTGAGAACAGCATCGGCACCTTAAACTGGATCCTCCCTCCCCACATCGTTCCGAGCCAGTTGAAGATCTTAATTCCCGTAGGAATGCCAACAGCCATCGTGGTGATCGTGAAAAAGCTATTGGCATAAGAGCTCATTCCGACGGTGAACATGTGGTGTGCCCATACGCTCATGCTCACGAATGCGATGCACACCGTAGCCGCCACCATGACCGGGTATCCGAAAATTGGTTTGCGTGAAAAAACTGGAATGATTTCCGACATGAAAGCAAAGCAGGGAATGATCAGTACGTACACTTCAGGATGGCCGAATATCCAGAAGAAGTGCATCCACAGCACGGCCGACCCACCCGCCTGTGCATCGAAGAAATGGCCTCCCAGATATCGATCTATCAGCAACATGATCTGTGCCGCGGATAGAGGGGTGATTGTGATCAGAACCATTCCCGACATCACGAGGTTAAGCCATGCCAGCAAAGGCATACGGCTGAGTTTCATGCCCGGGCATCGCATGCACAGAATGGTCGCGATAATATTGATTGCAGTTCCGATGGTCCCAAATCCGGAAACCATGACCGCCAGCGTCCAATACTCTGAACTGTGCCCTGGAGAAAACGCTCGTGCGGTCAAAGGTGCATATGCCCACCATCCCACGTCCGGTGCATTGCCGGCGCCGTACAGCCCATTTCCACCAAGCAAGCTGAAGTAGAGAAGCAGCGCACCCAGGAACGATAGCCAGAAACTGAAAGCGTTCAGCCGGGGAAACGCCATGTCACGAGCACCGATCATCAAGGGAACAAGGTAGTTCGCAAAGCCGAACAGGATGGGCATGGCCACGAAGAAAATCATCGTCGTCCCATGCATGGTGAACATGCGATTGAAAACCTGAGGAGAAACAAAATTGTTGTGCGAATGCATCAGCTGAATGCGAATGACGAGGGCCTCAATCCCACCGAACACGAGGAACACCAGCGATGACACAATATAGAGAATCCCTAGCCGCTTATGATCTACTGTGGTAAGCCACCCGTGCAGTGTTTCGACCCACGGCTTCCCTTCACTCTGCGCCTCGGGAATAGTGATTGCATTCGATGCCATAGTTAGTCTTTGGTCCGATCTAACGGAGCGTCTCCATGTAAGTCAGGACTGCGTCCAAGTCCGCATCGCTCAACTGCATAGCCGGCATGAGCGAACCAGGTTTGATTGCGTTGGGGTTCTGAATCCATAGGCGCAGGTTTTGCTGCGTATTTTGGGCCGCACCGGCGGCGATCGTGGCGCGACTCATCAAGTGCGTCAGGTCCGGACCAAAGCGTCCGTTCGCGGGCGTGCCGGTCACAGTATGGCAATTGATACACGCCGTGGTTTCGAAGACATGCCTTCCCGCGGCGACTTTGTCATCTTGAATTGCGGGTTGCTGTTGGCCGCGAACCCAAGCGGCGAACTCTTTGGGACTGTCTACCGAGACACGCAGCAGCATCTTCGCGTGTTGTACGCCACAGTACTGCGCGCACTGGCCGAGAAACACTCCAGTGCGGCGCGGATCAATCCACATTCGGTTCGGATGATTGGGAACCAGGTCGGTCTTGCCTGCGAGTTCCGGAACCCAAAAGCTATGGTCAGTGTCGGCGGACAACAACGCCAGAAATGTGGGCGTAGGATGGTCCGGATCGCTTACTGGAAGGTGCAGTTCGTTCGCGGTAACGATCCCCAGCTTCGGGTAGCGAAACTCCCACCAGTATTGGTGACCGATGACGGTGACCTCGATGGCGCCCGCTGGCTCGGGAGCATCCTGTATCGCGTGGATCACGCGGGCGGTTGCCAAATACAGGACAACAACAATCAAAACCGGAATGATCGTCCATGCCAACTCGATCTGTGTGCTCCCGTAGACCTGAGCGGGTTCGCGGCCCGCATCCCCGGGCCGGCCGCGGAACTTAATGACGGAGTAGACCAGTAACGTAAACACCACGATAAAGATGATTCCGGTGATGGCAACCACAAACACAGATAAGTGACGGACTAGGTCGGCAGGGGTTGAGGCGGGAGCAAAGATATTTGTGGGACTATTGAGCAAGCTCGTAGGTTCGCCTACAGCGACAGACGCAACAAACAGGAAGACGAGAAGCGCAACCCCTCGTATCAGCACAAAGCCCGAAGATGTCAGTCGCTGCATCAAGGTATTTCTTCTTCCCGTTGCGATGTCACACGGTTTTTTCACAACTCCGACTCGCCGTTGAAGTCGCCGTCATCGCTGTTCCGCAAAACACGGAGCGTCCCATCGTAACGGAGGAGGCGCTATCGCATCGGTATCGTCAGCAGCATCATCGCGCGCTGCTTCTCTCGTTATCCGCATACGACGCAGCGCCCGAGTTCGCAGTCGCGCTTGCCGTCTTGCTGCTGTTCTTCTTGTCCCTCTTCGCGACATCCTTCTGTTGCGGGTGGTAGTAGTCGAAGCACTGATACTCCGGATAAGAGGTGCAGCGCTGCGAGTAGTCCTGCGCCTGGTCGTAAGCCTGAAGTTGGCAAGCGCGCAATGCCGCGAAGCTCGACCAGCAGGACTCGTTGTGGGGATCCGGTAGCGCGTTCTGTGCCGACGCACTCCCCGCCGAGATGAGAAGGAGGAGCCCGAGAGGAATGAGTTTCATTAACTTGGTTTTCATTGTTACATCCTCCTTACAGCACTGGAGTTTCCGCGTGGAACATCCAGCTGAAAAGTTGAATGCAATCGGGTTACCAAATCGCGACGAGTGGCGTCCGTTTCACCGCATTGCGATAAGTCCAGAAGCACAATGTCCGTATCGTTCACCAGCGAACCTAACCGCAGGCGTCCCTCGCACCCACTGCTGTCAAGCTACGAGTAGTCCACTGTCAAGCCTTCGACGGTGCGTCGAAATCACAACACGATTAAGCTGTCCTTTTGTTTGACAGTGCCTTGGAGACGGCCGCTTGAAATGGCGCGGGCGACACGCTTGGCCGAGCAGAACATATGGAAGCTCAATTGCTCACATTCAGTCGGCAGCGATGGCGAGACTTCAATTCGGTTCTAGGAAGGAAGGACATGGCGAAGAGAGTAGCTGACCTGCTTGTAGATGTCCTGGTGGATGCAGGCGTTAAGCGGATCTACGGTGTCAGTGGTGATTCACTCAACGGAATAACGGATTCGATTCGCACGCGAACGCAGATCGAGTGAGTTCATTTGCGTCACGAAGAGGTCGCGGCTTTCGCCGCGGGAGCGGAAGCGCAGTTGACGGGAAGCTTGGCGGTTTGTGCCGGCAGCTGCGGGCCCGGGAATCTCCACTTAATTAATGGCCTTTACGATTGTCACCGCAGCCGCGTCCCCGTGCTAGCTATCGCGGCACAAATTCCAAGCGTTGAAATCGGCAGCGGCTATTTTCAAGAGACTCACCCTGACTATCTCTTTGCTCAGTGCAGCCACTATTGCGAGCTGGTCTCGCAGCCGACCCAGATGCCCCGCGTACTCGAGATTGCGATGCAGACTGCGCTCTCGCGACGCGGGGTTGCAGTGGTTGCCCTGCCAGGCGATGTGGCGATGCGAGATGCCGTCCACGAGAGTCCCAGGGTCCATTTTCCCGACGCCAAGCCTACGGTCTGTCCCTCCGAGGACGAACTCAATATCCTCGCCGACCTTCTGAATCGCTCGGAAAGGATAACCATTCTCGGCGGCGCTGGTTGCGCAGGAGCTCATGATGAACTGGTTGAACTGGCGGGCAAGCTACAAGCTCCCGTCGTCCACGCAATGCGTGGAAAAGAGTTCATTGAGTATGACAATCCGTTCGACGTCGGTATGACCGGCCTGCTGGGATTCTCTTCCGGGTACCACGCGATGATGAGCTGCGACGTGTTGCTGATGATCGGGACCGACTTCCCATATCAGCAGTTCTTCCCAAAGAACGCCACCATTGTGCAGATCGATGTTCGCGGCGAACAACTCGGGCGCCGTACCAAGCTTGACTTCGGCTTTGTCGGTGATACGAAAAGCACGCTGCGGGCTCTCTTGCCGAAGCTCGAACAAAACCAATATGAAGCGCACTTGAAGCGATCGCTTGAGCACTATCGCGAGGCACGCACCGGCCTGGATGAGGTGGCTAAGCCCCATTCTGGCAAGAAGGCCATTCATCCTCAGTATGTCGCGCACGTGCTTGATCGGCTTGCATCGGAGGACGCAGTTTTCACCTGTGATGTGGGGACCCCGACGATCTGGGCCGCCCGATATCTCAGGATGAACGGCAAACGAAGGATTATCGGCTCCTTTACGCACGGGTCCATGGCCAATGCCCTGCCCCAAGCCATCGGCGCGCAGGCCAGCTATCCGGGCCGGCAGGTGATCTCTATGTCGGGCGACGGCGGTTTGGCAATGCTGATGGGAGACCTGCTCACGCTCCGCCAACAGCAATTGCCGGTAAAAATAATCGTCTTCAAGAACGAGTCGCTGGCATTTGTCGAACTGGAGATGAAGGCCGCCGGAATCCTGGATTTTGGAACAGATCTTCACAATCCAGACTTTACGAAAATCGCCGAGGGAGCGGGACTTCTCGGCCTGCGACCGCAGACTTCCGACCAAGTAGAACCCATGATTGCACGAGCTCTCAAATATGACGGCCCGGCGCTGGTCGAGGTCCCGGTCTCCCGTCAGGAACTCTCTATGCCGCCGACGATCACCGTTGAGCAAGCCAAGGGCTTCAGCCTGTTTATGCTCAAGGCGGTGCTTAGCGGCCGCGGGGACGAAGTCATCGATCTCGCTAAGGTCAACCTGTTCCGCTAGGGCCCGGGAATTTGAGGGATCAGATGACCACACAACCAATCACGGCGTCGTCCATGTCGTACGGAGCAAGCAGCGCCTCGCGAGTTCGAGCATTCCAATTCGCGTGGGCGCTCGGCTTATTGTTTTACTTTCTCGAATATGCCGCGAGATCTGCACCTGCGGTTATGATCCCTCACTTGTCGCAGGCGTTCGGCACAACTGCAGTTGGCGTCAGTGCGATCCTCGGCGCCTACTATTACACCTATTCAATGTCCAGCCTTATCGCCGGCGCGGCGCTAGATCGAGTCGGTGCGAAAAAGGCCGTCCCGATCGGCATTTTCATCCTGGCGGTGGGCTGTCTGCTCTTTAGCGTATCGAATGTAACCGCTGCATACGCCGGAAGGCTGCTACAAGGCGCCGGTTCGGCCTTTGCTTTTACCGGCGCCGTCTATCTCGCGACGCACGGTTTTTCGGCCCGCTGGCTCGCCACTGCCGTAGGCGTCACGCAGTGTCTTGGGATGCTGGGCGGAGCGGCAGGTCAGTTCGTAGTGGGACCTATGCTCGAACGCGGCGTCGCCTGGCAAACAGTCTGGAATTCACTTGGCGCGGGAAGTCTCGCAATTGGTGTGTTGCTGTT
>Ga0335079_10005498_pt1 | contig 14506 bp, 13 predicted proteins | sample Lox_Sample_33_FD_206719 | JGI IMG/M metagenome (GOLD analysis project Ga0335079, IMG submission 206719) | Soil microbial communities from Loxahatchee National Wildlife Refuge, Florida, United States - Lox_Sample_3.3 | ecosystem: Environmental > Terrestrial > Soil > Wetlands | place: USA...
CCCAGGCGATGCTGCGTTTGTTAGCCACACCAAAAACCACGGCGGTGCGTCCCTGCATGCTTTCGGACATCCGTAATCCTCGCTGAGAAACCGAAAAGGATATCAGATAGATTCAATCGGCCGTGGTCTCGGCCATCGACTCAAGCGGCGCCGAGGCGCGCACCGGCCAGAGCGCGCTGCCCGCCGAGAACAGATAGACTCCGGCGATGATGACAAAACCCCACAGCAAACCTATGCGATGCGACACCAGTCCCACCATGAATCCCAGCCCCAGTTGCAACGCCGTGCCGAAGAACATGAAGGTGTTCTGCACGCGTCCCATGAATTGCGGCGGGACGAGTTCCATGATGTTGCTGTTGATGGCCACGCCGCCTACGCCGCGGCCCGAGCCCATAATCCCGTAGAGCGGCACTGCAAACGCGAGCCAGTGCGAAAACGGCAGCATGATCAAGCTGAGCGCCAGGAGCGAGAAGGAAATTCCCACTGACGCCCGTTTCCCCAGGGCCCGAATGGCCGCCGGGGTATAGAACGCGCTGGCGAACGCTCCTACCGCCCATCCGGCATTGAGCCAGCCGTAGCCGACGGCGCCCGCTTTCAGAATGCGGTCGCTCAGAGGAGCAGTTACCACGCCCTGCGCCAGCATCGCGCCCAGAAAACAGGCGTAGCTGATGCCCAGCATTACCAGATGCGGCTTCCCGCGCAGGTGCGCGATGCCCTCGTGCAATTCGTGGCTGAAGCGCGCCGCCGCGCCTTCGGGCAGCACTGCGGCATCGGTTGGACGCACCACCACGCGGCCCTTCCTGACCGCCAGGTAGCAGATGAACGACACGATGTACGATCCCACGTCGATCAGCAGCACGCCACCAAGTCCGATGTGGTTGTACACAAATCCGACGAGTGCGCCCGCCATCAGCCAGCCGGCTTGAACGGCGGCAAGAAGAAATGTATTGGAGGCGACGAACTGGCCTTGCGGCGTCAGCTCCTGGATCAGGGCGTTGATGGTCGGCCAGAACATCCAGAAGCCGCTGGCCACCAGCACCGCCATGGCATAAACCTGCCAGACCTGTGCCCGGTGCTCGAGCGCCAGCACAGCGACGACGACGATCACCAGCGCGCGCGCCGCATCCAGCAACATCAGCAACCGGCGCCGGTCTTCGCGGTCAATGATCACGCCGCTCACCGGCATGATCAGCATGGCCGGCAGGGTTTGCAGCACCAGCAGCGTCCCCAGCGCGACCTCGGAGTGCGTGGCCTGCAGAATGAACCAGGTCACAGCCGCCATGTTCATGCCGCTGCCCACCATGGAGACAGTGTTGGCGATGAAAACCAGCCGCAGCGGCTTGTGCTGCAGAATCGCGCGCATTCCTGCCACTCTAACCGAAAGTCGAGAGAGCCGCCAACGCGCGCGCTTGTGGATATCGGCTGTGAACGCGCCAGGGGCAGCGAGCTTGATGTGCCATAATGGCCCGCCCGTCAGCACACCGACGCTATGGCCACCTCAATCCGCAACTGGCTGAAAGACTTCGTGCGTCACCGCCCGGAGCTTTACTTCCTCTATCACTTCGGGCGGGTGCTGAAACGTCAGCAGCTCATATTCATCGATTATCCAGTCACCCCAATAGCGCGTTACGGCTACGGCAAACCGCCGCACACCAGGCTTTACGAACTGATGTCGAAGGAGCGCGATGGTTACCGGGCGACTCTCGAAAAATTCTGGGAATTCAAGGAGCCGTTGCTGAAGATTTCCACGCAGCCGACTTCGGCGACCGAACCCTGCTGGGTAAACGGCTGGCTATCGCCCTTCGATCTGACCAGTTTGTACTGCCTGGTGGCCCTCAATCATCCTCAGCACTATGTGGAGATCGGTTCCGGTATCTCGACGCGCGTAGCCGCGCGCGCCATCCGCGACCACCAGCTGCGGACCCGCATTGTCTCCATCGATCCCCAACCGCGGGCGGAGGTAGATTCGCTCTGTAGCGAAATTATCCGCCATCCGCTGGAGAGCGCCCGGCTGGAAGTCTTCGACCAGTTGACGCCCGGCGACATCCTGTTCATGGACAGTTCGCACCGCGTCCTTACCAACTCCGATGTAACGGTGCTATTTCTCGACGTGCTGCCGCGCCTGCAGCCGGGGGTTCTGGTTCACCTGCACGACATTTTCCTTCCCTACGATTATCCGCCGGAATGGCGCGACCGCTACTACTCCGAGCAATACCTGCTGGCGGCGATGTTGCTGGGGCAGACTTCGCGCTTTCGCATCGCTCTGCCGAACGCATTCATCAGCCACGATCCGCCACTGAGCGCGGTGCTCGAACCGCTCTGGCGGGATCCCCATTTTGCGCCCGGGCTGCCTGCAAACGTCCGGCCAGCGGCGGTAGTGGACCGAAGCGGAATGGGCTCGTCCTTCTGGATGCGAACAACCTAGTAATTCTCTTGGGCCGGCACCCGGAGTCAGCCATAATGACGGCCCCGGGAGGAGGTCGGTTTGCGCCTGCCGCCGATGCACTGGAAGTACATGGCCAGCGGGCTGCTGCTGGCAGCCATCATGTACGCTGCCGGGCCCGTCGATACTGGCCGCATCCAGATCGACTCCGCCTACTACAATGGCGAGGCCGTACCTTTCCACGTGACGGACCCGGGACACCAGAGAGCGCAATTGCGCGTCGGCCCCTGGCTGCTCGGTGTGCGCACCGAAGATCCCAGACCCCGCGACCAGCGTCGCAACCTTTACGTAGTGTTTCCCGGCAGCCAGCATCGCGCACCCGGCTGGCCCGATTATGATCACAATTGCGTTCTCAGCGATCTGCCGGCGAGCGAGGAGCCGGTGGAGTGGGACGTTTACTGGGCCGTCGTGCTTGACCCCACGCTGCACGAGGAGTTTCGCGGCGAGCGCGAGCTGGTACTGGCCGCGCAGTCCGGATTCTTTCCGCCTGATCTGCTGGAGTTCAACGACCTTCCTGCCGAGGGGTTCTTGCGGGGACAAATGCAGGTACGTTCGCTCACCGATCTGGCGCGCTTCCGGCGCAAGGACGGAACCCTGCCGCGCCTGCTGATTACTCCCGCCGGGTACGCCGTCCGTGGCAGCAGCGAACCAAAATAATTTGTAATTTGTAATTTGGTAGCGACAAATCGCAAATTACCAATTACCAACCACAAATCACCTTATACTTCTGCACGGCCCCTGCGTGTTTCCCTTCATCCAGGTCGGTCCGCTGCGGCTGGGCACATACGGGCTCATGGTCTGGCTCGCCTTCTGCTGCGCCTATTTTGTGCTGGCGGCGGACCTGCGGCGCCGCAAGCTGCCGGGGGATGCGCTCAACATCATTCTTCTGCTGGTGGTCGCCGGTCTCGCCGGGTCGAAGCTGTATCACCTGCTGGAAAGCCCGCAGGAATTTTTCGCCAATCCCATCGGACTTTTCTTTTCAAGCTACGGCTTCGCGTGGTTCGGAGGCTTTTTGGGAGGGCTGGCGGTTTTGCTCGCGGTGGCGCGCCACTACCGTATTCCGATTCTGACCTTCCTGGATGCCTGCAGTCCTGCGGGCGCGCTCGGTTACGCCATCGGGCGCATGGGATGCCTGCTCTCCGGCGATGGCGACTACGGAAAGTACACGAGCCTGCCCTGGGGAATGAAGTTTTATCCGGAAGTGGGTTGCCCGGGGAAGCACTTTATCTGCCTCGTCCGCGGCAGCCTGGTACCGAGCGCCGGAACCACCGTGGGCCTGCCCACGAGCGCTATCGTTCCTGTCCACCCGACGCCCATATACGAATTCATCGCCGGCGTGCTGATTGCCTGGGCGCTCTGGCACTGGGGCAGCCGGCGGCGGCGGGACAAAGCTCCTGCCGGCACGATACTCGCCGGCTACCTGTTGCTTACCGGCCTGGCGCGATTCCTGGTGGAGTTTATCCGCATCAACCCGCGCTCGGCATTCGGAGTGCTGACCAATGCCCAGGTGGCAAGCCTGGTTTCGATCGTCGCCGGTGCCGCCCTCATTTTCGCACTTCGATCGCGAACGCCCGAGGCGGCGAAGCAGCCCAAAACAGCGAACCAGCCCGGCAGACGCTAGGCACGAGACGCGCCTGGCGCAGTGTGTTTGCAGCATCTCCTCCAATCGCGAAACGTAGCAAGCTACGTCTCTACAAGGAAGGCTTCCAGCGGACATCCCGCGCACTGCGCCTGGGCTTTCAGACAATGGTGCTTGGCGGTTTGCACCAGAAGGGCATGGAATTCGTCGAAGGCACGGGCCGCCACAGTCGCACGACGAATGGCGAACTTGTGCCTCCGGCGTCCCGGCAAAGGAGAAGTGGGCGGCGGCTGGTCGCATGCAGGGTCACTAGCGCCGCCGTCTAAGGCCCGCTCCACGAGCCGGCGTATCTCCTCGTATTTAGCGTTGTTGCCAATCAATCCGTGGCGTTCGAAGATGCGCCGGGTGTAGGCATCCACAACGAACACCGGATGTCCACCGGCATAGAGCAGAATTGAGTCGGCGGTTTCCGGTCCCACCCCGTTGAGCGCCAGTAACTCATTCCGCAGCTTTTCGGTCGGCTGCGAGAACATTCGACCGAGCGAGCCGCCGTATTGCGTATCCAGGAAGCGAACGAAATTCTTCAAGCGCTGCGCTTTCTGCCGAAAGTACCCGGAGGAGCGGATCATCCTCGCCAGCCTGGGCAGGGGAGTCTGCCGGATGCCCTCGCAGTTCAGGGCGCCCTCGTCCCGCAGCTTGCGCAAAGCCCGTTCCACGTTGGTCCAGGCGGTGTTCTGGGTCAGGAAGGCTCCGACTATGACCTCGAATCGGGTGTAAGCCGGCCACCAGTCCTGCGGACCCCAGGTTGCCATCAGTTGCCGGTAATAAGCCCGCAAGCTTGCTTCTTGTCCCGCTTTGGAACTCATCCGATTCAGTTTAGCGAAGGCCGGCAAACACTGGCTGGATACGTTGACAAGTTTTGTCAATGGCCGATAAGGTCCGTGAAGACGTGCCCGAAGTACATGCCCGAACGAGTCTAACTACTTCTGATTCAATCACCTAAACTTAAATGACAATTTCTGTCAGCAAGTCATGGCGGGAGCGGAAACCGGCAGGTTGTCCGCCTTGGGGCCCTGGTTGCCGGCAGTGCTGCCGCCAGGATCGGCAGCGGTAAGGACAGCGGAGATGTCGCAACGGCTCGGCGATCTTCTGGTCAAAGAGAAGATCATTTCACAGGAACAGCTCGATAAGGCGCTCAGTGAGCAGAAGCGGAACGGCTCGCGCCTGGGTTCCGTGCTGGTGAAGCTGGGCTATGTCTCCGACGAGGACGTCACCAATTTCCTGTCCCGGCAGTACGGCGTCCCCGCTATCAACCTGTCGTATTTCGAAATTGACCCTTCGGTGGTAAAGCTGATCCCCCCGGAGACCGCCCGCCGCTACCAGATTCTTCCCCTGAGCCGGGTAGGCGCCTCGCTCACCATCGCCATGGTCGATCCCACCAACGTGTTCGCCATGGACGACATCAAGTTCATGACCGGCTTCAACATCGAGCCGGTAGTGGCCTCGGAAGCGGCCATCCTTCAGGGTATCGACAAGGCTTACGGCGACACCCACGAGGAGGACCTGGAAAAAGTGATGGCGGACATCGGCGAGACCGATGCCGACGTCGAGCTGCAGGCGGGCGACGAAGACACCTTTTCTGCCAGCGAGCTGGAGAAGGCGGCCGAGGAAGCGCCCATCGTCAAGCTGGTGAACCTGATCCTCACCGACGCGGTGAAGCGCGCCGCCAGCGACATCCACATCGAGCCCTACGAGAAGGAATATCGGGTGCGCTTCCGGGTGGACGGCATTCTGCAAACCATCATGACCCCGCCTTTGAAGCTGAAGGATGCCATCATCTCGCGCATCAAGATCATGTCCAAGCTGGACATCAGCGAGAAGCGGCTGCCCCAGGACGGCCGCATCATGCTCAAGGTGAATCTGTCGGGCAAACGCAAGACCCTCGACTACCGCGTCAGCACCCTGCCCACCATCTGGGGAGAGAAGATCGTTCTCCGCCTGCTCGACAAAGACAACCTGCGGCTGGATATGACGCAGCTCGGCTTCGAGTCAGAGTCGCTGGTCAAGTTCGAGAAGGCCATTCTGAAGCCTTACGGGATGGTGCTGGTCACCGGCCCCACCGGCTCGGGCAAAACCAACACGCTCTATTCCGCCATCGCGCGGCTGAATACGCCCGAGACCAACATCATGACGGCTGAGGATCCGGTTGAATTCCAGATTCCCGGCGTGAACCAGGTGCAGATGAAGGAGCAGATCGGGCTGAACTTTGCCGCCGCCCTGCGCTCGTTTCTGCGCCAGGACCCCAACATCATCCTGGTGGGCGAAATCCGCGACTTCGAGACGGCGGAAATCGCCATCAAAGCCGCGCTCACCGGGCACCTGGTTCTTTCCACGCTGCATACCAACGGGGCCCCGGAAACCATCAGCCGCCTGATGAACATGGGCATCGAGCCGTTCCTGGTAGCCACTTCCGTGCACATGATCGTGGCCCAGCGCCTGGTGCGCCGCATCTGCCGGGAATGCAGCGAGGTGATCGAGGTTCCGCAACAGACGCTGCTCGAATCCGGCTATTCGGCGCAGGAAGCCAAGACTGCGAAAGTCCGCAAAGGCCGTGGATGCGTGGTTTGCAATAACACCGGCTACAAGGGCCGCACCGGCCTTTACGAGGTGATGGAAATCGACGATGACATCCGCGAACTGGTTCTGGTCGGGGCTTCCGCCGTGGAGCTGAAGAAGAAAGCCATCGAACACGGCATGATTACCCTGCGGCGCAGCGGTTTGATCAAGGTCATGGAAGGCGTCACGACGATGGAAGAAGTAGCGCGAGAAACCGTACACGGCTAAGGGAGGCTTGAGGAAATCATGGCAGTTACGCTCAGTGAGCTGTTGAAGAAAATGCTTGAGATGTCAGGCAGCGACCTGCATCTGACCACCAATTCACCGCCGCAGATCCGTGTGCACGGGCACCTCACACCTCTCGATCTGCCGCCGCTGACGGCGGCCGAGACCAAGCAGCTGGCCTACAGCGTCCTCACCGACGCCCAGAAACAGCGCTTCGAAGAGACGCTGGAACTGGACTTTTCCTTCGGACTGAAAGGGCTGGCCCGCTTCCGCGGCAACTGCTTCAACCAGCGCGGCGCGGTGGGCGCGGTTTTCCGCGTGATCCCGTTTGAGGTGAAAAACTTCAAGGAACTGGGGCTGCCCGCGATCGTGGCCAGGCTGTGCGACAAACCGCGTGGCCTCATCCTGGTCACCGGACCCACCGGCTCCGGCAAGTCCACCACGCTGGCTGCCATGCTCGACAAGGTAAACAGCGAGCGCCACGAACACATCATCACCATCGAGGATCCCATCGAGTTCGTGCACAACCACAAGAGCTGCCTGGTGAACCAGCGCGAGGTGAACTCGGACACCAAGTCCTTCGGAGCCGCTCTGCGCGCCGCTCTCCGCGAGGATCCCGACGTGGTGCTGATCGGCGAAATGCGCGATCTCGAGACCATCGAATCGGCGCTGCGCATCGCCGAAACCGGGCACCTCACCTTCGGCACGTTGCATACCAACACCGCTGCTTCCACCATTAACCGCATCATCGATGTATTTCCAGCCCATCAGCAGCCGCAGATCCGGGCCCAGCTCTCTATGGTTCTGGAGGGAATTCTCTGCCAGACGCTGCTGCCGAAAATCGGCGGCAGCGGCCGTGTGATGGCGATGGAAATCCTGGTTCCAAATGCAGCCGTGCGCAACCTGATCCGCGAAGACAAGATCCACCAGGTTTATTCCGCCATGCAGGCCGGACAGGAGAAGTACGGAATGCAGACCTTCAATCAGTCGCTGGCTTCGCTGTATTTCCAGAGACAGATCACCCTGGAAACCGCGATGCAGCGTTCGTCCATGCCGGATGAGTTGCAGGACATCATCAACCGTGGGGCCGTGAGCGCAGCTCGCGGGTCCACCATTGCAAGGAAGTAAGGCACTGCGGCTCGCGGACTCGTCCCGCGGGCAGAACAAGTAAGCGGAGGACCAAATGCCGGTTTTCACCTACAGCGGTACCAATGCCGCTGGCACCAAAATCAGCGGGGAGCGCATCGCCGAGAACAAGCAATCCTTGACCATGGCGCTGCGCCGCGAGCGCATCAACCCCACCACCATCAAAGAAAAAGGCAAAGAGTTCGCTCTTCCCACCCTGGGACGCGGCAAGGTTCCCACCAAGGACCTGGCCATCTTTTTCCGGCAGTTCTCGGTGATGATCGACGCCGGACTGCCGCTGGTGCAATGCCTTGAGATCCTCTCCGCCAATCAGGAAAATATGCTGTTCCAGAGCACACTGACGGGCGTGCGCACGGCGATCGAAGGCGGCTCCACGCTGGCCAATGCCATGCGCCAGTATCCCAAGGTGTTCGACGATCTCACCACCAACATGATCGAGGCGGGCGAGACCGGCGGTATTCTCGACACCATTCTGCAACGGCTGGCAACCTACGTCGAGAAATCGGTGAAGCTGCGCTCGGCCGTGAAGTCGGCGCTGATCTACCCCTGCTCGGTGGTCGGCATTGCCCTGCTGATCGTGGCCGGGCTGCTGAAATTCGTGGTGCCGATCTTCGCCAACCTGTTCGTCGGACTGGGCGTTGCCCTGCCGCTGCCTACACGCATTGTGATGAAGCTCAGCGACCTTGTGGGCGGCTTCTGGTGGGTCGGAATCGGCGGCATAGTGGCGCTTTTCATCGGCATTCGCCAGGCGCGCAAGGATCCACGCGGGCGCTTGTTCTTCGACAAGCTGCTGCTCAACATGCCGGTCATCGGCATGCTGCTGCGCAAGATCGCGGTGGCGCGCTTTACCCGCACCATGGGGACCCTGATTACCTCCGGCGTGCCCATTCTGGAAGGCCTCGGGATTACCGCCCGGACCTCCGGCAATGCCGTGCTCGAACAGGCCTTGCTGAAAGTGCGCAAGTCCATTGAAGAAGGCCGTACTATTGTCGACCCCCTGAAGGAAAGCGGCGTCTTCCCCAACATGGTGACGCAGATGATTGGCGTGGGTGAGGCGACCGGCGCCATGGACGCCATGTTGCAGAAAATCGCCGATTTCTACGAGGACGAAGTGGACGCGGCCACCAAAGACCTGCTGACCCTGCTGGAGCCGATGATGATCGCCTTCCTCGGCGTGGCGGTGGGCGGCATCGTCATTTCGCTGTATATGCCGCTATTCAGCATGATCGCCAAGCTGTCGGGCGGTTAAACCGCCTGCCCAAGCAGTTCAGCTCCCAGGTTCTGCTGCATAGATTGCGGATAAGGAGAAGAGGGCCGGGCAGGCGCGCTGCTCCGGCCGGGATTTGATGCGCAACGAACCCAAAGATCGCACCTGGCTGGAGTGGCTCTCCAAGGTGCGCGTCATTGTCGTCACCTTCCTGCTGGCGATCGAGGTGGCGATCATCCGCCTGACGGGCGCGCCCGTACCGGAGCGGGCTTTCGTCGGCGTCATTGCACTGTGGTACGCAATTTCGCTTTTCTACATCGTTCTGCTTCCGCTCTGGCGTGAGCAGGGAACGCAGGCTCGGTTGCAGGTGGTGACCGACCTGGTGCTCGCTAATGCCATCATCTACCTGACCGGCGGCATCGATACCTCGTTCAACTTTCTTAATCCGCTCATCATCATCATGGCCTCCATCCTGCTTTCCAGGACCTGGGCCTTCCTGAGCGCGCTGCTGTCCTTCATTCTTTTCGGTTCTATCCTTGAGCTGTCCTACTTCGACCTGATCCACTCCTACTCCAGCACCCGCTCGGATCCCCGCTTTCTGCAACTCGTCATCTTCATCAATCTGATCGCCTATCTGGCGGTCGCCTATCTGGCCAGCAAGATGGCCGCCCGGCTGCGCCAGGTCCATGTGGAGTTGCAGGACAAGAGCGGCGCTCTGCAGAACCTGCAGGCACTGCACAAGAACGTAATCGACTCCATGAGCGGCGGCCTTATCACTACCGATCTTGAAGGGTGCATCACGCTGCTGAACCCGGCCGGCGAACGGCTGCTTGACACATCCGCAGCGGCGGTCTTCGGTAAACCGGTAGGACAGTTCTTTCTCGATCGCCTGCCGGCCATCGGCCCCAACTGTGTGCGCGCCGAAGTCCGCTGCCTGACTCCCATCGGCCAGGAAAAAACCTTTGGAGTCACCGCCTCGGAATTGACCGTCCCGCAGCGTGGCTTGACCGGATACGTATACGCATTTGCCGACCTGACCGAGGTTCGGCGCCTCGAGCGCGAGGTCCGTATGCACGACCGGCTCGCCGCCATCGGCCGCATGGCCGGCGGCATCGCGCACGAAATTCGCAATCCGCTCACTTCCATTGCCGGCTCGGTTCAGGTGCTGGCCGGAATCTCAGAGCTGAACGCTGACCAGAAGGCTCTGGTGGATATCGTGTTGCGCGAATCCGACCGGCTGAACGCGATTATCACCGACTTTCTTGTCTACGCCCGTGAGAAGAGCTACAAGATGGCGGTGATCGACCTTCTTCCGTTGCTTGACGACACTCTGGCGATGCTCCGGCGCAGGGAGGCCCAGCCTCCGGTGGAGATTGTGCGCAACTTCGCTACCGACTCGGCCTGGACGCTGGCCGATCGCGAGCGCATGCGGCAGGTGTTTGCCATCCTCATCAATCACGCCGCGGGAGCGATGCCGGAGGGAGGGCAACTGAGTGTGAGCCTCGCCCTTTCGCCGGAGCAGCCGGAGCACTGGCGCGTCTCCTTTGCCGATACCGGACTGGGCTTGACGCCGCACCAGGTCGAAAAAGTTTTCGAGCCGTTCCAGGCCGAAGCGCACGGCGGCACCGGCCTGGGCCTGGCCATTGCCTACCAGACCCTGCAGGCCCACGACGCCCGTGTCTCAGTCCGTTCGGCCGTGGGGGAGGGAATCGAGTTCTCCATCGAACTCAAGCGCACAGAGCCACCCCGCGGCCCGCAACTGGTACGGACGGTTGCCGGTATGCAGCCGTCCACGTCGTCGCCCCCCAACCCAGCTCAGGTTCCCAGCGGGGTGACCCATGGCTAGCATCCTGGTTTGCGATGACATGCGGGATATCTGTGGCGTGCTCGAAATCGCCCTGCGCAAGCAGAACCATAAGGTAGAAACCGTGACCTCCGGCTCGGAAGCCAAGCGCAAGCTGGACTCCAACATTTACGACGTGGTAGTCAGCGACATCAAGATGCCGCAGACGGATGGCATCGAGGTGCTGCGGCATGCCCGTCAGGTCTCGCCGGAGGCCGCCGTCATTCTGATTACCGCCGTCGAGGATTATGACGCCGCGGTGCAGGCGGTGAAAGCAGGCGCTTTCGATTACATTCACAAGGGGCCGCACCTGATCGAAGAAGTGGTGGTTGCCCTCAATCGCGCCCTGGAGTCGGTGCAATTGCGCCGCCAGAATTACGCCTTCAAACGCGATGCCGGCACCCGCAACTCGCTCGAAAACATCGTGGGCGCCAGCTCAACCATGGGACGGCTGAAGCAGACCATACGGACCGTGGCCCCAAGCTCCAGCACGGTTGTGATCCATGGCGAAAGCGGCACCGGCAAGGAACTGGTGGCTCGCGCCATTCACGCCTGCTCGCCGCGCGCAGCTGAGCCCTTTGTCTCCATCAATTGCGGCGCGTTCCCGGAAACCTTGCTGGAGAGTGAGTTGTTCGGATACGTCAAAGGCGCCTTTACCGGCGCCACCCAGAACAAGGCAGGATTGTTCGAGGTTGCCAGCGGAGGCACTGTCTTTCTGGATGAGATCAGCGAGATGAGCCTGGCCATGCAGGTGAAGCTGTTGCGCGTCCTGCAGGAGCGCGTGATTCGCCCGGTCGGCGGCACCACGGAGATCCCCATTGACGTTCGCCTCATCGCCGCTACCAACAACGATCTCGACCGCATGGTGGCGGACGGCGCTTTCCGCGAGGACCTCTACTACCGCATCAGCGTGATTCCCATCGCGGTGCCGCCGTTGCGCGAGCGCCACGAGGACATTCCCCTGCTGGCCAATCACTTCCTCAAGAAGTTTGTCGCGGCCTCGGGAAAGAGCATCGTGCGCATCGCCCCGCAATCGCTCGACGATTTGCAGCAATACGAATGGCCGGGCAACGTGCGCCAGCTGGAAAATACCGTTGAACGCGCCGTAGCCCTCGAGGCAAGCGATGAACTGAACGTCGAACTTCCGGCGGAACGTCCGAAGATTCGCGTGGCTTCCATCTCCGGCAACGGCTCCATCCCCATTCCTTCCGAAGGTCTCGATATGGAGCGCTACGTCGCCGACCTGGAGCGCTCGATGCTGCAAACCGCCCTGCGTCAATCCGGAGGCGTGCAGACCCGCGCCGCGGAATTGCTGCGGCTTTCCTACCGCTCGTTCCGCCACCTGGCCAAGAAATACGACATATAGAAACCGTTCTTGGCGGTTAGCTGCTGGCTTTTGGCACAGCTGACGCAACGCGGGCCTTCCGGTTCAAGCCAAGAGCCAGGGGCCAAGAGCCAACCGCCTTTTGTGGCGCTATACTCAAGCAGCATGTGGCAGATCCTGCGGCTTCTGTGGAACTCGACGCGCGGCCATCGCCTCGCGCCCTGGCGCAGCCCCTACCTGCGCTGGCGCATCGAGACCTACTGCGGCGTCAAGATGAACCAGGTTGGATTTCTGGAATTCTGGGGGTTCATCTGGCGAGAACGCTCCGAATTGCTGCGCTACCTGAAATGGACAGTTCGTATGCAGCGCTATTCACGCCTGAAGCCGAAAAATCCATAATTCGGCCTTACCACTTTCCGCTTACCACAACTTCCGTGCCCTTTCCCGCTTCCAGCGTGCGCGCGGCCGACCCCCGGTTTGTCGAAAGCTCCAGAAACCCCATACTGCCGAGGATTCCGAAGACCTCTCCCGGAGCGCCATCGGCATAAAAGGTTCTCAGAGTTGTGATTTCGTGCTTGCTGATAAGAATCTTGAATTGTGGCTGCTCGACGGCGAAGAGCTGCGGGACGTCGTCGCGCGTGATGTTCGTGACCACGTTTCCGAATTTGTCCACTTTCAGGACGACGCCCTGGATATTCCCATTTTCGGTGCGCTTTGGCTTGGGTGCGCGGAATCGTACGTAGTCGGTGATCTCATCTCCCAGCTTGGCGAACTCCACTCCCTTGCTCAGCCAGGCTGCGACCGCGGCAAAGACATCGCGGCCGTGGAACGTCTGGCTCACCGGCTGCAGGAAGTAATGGTCGGAACTGATTTCGCACACGTGTACCCGTTGTTCGCGCTCCAGCGCCAGCGAGAGTACGCCGTTGTCCGGCGCGACGAAGAAGTGCTTCTCGGTGCGGGCCACAATGGGCCGCCGCGCCGATCCCACGCCCGGATCCACGACCACGACGTGGATGGTGTCGGGCGGAAAGTAGCTGTAGGCCTGGGCGATGGCCAGGGCTCCGTCCAGCACGTCATAGGAGGCGACCCCATGCGCAATGTCTACCACCAGCGCCGAGGGATTGATGCCGAAGATCACACCTTTCATCGCGCCCACGTAATGATCGCTGCCGCCAAAGTCGGTGGTCAGGGTAATGAATCTCTGTTGGGGCATGAGCTACTTTACCTCCGCGCGGCGGAATCGCCGCTGTCAATTTTCCGCAGGGGCGGTCGCGGTTAACATCCTTCGGGAGGATGGGAGATGGGCTCATGAGGAAACTGCTGGTCGTGCTGGCTCTGCTGGCGATGGCTTCGGCGGCAGCCGAAGCCCAGAAGTCCCATCCGCAATCGCGCGCCCGCCGCGAGAATCCCGCGGAGGCAGCCACCACCGCCCTGCTGCAGGCGGACCGCGACTTCGCCAGGACCGGCGTCGCCAAGAACATCGACCGTTTCATGAGCTACATCGCCGAAGACGTCCGCTTCTATTCCGCCGGCGTTATGCTCACCGGCAAGCTGCCCTTCCGCGAGGGCTGGGCCAAGGGCTTCGCCGATCCCAATTGGTCGATCACGTGGGCGCCTCTCTACGCCGAAGCCGCGCAATCCGCCGACCTGGGCTATACCACCGGCAGCTTTGAAATCCACGACAAGTCCGCCGATGGCACTCCCGTCGTTCGCAAGGGAAGCTACGTCACCATGTGGCGCAAGCAGCCCGATGGAACCTGGAAGGTGGCGCTCGATATCGGCAGCTTCGTTCCGCCCAAGCCGGCAGCGCCCGCGCCAACCGCGCCGCAGGACGCGCACTAGCAGCGGGCCGAGCCCAGCGAAAAAAACCAACCTTGAGACTGGTTACGGAATCTCTGTGTTGTGCCCACGCGTGTTGAGCGGCGAACCGTAGATCTTTCCGGCTTTCCCGATCTGGTCGTGGTTTATCTGGGCATGCGGGTGAACCGGATCACGGGAATCAAGACGCTTTTCGGGTTCGGGCCGAAAATCTCAAGCTCCGTTGCCGCCCAGCCACAAGGGTTGCTGCGGCACGAGACCGTCGTTTACTCGCTTTTTCCCATGCACGTCGGCATGCGCCAGTA
>Ga0335079_10005499_pt1 | contig 14505 bp, 11 predicted proteins | sample Lox_Sample_33_FD_206719 | JGI IMG/M metagenome (GOLD analysis project Ga0335079, IMG submission 206719) | Soil microbial communities from Loxahatchee National Wildlife Refuge, Florida, United States - Lox_Sample_3.3 | ecosystem: Environmental > Terrestrial > Soil > Wetlands | place: USA...
CAGCAGGCCTTCTTGATCTTGCCGTGCTCCTGGTACCAATCGGTCGTCCACTCCCAGACGTTGCCCGCCATGTCGTACAAGCCGTAGCCATTCGCCGGGAATTTACCGACCGGCGCCGTCCACTCGTAGCCGTCCTCGACCAGGTTTTGCCATGGAAACTCGCCCTGCCACGTGTTGGCCATCGGCTTCCCGCCGGGCATGAACTCGTCACCCCACGCGTATTCGGCGCCCTCCAGCCCGCCGCGCGCTGCGAATTCCCACTCCGCTTCGGTTGGAAGCTCCTTTCCGGCCCATTTCGCGTAGGCTTCGGCGTCCGCGAAGGCGACATGTACGACCGGGTGCTCCCACAGCCCCTGCAGCGAACTGCCCGGTCCGCGCGGATGGCGCCAGTCCGCACCGGGCACGTAGAGCCACCATTCGTACTTATTGCTGAGATCGACGGTGTGCGGCGGCTTCCTGAACACCACCGAGGATGGCACGAGCAGCTCAGGCTTCGCGCCTGGATAGTCCGCTGCGCTGGCCGGACGCTCTGCGAGCGTCACGTGTCCCGTTGCTTCGACGAAACGCTTGAACTCGCGATTGGTTACGGTGTGCCGGTCCATCCAGAATCCGTTCACGGTCACCTTGTGCGGCGGGGCTTCCTCCGGGTAATGCTGGTCGGAACCCATCATGAACGTACCGGGCGGGATCCAGACCATGCCCTTGTCAGGCGGCTTCCCCGACGCCGGCGCGCCTTCGCCCAGGGCCTTGCCTGGTGTCAGTGAATTGATCTGCACGGCCGCTCTCCGGGGCGACGAGTCGCTACTACACGCGGACAAAGACCGCGCCGAGCGCGAACAACCCGATGAAGACCATCAGGAATGCAATCGCGTACAACGGCGTATGCCTGACCACCTCGCCGATGCCCGCGATGGGCTCGAACTCCTTGCTTAGCAGGTAGCGCGCCAGCGCGTGGTACTGCCAGATCGCGACGAGCAGCGCGACCACGCCTGTACTGATGAGCGCGACACCCAAATATCGCGGCGCCTGCGGCTGCAGCGCCGGGGCGACACCCTGCATCGAATTGAGCCGCTCGAAAAACTGCACGATCGTGAAACCGAAACCTATCAGCGCCAACGAAGTTCGCACCCACGACATGAGCGTGCGCTCGAGGCTCATGCGAGTGCGGAGCCAGCCGAAGTGGCTATCCGACGTCGGCCGCACTTCCAGTCCGTGCGGTTGCCTGACTTGATCGACCATCTTCAATCCCTTTCCAACGTTCCCTGGCGACTCCCATCGGCGGCGAGAGCGGCCGGCAAGACTGATTGGGCCGTCAGGTTCTGCGCCATGCCGCTCGCGGGATCAGCCAAACACGACCTTCCAGTCACGCTTCATGCTCACGACCGTGATGCCGTATTCGGTCGCCTTGTCGAGCGCCTCCGCGAGCGGGCTCAGCATGAATTCGCGGTCGTAGGCGACTTCGCGCGCGTCGTCGTCGTGCTGCAGGAGCAGCGCAAGGCGCGCCCCGGCGCCCGACTTCACGTACCGCAGCATCGCCAGGTCGCCGTCCGAGTTGCCGAAGGCCAGGATCGGTCTGCGCCCGATGTGCAAGCCGATGTTCTGCACCTTCACCTCGCGATCGTCGAAGCTGCCAAGCTCCGGGGTTTTCATCAGCATCGAGCAGCCGTCCCTCATCTCCACGCGCAACTTGACGCTGGAGCCGATCACCTGCTCGCGCGGAATGCCATAGCTCTGCTCGCAGATGAGACGCACGAAGTCGACACCGCCGCCGGTGACGATGTACGTCTTGAAGCCGTTCTTGCGCAGGTAGTCGAGCAGCTCGAGCTGAGGCTTGAACGCGACCTGCGTGAACGCGCAACCATATTTCGGGTGCTTCGCCGACGCGAACCACGCGCGTCCGATCTCGGCGAACTCGTCCTCGCTCATGCCGGCGTGCGTGGCGAAGAAAAGCTCCGCTGCCGCCTGCTTGCCGAGCGACATCAGCGTCTTGAAATCGTGCTCCACGAACGCCTTGAAGGGCTGGCGCTGCGGGATCGAAGGATCCTTGGCCGCGAGCTGCTTGATGCGGTCGGCCAGGAAATAGACCTGGACCTGCAGCGGCTGCTCGCTCCACAACGTACCGTCGTTGTCGAACGTCGCGATGCGCTCGGAAGGCGGCACGTAGTCCGCACTGCCCTGCTTCGCCACGCGCGCGACGAAGTCGATGATCGCCGACCTGGTCGCGCCATCGTTCCAGGACGGCAGTGCAACGCTCGATATGGTCGTCATTTTCCCATCGCAGGAAACAAGCGGCCGCGCGGCAGAAAAGGGTCCGCCGCGCGGCTGCTTGCGCGTACGTCAGCCGCCTGCGGCAGCGCCATGCATCGCCTTGACCGCGTCGTCGATCGTGAAGGTGTTCGGCTTCTGGATCGGCGGGAAGTCCTTGAACGTAGCAGCGAACTGGGCCGCGATAGCCTGCGCAGCATAGAGTACGTAGACGTGGTGGATGTACCAGTCGTAGTACGTGTTCGAGGTGACATCCGCGAACTCATACGGATCAGTCCGGAGGTTGAAGAACTTCGGCAGCCGCAGCCGCGTGAACGGCTCCGCCCATACCTGCAGCGTGCCGTGGCAGCGCTGCTCGATGAACACGACCTTCCAGTTGTCGTAGCGGAGAGCGAGGATGTCGCCATCATCGCTGATGTAGACGAAGCCCTGTCGCGGACTCTTCTTCTCCTTACCGGTCAGATAAGGCAGCAGGTTGTAGCCGTCGATGTGATTCTTATAAGTTCGCCCGATCGCCTGGTATCCCTTCTTCGCCTTCTCCAGGATGTCGGGCTCGCCGGCCATGGCGAGGAAGGTCGGGAACCAGTCGTGGTGCTGGATGATCTCGTTCGAGATGCTGCCGGCCTTGATCTTGCCCGGCCAGCGCACGACCAGCGGAATGCGGAACGCGCCTTCCCAGTTGGTGTTCTTCTCGCTGCGGAACGGGGTCATGGCGCCGTCGGGCCAGGAGTTGCGGTGCGGCCCGTTATCGGTCGAGTACATCACGAACGTGTTGTCGGCGATGCCGAGCTTGTCGAGCAGGTCGAGCATCTGGCCGACGTTCTTGTCGTGATCGATCATCGTGTCGTGGTAGGGCGACTGCCAGCGCCCGGCCTGGCCGAGGCTCTCCTTCTTCGTGTGCGTGTACAGGTGCATGTGCGTAAAATTGAGCCACACGAACCAGGGCTTCCCAGCCTTCTCCTGACGCTTGATGAAATCGGTCGCCGCGGCGGCGAAATCATCGTCGCAGGTCTCCATCCGCTTCTTGGTTAGCGGGCCGGTATCCTCGATCTTCTGCTTGCCGACCTTGCCCCAGCGCTCCATCTCGGTCGGGTCATCCTTGTCCGTCGCATATGAATGGATCACGCCGCGGGGACCGAAGCGCTCGCGGAACTTCGGGAAGTCCTTTTCCGGCGGGTAGTCGTCCATCTCGGGCTCTTCCTCGGCATTCAGGTGGTACAGGTTGCCGAAGAATTCGTCGAAGCCATGGTTGGTTGGCAGCATGCGATTCAGGTCGCCGAGGTGGTTCTTGCCGAACTGGCCGGTCGCGTAGCCCTGGTTCTTCAAAGCTGCTGCGATCGTGAGGATCTTTTCGCTCATGCCGATCGGCGCGGCGGGAATCCCCACTTTCGACAGTCCGGTGCGTAGCACGCTTTGTCCGGTGATGAACGACGATCGGCCGGCGGTGCAGGACTGCTCACCGTACGAATCGGTGAACATCATCCCTTCCTTGGCAATGCGGTCGATGTTGGGCGTCTTGTATCCCATCAGCCCGTGCGAATAACAACTCAGGTTCGAGATCCCGATATCGTCGCCCCAGATGACGAGGATGTTGGGTTTGTCTTGCTTAGCCATTGCTCACTCCTTTCAACAGTTGCGCGTTAAACACTGCTTCCTTCCTCCGTCCGGCTGTCCTAGTCTCCTCCGCCGCCCCCTCGCCCATAGCCCTTGCGGACCTTGCCGCGAAAGACCCAGTACACGCCGATGGTGTAAATGGCGATGACGGGCAGGACCACGACGCCACCGTAGAACAGAAACTGCAATGATGCCTCCGGCGCCGCCGCGTTCGCGACGGTGATCGAATACGGAATCATATAGGGCCAGAACATCGCTCCCAGGCTCAGGAACGCGGCCAGGAAAAAGACCACGGTCATCGCGAACGGCACCGCGTCGTGGCGTTTGCGGTGAACACCGACCGCAAGTCCGGCCAGCGCGAGCACGCCGACCACTGGGAATACGAAAGCCCAGGATCGTGCCTGCAGATTGCTTCGCGCGAGAATGCTGTAGTCGAACGTGACCGCGAATGCGACCAACAGGACGGCGAGCGCGCCGGCGGCGAGCCACTGGATGCGTCTGTAGGCCCAGTCGCGCAGCTCGCCGTCGCTCTTCATCACCAGCCAGCCCGCCGCTAACAGGGCGTATCCGAGAACGAGTCCGATCCCGGTGAGGATCGCAAACGGGTGCAGCCAGCCGAAGGGGCTGCCGGCGTACTGGCCGTTCGCGACCGGAATCCCGCGGATCATCGCACCGATCGCAGCGCCTTGCACGAATGCCACCAGCGTCGAACCGAGGAAGAAGCCAAGGTCCCAGACCGGACGCATGCGCAGGCTCCGGAACCGGAACTCGAACGCGATGCCGCGGAAGATCAGCCCGATCAGCAGCAACAGGACCGGAAGGTAGAACGCGCCGAGGAACACCGCGTAGACGTCGGGGAACGCTGCGAAGAGCCCGGCGCCGATCACCACCAGCCATGTCTCGTTGCCGTCCCAGAATGGGGCGATCGTGTCCATCATCCGAACCCGGTGCGCTTCCTCCCTCGTGGTGCCGAACAGCACGCCGACCCCGAGATCGAACCCGTCCAGGATAACGTAGAGCAGGATCGCGCAAGCGAGCACGCCGGCCCAGAATGACGCGAGGGCGCTCGGTTCCATGGCGCTCACGCTCCTGTCCTGGCCGTGCTGCCGGTCGCCGTCTCCGCGCTGTCCGCGAACGCCAGCGGCCGGCTGCCGGTGGCGCCCGGGATGGTCTTCGCGTCGCCGGTCGGTCCGTCCCGCAGCAGCTTGAAGATGTAGTACCCGCCAAACGTGGCGAACATCGCGTAAACGAGCACGTAGCCGACGAGCGAGAACAGCACATCGCCGGTCGTGAGCGCGGGCGTCAAGGCGTCCTTGGTGCGCAGCACCCCGTATACAACCCACGGCTGCCGCCCGACCTCCGCCGTGAACCATCCCGTGAGGATGGCGATGAAGCCGGTCGGAAATGCGAGGAACGTCCCCCAGAGAAACCAGCGCGTCGTTTCCAGCCGCCCGCGCCAGCGGAGGAAATTCCCGAACCACGAAACCGCGAGCATGATCAATCCCATCCCCACCATCAGCCGGAAGCCGAAAAACGGAATCAGCACCGGCGGCCGGTCTTCCGGGGGGAATGCTTCCAGTCCGATCTCTTTCGCGGTCCAGTTGCCGGAGGCGATCATGCTGCCGAGCTTCGGGACTTCGATCGCGTAAAGGTTCCGCTGCGCTTTTTCATCGGGAATCGCGAGCAGCACTTCGCTGGCCGGCTGCTGGGTCTTCCAGCGTGCCTCGATCGCCGCGAATTTGGCTGGCTGGTGCTGAAGCACGTACAGTCCGGTCAGGTGACCGAAAAAGAGCTGAATCGGGATCATCACCGCCACGAGTCCGAGACCCCAGTGCAGCATCACACGCGCCTCGGCGCGGTGAACGCCGCGCAGCGTATACCACGCCCCCGTCGCGGCCACGCACATGCCGGTGGTGAGGAACGCGGCGAGCAACATGTGCGGCCAGCGCACCATCATGACCGGCCCGGTCACGATCGCCCACCAGTCTGCAGGAATGATCTTCCCGTCGACGATCTTGTGGCCGAGCGGCACCTGCATCCAACTGTTGTTGGCCAGGATCCAGAACGAGGAGAACATCGTGCCGAGCGAGACCATGCAGCAGGCGAAGAAATAGAAGCGCGGCGAAACCCGCTCGCGCCCGAGCAGCATGACGCCGAAGAATGTCGCTTCCAGCATGAAAGCGGTGAAGGCTTCGTAACCAAGCAGCGGGCCCTGGATCGGCCCCGTGCGCTGCGCCAGTACACCCCAGTTGGTTCCGAACTGGAACGCCATCACGATACCGGTGACAACGCCCATGCCGAACGACACCGCGAATACTTTGAGCCAGAAATCGAAGACGCGGCGATAGAGCGCGTTGCCGGTGGCAAGCCGCGCGCCCTCGATCGTCGCCAGCCACGCCCCGAGCCCGATCGTGAAGGCCGGGAAGATGATGTGGAAGCTGATGACGAACGCGAACTGCAGGCGCGACAGGAAGACGGGATCGAGATCCATGACGTATCTCGTCCTCAGCCAGCGATGGGCTCGACCATCACTTGCTCGCCGCGGCGTTGCCAAGGCCGAGCACGACGACTTTCGCGGGAGTGGGCTTCACAGGCCAGGCGATCATCGAAAGGCCCACTGCCACGGCCACCTTCTGCGAGCCGCCCGCTGCGTAGGTGATCACGCCGCCGCCGACCCCGCCGCCGAGATCCTGCCCCCAGAGCTTCTGGCCGGTGGCGGCATCGAGCACATAGAAGGTGCCACCCACGTCGGCGACGAACACGACACCGCCTGCGGTCGGCGTCAAGCCGCCGATGAATGGGTAGTTGGCCTTGAGGCGCCATTTCCAGACGCCGGTGTCGGCGTCGACGGCATGGACCCAACCTGCCCACCCCCTCCTGTCAAACTTGCCGAATACCCAGAAGGGGTTCAGGAATTGCACCCCGGTCCATACCTGCCCGACGGGGACGCGCTGCATCTGTTCGAGGGTCTGCGGCTTTACGATCTCGCACCACTCGACCTCCCCAATGAGGATCAGGTTCGTCTGCGGAACGTAGGACGGGCCGTTCCATTCGGAGCCGCCGGCTCCGCCCGGGCAGAAACGGACCTCCTCGCCGTGCGTGAAGGCTTCGGCCACGTTTTCGACTCGTGTCACGGGAACCTTGAAGACCGCGTTGTTGTTGGCGAGATCGAAGGCGTAGAGGTATCCATCCTTCGGCGCATCCACCATGAGCTGTTTGCCGCCCATCGTCTGAATCAGAATCGGCGCGCTCGAGACGTCCCAATCGTGCCAATCCTTCGGCACGAGCTTGAAATGCTGCTTGTAGTCGCCGGTCTTGGCGTCGACAACGACGACGGAGTCGCTGTAAAGGTTGGTGCCCTCGCGAACGCCGATCGCGAAATCGGGCGCGGGATTGCCGCCGGGGAGGTACAAGAGGCCGGTCTTGGTATCGAGCGTGTAGGAAGTCCAGAGACCGGCACCGCTAATCGGTATGCCCGGCCCGTTCTTCCACGTCGATGCATCGAGCGGCGACTTGCCCAGGGGTCCGCGAACCACGTCGCCTTCGACCTTTGGCACCATGAAGAACTGCCACAAGACCTTGCCGGTCTTGGCGTCGAGCGCGTACATCTTTCCTTTCCCGCCCTTGAAGTCGCCGCCCGCATTGCCGATGTAGACGACGCCATCGTGCGCGATCGGCGCCGCCGGGACCGATTCGCCGTGCTTCGGGTCGGCGATCGTCGTTTCCCAGATGCGCTTGCCGGTCTTGAAGTCATAGGCCAGCACCCGCCCGTCTTGGGTACCCCGAAACAGCATGCCGTCCCAGTAGGCCGCGCCGCGGTTGGAGGGCAAAAGCGCAGGAGGATAATCCTCGTGGGTTCGCCAGTTCAGTGCGCAGGTCGCCGGGTTGAGCGAGAAGATGTCGAATTCGGTGGTGCCGATCAGAGCGTCGTTCACCATGATCAGTCCGGATTCGAAGGCCTCGTATCCGCCGACGTCGTACGTGCACAAGACCTTCAGCTGACCAGCATTCTTGGTGTTGATCTCGGCGAGCGGCGAATAACGGTCCGAAGTGACAGTACGGTTGTAGCTCGGCCAGTCGCCGCTCGTGGATGCGGCGGCCGTCGGCGCAGCGGCCGAAGCCGCGGCTTCGGGAGCCTTGTACGCCGGGTTCGTCTCTGTCGTCGTCGAGCTCGGCGAATCGCCCAGGGACAGAACATAGTTGCGCGCGAGCCCCCCGATCGTGGACATCTGGACGGGGAAGGCGACATACAACCCGCCGGCAATGATCGCGCCGATCACAGCGAGCACGCCAATTGTGATCAAGAACCTTTTCATCCTGGTCTCCTGTGCTGACTGACTCCGGAGAGCTCGTCGATGCAACTGCTATGCGCTGTCACTCCTCGATTCATCGCGTTCGCCGCGGCCTCATGGCTCGAAGGCGAAGATCCGCTTCCAATCGTCCCTCATGCTGATCACGATCCAGCCGTCTTTCTTTGCTTCAGCGTAGAGCGACTGAGTGAAGGCCCCGACTTTGGTCGCCGGCAAACCGTGCGCCGGGCCATAGGCATATTCGCGACTCGCATCGTCGTGCAGGACCAGCATTGCAAGGCGCTCCCCGTCGCCCGCCTTCGTGTACTCGAGCATCTGCCGGTCGCCGTCCGAGTTGCCGAACGACGCATACGGACGGCGTCCTATCATCAGGTGGATGCCCTCCGGCTTGCCGGCCTTGTCGTCGTTGAGAAGGAGCGTCGGCTCCTTGGTCAGGAACGGCCTGCCGTCCTTCGCGTAGCCGAACTTCGTGCCGCTCGCCGTACCGACGATCTGCTCGGGCGGAACCCCGTAAGTCGCTTCCGCGTACACGCGCACGAAGTCCTGGCCGCCGCCGGTGACGATGTAGGTCTTGTATCCGTTGTCGCGCAGGTATTTGAGCACCTCCTGCATCGGCTGATAGGTGAGATCGGTATAGGGGCGCTTCCAGCGGGGGTCCTTGGCCTGCGCGAGCCACTTCGCAACCTCGGAGCGGAACTCCTCTACCGACATGCCGGTCAGCGTCGCGGCGAGAATCTTCTCCAGGTCTTTAATCGGGAGCTTGGCGATCGCCTCGCGTTTGCCGGTCATCACTGTCTTGAACGGCTCCACGTTGGCGAGCTCCGGCTTGGCCTTGACGAGCGCCGGAACGCGATCGAGGCAGTACACCACCTGCGAGTAGATCGGATGCTCGACCCAGAGCGTGCCGTCCTGGTCGAAGGTCGCGACGCGCTCTGCGGGCGGGACGAACTTGGGGCTGCCCTGTGTCGTCGTCTGCTGCACGAAGGTCACGATCGCCTTCTTTGCCGCTCCGTCGTTCCACGAGGGCAGCGGGTCCGCCTGGGCGTGCACCGCGAGGCTGACGAGAAGGAGCAGTCCGCCGAGCACGAACGCAGCCGCAACGTTCGATTGCGCGAACGGCACTCTCTCGCTGTTCATTCTGCTCGTCCTTTCGGAATAGCGACGCGCGGCCACCGCGATGCGAAGACGGGACTCCACCGATCGCCACGGCGTGTCTTCGATGGTCGCCATACGCTGTTGACGACAATGAGGACTTTTACATTCGATCCAGCAAGGGCGAAACTAACCTTTGGTATAGTTCGTCGTGCGCTCGGCACTTAGTTGCTGCTGCGCGCGTTCTCCATCTTCTGCATCGTCCCGTCGATCGCCCTTCTTCATGCTGAGCCTGTCGGCACCCTGGCTCGGCAGACAATCCTGCAGGCTCTTCAGGTGCGCGGCGAGGAACGGGCTCGCGGCTGTCGGAGCCCAGAGCTTCCGGACGAAGCACTTGCGGCCGATGTAGCCCACTGGTGTGATTTTGGCGCGCTTACGATGCCGCGGCGCTTCCGGCAATTGCGGCGTCAACCGCAGCCAGCAATTCGTCGTTGGAGAACGGCTTGCGCAGAAGCTTGACTCCTCCCGCCTCGTGGACTGTCCGGTCGAGGCCGGGGTCATCGCTGGCCGTGATGAACACGATAGGCACATCGGAGCCGCTTGCGCGCAGGAGCGATTGCACGTCGAAGCCAGAGAGTCCCGGCATGTGGATGTCGAGCAGGGCGCAGGCAGGTGTCAGCTGCGTGACCGAGGCGAGAAACTCCTCGCCGGACGCGAAGGCGGCGACCTCGTAGTCGGCCAGGCGCAGCAAGCGTCCGAGCATCGTGCGAACCGGCGCCTCGTCGTCGACGACGGCGATAAGGGGATCGATACGGGCCACCCGGCAACGTTACGGGTTTGTGTCGCGGGAGGTAACTAGCCTTTGGGTTAGTTCGGGCGGAAACGGCGCCTCAGCGCTTTCCCTCGGCACCCGGCGGAGGAGGGGGGTTCGAAGGCGGGCCGATGTCGAGCAGCGTCGCGATGCGTATCAGCTCGGCGACGGTTTTCGCCTGCATCCGCTCCATGATGCGGGCGCGATGGAACTTGACGGTCTGCTCGACCACACCGAGGTCGCCCGCGATCTGCTTGTTGAGCTTGCCCGCCGCCAACGCGGCGAGAACCTCGCGCTCGCGCGGGGTCAGAGTGGCGAGCCGTTGCCGAAGCGCCGCGGTCGCGTTTCGTGACCGGCGCGCCCCGCTATCCTGCTCGATCGCTGCCCGCACGGCGGCTATCAGGGCCCGCGCGGGCACCGGCTTGGTCAGGAAGTCCGCTGCGCCGTCCTTGAGCGCGCGTACCGACATCGGGATGTCCCCGTGCCCGGTGACAAAGACAATGGGCAGCGAATCGCCGATCTCGGAAAGGTGGCGCTGCAGCCCGAGGCCATCGAGGCCCGGCATGGTGACATCGAGCACGAGACAGCCGTCCTTGCCCCGGTCGAGGCGCTCGAGGAAATCCTCCGCCGAGGCGAAGGTCTCTACCCGCCAGCCCTCTGCCCGGAGCACGCGCGAGAGCGCCTTCAATATCTCTGGCTCGTCGTCGACGAGAAAGACGGTCGTCCCGGGCTCGTTCTCGATCACGTCGGCAACCTTGCCGGAAGGGTGACACAGAACGACGCTCCGCCTTCCTCGTTGTTTTGCACCGTGACCCGCCCCCGGTGTGCAGCCACGATGGAATGGCAGATCGCCAGCCCCATGCCCATGCCTTCCGCCTTCGTGCTCCAGAATGGATCGAACACTTTCTTCATGTCCTTCGCGACGATGCCGGTCCCGTTGTCGATTACGTACAGGCGAACGTCGGTGCCGCTCGACTCGGTACGGATCGCGAGCTTTCGTTCCTCGGCGTTGACGTTGCTCACCGCGTCGGCGGCATTCATGACGAGATTGAGCAGGACCTGCTGCAGCTGCACGCGTCCGCCCTCTACCACGGGTAGCGCCGGCGCAAGATCCGTAGTCGGGTTGACCTGCCGGATCAGCAATTCCGTGCGCAGCAGATCGAGCGTCTCGCTTGCCAGCTCGTTGAGGTCGATCGTCTCGAGCTGCATGTCGCCGCGCTTGTAAAGCTCGCTCAGGCGGCGGATGGTCGCCGACGCACGGTGATTCTCGCTCACGATATCGCTGCAGATCTGGCGCAGCTCGGCGACATCGGGCTTTTCGCGCTCAAGCATCTTTTGCGCCGCTTCCGCGTTGCCGAGGATCGCCGCGAGTGGCTGGTTGAGCTGGTGCGCGATCGCAGCAGAGAGCTGGCCGACCATGGAAACGCGGGTCATGTGCCGCAGGGCGTTGCGGTCCTCGGCTGCCCGCAGTTCCACGTTCTTCCGCTCCGTGACATCGAACGCGACGCCGAGCAGCCGCTGGTAGTTGCCCCTCTCTGCCCGCCCGCGAGCTGCGATCCAGCGCGTCTCGCCATCGTGCCCCGTTACGCGATACTCGGCGTCGAACTCTCCACCGGTGGCCAGAGCCTTTCCCGCTGCCTGTTCGAGCTTCTCGCGATCGGCGGCGTGCACATTCCGGAGCATATCGTCGAAGGCGATCGGCTTGACGGACGAATCGACTTGCCGTCGAGGCTGCGCTGTCGCCCAGATCCTGTCGCGAGCAATGTCCCAGGCCCAAAGGGAAAGCCGCGCAGCGCCTGCAGCAAGGCTCAACTGGTCCTTGCTTTCCTCCAGCTCGGTCGCCGTCCGAAGTCGCGTTCGGCGCTCCACGAGAAGCGCGGTGATCATCACCGCCTGCAGAAGAAGGACAGCGATAGCGACCGAGATTTCCAGCCGGTGCGTTTCCCATAGGGTAGGCTCCTGGAACATGACGATGGTCCCGGCCGGCAGCGCGCGCTGATCCACGTTCCACCGGTGAAGCTGGCGCCAGTCGACCATGGGTGTCCGAACCGTCGCTGCCGGGGGAATCTCCGTCGCAGGCGTTCCGTTCAGTAGCTTGACTACGATCGCTCCGCCTTCCTTCGCCTCGTCAACGTATCGCGTCATGTAGCCCCCGACGATCCCGGCGCCGAGGAAGGTGTCGAATGTGCCGTAGACCGGGACCGGAGAGGCGCTCGCGATGCGCTCGATCGCCGAGCGAGGCGTGCTCACCTCGCCGAGGCCGTCCACAAAGTAGCCGGGCGAAAACACCACAGTGCCCGGCGAGAGCGCGCGCACGCGGCGCAGGACTTCGGCGGTCGGAAGCCCGGAGAGATACTCCGCGGCGAAACCGTCGCCCACACGCTGGACCGCCGTGCGAAACCTGCTGTCCCACAGGCGATCGAGATCGGACGCTCCACGTATGAGGACGAGTCGCGTCGTATTCGGATGCAGCTTGAGCGCCAGTTGCAGCGTCGGCGTCGGGTCGAGGTCTTCGGTATGTCCGACGACGTCCCGCGGAAGCGTCAACCTCGCCAGCCTGTCCCGTGCGACGGCAACGTGCACTATCGGCACACCCGGAAGGATGTCGTCGCGGAACTTGATCGCGAACTGCAATGCGGGAAGGGAGTCCGCGACGATGACCCGGATGTTGCGTTGACCATACTTCTCGCGCAGCAGCGCGGCTTCCGCCTCTTCAAACGTTCCGACCGCGCTCAACTCGTCGTCGAGATACTCGGGGAAAATCCGCACTGGACGCTGGAGGCCGCCGGACACGACCGTCCGCAGCGTGTCTTCGATCACCACCTGCGCCGGAGTCGCCCGCTGGTTGCTGTGCAGGATCAGGACGCCGTCCGGCGTATCAGCGATGGCCGGTTGCGCGCAGAACAACATCAGCAGCGTGGACAGGGCGAGAGCTTTCGCCGCCCTGGCTCGCGCAGCGGAAAGGCTCGGACTGAAGAGCCGCGACCGGATTCGCCCGCCCGCGCCGTGCCGGATCATGATCGCGGAGCGAGCTCGGCGCCAAGCGTGCATGTTGAGCGAAGCCAACGCTGCCTCAGTACGCGCGGCACGCGGAGGGGGAGCAGAGTATAGCAGCCAGAACGTTGCAACTAATCCACGACCGCGGCAAGGGATTCGCGAGCGCCGGGCGCATCGCCCCTGCTAAGATTCGCTGCCGAATCTGCGACGTCGAGGAGAGAAGCGGTGGGCGGCCAGGTCGATCTGCTGTGGAACATCGGGCTGTGCGTTTCGGTGGCTGCCGCGCTGGCGTTCACGGCGCATCGACTTCGCCAGCCGCCGCTGCTCGCCTACATGCTGGCCGGCGTGCTCATCGGACCGGAGATCGGTCTGAAGCTGATCAGCGAGCAGGAGAGCATTCGCACCGTCTCGGAAGTCGGATTGATCCTGCTGCTGTTCATCATCGGCCTCGAGATGGACTTGAAGAAGCTGCTGGCAGCGGGAAAGCCCGTTCTGGTGGCCGGCATCCTGCAGTTCCCGCTGTGCTTCGCGCTCGGACTCGCATTCTTCCTGCCGTTCGGATTTCGCGCGAGCGGCGGCGACTTCGGGCTGCTCTACATCGCGATCTGTCTGGCGCTCAGCAGCACCATGATCGTCGTCAAGCTGCTGTACGACAAGTTCGAGCTCGATACCCTGCCGGGCCGCATCACGCTGGGCATACTCGTCTTCCAGGACGTCTGGGCGATTCTCTTCCTCGCCATCCAGCCCAATCTGCTGGAGCCCGAGATCGGCACCCTGCTGGGCTCGCTCGTCAAGGGCGCGCTGCTGGTCAGCCTCAGCCTGCTCATCAGCAAGACCGTACTGCCGCGACTGTTCAATGCCGTCGCCAAGGTGCCGGAGCTCGTGCTCGTCGGCTCGCTCGCGTGGTGCTTCGTGGTGAGCGCTGCCGCCGATGCCGCAGGCCTTTCACGCGAGATGGGGGCCCTGATCGCGGGTGTCAGCATATCGACGTTCCCGTACAACATGGATGTCGTCGCGAAGGTCGTCAGCGTGCGCGACTTCTTCGTTACGCTGTTCTTCGTCGCGCTCGGCATGCAGATTCCGATGCCGAGGCTGGATGTGGTCGGACTCGCGCTTCTGGCATCGGTGTTTCTGGTGCTGAGCCGCTTCGTCGTGGTGACTCCGCTTCTGCGCAGACTCCACCTCGGGCACCGCGCGAGCCTGCTTCCGTCGATCAACCTGGCGCAGATGAGCGAGTTCTCGATCGTGATCGCCGCCATCGGCCTCGCCGAGAATCACATCGAGCAGAGAACGGTCAGCGTCGTGATCCTCGTGTTCGCGATTACCGCCGTCACTTCTACCTACCTCATCGAGTACAGTCACCGGTTGCAGGATGTGCTTGCGCGGTGGTTGCGGCACGCGGGCCTGTCCGACTTC